>MLJW01000090.1_pt1 | contig 104707 bp, 91 predicted proteins | sample 888231 | NCBI WGS metagenome assembly MLJW01 (sample SAMN05788063, study PRJNA343431) | mine drainage metagenome | isolation source: sample collected from the inflow into an acid mine drainage treatment plant... | place: Germany: Lusatia, lignite mining district | reverse complement strand
GATGCGGTTGGCCTCGCCCAGCCGGGCACCCTGCTCGGCCTCATTGACGGCGCGGCGGGCGGCGGCGACGGCCTCCGAGGCGGCAGCGACCGCCGCCTCGGCCTGCGGCAGCGCTGCCGCCGCCGCCTGGTGGCGGGCGACGCTGCTCTCGGCGTGGCGCCGGGCATTTTCCAGCAGCGTCTGCCAGCGCGTCTCGTCGCGTTCCAGTTCCAGGCGCTGGCCGCTCCAATGCGCTTCCTCGGTGACGAGGCGGATCAGCCGCGCTTCCAGCTTCTGCCGGGCATCGCGCCGGTGGTGGATCTCGGCCTCTATCCTGGCCACTTCGGCATTGGCGGCGACCATCTCGCTTTGCGCCGCGTGCATCGCGTCGCTGGCGGCAAAATGCGCCTCGCGCGCCGCTTCTATCCTCGCCTCCAGTTCGCGCAACCGGGCGGACTCGGCCTCCAGCCGGGTGGCGGACTTTTCCACCTCGCGTTCGAGGCGCGCGTGATCGGCGCGGGCATCGTTCCTTTTCTTCAGCCACAGCAGGCTCTGGCGGCGGCCGAGCCGGGCGTGCAATTCGTGGTAGCGGCTCGCCACTTCGGCCTGGCCCGCGAGCCGATCGACCTGGACCGCAAGTTCGTTGCAGATGTCGCGCACCCGCGCCAGGTTGTCAGCGGCGTCGGCCAGGCGGTTCTCGGTCTCGCGCCGTCGTTCCTTGTACTTGGTGACGCCGGCCGCCTCCTCCAGGTAGCAGCGCAGCTCCTCGGGCTTGGCCTCGATGATGCGCGAGATCATGCCTTGCTCGATGATCGCGTAGGCGCGCGGGCCCAGGCCGGTGCCGAGGAACAGGTCGATGACGTCGCGGCGGCGGACGTGGAGGTTGTTGATGTGGTAGCTGGAATTGCCCTCGCGGTCGAGGATGCGCTTGACCGCGATTTCGGCGTACTGCGACCACTGGCCGCTGGCCCGGCTCTCGGCGTTGTCGAAGATCAGTTCGACGCTGGCCCGGCCCACCGGCTTGCGGCTGCCCGAGCCGTTGAAGATCACGTCCTGCATCGATTCGCCGCGCAGCGCGGTGGCCTTGGATTCGCCCAGCACCCAGCGCACCGCGTCGATGATGTTGGACTTGCCGCAGCCGTTGGGGCCGACCACGCCGACCAGCTGGCCGGGGAACAGCACCGTGGTGGGATCGACGAAGGACTTGAATCCGGCGAGTTTGAGCTTGGTCAGGCGCACGTCAGCGTTGGCGGCAGCAGCTTGGGTTGATCGGGCAGGGCATTATAATGGAATCCTCGTTTCTATCCCCGAAGCCGCACACGCCCACGCTTATGCCCAAGCTCCCCGCCAAGACCCTGGAAACCTTCGCCAACCCGGCGGCACACCGCGATTACCGGATCCACATGGAGATCCCCGAGTTCACCTGTCTTTGCCCCAAGACCGGCCAGCCCGACTTCGCCACGTTGCTGCTCGACTACATCCCCGATCAGCGCTGCGTCGAGCTGAAGAGCCTCAAGCTCTACGTCTGGAGCTTTCGCGACGAGGGGCACTTCCACGAGGATGTCGCCAACCGCATCGTGGATGACCTGGTCCGCGCGCTCGATCCGCGCTTTCTCCGCCTGACCGCGAAGTTCTATGTGCGCGGCGGCATCTTCACCAACGTCGTCGCCGAAGAACGCCAGAAGGGCTGGAAGCCGCAGCCGAACATCGAGCTGCCGGGCTTCGCGCCGCAAGACAGCGTCCGGGACTGAGCGGCGTCCGGCCGGACGCCGCAGCCGGGTCAAAAGGCCGAGAGATTGCTGCCCGCCGCGCCCACCGCGATATAGCCGTTGGGGCTGCCCGGGGTGGTGGGATTGGCGATCGGGATCGAGACGGAGACGAGGTTGGGGCTAAGGCCGGTGAGCGCGACCCCCCAGGTCACGAAGTTGTGGGCGATCGCGGTGAGATTGCTGCTCGTCCCGGAGACCTGCTGCTGCCAGCTCGTGCCGTTGGTGCTGGTGAAAATACCGCCACCGCTGCCGACCGCAACGAACTGGGTATTGAAGCTCACCGCCGCCAGGTTGCCGGTGGTGATCGGAGTCCCTGGCGTCCAGGTCGCGGCATCGGTACTGGTGATCAGGGTGCCGGCGGCGCCCACCGCGACATACATCGGCAGCCTGGTGCCGGCGGTGCTGCCGCTACCCGGCACCAGGCCATAGACCACGCCGGAGAGGTCCGCAGTGGTATGCGAGGCCACCGCCGTCCAGGTGACGGCATCGCTGCTGACCAGCAGGGTTCCCTGCTTGCCGACCGCAATGAAATAGCCGTTGCAGTAACTCACCGCGCTGAGATCTTGGCTGGTGCCCGAGTTTCTCGCCGTCCAGGTGACGCCGTCGCCGCTGGTGATGATCGTGCCATTGGCGCCGACGGCGACAAAGACGGTACTGCCGTTGGTGGTCAGCGAATAGATATTGTTGCTGGTGCCGCTGCTTCTCGTGGTCCAGTTCACCGTATCGGTGCTGTAGAGCATGCTGCCGCCGTCGCCCGCCGCCAGGAACACGGTGCCGCTGAAGGTGGCGGCATTGAGATTGGTGCCGACGGCGTAGTTGATCGCCGTCCAGGTGAGGCCATCGAGACTGGAATACATCGCCCCGCCGGCGCCCACCGCGACGTAGTGGGGCACGATATTGCCGGTCGTGGTGTCCGTTTCCGTGCCGTAGGTGATGGCATTGAGCTGGCTGCTGCCCAGGGGCGTGCCCACGCTCCAGGCGTTGCCGGCGAGGCGCGGCGTCGCTGCGAGCGCGGGACTGCCGGCCCCGCCCGGGCCGTTGTCGACCCGGGCGTTGATCGTAAATGAATAGGTCTCGCCATTGACGAGGCCGGTCACCAGTTGCGGCGAAGTCGAATTGATGATCGCCCTGGCCTCCGGCAGCGTGGTCCAGTTCGCGGTGGTGACGCCGGGCGCCGCGGCGCGGAACACCCAGTACTGGACTCCGGGCTGCATGGTCCAGGTGAGCGTGGCCGAACCGTCGCCGGCCTTGACCACGACGTCCGTCGGAGCATCTGCCGAGCTGCCCAGATTGGTGACATTGCAGCTTGCCAGCAACAAGGCTGCGGCGATCGCCAGCACGCCCGTGGAAAATCGTTTCATAGCTGTCCCTTTGACCGGTGAGCTTACCGATGCCCGGATTGTAGCAGCGCGCAGGAATCGGCAGGATGATCGCCACCGACTATAATCGCGCATTTGCGGCCGACCGGCGCTTCGATCCCGATGAATCCCCACCTCGCCCAACTCAACCCCTATCCCTTCGAGCGACTGCGCCGCTTGTTCGAGGGCATCACCCCGCCGCCGGAGCTCCCGGAAATCAAGCTGTCGATCGGCGAGCCGCAGCACCAGACCCCGGCCTTCATCAAGCAGGCGCTGGTCGATGCCCTGGGCGGCCTGGCGAGCTACCCGAGCACCCAGGGCACGGCCGCGCTGCGCGCCGCGATCGCCGCCTGGCTGGGCCGCCGCTACGGCGTCGCCGCCCCCGACCCGGAGACCCAGGTGCTGCCGGTCAATGGCTCGCGCGAAGCCCTGTTCGCCTTCGCCCAGACGGTGATCGACCCCGGTCGGCCGGGCGCGCTGGTGCTCTGCCCCAATCCCTTCTACCAGATCTACGAGGGTGCGGCGATCCTCGCCGGCGCCACCCCGGTGTTCGTCGCCACCCGGCCCGAGAACGGCTTCGAGCTGGATCTTGACGCCCTGTCCGAGGACAGCTGGCGTCGCGTGCAGCTCGTCTATCTCTGCTCGCCGGGCAACCCGACCGGCAAGGTGCTCGCTGCCGACACCTGGAACAGGCTGTTCGAGCTGTCCGACCGCTACGGCTTCGTGATCGCCAGCGACGAGTGTTATTCGGAGATCTATTTCGACGAGGACCGGCCGCCGCTCGGGGCCTTGCAGGCGGCGCAGCAGGCCGGCCGCGGCGACTACCGCAATCTGCTGGTGTTTTCCAGCCTGTCCAAGCGCTCCAACGTGCCCGGGATGCGCTCGGGCTTCGTCGCCGGCGACGCGGCGCTGATCAAGAATTTTCTTTTGTACCGCACCTACCACGGCGGCGCCATGAGTCCCGCGGTGCAGGCCGCGAGCATCAGTGCCTGGAGCGACGAGGCGCACGTGGTCGACAACCGCCGCCGCTACCGGGAGAAGTTCCTGCAGATCGCGCCGCAAATCGCCGCCCATCTCGACACCAAGCTGCCCGATGCCGGCTTCTACCTGTGGGCCGGGGTGTCCCGCTACGGCATCGGCGACGCCGAATTCGCCCGCGAACTCAAGCGCCAATATAATGTGGCGGTACTGCCGGGCAGTTTTCTCGGCCGCGCAGCCGCTGCCGGAACTGGCAACCCGGGTGCCGGCTTCGTCCGCATCGCGCTGGTCGCCGAGATCGGCGAATGCCGCGAGGCGGCGCGGCGGATCGCCGAATTTTGCCGCAAACTTTGACAGGAACCGACATGCACGAGTTGACTGAACTGATCGAACAGGCCTGGGAGAATCGCGCCGAACTCAAGCCGGGCAGCGCGCCGGCGAAAATCGGCGCGGCGGTCGACCGCATCATCGACGAGCTCGACAGCGGCAAGCTGCGCGTCGCCGAGAAGGTAGACGGCGTCTGGGTGACCCACCAATGGCTGAAGAAGGCGGTGCTGCTGTCCTTCCGGCTGCAGGACAACCGCCTGATCGAAGGCGGCGAGACCCGCTACTTCGACAAGGTCGCGAGCAAGTTCGCCCATTACGACGCCCACCGCTTCAACCAGGACGGCTTCCGCGTGGTGCCGCCGGCCACCGCCCGGCGCGGCGCCTTCATCGCCAGGAACGTGGTGCTGATGCCCAGCTACGTGAACATCGGCGCCCGCGTCGATGAGGGCACGATGGTAGACACCTGGGCCACGGTCGGTTCCTGCGCCCAGATCGGCAAGAACGTCCATCTCTCCGGCGGTGTCGGCATCGGCGGCGTGCTCGAACCGCTGCAGGCCAACCCGACCATCATCGAGGACAACTGCTTCATCGGCGCGCGCTCGGAGGTGGTCGAGGGGGTCATCGTCGAGGAGAACTCGGTGATCTCGATGGGCGTGTTCATCGGCCAGAGCACCAAGATCTACGACCGCGCCAGCGGCACCGTCAGCTACGGCCGCGTCCCGGCCGGCTCGGTGGTGGTCTCGGGCAACCTGCCCTCGAATGACGGCAAGTACAGCCTGTATTGCGCCGTCATCGTCAAGCGCGTCGATGCCCAGACGCGCAGCAAGGTCGGCATCAACGAGCTGCTGCGCGGCGACTGAGCAGGGCGCCATGAGCACCCTGGAACTGGCGCGAGCCCTGATAGCGCGCCGCTCGCTCACCCCCGACGATGCCGGCTGCCTGGACCTGATCGCCGCGCGTCTGGCGCCTTTGGGCTTCGTCTGCGAGAGAATCGACTGCCCTCCGGTGAGCAATCTCTGGGCGCGCCGGGGCCAAGCCGCGCCGCTGTTGTGCTTCGCCGGCCACACCGACGTGGTGCCGACCGGCCCGCTCGGCTCCTGGCACAGCGACCCCTTCGTGCCGGAGGTCCGCGCCGGCCGGCTCTATGGCCGCGGCGCCGCCGACATGAAATCCTCGCTGGCGGCGATGGTGGTGGCGATCGAGCGCTTCGTGGCGGCGGCACCGCAGCACGAGGGCTCGATCGCCCTGCTGCTCACCTCCGACGAGGAAGGCGACGCCCGGGACGGCACCGTGCGCGTGGTGGAGCGGCTGCGGCAGCGCAATGAAGCCATCGACTATTGCATCGTCGGCGAGCCGACCTCGGTGGCGCGGCTGGGCGACACGGTCAAGAACGGCCGCCGCGGCTCGCTCTCGGCGCGGCTGGTGGTGCGCGGCGTGCAAGGCCACGTCGCCTATCCGCAGCTGGCGAGAAACCCCGTGCACCTCGCGGCGCCGGCGCTGGCCGAACTCACCCGCGAGACCTGGGACCTGGGCAACGAGTATTTTCCGCCGACCACCTTCCAGATTTCCAACGCCCGCGCCGGCACCGGTGCGACCAACGTGATCCCGGGCGAGTTCGAGCTGCTGTTCAATTTCCGCTTCGCCACGGCGAGCACGCCGGCCTCGCTGCAGGACCGCGTCCATGCCATCCTCGATCGCCACGGCCTCGACTACGAGCTGTCCTGGAGTCCCGCGAGCCGCCCCTATCTGACGCCGCGCGGCCGTCTGGCGACGGTGCTGGCCGAGGCGATAGCGCGGGTCACCGGCGTGGCGGCCGAGCTATCGACCAGCGGCGGCACCTCCGACGGCCGTTTCATCAGCGACATCTGCACCGAGGTGGTGGAGTTCGGGCCGCTCAATGCCACCATCCACCAGGTCGATGAGTGCATCGCGCTGGCCGACCTCGAACCCCTGAGCGAAATCTATCGGCGGGCGCTGTCCGCGCTCCTGGGCGCGGCACCATGAGCACGGCCATCGATGAGCTCATCACGCTGCGCGACTGGTTGCGCTACGCCGTCAGCCGCTTCAGCGAGGCCGGCCTGTTCTTCGGCCACGGCTGCGACAACGCCGTGGACGAAGCGGCCTGGCTGATCCTGGCGACGCTGCACCTGCCCCGCGACCAGCTCGACCCCTTCCTCGACGCGCGCTTGACGCGCGCCGAGCGCCAGGCGGTGCACCACGTCCTGGAGCTGCGCGTCGCCAAGAGGCTGCCGGCAGCCTACCTGCTCAACGAGGCCTGGCTCGGGGAGTTCCGCTTCTATGTCGATCAGCGCGTGATCGTGCCGCGCTCCTACTTTGCCGAGCTGATCCATGACGGTTTCTCGCCTTGGATCGATGATGCCGGCGGCATCGGATCGGCGCTCGATCTGTGCACCGGCTCGGGCTGCCTCGCCATCCTGATGGCGCTGGCATTTCCCGCGGCCAGGATTGACGCCGTCGATCTCTCGGCCGATGCGCTCGCGGTGGCGCAGCGCAACGTCGCCGACTACGAGCTCGAGGAGCGGATAGAACTCATCCGTTCCGATCTCTTCGAGAAACTCGGCGGCCGCCGCTACGACCTGATCGTCTGCAACCCGCCCTACGTCACCGCCCAGGCGATGCGCGAGCTGCCCCGGGAATACCGCCACGAGCCGCAGCTGGCGCTGGCCGCGGGCGAGGATGGCCTCGACCTGGTGCGGCGCATCCTCGCCCGGGCGCACGCCCACCTGAATCCGCACGGTCTGCTCGCGGTCGAGGTCGGCCACAACCGCGAGATCGTCGAGCGGGCGCTGCCGGATCTGCCCTTGACCTGGGTGGACAGCGCGACGGCCGAAGGCAAGATCTTCCTGATCGCGCGCAGCCAGTTGCCGCCCGCGACGCCGTCATGACCAGCGGGCGAGCGATCCTGCTGGTCGAGGACAACCCGGACGACGAGGCCCTGACCCTGCGCGCGCTGGCCAAGAACCATATCGACAACACCGTGATCGTCGCGCGCGACGGCGTCGAGGCGCTCGACTATCTGTTCGGCGACCATGCACAACCGATGCCGGCGCTGATCCTGCTCGACCTCAAGCTGCCGCGCATCGACGGTCTGGAGGTGTTGCGTCGGATCCGCGCCGACGACCGCACCCGGCTGGTGCCGGTGGTGATCCTGACCACTTCGCGGGAGCGGCAGGACATCGTCGAGGGCTACAGCCTGGGCGCCAACAGCTACATCCGCAAGCCGGTGGACTTCGAGCAGTTCATCCAGACCATCGACCAGGTCGGACGCTACTGGCTGGGGCTCAACGAACCGGTCGACGGCCGCTGAGCCCAACGCTCACTTGCCACCCTGCGCGCGCTGTTCCAACAGCAGGTCGCGAAAGTTGAGCGACTCGGCCAGCGCCGAAACCAGCGTCGCATCGTCCCAGGGCTTGGCGATGAAGCGGAATATGCCCACTTCCGCGAATGCCCGCTCGACGGCATCGCGATCGCCGCCGCCGGAAATCAACATCGGCACCGCATCCGGCCGCAGCGTCCGGGCCCGCTTGAGAAACTCGATGCCGTCCATCTCCGGCATCCGGTAGTCGCAGACAATGGCATCGAACTCGTGCTCGCGTGCCCGCGCCAGCGCCGCCATCGGCGCGGTGAACGTCTCGATCTCCAGTTCGTAGCGCAGATTGCCGTAGGCGCAGGGCAGCCTCCGGAACAACCGGCGCAGCGCCTGCAGGACGGCATCGTCGTCGTCGACCAGCATGACTCGGCGCTTCATAGGCTTCCTTCCGATGCGTTGGTCCGGGGTTCATGATCTTGCCGCAGCGGCAGGATGACGCGGAAGGTGGTGCCCCGGCCGAGCTCGCTCATCACCTCGATGCGGCCGCCGTGCTTGTTGACGATGCCGTAGGACAGCGACAGTCCCAGCCCCGTGCCGCGGCCGACGGGCTTGGTGGTGAAGAAGGGATCGAAGATCCGCTTCAGGTTCTCCGGCGCAATGCCGCTGCCGGTGTCTGCCACCTCCACCCACACCCGCTCCCCGTCGCAGCCGCTCTTCAAGCTGATCTTGCCCCGCTCGCCCTCGGGAATGGCGTGCGCCGCATTGACCAGCAGGTTCAGGAACACCTGGTTGAGCTCCGAGGGCAGGCACTCGACCTGCGGCAGCTCGCCGTATTCCTTGACCACATCCGCCTTGTACTTGATCTCGTTGTTCACCACGTTGAGGGTCGAGTCCAGGCCTTTGTGCAGGTCCGCCCACTTCCATTCCTGGCTGCTATCCACGTGCGAGAAATCCTTCAGATCCTGGACGATCTTGCGCACCCGCGAGATGCCCTCCTTCGACTCGTCCATCAGTTGCGGAATGTCCTGGCGCAGGAAGGCCAGATCGAGCTCGGCCTTGATCCGCCTGAGCTCGGCGCCAGCCGGCGCCTCGACGGGCAGCGCCGCCTCGGCCCCAGCATAGGCGTCGAGAATGCGGAACAGATCGGCGAGATAGCCCTCCAGCGAACCGATGTTGGACTGCACGTAACCGATCGGATTGTTGATCTCGTGCGCCACCCCCGCCGCCAGCTGCCCGATCGAGGCCATCTTCTCCGCTTGCAGCAGCTGGTTGTGCGCGGCCTCCAGCTTGCCGATCAGTATCGCCTGTTCAAGCTTTTCGGATTGCAGCGCCGCCTCCGTCTTCTGCTTTTCGCCCAACTCGCGCAGCAGATCGCGGTTGCGTTCGGTCAGCTCCTGCGACATCAGCTCTAGCGAATGCTCGATCATGCGGCGATCCCGGTCCGCCTGTTCGTAGGCCTGATCGACGGCGGCGAGAAAGTCCCGCCACCGCTCCGGCAGCGTGGCGGGATCGCCCAAGTGGCGTCTGATCTGGCGCTCCAGCAGGCTGAACATGGCGCCGCTAGGTTTCGGCGAAGGTGGTGATGGTCATGGTCTGATTATGCAGCTCGCACTTCGCCGTCGGCGCGTACGGCGATATCTCGCCGTAGGAATAAAAGCCGGTCAGCGCGGCGGCCGGGCCGAGCACCTCGCGCACGCTCTCCACCTCCTCTTCGATGCGCTGCTGCAGCACCAGCTTGCGGCCGACGCAGCTGATCAACAGCGCCAGCTGCGGCGTCACCGTGCCCAGGGTTTCCTGGCTCGCCTGAGCGGCGCCGGAGGCACCCGCGACCAGGCGGTCGAAATTGGCCTTCATCAGGCGCGCATACATGCCCACCGGCATGTCGCCGGCGAAAGTCATCGACTGGTCCGCCTCATCGACCGCGAGTATGGTGCGCACCAGGCCGGACCTTCCCGAGCCGCTCCCCGGCGTCGCGCGCAACGCCAGCGGGAACAGCAATCCGGCGGCGGGCAGAGCGGCGGCGTGTTCGCCGAGGTAGCGCTTGTAGAGCGACAGCGCCGATTCGCCATCGAGCTCATAGAGCACGTTGCCCGCCGCGCGGGTGATCCGCCGGTCGGGGCCGAACGGATCCCAGCCGCCGAGCGAGCCATAGCCGACCTGCAGGTTTTCGCCATAGAAACCGACGGCCGCAATGACGCCCTCGGCCGGCGCGGCATCGGCCATCACCAGCGTGCGCTGGAAGCGGGCGCCGTCGCCGGAGAGGCCGCCGGTGACCGCGACGCGCTCGGGCAGGGCGGACTTGAGCCCATCGACCAGCTCGGTGCCATTGACCTTGAGTCCGTCGGAGATCAGCAACACATGCACCAGGTCCCCGGCCGACAACTGGCGCGCCAGCGCCGCACCCGCCGAGCCGCTCTCCGCCGGCGCGGCGACGTGCGCCGTGGCCAGGCGCAGGCGCGTCTTGGAAAAGCGGATCGCGGTCATGGCGAGCGTGTCGTCGTGCACCGCGGTGCCATGGATCTCGCCGGCGGTGGAGCAGCCGACGATCAGCGCCTCCGGGTAGAGTTCGCGCAGCCGCTGGAAGCGCGCCGGATCGAGGAGCCCGGTGCCGCCGAAAGCGAACAGCAGCTCGGCCGGTTGCGCCAGCGGAGCCGGGGCTGCGGCGGGCGGCCAGCGAGCCTCCGGAATCCAGTGCCTTTGCTCGATGTCCATGTCTCGCTCCTCGCGCTTGATTATCCCACGATGCGCACGTGAATCATGATGCGCTCTTCCTCGCTGCCGGCGTAGTCCCGGATCTGCCTGATCAGACTGTCGTTGAGCTGGAAATCGGCCGCCAGCAGCAAGGCGCCTTCGCGGCTGATCAGGTCGCGGCTCAAGACCATGCCCGGCTTCAGGGCTTCCGGCGCCAGCGCCCAATCCTTCAAGGCGCGGCCGGCGTGCTCGGTCCCGTCCAGAGCGACTAAGGCATCGACCACCTGAGGATCGTAACGGCGGCCCCGCTCCTTCTGCAGAAAATCCAGCGCCTCGGCCGGCGACAGGCGCCTGGCGCTGACGCTGCCGATCTGCAATCCGTCGTAATCGTTGGCGCAGGCGAGGATCCGTGCCCCCAGAGGAATGTCCGCACCGCCCAGGCCATCCGGATAGCCCTGGCCGTCATGGCGCTCGTGGTGCGAACGCAGCAGACGGGCAGCGGCGCGCAGGCTGTCCAACGCCATCAGCGCCGCCTCGCCCTTCTGCGGATGGCGCTTATACAGGGCCTGCTCTTCCGCGCTCATCAGGCTCGCCGGCTTGGCCAGCAGGGCGTCGGGCAGGCCGATCTTGCCGATGTCGTGGAGCAGGCCGGCGAGCATCACGTCCTGTGCCGCCGCGCGGTCCAGCCCGAGCTTGACGGCGACGCGCCGGGACAGATCGGCGACGCGGCGCGAATGTCCAGCGCGCGCGCCCTCGGCCAGCTCGGTCAGGTTGGAGAACACCTTGATCGAGGTGAGGAAGCCGGTCTTCAACTGCTCGTTGGCGGCAGCCAGGGCATCGTGAGCCAGGGAGAGTTCCGCGGTGCGCGCTTCGACCCGGGCTTCGAGGCTGGCGTTCAGCTCGCGCAGTTGCTCGTTCTGGCGTCCGGTCAGAGCCTCCAGGTGGCGCTTGTCGCGCTCCAGTTGCTGGCGTTCCAGCGCGTGGCGCACGATCAGGCGCACGTCCTGGTCGTCCCAGGGCTTGGCGATGTAGCGGAAAATCTGGCCACGATTGATCGCCGCGATGGTCGCGGCGATATCGGCGTGGCCGGTGAGCAGGATGCGCAGCGTGTCCGGCCAGCGGCTGCTGACCCGTTCGAGAAAACGTGCGCCGTCCATTTCCGGCATGCGCATGTCGGAGATCACCAGATCGACCACTTCGCGCTCCAGCAGACGCAAGCCTTCTTCGCCGCTCGCGGCGGTCAGGATCCGATAGCCGTCCTGGCGGAACAGCCGACGCAGCGCGGAGAGGATGTTCTGCTCGTCGTCCACGCACAACAGGGTCGCGGCATCGCTCATTGGTCCGCCTCCCGGCTGTCTTCATGACTCTGGCGCAGCGGCAGGATGACGCGGAAGGTGGTGCCCCGGCCGAGCTCGCTCATCACCTCGATGCGGCCGCCGTGCTTGTTGACGATGCCGTAGGACAGCGACAGTCCCAGCCCCGTGCCGCGGCCGACGGGCTTGGTGGTGAAGAAGGGATCGAAGATCCGCTTCAGGTTCTCCGGCGCAATGCCGCTGCCGGTGTCTGCCACCTCCACCCACACCCGCTCCCCGTCGCAGCCGCTCTTCAAGCTGATCTTGCCCCGCTCGCCCTCGGGAATGGCGTGCGCCGCATTGACCAGCAGGTTCAGGAACACCTGGTTGAGCTCCGAGGGCAGGCACTCGACCTGCGGCAGCTCGCCGTATTCCTTGACCACATCCGCCTTGTACTTGATCTCGTTGTTCACCACGTTGAGGGTCGAGTCCAGGCCTTTGTGCAGGTCCGCCCACTTCCATTCCTGGCTGCTATCCACGTGCGAGAAATCCTTCAGATCCTGGACGATCTTGCGCACCCGCGAGATGCCCTCCTTCGACTCGTCCATCAGTTGCGGAATGTCCTGGCGCAGGAAGGCCAGATCGAGCTCGGCCTTGATCCGCCTGAGCTCGGCGCAAGCCGGCGCCTCGACGGGCAGCGCCGCCTCGGCCCCAGCATAGGCGTCGAGAATGCGGAACAGATCGGCGAGATAGCCCTCCAGCGAACCGATGTTGGACTGCACGTAACCGATCGGATTGTTGATCTCGTGCGCCACCCCCGCCGCCAGCTGCCCGATCGAGGCCATCTTCTCCGCTTGCAGCAGCTGCTCCTGCGCCTCGTTCAAGCGGGCGTTGAGTTCGGAGAGCTCGGCATTGCGGCGCAGCAGCGCCGCTTCGGCATCCTCCCGGCTGCGTACGTCCTGCGCCAACTGAAGGTTGGCCTGCTCCAGCGCGGCGGTGCGACGCTGCACCAGTCGTTCGAGATCGCTTTGCGTGTGGCGTAGCCCTTCCTCCGCCAGTTTGCGCTCGGTGATGTCGATGAAGCTGGCGAACACCGTCTTTTTCCCCTGGTAGTCGATCATCGCGGCGCTGGTCTCGGTCCAAATCTCGGTGCCGCGCCTGGTGTTGAGACGATACTCGTAGCGGTCGGTCAGCACGTCGCCGCGCTGACGGGCCACGACCCGTTCGCGCATCGTCGCGCGCATGTCCGGATGGACGAGTTCCCAGTAATCCATGTCCTGCAGCTTCGCGCGCGTGAAGCCGGTGAGCCGTTCACACTCCGGATTCGCATAGAGCAGCTTGCCGCCGCGCGTCAGCACGATGCCCACGTTGATGGTCTCGAAGATCCTGCGGAACAAGTCCTGCTGAGCGCGTATCGGCCGGAAGACCAGCAGATAGATAGCCGGGGAGACGAGCGCGGTGAGCAGCAGGGGATCGATGAACTCCCAGAAGATGTTCGAAACCTTGCCCCTAAAGAGGGTGTTGAAAACGCCATCTATCAGCAGCATGATTAGGAATTCGCCCACGAGTATGAACAGGCCCACCGCGATCGCCATCCGCGCCGGGGTCTTCAACAAGAGGGGGAGTCGCTTCATGGCGCTGCGCCTTACTCCAGCACCGATTCTGCGTCGCCGCGCTGGGCATCGACCTCGCCCAGCAGGCGTTTGAATTCGTCCCAGCCCAAGCCCAGGCGGTTCCATGCAACGGCGGACAGGCGCGGCACCAGGTCGTCTTCGCCGCCCGGGAAATCGAGCGCATGCGCCATCACGTCGGCAACATGGATCAGGTCGACCAGCGCGCCGTCGGGCTGATCCGCCGGGCTGTGATGGCTGGCGATCGCGGTCGCGATCTCGGCCGGAAATTTCCAGCGCGCCGCCAGCGCCGCACCGATCTGGGCGTGATCGAAGCCCAGCACCTCCCGCTCCGCTTCCAGCGAACTGCAATCGCGCAAGGCGCGGTGGCTCTCGACGCGCTGATCAGCCTCGGGAAAGCGCGCCGCCAGGATCAGCCGGCCGATATCGTGGAGCAGACCGGCGATGTAGGCGTTCTCGGCGCTGACCGCCTGCTCGCGCGCCAGTATCCGGGCGCACAGGGCCGTGCCGGCGCTGTGCGCCCAGAAGGCGCGCAGATCTCGGCCCGTCGCCAGGGTCCTGAAATGTCCCACCACGGCGGCGCCGGTGACCAGCGTGCGCACCGCGCGCAGGCCGAGCACCACCAGGGCGTCGGGAATCGTCGCCACCTGGCCCTGCAAACCGTAAAAAGAGGAATTGGCGACGCGCAGCAAGCGCGCCGCCAGGGTCGGGTCGCGCGCGATCCGGTGCGCGACCTGGCCGACATCCACTTCCGGGCGCTGCAGGTAATCGAGCAGATCCTGGACCACCGCCGACAGCGCCGGCAGCCGGTCGAGGTCGGCCACCACCGTCTGCAGCGAGATTTCGCTCATTCGAGGGTCCCCAGCCGATACTCCCGCACCGCCCGCTGCAGGGCCTGCATCGTGGCGTCCGAACCGGCGCGCCGGAACAATCGCTGCACGCGCCGCTCCTGCGCCGCGCGCAGTTGCTCGATCGCCGCGGCGGAACGCTCGATCCGCGCCAGCACGGCGAGCTCGGGCACTTCGCGGCGCGCCAGAGCGCCGATCTGGGCAAGCCCAAGCACCGTGCCGCGCGCGAGCAGGACCTTGCCGCCGACGGTGACGTCGGCGGCCAGCACCATGCCGGCCCGGGCCTGGTCGAGCGGAATCGTTCGAATCTCTGTACTCATGATCTCGCCCCCAGCGGCAGCAGCACCAGCAGGGTGCCGCGCGAGCGGGAGTATTCGCCCATGCCGTTCGTGCGCAAGGAATAGCGGACGCCGTCGATGGCGATCTCGGCATCGGCCATCGGGGCGCGATCCAGCGCCGCGATGAGCGCCGCCGGCAGGCAGCCGTCGATGGCACGCCCCAGCAGCGGCGTGCCCTCGCCGCAGAGCGCCTCGGCGGCGGCATTGGCCAAGGCGATCGAACGCTCGTCGTCGATGCCGATGATCGGCCAGGGCAGTTGCTGCAGCACCTCCTGGGCGATGTCGAGCGAGGCTTCGTCGCGCAACACCTGCAGATCCTTGTTCGCCAGCAACTGCTGCAACTGCAGGTTGACCGCCGCCATCTGGCTGTTGGCCAGCGCCACCTCGCTGTGCAGGCGGCGATTCTCGTCGGCCATTTCCTTGTTGCGGAAGGCTTCCTCGATGTTGGCGCGCAGTATCCCGTCGTCCCAGGGCTTGGTCAGGAACTTGTAGATCGCCCCCTCGTTGATCGCATCGGTCACCGCCTGAAGATCGGTGTAGCCCGACAGCACCAGACGCACCGTCTCCGGATGCAGGGTCTTGACCCGGCGCAGAAACTCCACCCCGCTCATGCCCGGCATGCGCTGGTCGGAGACGATCACATCGACCGGGTGGCTGGCCAGCAGCTCCAGCCCCTGCGCCGCCCCCAGGGCGGTGAGAACGTCGTAGCCGTCGCGGCGCAGCAGGCGCTTCAAGGCCGACAGGATGTTCTCCTCGTCATCGACCAGCAGCAGGGTCCGCCGCTTCCCCAGCCCGGCCAGCATCTTGCTGTCGAGCGCGCGGCCCGAGGCGAGCAGCGCGGTGGCCGCCGCCGCCGGCAGCGGCCGGCTGAAGTAGTAGCCCTGGACCTCGTCACAATGATTGGCGATCAACAGCCCCAGCTGTCCCTCGGTCTCCACCCCCTCGGCCACCACCTTCAGCTTCAGGCTGTGCGCCAGAGTGATGATCGCGCGCGTGATCGACACGTCGTTGGGATCGGCGATGATGTCCCGGACGAAGGCCCGATCCACCTTCAGGCTGTCGATCGGAAAGCGCTTCAGATACGCTAGGCTGGAATAGCCGGTGCCGAAGTCATCCACCGACAGGCTGACCCCCATCGCCTTCAGCCGCCGCAGCAGACCGATGATGCCCTCGGCGTCCTTCATCAACTGGCTCTCGGTCAACTCCAGCTCCAGGTGCGCCGGATCCAGACCGCTCGATTCCAGCGCCCCCTGCACCGTCGCGCACAGGTCTCCGACGTGGATCTGCCGCCCCGATATATTCACCGCCACCGACGGCGTCCCCAGCCCCTCTTCGTGCCAGCGCTTGGCCTGCATGCACGCGCTCTCCAGCACCCAGGCGCCGACCTCGACGATCAGCCCGGTCTCCTCCAGCGCCGGAATGAATGCGTCCGGCCCCACCAGCCCCCGCTCCGGATGCTGCCAGCGCAGCAGCGCCTCGAAGCCGGTCACCGCCCCGCTGGCGCAGCTCACCTTGGGCTGGTAATGGAGCAGGAACTCGCCCTTCCCCAGTGCGTAGCGCAGGTCCGCCTCCAGGCGCAGCTTGTCCTGGGTGTTGCGGTTCATCCGCGCCGTGAAGAACTGGTAGGTGTTGCGCCCGAGCTCCTTGGCCCGATACATCGCCGTGTCGGCATTCCTGATCAGGGCCTCGCTGTCCGCAGCATCGTCGGGGAACAGCGTGATGCCGACGCTGGCCGAGACGAACAGCTCGTTGCCGTCGATCAGGTAGGGCTTCTGACAGCTCTCGATCACCTTGGCCGCCACCATGGCGGCGTCTTCGCTGGTTCCGATCTCCGGCAGGATGATGCCGAACTCGTCGCCGCCCAGCCGGCCCACGGTGTCGGTGTCGCGCAGGCAGGCCGCCAGCCGCCGCGAGACCTCCTGCAACAGCGCGTCGCCGAGACTGTGCCCGAGCGTGTCATTGACCAGCTTGAAATTGTCCAGATCGACGAACAGCACTCCCAGCCGCCACTCGTTCCGGCGCGCCGCCCGCGTCCCCTGCTCCAGACGGTCGTAGAGCAGGGCGCGATTGGGCAGCCCGGTGAGGACGTCGTAGTAGGCCAGATAATTGAGCCGCTGCTCCTTCTCGATGTGATCCATCGCGAAGGCAATGTCACCGGCCAGTTCGGTGAGCAGGTCCGTCTCCTCCTTGTCGAAGAAATCGATCTCCGCGGCATAGAACAGCAGCAGTCCCACCACCTGGTCGCCGACTTGCAGCGGGAACACCGCCACCGAGCGATAGCCCCGGCGCAGCGCCTCCTCGCGCCAGCGCGCCATCTGCGGGTCGGAGCCGATGTCGTTGCAGATCACCTCGACTTTCTCCCGCAGCGCCCTGGCCACCATCTGGCAAGCGTCGGGCGCATCTTCGATGGCGGTCAGGCTGATGTGGTCGAGATAGCCCTCCTCGATACCGGCTCTGGCCACCGGCGTGACGGTGATCCCGTCGGCATCGAGCAAGCCGAGCCAGGCCATCCTGAAGCCGCCTTGTTCCACCGCGATCCGGCAGGCCTCGTCGAACAGCTCCTGGCGCGCGCGGGTACGCACGATCGCCGCGTTGATGCCGCTCAGCACCGCGTACAGGCGGCTCAGGCGCATGATTCGTTTTTCGTTTTCCTCGCGCAAGGTGACGTCTTCCGCCACCCCGACGATGCGATAAACCTCCCCGTTGCCGTTGCGCACCGGAAATGCCCGGTCATGAATCCAGCGGATGCTGCCGTCCGGCCTGACGATCCGGTATTGCTCGTCGTACAGGCCGGCCACCTGTTTGCTCCGCGCGCTCTCGACAACGCGCGCCCTGTCGTCGCTGTGGATGGCATCCAGCCAGTCTCGCGGCGACGCGTAGAGCGACGCCGCGGTCCTGCCCCAAACCGCCTCGTAGGCCGGATTGATGTAGAGCATTTCGCCCTTGATGAGGTCGGTCATCCAGAATACTTCGTTGATGTTTTCTGAAATCTGGCGCAATCGCTCGATGCTTTCGTTGAGTTGTGCCTCGGCCTGCTTCTGCTGGGTGATGTCCTGGACGGCCCCATGGATCCTGACTTGCTCCCGATCCGCTTTCCCGACCGAATGGACCCAGCGACGCTTGCCTTTGGCGGTGATGATTTCCAGTTCCACATCGAACGGCTCGCCGCGCTCGATGGCATTGCGCACCGCCTGTTCGATGACCGGCCGGGACTCGGGCGCATAAAAGCCGATTGCGCTGTCCAGCGTCATCTGATGGTCCGGCTCCAGTTCGTGGATGCGAAAGACCTCTGCGGTCCATACCAACTCCTGGGAGTCAAGATGAAACTCCCAGCCGCCGACGTTCGCCAGCATTCCGGTTTCATTGAGCAGGGTCTGGTTCTTCTTCAGCGCTGCCTCGGCAAGCTTGCTCTGGCTGATGTCGCGCATGATGGTCGACAGGTACTCGACCGAGCCGTCCTCGCCCCGGTGCGCGACGATCACCTGGGACACCGGCCGCTCGCCGCCGTCCGGCCGCAGCAGCGCGGTCTCGCCGCTCCACGAGCCGTGCTCCATGGCATCGCGGATGCCCACCTCCAGCACCAGCTTGGCTGCCCACTCGGGCTGGCATCTGGCAATGCCCAGCGTGGACAGCTTTTGCGCCGACACGACCCCCAGCACGTCCAGGCCGGCCCGGTTGCAATACAGCGGAACCCCGTCCAGACCGAGGGTGGCCACCAGATCTGGGGTGGCCTCGATGATCGCCACCAGCCTCGCCTGCTCGCGCTCTACGCGTTTTCTCTGTTCGATTTCAGCTTCGAGCTTGGCGGTTCTCTCCGCCACCAGATGCTCCAGATGGCCGTGCAGGCGCGCCCGGTCGAGCGCCACCGCGACCTGGTTGCCGACGCTGTAGAGAACCTTCAGCTCGTCCTCGGTAAACAGCCCCTTCTCGGGTCCGACCAGGTTCATCACGCCCAGGGTCCGGTCGCCCAGCCACAGCGGCACGCTGGCGTGGTAGCGCAAGCCCCGGGTGTCGCCGGTGGCTTTGGCCAGGCGCTCGCATTCCAGGATGTTGGTGACGTGGTCGAGCGCGCCCGAGACCAGCGCACGCCGGCAGAAGCAGTCGCCCTCCAGGGCATCGGCCGCGGCCAGCGCCGGCGGCAGATTGCGCGCGGCGACGCAAGTGAAGCCCGATGCCGCGTCCCACAGGGAGATCCAGCCGGCCTGGATCCCCGGCAACTCCATGGCCCGCTCCAGCGCCCACTCCGCCGCATCCTGTTCGCTGCCCGCCCGGTTCAGTCCCTCGGCGATCAGGTAGAGGCCCTTCAGCACCTGGTTGGAATGCGCCAGCTCCTGTTCGCGGGCCTTGAGTTCGTCGTTGACCTGCACCGCCTGCTCGTAGGTGGAGATCAGCAGATCCAGGATCTGCTGGCGTTCTGCGGTGATGAAATACTTGCCATCGCCCAGGCTGATTTCCACCCCCATCTGCATCCGCTGGGTCTTGCGCAGCTCCAGGTTCATCAGCAGGTAATGGATGCGCGACAGCAGGTACTTCTCGTCGTAGGGCTTGCGGATGAAGTTGTCCGCCCCGCATTCCAGTCCCTTGATGACGTCGAGCGAATCGCCCAGCGTGGTCACCAGCATCACCGGGATGTGCTTGAAGCGCTCGTCACTCTTCATCGCCTTGCACAGGCCGTAGCCGTCCAGCTCCGGCATCATGACGTCGCTGATCACCAGCGTCGGCTGATTGCCTTCGAGAAAGGCGAGCGCCGCGCGGCCATCGGCGACGATGCTCACCGTGAAGCCATTCTGCTCGAGCAGATGCGCGAGCTGCGCTGCCTGCGTCGGACTGTCCTCGGCGATGAGGACGTGCGTTTTTCCGTTGCCAGCTTTCATCTCTCTAACCCCTTATTACCTGGTCTTCCTCGCCAGACCGGCCAAGGCCGCGGCGATTTTTTCCGGCGGCAGCACGAAGGACGCCGCGTCGAGCCGGATCGCCGCGCCCGGCATGCCATGCACCACCGAGCTCTCCTGGTCCTGGGCGAAGGTGATCGCGCCCTGGTCACGCAGCAGCTTCAGTTCTGCGGCGCCGTCGCGGCCCATGCCGGTGAGCAGGCAGGCCGCGGCCTCGCCGCCATAGACTGCGGCGAGCGAGCGGAACAGGGCCGCCACCGACGGACGCAGGCCGTTGTCGGGCGGATCCGCGGCCAGGACGATGCGCTCGCCGCGCGCCACCCGCATCTGGAAATCGTCGGGGGCGACATAGGCGTGACCGGGCAGCAGGGTCTCGCCTTGGCTGGCCAGATGCACGGGCAGCTTCGAGGACTGCGCCAGCCAATCGACGAAGCCCTGGATGAATCCCGCCGCCATGTGCTGGACGATCAGGATCGGCGCCGGGAAATCCCCCGGCAGCGCCGCCAGCATGGCTTGCAGCACCGGCGGGCCGCCGGTCGAGGCGCCGATGGCCACCGCCCGCAACCGGGCCGGCGCCGGCCCGACGGCCAGTGGTGGAGGGGGTGGGGCATCCTGCCGCGCTCGCGGCCAGCGCCGCACCACCTTGACCTCGGCCATCAGCTTCACCGTCTGCACCAGTTCACGGATCGTGGCCTCGTGCTCCGGATGGCCCACGCCCGCCGGCCGGCGCAGCACCGCCAGCGCGCCCACCGCCATGGCGCGGAAGGTGGTCGCCACCTCGCTCGGATCGCTGCTGCCGCTGACGATGACGATCGGCACCGGATGGCTCTCCATGATCCGGCGCGTGGCCTCGATGCCGTCCAGCCTGGGCATGTGGATGTCCATGGTGACGACGTCGGGCGCGAGCCGAACGACCGCCTCCAGCGCCTGTTCGCCGTCGGGCGCCGTGCCGACGACCTGGATCGCCGGATCGGCGCCGAGCACATGCACCAGAAACTCGCGCACCACCGGCGAATCTTCCACCACCAGCACCTTGATCAAGAGGATTGCCTCATCGTGGGTTGACGTAACGCATCCTCGCGGCTCAGATCAGCCGCGCGATGACCTCCAGCAGATCGCTCTGGTCGAAGCTGCCCTTGACGATATAGGCGTTGGCGCCGACGTCGATGCCGCGCTCGCGATGTTCGCGCGAGGCCAGCGCCGTCACCAGCACCACCGGCAGCCCGGCCAGCTGTTTGTCCGCTCTCACCCTGGCGGTCAGGTCGAAGCCGTCCATGCGCGGCATCTCGACGTCAGAGACGACGAGATCGAAGGCTCCGGTCTTCAGCGTGGTGTACGCATCGAGTCCATCGACGGCGGTGGTGACCTGGTAGCCGGCCGACTCCAGGATGTTCTTCAGCAGGGCCCGCGAGGTGATCGAGTCCTCCACCACCAGGATCGAATGCTGCACCCGTTCGCCGGGCTCGGCGACGGCGGCGGGCGGTTGCGAACCTGCCGACTTCACCGCCGACTTCATCAGATCGGAGACGTTCAGCACCGCCACCACCTGTCCCGTACCCAGGACGCTGGCGCCGGCCAGATTGCGCACGCGCGCGAGCTGCCGGCCCAGGCCCTTGACCAGCACCTCCTGTTCGCCGACGACCGCATCGACGCGAAAGGCGATGCGCTCCAGACCCAATCCCAGGACCACGACGGACAGGCTCTCCGCGCTACCGCGCGGCAGTTCCAGCACGTCGCTCAGGCGCACCAGAGACACCGCCTGCCCGTCCAGCGGCATGGTGTCGCGGTTTTCCAGAGTCCGGATGTCCCGGGCGGCAAGCCGTGCCACCCGCTCGACGTGCACCGCCGGAATGATGAAGTTCTGCCCCGCGGCGCAAACCAGGACGCCGCGGAAGGTAGCCAAGGTCAGCGGCAGCACGATGCGGAAGCGGGTGCCCTGCCCCGGCCGCGTCTCGATGACGATGCTGCCCGAGAGCCGCTCGATCTTCTCGCGCACGATCGCGAGCCCCAGGCCCCGGCCGGAAAGATCGGTGACCGTAACGCTGGTGGACAAGCCGGAGCGGAAGCTCAGCGCCAGCACCTCCCGCTCGTCCAGATTCTCCAGGTCCTGGCGCGAGACCAGCCCCTGCCGGGCCGCCGCCGCCTTGAGCTTCGCCACATCCATCCCCGCCCCGTCGTCGGCGAACACGATCTCGACCTTGTTGCTGTCCTTCTGCGCGACCGCGATGCTGATCGCACCGGACACGGGCTTGTTGCCCGCCTGCCGCGCCGCCGGAGGCTCGATGCCGTGATCTATGCTGTTCCTGAGCAGATGGCTGAGCGGATCCTTGATCTCTTCCAGGATGCGGCGGTCAATTTCGATCTCGCCGCCGGAAATCGTCAGCTTCACCTCTTTGCCCCGGTCGCGCGCGAGCTCCCGGGCCAGCCGCGGCAGCGTGGCCAGGAGCGAAGCGCAGGGCAGCAGGTGCAGCTCCTTCACGTCGTCTACCAGCGCATCGACGATCCCGGAGAGGGTGCGGTGATCCCGCTCGGATGCTCTCTGCAGCGCTGCCAGGCGGTCCTCGATGGCTTTCAGGCTGAGCGCCTCCGCCTCCAGATAATCCAGCAAGTGCCTGAGCTCGCCCGCCCGCTTCTTGCCCTGTTGCGGCAGCGAGCGCTCGAGCGAACGCAAACTCGGCTGGAGCCCGAAGCGCCGCTTTTTCCAGGCGGCGAACGCTGCGACGGCCTCGCCCAGATCGACGGCGTGCTGGCCCGCCGCCAGCCGCGGCGCGAACAGCTCTTCGGCCTGGCGCATTACCGCATCGAGTTTCGCCGTCGCCACCCTGATCGTGGCTGCGCCAGGCGCCGGCGCTACGGGCTCCGGTGCTGCCGCAGGCGCCTCCGGCACCTCCTGCGCCGACGCCTCAAGGTTCGCACCCTGGGCCAGCGACTGCAGGCGCTGCAGCAAGGCCGGCTTGAGACTGGCGCCGCCCGGGGCGGCGAGCAGCTCCCCGAGAACCGTCAAGGCCTGCTGCAGCAGGTCGAAAAGCGGCGGCGAGCCTGGCAGGCGATCGCCCTTCAATCCGGCGAAGACGCTCTCCAGCGCGTGGCACAGCGTCTCGATCTCGGCCAGATTGACGGCGCGGGCGGCACCCTTCAGGCTGTGCGCCTCGCGGTAGATGCGCTCGACGATCATCGCCCGGTCCTCGGCCGAGGGGCGCCTTTCCAGCTCGAGCAGCCCGGAGGCCATCGCCTCCAGGTGTTCATCGGCCTCGACCCGGAAGGTCGCGAGCAGCCGCTGCAGGAATTCCGCGTCGCTCGGCATGGCCTCAGATCCGGTATTGCTCCAGCACGCTGATCAGCCTCTGGCCCGATTCGCTGAGGTTGTGCGCCGCGCTCTCGGCCTGCTTGGTGCTGCTGACGTTCTGCAGGCTGGCCTGCTTGATGCTGTCCATGGCCAGCGCCACCTGGTCCATGCCCACCATCTGCTGCTGGCTCGATGCCGCGATCTGCGTCGCCGCCTGCGCCGCCTCGACTATGCTGTCGGCCAGCTGGCGGATCGATTCCCCGGCCTCCGTGCCCTGCCTCATCCCCGCCGCCACCGCCTTGCTTCCCTGCTCGGTGGCCAGCACCGCAGCACCAGTGGCCTTCTGGATCTCGCCCAGGATCGTGCGCACCTGCCCGGTCGCCTGCTTCGACTGCGCCGCCAGACTCTTCACCTCCTGCGCCACCACCGCGAAACCCTTGCCCTGCTCCCCGGCCTTGGCCGCCTCGATCGCCGCATTGACCGCCAGCAGGTTCGACTGCTCGGCCAGATCATTGACGCTGGCGATGATCTCACCGATCGCCTGGTTCTGCTCCGACAGCCGCACGATGCTCTCGGCGATCGCCTCCATCTGTTCCTGGATCCGGCTCATCCCCTGGATCGCCCCCTCCACCGACTTGCGCCCCGCCTGCGACACCTGCGCCACCTTCTGCGCGCTCTCCGACACGTACCTCGCCTTCTGGCTCGACACCGCCGCCGCCTGCTTCACCTCCTCCACCGTCGCAGTCGTCTCCGAGACCGCGCTCGCCGTCTCCGTCGCCCCCGAGGCCACCTGCGTCGTGGTGGCCAGAATCTCGCTGGACGAGGAGGCGAGCACGCCGACCCCGTCGAGGATCTCGCGCATGATCCGCCGCTGGCTGTCGACCATCGTCGCGAACGCCCGCACCAGATCGCCCACCTCGTCGCGGCGCCGGTCACGGGCCACCTCGGCGCTGAGATCACCGGCCGCGACCCGGTCCGCAGCCGCCGACAGAATGCGCAGCGGCCCGGCGATCACCCGCACCAGCAGCAGCGCCAGCACCAAGCCGAGCAGCATGGCTGCGACCCCGACCTGCAGGAAAATGCGCACCGACCGTCCCGCCAGGCGGTCGGCATCGGCCACGGCCCGATGCGCGTCTTCTGCCGCAGCCTGACCCAGATCCAGGGCGATGGCCCGCATTTTTTCGCTGCGCGGCTGCTGCACCCCGACCGCCAGTTGCTCCGCCTTGGCGATCTTTCCGGCGCGGATCAGGGGAATGATTTCGCCGTCCTTGGTCCGCAGGAATGCGCCCTGCACCGCCTTCAATTCCTCCAGGCGCGACAGCCGGGCGGGATCGCTCCCGGCCCGTTCAGTCAGCCTCGCCATCGTCAGATCGATATTCTTGTCGCTGGCTGCGACATCCTGCAGCAGGCGCTCCTGTTGCGGGCGGCTCTTCGATAGCTGCGCTTCGAGCAATTCGGCGCGGACGCGGTTTTGCAGCGCGCGCAGTCCGTCCAGATCCTTGACATTGGCGAAACCCTCCGCATAGAGGCGATCCTGGGATTCCCGGATATTGATGATGCCGATATACGCGGTGGCAATCACCCAGGCCATCGCCGCAAATATCAGCGCGAAGCAGACGAACAGCTTGTTGCGCAGCGACAGATCGAGAAACCATTTCATGGCCTTTTCCTTTTTTTCTTGCGATCCGCAGCCCCGGTTCGGCTTCGGGCGGTCCTAAGTCACACCTGTTCCTGCACGATGATGGCCTCGTCCGCGAGCAGTTTCCCGGCATCGAGCAGCACCGTGCGCTCGCGGCTCACGCCCTGCAGATATTTTTCGCGGATGCCGGTGAGCGTCGGCAGTGACGGCTGGATCTCGGCCGACGGAATGCGGCGCACGCCGAGGATGGCATCGGCGAGGATGCCGAAGCGCATGTCCGCCGACTCGAGGACGATGATCTTGTTGAGGTCGGTCAGCCCTTTTTCCGGGAGAGCGAAGAACTTCTTGAGGTCGATGACGGAAAGGATCTCGCCGCGCAGATTGACGATGCCGAGCACGAAGTCCGGGGTGCAGGGCAAGGGCGTGAGATTTTCCAGCGGATGGACTTCGCGCACGTGGCGGGATTCCAGCGCGTAGGTCTCCTGCGCCAGCAGGAACTCCAGCCACTCGGACGAGCCGGCGTTCTCCGCCGGCACCGCTTCCCGCGCCAGAAGTCGTGCCCGCTCCTTCAGTATCCCGGCATCCGGCACCGACGCGCCGTCGATGGCGAGACGCGCCGCCTCGATGCGCTGATGCAGCGCGCGCCAGTCGGTCGCGGCCGTAAGCCGCTTCGGCCCGGGCTGCTGGGAATTCATCGGGACCTCTCCTCACGCGGCAGGCTCGCCAGCACCGAGCTGACGATCTCGGCCAGCCGCCCGGCGGTCAGGCCCTCCGCTTCGGGCAGCAGTTCGTCGTCGGCGTGGCCGCGCAGCAGCGCCAGGGCGTGGACGAAATGGCGCTCTGCCTGGCGGCGCCGGCCCTGCGACAATTCGAGATTGCCCAGGGCGAAGCGCGCCAGCACGAAGCCCGAATCGAGATACAGGGCGCGTTCGAGCGAGCGCACCGCGGCATCGGTCCGGCCAAGCTCCTGCTCGATGCTGGCCTGCAGGTAGTAATGCGCCGGATCGAGCTTGTCGGCGGCGATCGCGACTGCGCACCAGTCGAACGCCTCGGCCAGACGGCCCTGGTTGGCGCAGCGCCGGGCGGCGCCGTCCGGCGGCTCGAGCGCGTCATCGGCGTGCGGCTCCGCCGGCCGGCCGGGCTGGTGTGCGCCTGTGCCGGCGATCGGCCGCCACGGGTCCGGGGCCTCTGCGGCAGGGGGCGTCTGGATGAACTCCGGACCGGGCTCGATCGGCCGCCCGATGCCATCGGACTTGCGGTAGAAGAAGGCGCCGGGAAATTCGACCGGCGAGAAGCCGGGAAACAGGCTGTTCGACGTCTCGGCCGGACTGACCACCAGCCAGCCGCCATCGACCAGGCAGTTGCGGAAGCGGGAGACGGTTTTCCTGGCCTGATCGGCGGTGAAATACATCAGCACGTTGCGGCACAGGATCACGTCCATCGCATTGCTGTTGTTCACCAGCGCAGGATAGACATCGGCGGCGAGATTGAGATAGGAAAACGTCACCCTGGCCCGGATGTGCGCAGAAAGCTGCAGACGCCCGTCCTGACGCTTCCTGAAGTAGCGCTGCCTGACCCAGTCCGGGGTGCCGCGGAACGACCAGTCGCCATAAACGCCTGCCGCCGCCTTGCGCAGGAAGCCAGGGTTGATGTCGGTCGCAAGTATGCTGATATTCCAGGCCGCGGGATCCGGAATCAAACCGTCGAGCAGGATCGCCAGCGAGTAGGCTTCCTCGCCGGTACAGCAGCCCGCGCTCCAGATGCGCAGTCGCTGCCCGCCGTTCCGGCGGGTGCGCAGCAGTTCAAGCAGGACGTGATCGCCGAGGGCGTCGAGGCTGTCCTGTTCGCGGAAAAAATAGGTTTCCCCGACGGTCAGGTGGCTGGCGAGAACGTCGACCTGCTCGCGCGTCGGGCTCGCCCCAAGCAGCCAACGAGCGCAGGTCTCGCCGTCGGCAAAACCGAACTCGGCGGCGGCGGCGGTGACGCCGCGCTGCAGGTCGCGCCAGCGCGCTTCGGGAAAATGCAGTCCCAGGCGAACGGCGACGAAATCGCTCAAGCCGGCGAGCAGTGCGCCGGGAAGGTTCGGCGCGGCGGCGGCCGCTCGCACCGAGGCCGGCATTAGGCACTCTCCAGCGCACGTGAGAGAGCCTGGTCCTCGTCCAGCGAGAGGAATTGCTCCAGGTCCTGAATCAGGACCAGGCCGTCATCGAGCTTCACCACCCCTGCCAGATGCACGAGCCCCGGCAGCATCTGCTGCGCGGCGACGGCCGCCTCACCGGGGTAGTCGAGCACGCCGTGCACGGCATCGGCCACCAGGATCACCGGCCGCCGTGCCGTGCACGCCACCACCATCTGGTCGGAGAGAGCCAGGGTGCGCCCGGTCAGGCCGAAGCGCCGGCGCAGATCGATCACCGGAATGACGCGCCCCTGCACATTGACCACACCGAGCACGATGCCCGGCGCCTGCGGCAGCACGGTGACCTCGACGGCACGGACGATCCGCTCGACGACCCGCAGCGGCAGTCCGTAGCGCTGGCTGTCCAGGGTGAAGACGACGAACTGATCGCCCATCATGGCCGGACGGCGTACCAGAAACGTCGCGCGCAGACCCGCAATGCGCTCATGCCAACGATCCTCCGCGTGACGGAAGCCGGCCCTGTCCAAAAGAATTTGCCGGCGTCATCGACTATGACGATACCCGCATCTTGCGGCTATGTCATTCGGAATATCCCGAAGTTATGTAGGAATTTCCTGACGGCGATCAAGGATCATTCCGGATTTTGTCCTCCGGGGATCAGCGTCTGGGCAGCCCGTGCCGGATCGCGTAGCGCACCAGGTCCACGTTGCTGTCGATCTCCAGCTTGTGCATCAGGCGCATCTTGTGCGTGCTGACCGTCTTCGGGCTCAGGTGCAAGCGATCGGCGATCGCCCCGATCGTCAGGCCAGCGGCGATCATGTCCAGGACCTGAAACTCGCGCTCGGTGAGCAAGTCGTGCGGCGCCAGATCCCGCCCGGAGGCTTCGAAAACCATGACGTCGACCAGGGCCGGATCGATGAACCGGCCGCCGCCGGCGACCTTGCGTATCGCCGCCAGCAGGATCTCGGGGTCGCTGTCCTTGGTGACGTAGCCCGAGGCGCCGGCCTTGAGCGCCCGCGCCACGATCTGGCCCTCGTTGTGCATCGACAGGATCAACAGCGGCAGCGACGGCCTCTCGCGCTGCAGCAGGACGATCAGCTCGACGCCGCTGATGCCCGGCATGGCCATGTCCAGCAACAGCAGATCGAGATCCCCGTGGCGCATCACTTCGATGACATCGGAAACATTGGTCGCCTCGGCGGTCACGACAATATCGGGCGTCATCGCCAGGATCTGCTTCAGGCCGCCACGCACGATCGCGTGGTCGTCGGCGATGGCGATGCGGATCATGGCTGCCGATCCCTGCAGGGCAGGTCGATCACCACGCTCGTCCCTTTTCCGGGAACGCTGTCGATATGCAGCTTGCCGCCCAGCGCCAGCACCCGCTCGCGCATCCCGAGCAGGCCGAAACCCTGGGCCCGACGCACCACCGCCGAATCGAAGCCGCAGCCGTTGTCCTGCACGCGCAGTTGCAGGCCACTAGCGTTGCCGCTCAAGGCGATCGCCACCGCGCTCGCTTGGGCATGGCGGGCGACGTTGGTCAATGACTCCTGCACCACCCGGAACACCGCCGTGGCCTGGGCGTCGTCGAGCACGATGTCGCAGCCCCGCACCGTCACCTCGCAGGCTATCTCCCAGCGGTGGCCGAAGTCCTCGGCCAGCCACTCGATCGCCGGCACGATGCCGTGGTCGAGGGCAGCGGGGCGCAGGTTGCTGGCGACGTGGCGCACCACGTCCAGGGTCCGGTCCACCAATACCCGCATCTCCTCGGCCTTGCGCTGCAGCGCCGGATCGCCGCCAAAGCGCAGGCGCAACAGCGAGATATCCATTTTCAGGGCGGTCAGCAGCTGGCCCAGCTCGTCATGGACTTCGCGCGCGATATGCTTTCTCTCCTCTTCGAGCAGGCCCTCGTGATAGGCCGCCATCGCCCGCAACTGCTGGCGCGAGTTGAGCAGCGCCAGCTCGTCCCGCTTGCGTTCGGTGATGTCGAGATTGGTGCCGACCATGCGCTCGATTCTGCCTTGCCGGCCGGTGACGAGTTCCGCCTGCGACAGGAGGTGGCGGACCTCTCCGTCCGCTCTGAGGATTCTGTATTCGATCGAATAGGGAGCGCAATTCTCATAGGATTGCTGGGCATGCCTCTCGACCGTCTCCCTATCATCGGGATGGACCAGCTCGAGAAAGAGCTGGTAGCTGGGTGCGACGCTGCCGGGCAGCAAGCCGAAGATGCGATAGGATTCGTCCGACCAGAAGACCTTGCCGGATGACACCTCCCATTCCCAGCTGCCCAGGTGGGCGATGCGCTGGGTTTCCAGGAAACGCGAGGTGGTCTCGCCCAGCCGGCTCGTCCTCGAACGGCGCCCGAACCAGGCGAAACGCGCCGGCGCCAGGGCTGCCAGCAGGATGAAACCGTGGCCCGCGCCGATTCCGGCCAGGAAGGGCGAATGGTCTCCGGCGCCGACCGCCTGCCCCCAGGCGAGCAGCAATACCCCTCCAAACATACTCCAGCGCAGCAGTCGATCCATGCCCGCCCCAAGCTCAGCTCAAGGCTGCGAGCGTACCACCGGCGGCGTCGTTTTGAAAAAACGGCCGCCTCGGTCAGGACCAGCCCGATCACCCTGTCCCGTGCTGCCGTTCCTGCCGACGAGCGCCGTCTCAGGCGCGCAGGCGCGCCATGATCCGTTCGGCGATCGCCGACAGCGGCGCCACCTCGTGCACCGCGCCGATCTGGGCGGCCTCGCGCGGCATGCCATAGACCACGCAGGACTCCCGGTCCTGGCCGATGTTCCAGGCACCGCCCCGGCGCATCTCGAGCATGCCCTGCGCCCCGTCCTTGCCCATGCCGGTCAGGATCACCCCGATCGCGTGCTCTCGCGCCGCGACGGCCACCGAGCGGAACAGCACATCGACCGAGGGCCGGTGGCGGTTCACCGGTTCCGCCCGGGACAGCTCGGTGACGTAGCCGACGCCGCTTCTTTTCACCAGCAGGTGCGAGTGCCCGGGCGCGAGGTAGGCGTGGCCGGGCAGGATGCGCTCGCCGCCCTGGGACTCGATCACCGTGATCCGCGACAGACTGTCCAGACGCTGGGCGAAGGACGCGGTGAAGGTCTCGGGCATGTGCTGGGCGATGACGATGCCCGGCATCTCGGCGGGAAATTCGCGCAGCACGTCCTTGATCGCCTCGGTGCCGCCGGTCGAGGCGCCGATCGCGATCAGCCGGTCCTGCAAGACCCCGACGGGAAGTGCCATGAAAGATGGCCGCGGCGACGGCTCATGGCGACCGTGCTCATCGCCGGCGTCCGTTCCCGCGCGTTTCATCGGCTCGTACTCATGATGCCAATCTATCAGAACTCGACCGTCGCCGAATAGCCATCGCGCTTCATGACGAACAGCACCGCAGCGACGATCGCCGCTGCGGCGAAGGCGAGCAAGGTGGCGCGCGGGCCGGCGTGCTCCGCCAGCCAGCCACCGGCGAGACCGCCAAGCGGGGCGATGCCGAGGAAGGCCATGGTAAACAGCGACATCACCCGGCCGCGCAGCGCGTCTTCGACGCTGGCCTGGATCAGGGTGTTGGCTGAAGCGATGACGCTGATGACGCAGAAGCCCAGCACCACCAGTGCTGCCACCGCCAGCCACAGATAGCTGCTGAGGGCGAAGACGATCAGCGCCACGCCGGCCAGCAGCGCGGCGCGGCCGATGATCCGCGACAGGCCCGCGACGCCCTTCTGCGAGGCCAGGTGGATGGTGCCCAGCAGCGCCCCGGCGCCGGCTGCGGCGGAGAGAAAGCCGAAGGTCTGTGCCCCGCCGGCATAAACTTCGCGCGCGAAATAGGGCAGCAGGACGACGTAGGGAGTGACGAAGAAACTCACCGCCGCCAGCAGCAACAGCAGGTGGCGGATCCTGGGCACGCTGTTAGCGTAGCGCAGACCCTGAACAATCGCTTCGCCGGCGGGCGCGTGCTTGCGCTTTTCAGGCTTGCCGGTACGCATGGCGCGCAGGGCGATAATCACCGCGAGATAGGACGCGGCGTTGATCAGGAAACAGACGCCCTCGCCGGCCAGCCCGACCACCACCCCGGCGATCGAGGGGCCGATGAAGCGGGCGGCATTCATGGTGAAGGAGTTCAACGCAATGGCATTGCCGAGGTCGGCCCGGTCATCGACCAGTTGCACGACGAAGGCCTGACGCACCGGCGTATCGATGGCGTTGATGATGCCGAGACTCAGGGCCATCAGGATCAGATGCCAGGGCAAAACCGTGCCGGACAGCGTCAGCGCCGCCAGCAGCACGGCCTGGCCCAGGGCCAGGGATTGCGTCCACAGCAGTATGACGCGCTGGTCGTAGCGGTCGGAGAGGACGCCGCCGAACAGTGCCAGCGCCAGGACCGGAATCTGGCCGGCGAAGCTCACCAGTCCCAGCATCAGCGTCGAGCCGGTGAGCCGGTAGACCAGCCAGCTCATGGCGATCCTCTGCATCCAGGTGCCGGCGAGCGAGAACAGCTGGCCGAAAAAATACAGGCGGTAATTGCGGTGGTGGAGCGCGCGTAGAAATTCGGGCATGGCTTAGACTTGAGCGTGCGAAGGTGGCAGGAGCGATACAATTCGGCGCAGGCGGCTTGCGGCCCGGCAGGCGACTGCAAAGCAGACTTATAATGACGTTGTGATCTACGGTGTTATTTCCGACGCGATAGCGTTTCTGATGTTATCTCCGATGTCAGCCCCGATGTTATTCATTTTGTAGCGCCATCGATTCGACCCGACCCGCGATGAAGCCTCGCAGCCTCTTGCTCCTACCCGTCTTCGCGTTCGCGACCGGCGTTTTCGGGCAGACCGTCGCCGACCCGTTCTCGACCGGGGCGCTGGTCGCGAAGAGCGCCGGCGACAGCCTGCAGCGACCGCTGGGGCAGCCGGCGGCCCCCTGCCAGCCGCCCGCGCCGACCCAGGCGCTGACGCTGGCCGAGGTGGTCGACCTCGCGCTGTGCAGCAATCCCCAGACCCGCGAAGCCTGGGCCAATGCCCGCTATCAGGCGGCGCAGGTGGGCGTGGCGCAAAGCGCCTATCTGCCGTCGCTGAATCTGGCCGTGAGTTCGTCCAGGAACAGCGGCTCCTCGACCCTCCAGGGCGGCGGCGACCAGCGCTACAGCCAGACCCAGGCGAGCTTGTCGGCCGACTACCTGCTCTACGATTTCGGCGGCCGCGCCGCCGGCCTGGAGAACGCGCGCCAGCTCGTGGCGGCGCTGAACGCGACCCAGGACGCGAGTCTGCAGACGGTGTTTCTCGCCGCGGTGCAGGCCGACTACCAGTGGTTCGCCGCCCAGGCACAGGTCGCCGCCGCCGGCGAGAGCGTGCATGCCGCCGGCGAGAGCCTCAAGGCCGCGATCGCCCGCCAACAGGCCGGCACCGCCACCCCGGCCGACCGCTTGCAGGCGCAGACCGCGCTGTCCCAGGCGAGGCTGAGTCAAATCCGCGCCGAGAACGACGCCATGAATGCCCGCGGCAATCTCGATTTTGCCCTGGGCCTGCCCGCCGATCGGGCGATACGCCTGGCGCCGCCGCCCGAGGTCAGCCCCGATGCCCGCTTCGAGGGCGACGTCGCGGCATTGATCGCGGCGGCCAAGCGCCGGCGCCCGGACCTGGCCGCAGCCCAGGCCCAGCTCCTGGCGGCCAAGGCCGGCGTGGCTTCGGCGCGCGCGACGGGCATGCCGAGCATCTCGCTGTTCGCCAGCCGCGGCGACAGCCATAGCTCGCTGTTCGATCCGACGCAGAGCAACACCCTCGGCGTCTCGGTCAGCGTCCCGCTGTTTTCCGGTTTCGCCAGCCATTACCGGGTGAGCGCCGCCAAGGCCCAGGTCGAGACCAGGCGCGCGCAACGCGACGCGCTCTCGCTCCAGGTCGGGCTCGACGTCTGGCGCGCCTATCAGGCCCTGCAGACCGAGAACCAGGCCTTGCGGGCGGCGGCCGACCTCGTGGCTGCCGCCGACGAATCCGAAAAAATGGCGCGGGGCCGTTACAACGCCGGGGTCGGCACCATCGTCGATCTGCTCAACGCCCAGAGCGCGCTGGCCAGCGCCCGCGGGCAGCAGATCCAGGAACTGTACAACTGGCGTCTGGCCAAGGTCGGCCTGGCGCAGGCGATGGGCCAACTCGACTATGCCGCGATCGAAGCGCAGAGGCAGCCATGAAACCACGTTCTTCCAGGGCGATCATCGCCCTCGTCCTGCTCATCGTCGCCGCCGGCGCCGGCTATTATTTCTGGCTCCGGATGGAGACGCCGAACCCGGCCGAGCGCTACCGCACCGCGACCCTGGTGCGCGGCGACCTGACCCAGATGGCGTCGGCCAACGGCACGCTCAATCCGGTGATGCTGGTCACCGTCGGCACCCAGGTCTCGGGCACGGTGAAGAAGTGGTACGCGGACTTCAACGACCACGTCAAGCAGGGCCAGATCCTGCTCGAACTCGACCCGGCCCTGTATCAGGCGCAGGTCAGGCAGAGCGAGGCCAGCCTCGCCAGCGCCCAGTCCCAGCTCAAGCTGGCGCAAGCCAACGATGAGCGCGCCCGCGCCCTGTTCAAGCAGCAATACGTCACCCGCCAGGATCTCGACACCAGCGACCAGGCGGTCGCGGCGGCCCGGGCGCAGGTGGCATCGGCCCGCGCCCAGCTTGACCACGACCGCATCAATCTGGCCTACACGGTGATCCGCTCGCCGGTCTCGGGCGTCGTGGTCTCGCGCCAGGTGGATGTCGGCCAGACGGTGGCGGCGAGCTTCCAGACCCCGACCTTGTTTACCATCGCCCAGGATCTGTCCAAGATGCAGATCGATTCGAGCTACGCCGAGGCCGACGTGGGCAGCATCAAGGTCGGTCAGCCGGTGATCTTCCGCGTCGATGCCTACCCCGAGCGCATCTTCAAGGGCGTGGTGCGCCAAGTGCGCTTGAATCCGACCACCCAGCAGAACGTGGTCACCTACGATGTCGTGGTCGCCGTCGACAACCCGGAGCTGATCCTGATGCCGGGCATGACCGCCTATGTGGACATCATCGTCGCGACGCGCCAGGATGCGCTGCTGGTGCCCAATGCCGCGCTGCGCTTCCGGCCGACCGAGACGAAGACGCGCCAGGAGGCTGTCGCCGGGGACGGTGCCAAGGGCGCCGCCGGCACCGTCTATGTGTTGGCAGGCGGAAAACCCAAGGCAGTCGGCGTCCGGATCGGCATCACCGACAACCGCAATACCGAGATCGTCGCGGGGAACATCAAGGCGGGCGACGCGGTCATCGTCGAGGACCGGCAGCCGCCGGTGAAGGCGCCCAGCGGCCCCGGCATGAGGCTGTTCTGATGACCCCCGTCATCCGCATCGAGCATCTGTACAAGGAATACGCGACCGATGCCGGGCCGGTGCCGGTGCTGAAGGACGTGGATCTCACCGTGATGCCAGGCGAATTCGTCGCGATCATGGGACCGTCGGGCTCGGGAAAATCCACCTTCATGAACATCCTGGGCTGCCTCGACATACCGACCAGCGGCCGCTATTCCTTGAACGGCGCCGACGTCGGCGCCATGAACCAGGACCAGCTGGCGCAGCTGCGCAACCAGGTGATCGGCTTCGTCTTCCAGGGCTTCAACCTGCTCGCGCGCGCCAGCCTCGAAGACAACGTTGCCCTGCCGCTGATCTATCGCGGCATCGGCCGCACCGAGCGCCTGGCGCGCGCCAACGAACTGCTGGACAAGGTAGGTCTCTCGTCCCATCGCAGCTTCCATCCGAACCAGATCTCCGGCGGCCAGCAGCAGCGGGTCGCCATCGCCCGGGCGCTGGTGACCCACCCTAAGCTGCTGCTCGCCGACGAGCCCACCGGCAATCTCGACACCCACACCAGCCAGGAAATCATGGCGCTGTTTGCCGAATTGAATCAGCGCGACGGCATCACCGTCGTGCTCATCACCCACGAGCCGGATATCGCCGCCGGCGCCCGCCGCCTGGTGCGTCTGGCCGACGGCCGGATCGTCCATGATGGGCCGATGGCGCAAGCCACTCCGGCGGCGGCATGATCGCGGCGATGCTCGGGGAAGCCTGGGTGGCGATGGGCGCCAACCGGCTGCGCACTTTCCTGACCATGCTCGGCATGGTCATCGGCGTCTCCGCCGTGATCCTGATGCTGGCGGTGGGGCAAGGCGCCCAGCAGCAGGTCCAGGCCTCGATCGCCTCGATGGGCAGCAACCTGTTCATCGTCCTGTCCGGTTCGGTGACCTCGGGCGGCGTGCACATGGGCGGCGGCGCCAGACCGACCCTGACCCTGGCCGATGCCCAGGCGATCGAGGAACTGCCGGGAGTGGCCGCGGTCGCGCCCGCCTCGCCGGGTACCGCCCAGCTGGTCTATGGGCCGAACAACTGGAGCACCCAGGTCATGGGCAGCACGCCCTCCTATCTCAAGGTGCGCGACTGGCAACTCGCCGAGGGCTATCCCTTCACCAACGCGGACGTCCGCTCGGCGACGCGCGTGGCCTTGCTCGGACAAACCGTGGTGCAGAACCTGTTCGGCGACGAGGACCCGGTCGGCAAGACCATCCGCATCAAGAACGCCCCCTACGTCGTGCTCGGCGTGCTCGCCGCGAAGGGCCAGAGCCTGGATGGCCGCGACCAGGACGATACCGTCGTGATCCCGGTGAGCACCGCCCAGCGCAAGCTATTCGGCAGCCAGTTCCAGGGCAGCGTCCGCTTCATGATGGTCCAGGCCGAGTCCGCCGCCGAGATGCCCGCGGTGGAAAGTTCCATGGATGCACTGCTGCGCCAGCGCCACCGCATCCGCCAGGGCGCGGACGACGATTTTTCCTTCCACAACCTGACCGCGCTGGCCAACACCGCGGCGGAGACCGCCAGGGTGATGTCGCTGATGCTGGGCGCCGTCGCCTCGGTGTCGCTCCTGGTCGGGGGCATCGGCATCATGAACATCATGCTGGTGTCGGTGACCGAGCGGACGCGCGAGATCGGCATCCGCATGGCGATCGGCGCCCGCGGCCGGGACATCCTGCTGCAGTTCCTGCTGGAAGCCATCATCATCTCGGTGATCGGCTGCCTGATCGGCGTCCTGCTCGGCGTCGGCGGCGCCCTGTTGGTCGAGCAGGCCGCCGGCATGGCGGTGGTCATCACGGCGAGTGCGATCCTGATGGCTTTCGCGGTGGCCGCCAGCGTCGGGGTGTTCTTCGGCTACTACCCGGCGAGGAAGGCGGCGGCCATGCGGCCGATCGACGCGCTGCGCTATCAGTGATCCCGTATAATGGCGGGTTTTTCAGCGACCGCCCGCAACAGTGAGCCACCTAGACACGGAAATCCAGCGCCGCCGCACCTTCGCCATCATCTCCCACCCGGACGCGGGCAAGACGACGCTGACCGAGAAGCTGCTGTGGTTCGGCGGCGCGATCCAGATGGCCGGGGCGGTGCGGGCGCGCAAGACCGGCCGGCACGCGGTCTCCGACTGGATGGAGCTGGAGAAGCAGCGCGGCATCTCGGTCACCTCCTCGGTGATGCAGTTCCCCTATCGCGAATGCATCGTCAATCTGCTCGACACGCCCGGCCACGAGGACTTCTCCGAGGACACCTACCGCACCCTGACCGCGGTCGACTCCGCGGTGATGGTGATCGATTCGGTCAAGGGCGTCGAGGCGCAGACCATCAAGCTGCTCAACGTCTGCCGGCTGCGCGACACGCCCATCCTGACCTTCATCAACAAGCTCGACCGCGAGGGCCGTTCGCCGGTCGAACTCCTGGACGAGATCGAGTCGGTGCTCGACATCCAGTGCGCCCCGATCACCTGGCCGATCGGCATGGGCAAGCGTTTTCGCGGCGTCTACCATCTCTACGACGACAGCGTCGCGGTGTTCGACCCGGAGGGCGAGCGCGGCATCGCCGAGGTGATCGAAGGCCTGCACAACCCCAGGCTCGACCAGGTCATCGGCGATCAGGCGGCGGAGCTGCGCGTGGACATCGAGCTGGTGCGCGGCGCTTCGCACAGCTTCGACCGCGCCGCCTACCTCGCCGGAAAACAGTCGCCGGTGTTCTTCGGCTCGGCGGTGAATAATTTCGGCGTCCAGTCGCTGCTGGACGCGGTCGTGGATCTGTCGCCGCCGCCCCTGCCGCGATCGGCCAGGACCCGCACGGTCGAGCCTGCCGAGCCGGCCTTCACCGGCTTCGTGTTCAAGATCCAGGCCAACATGGACCCCAAGCACCGCGACCGCATCGCCTTCCTGCGCATCTGCTCAGGCCGCTTCGAGCGCGGCATGAAGCTGAAACAGATGGCCACCGGCAAGTTCATCGCAGTCAATAACGCCATCACCTTCATGGCGCGCGAGCGCAACACCACCGAGGAATCCTACGCCGGCGACATCATCGGCATTCCCAATCACGGCACGGTGCGCCTGGGCGAGACCTTCACCGAGGGCGAGGAGCTGCAGTTCACCGGCATCCCTTCGTTCGCGCCCGAGCACTTCCACCGCGTCCGCCTGAAGAATCCGCTGAAGATGAAGCAGATGCAGAAGGGCTTGCAGCAGCTGGCCGAGGAAGGCGCCACCCAGCTGTTCCGGCCGCTCGGTTCCAGCGACCTGATCCTGGGCGCGGTGGGCACGCTGCAGTTCGACGTGGTGGCGCACCGGCTGGAGCACGAGTACGGCGTCGATGCCATCTTCGAGCCCATCCCGGTGGCCACCGCGCGCTGGCTGAAGGGCAGCGAGGAGGAACTGAAGCGGCTGATCGACCTCCACTACTCGAACGTCGCCCAGGACGCCGCCGACGACTACGTCTATCTCGCGCCCAGCCTGTGGAACCTCACCGGCACGCAGGAACGCTTCCCGAAGCTGCAGTTCCTGGAGACCCGGGAGATCGCGTAGCTCGGGGTTCCGATGGCGATTACCCGGCCGGCAGCGCCCGCTCGACCAGGCGCAACCAGTAGCGGATGCCCAGGTTGATGATGCCGTCATTGAAGTCGTAGTGCGGGCTGTGCAGCAGGCAGCCGGCATCGCCCGGACCGTTGCCCAGCCAGACGTAGCAGCCCGGCCGCTGCTCCAGCAGGTAGGCGAAGTCCTCGGCGCCCATGCTCGGCCTGAGATCGTCGCGGACATTTTCGGCGCCGAAAACCGCCGCCGCCGCGAGATGGCACAGCGCCGCTTCGGCCGCGCTATTGACGGTCGGCGGATAGCCGCGCTGGTAATCGAGCCTCACGCCGACGCCGTAGGTGGCGGCGATACCGGCGCAGATCCGGCCCATGCCCTCCTCCATCAGCGTCTGCTGCGCCGGACTGAAGCTCCTGACGGTGCCGCCCAACTGCGCCTCTTCCGGCAGCACGTTGTCGGCGTGGCCGGCGTGGAAGCGCGTCACCGAGAGCACCGTCGGCTCCAGGGGATCGCTGTTGCGGCTCACCAGGGTCTGCAGCGCCTGCACCAATGCGGCGCCCGCGACCACCGTATCGGCAGCCTGATGCGGCATGGCGGCGTGGCCGCCGCGTCCGCTGACGATGATGTCGAAACGGTCGGTGCCGGCCATCACCGGGCCGGATCTCACGGCCAGTTGTCCGACCGGCAGCCCCGGCCAGTTGTGCAGACCATACACCGCCTGCATCGGGTACTGCTCGAACAGGCCCTGCTCGACCATCAAGCGCCCGCCGCCCTCGTGCTCCTCGGCCGGCTGGAAGATGAAATAGACGCTGCCGTCGAAATCAACGGTGCCCGTGGCCAGCGCCTCGGCGGCGCCTAACAGCATCGCGGTGTGGCCGTCGTGGCCGCAGGCGTGCATGCAGCCCGGATGCTGCGAGCGATGGGCAAAACTGTTCAGCTCATCGACCGGCAGCGCGTCCATGTCGGCGCGCAGGCCGATGGCGCGATCGCTCTCACCGCGCCGCAGCTTGCCGATCACGCCGGTGCCGGCCAGGCCGCGCCGGATCTCGATGCCCAGTCCTTGCAGATGCGCCGCGACCAGATCGGCGGTGCGCCACTCGCCGAAGGCGAGTTCCGGGTGAGCGTGCAGATCGCGGCGGATGGCCGCGATCCTGGGTTGCAGCGTGAGCAGAAATTGATCGATGTCCATGGCAGCCTCGCAAGAGCTATGCTTGTGCCTCATTCTGCCATAGCCACCGAATATGGAAAAAATTGACTGCGTGGTCATCGGCGCCGGCGTCGTCGGGCTCGCCGCGGCGCGGCGCCTGGCGAATGCCGGGCGCGAAGTGCTGATCCTGGAAGCCGCGGAACGCATCGGGACCGGCATCAGTGCGAGGAACAGCGAGGTGCTGCACGCCGGCCTCTATTATCCCGAGGGCTCGCTGAAGGCCAGGCTCTGCCTCCTTGGCCGCGAACTGCTTCACGCCTATTGCGAGGCCCGCGCCATCCCGCACCGCCGCTGCGGCAAGCTGGTGGTCGCCAGCGACCAAGCCCGGTGCGCTGAACTCGAAGCCATCGCCGCGCGCGCACGCCGTAACGGCGTCGCCGGCGTCGAGATCCTCAGCCGCGCGCAGGCACGGGCACTGGAGCCGGAACTGCAATGCGCCGCGGCGCTCCATTCGCCCGCCACCGGCATCGTCGACAGCCACGCACTGATGCTCTCGCTATTGGGCGACGCGCAAGCCGCCGGCGCCTTGCTGGCCGTGAATAGCCCGGTGACGGGCGGAACCGTGACGGCCGATGGCATCGTGCTCACGATCGGCGGCGGCGAACCGATGGAACTCCTGGCCGGCAGCGTGATCAACTGCGCCGGCCTCGCCGCCCAGGCGCTGGCCCGCTCGCTTTGCGGACTGCCCGCAGAGACGGTGCCGCCGCTCCATTATGCCAAGGGCAACTACTACGCCCTGTCCGGGCGCGCGCCGTTCACGCGCCTCATCTATCCGCTGCCCCAGCCCGGCGGCCTGGGCGTGCACCTGACCCTAGACCTCGCCGGCGGGGCGCGTTTCGGCCCCGACGTCGAATGGATCGAGACCCTGGACTATCGCGTCGATCCGACCCGCGCCGACGCCTTCGCCGCCGAGATCCGCCGCTACTGGCCGGCACTGCCCGAGGGCGCGCTGAATCCCGACTACGCCGGGATCAGACCGAAGCTGCACGGGCCGGGACAGCCGGCGCAGGATTTCGCGGTGCACGGCCCGCGCCGGCACGGCGTCACAGGCCTGGTCTGCCTCTACGGCATCGAGTCGCCCGGGCTCACCGCCAGCCTGGCGCTGGCCGACTTCGCCGTCGCGGCACTGAACTCCGACGTTTAGCGGCTCGACACGATGGGTGTATGCTTTGACGGAGAGGAGAACATCATGAGTCCGATCGTTCCAGAAACGCCCGCCGAATACGACAAGACGCGCGTCATCGAGCGTCCCGACGGATTCTATTGGCAGTACCGGGGAACGGCCGAGGAGTTCGGTCCCTTCAGCACCCTGCTCGAGGCCGTCGAGGACATGAAGTACAACGCCGATGCCGCGGTCGAACCGGGCGAGAGCCTGATCGAAGCGGAAGAGGAACTGGGCATCGCCGACTGGATCGATCCCGAGACCGGCGAGCCGGCCGAGGGCTCCATCCCGCATATCGAGGAGCATTGAGCGGCGCATCGCCTGGCATGAAAGCCCGCTTCTATCTCGGTGCCGTGCTGCTTCTTGCCGCCGGAACCACGCTGGCCGGAAAGGATGATCGCACCATGAGCCTGACCCTGAGCTCGACGGCGTTCGCGCAAGCGGGCGCCATTCCCGGCATCCATAGCTGCGATGGCGGCGACATCTCGCCACCGCTCTCCTGGTCGGGAGTGCCGCCCGGAACAAAAAGCCTGGTGCTGATCATCGACGACCCCGATGCGCCCGACCCGGCCGCGCCGAAAATGACCTGGGTGCACTGGCTGCTCTACAACATTCCTCCCGATGCCAGCGGTCTGGCCCAAGGCGTGGCCGCGAACGGCCTGCCCCCGGGCACGCGCGAGGGCGTGAATGACTGGCAGCGCACCGGCTACGGCGGCCCCTGCCCGCCGATCGGCCGCCACCGTTACTTCCACAAGCTCTACGCGCTGGATGTCGTCCTGCCCGATCTGCACCAGCCGACCAAGGCGGTGCTGGAAAAGGCGATGCAAGGCCACGTCATCGATAGGGCCGAACTGGTCGGACTATACCGGCACAAGTGAAGGCATCCGGCCGTCGCCTCGGGCGTCAGGCCAAAAGCACCGCGATCAGGCCGGAGAGGAAGATGCCGTCGAAGGTGCCGGCACCGCCGATCGAGGCCACCGGAGCGCCGAGCTTCTTGACCTCGTTCAGGCGCAAGAGGTCGGCGCCGATCAGGACCCCGAGGGCGCCGGCGATGTAGGCGAGCGGCGCCGCCTGTTCCGCATCGAGCAATTCCGCCGCCAGCGCCGCCGCCAGCGGCGCCACCAGGATGGGCATGCCGATGCCGATGCCGGGGATGGGCGCGCTGGTGAGATAGCTGATCGCGGCGACGACGGCGACGGCGGCGGCCACTTCGATCGGGGCGAGCGGATGGTGCAGCAGCAGGTAGGCCGAGAATGCCATCGGGGCGAGGGCGCCGCCGACATTGACGGCGATCAGGGTGCGGCCGAGGAAGGGCGCTTGCGGCAGGCCGAGCAGGCGCGAGAGCCGCTGGCGCGGCGCCTCCGTCTCCGGCGCCTCGGCCGCCACGGAAAACAGCGGCAGGTTGATCATGCTGCCGGCCAGGGTGACCAGCAGCAGCAGGTAGGCGGAATCCTGCGACAGGCCGAGCTTCTCGAAGGCGATGCTGATGACGCCGAGCTGGACGAAGGTCGCCAGGAAGATCAGCGCGGACAACAGGATCAGCAGACGGACAGAGGGCACGGCAAGCACTCCTGACGGACGCAGGCATCGTGCATTATGATCGCTCGCGGCGCATCCGGCGTGCGACAATTGCCGCCGCTCCGACATCCGCGCGCCACCATTTTCCCGAGAGATCCGCATGGAACCGCCAACAACCATCCTGCGCAGTGCCGCGCTGCGCTTGATCGAAGCGCGCCAGAAGGATGCCATCCCGTCGCTGATGGAACGCGCCGGAACGGCTGCGGCGGCGCTGGCACGGGAGCTCATCAAGGGCAGCGCGCTGCCGCCGCTCATCGCCGCAGGACCCGGCAACAACGGCGGCGACGCGCTGGTCGTGGCGCGCCTGTTGCGGCAAGCCGGCCTCGATCCGGTGGTGGTCGCAGCCTTCGACACCGCCAAGCTGCCCGCCGCGGCGCGCGCCGCGCAGGACGCCTGGATCGCCGCCGGCGGCGCGCTCCATGACGACATTCCCGAAGCCCGTTTCTCGCTGGCGGTCGATGGCCTGCTCGGCATCGGCGCCGTGGCAGCGGGTAAAGCCGCGCGTCCGCTGGCCGGCCGCTTGGCGCAACTGGTGGCGAAGATCAACGAACTGGATTGCCCGGTCCTGGCCCTCGACCTGCCCAGCGGCCTCGACGCCGATAGCGGCCGCGTCCTGGGCGCGGCGGTGTGTGCCAGCCACACGGCGAGCTTCATCGCGGCAAAACCCGGCCTGTTGACGCTGGAAGGTCCCGATCACTGCGGCGAGATCAGCATTCACGATCTCGGCCTGATCCTCGACCCGGACATCGACTCCGGCCGGACCATCGCGCCGGCGCTGTTTTCGGAACAGCTGAGACCCCGCAGGCGGAACTCGCACAAGGGCAGTTTCGGCAGCGTCGGCGTCATCGGCGGGGCGCCGGGCATGGTCGGCGCGGCGCTGCTGGCCGCACGCGCAGCGCTCCACCTGGGCGCTGGCCGGGTCTATCTGGGAACATTGCAGGAGATGTCGGTCGACCCGCTGCAGCCCGAACTGATGTTCGGAACTCCGGAACAGGTGCTGGCACTGGCTGGCTGTCTGGCCGTCGGTCCCGGCCTCGGTCAGTCCGCCGCCGCGGCCGAACTCGTGCGGCTGGCCATCGCCGCGCCCCTGCCGCTGCTCCTCGACGCCGATGCGCTCAATCTGCTCGCCGCCCATCCGGCGCTGGCCCGCGCCCTGGCCAAGCGCGACGCAGCAACGCTGCTGACGCCGCACCCGGCCGAGGCCGCCCGCCTGATGGGCGGCACCATCGATGCGCTCCAGGAAGACCGGGTCGGCGCGGCGCAGGACCTGGCGCGACGGCTGAATGCCGGCGTGGTGCTGAAGGGCTGCGGCAGCGTGATCGCCTTTGCCGATGGCCGCTGGTTCATCAACACCTCGGGCAACCCCGGACTCGCCTCCGCGGGGAGCGGCGACGTCCTGACCGGCATGACCGCGGCCTTGCTGGCGCAGGGCTGGCCGGCCGACCGGGCGCTCCTGGCGGCGGTGCATCTTCACGGCCTGGCGGCCGAGGCCGGCGCCGCGGCGGGCGCCGGCCCGATCGGTTTCAGCGCAGGCGAACTGCCGGCCCATGCACGCCGGCTATTGAATGGCTGGAGCCATGCCTGAGACCGTAAAGCATCCGCTCTATGGCGTCGTCCTGGTGCTCTTTGCGCTGTTCTTCTTCGCCGGCCTGGACGCCACCGCCAAGCACCTGGCGCAGACCTTCGCGCTGCCGCTCCTGGTCTGGGCGCGCTACACCTTTCACTGTCTGTTGATGGTGATCTTTCTGGCGCCTTCGATGCGCCTGAAGCTGGTCAAGACCGATAAACCGTACACCCAGGTGTTCCGGGCGCTGATGCTGCTGGGGGTGTCCCTGCTCTCGCTCGCCGCCCTCCGCCTGATGCCGCTGGCCGAGACGACGGCGATCCTGTTCGTGACGCCGCTGCTGGTGGCGCTCTTGTCCGGGCGCTTTCTTGGCGAGAAGGTCGGCATCAAACGCTGGCTGGCGGTGCTGGCCGGCTTCGGCGGCGCGCTCCTGGTGGCGCGGCCCGGCGGCGCCATGACCGGCCTGGGCCTGGTCTTCTCGCTGTCGGCGGCGCTGTGCTACAGCGTCTATCAGATCCAGACGCGGCAACTGTCGGCGAGCGAGAATACCCTCACCATGCTCTTCTACACCGCGCTCACCGGCACCGTGGTCCTGACCCTGGCCCTGCCCTGGTTCTGGCACGGGCCGTGGCCCAGTCCGCTGGAAGCGCTGCAGATCGCCTCGCTCGGCGTCTATGGTGGCACCGGGCATTATCTCTTGACCCGCGCCTTTCGCCACGCGCCCGCCTCGACGCTGTCGCCGATGATGTACGTCCAACTGATCTGGGCGACCCTGCTCGGCTGGCTGGTCTTCGGCCAACTGCCCGACGGCCTGTCGATGCTCGGCATGGCGGTGATCGCCGGCAGCGGCCTGACCATCGCGCTGATCGAAAGAGCCATCCCCCCGCGCCCTTCCCGGGGAAGGGGGTGACGGTGGTTCGTCCCTGCGGGACTCCATGGCTTACGCTGCCCCGCCTTGGGGTGGCCCGGCGCCGGGGGAGCGCCTCGGGTGCTAGAATCGTTTGAAAATTTCAGGGAGCATAGATGAACATGAAACTGGCGCTAGCCGCCGAGATCGAGCGTAACGTTGCGCTCGCACTGATCGAGGATATCGGTGGCGGCGACCTCACCGCGCTGCTCACGCCCGGCGGCCACGTCAGCCGCGGCCGGGTGATCAGCCGCGAAGCGGCGGTGCTGTGCGGCACCGCCTGGTTCGATGCCTGCTTCCGGCACCTCGATGGCGCCGCCCGGATCGACTGGCAGGCCCGGGACGGCGACGCCATCGCTCCCGGTCAGACGCTGTGCGAAATCGCTGCCGAGACGCGCGCATTGCTCACCGCCGAGCGCACCGCCTTGAATTTTCTCCAGTTGCTGTCGGGCACGGCGACCGCCACGCAGCGCTTCGTCGCTGCCGTGGCCGGCACCGGCGCGAAAATCATCGATACCCGCAAGACCCTGCCCGGCCTGCGTCTGGCGCAGAAGTATGCGGTGCGCGCCGGCGGCGGCGGCAATCACCGCATGGGGCTCTATGACGGCATCCTGATCAAGGAGAACCACATCCTCGCCGCCGGCGGCATCGCCGCGGCACTGGAACGTGCGCGGCAACTGGCGCACCCTGGGGTGTTCATCCAGGTCGAGGTGGAGAACCTGGTCGAGCTCGACCAGGCACTCGCCTGCGCTGCCGACATGATCCTGCTCGACAACTTTGAGCTGGAAATGATGCGCCAGGCGGTGACGATCGCCGATGGGCGCGCCTCGCTGGAAGCCTCGGGCGGTGTCGATTTCGGGCGCGTACGCGCCATCGCCGAGACCGGCGTCGATCGCATCTCGGTCGGCAGCCTGACCAAGGACGTACGCGCGGTCGATCTCTCGCTGCGCCACGTGGAGCGCTGAAAAATTTAGCGCGGTTTTCGCGCCACCAGATCGATCAGCGCCGAGCGGCCCCAGTGGCCGCGGTGCCCGCCGGAGCCTTCTTCCAGTTGATCCTCGTGCTCGCGCAATTCGAGGATTTCCATCGCGGCGAAGGCCTCTGAGAGCAGCGCCTCCGTGTACAGATTCTCCAGCGTCGAGGGACCGCCGGTGCGGTATTCGAGCTGCTTCGGGGTGTAGCCGTGCAACAGCAGCAGGCCGCCGGGCTTCAAGGCGCGCTGCATCAGTCCGAACAGGATGGTCCGCTCCGCGGGGGAGGCGAACTGGATGAAGATCGCCGCGATCACATCATAAGAGGCCTCGGGCCAGGCCCACTCCAGGACGTTGGCCTGGACGAAATCGACTTCGACGTGCCGCTCGGCCGCCAGCCGTCGCGCCTTGTGCAGCGCCACCGGCGACAGTTCCAGCGCGGTCACGGCGAGCCCCTCCTCGGCCAGCCAGACGCTGTTGCGCCCCTCGCCGTCGGCCACCGACAGCGCGCTCATGCCGGGTACTAGCCGAGCCGCCTGCCGCGCCAGGAACTTGTTCGGCGTCGTGCCGAACAGATAGTCCTCGCCGGCCGCGGCGTAGCGGCCGCTCCAGTGCTGCTCTGCATCGTTATGGCTCATTGCGGTGCTCCCTGATGTAGTTCTTGATCGCCCCGGCGTCGGCCGCCATCACCTCGAAGCGCTGCGGCAGCTCCTCGATGCCCTCAAAACCGGCCGGGCGTTCCGGCTCCCGCCCCAGCGCCTCGCGGATGGTCTCCTCGAACTTCGCCGGCAAGGCCGTCTCCAGGCAGATCAGCGGCACGCCCTGCTGGCGCAGCCCCAGGCCGACCTTGAGGCCGTCTGCGGTGTGGGTGTCGATCATGACGCCGTAGCGCTCCCAGACGCGGCGGATCGTCGCCAGGCGGTCGGCGTGATTGCTGGTGCCGGAGACGAAGCCGTATTCCTTGATGCGGGAGAAGTGCGGGCTGCCCGACAGGTCGAAGGCGCCGCCGGCATCGACCTTCGCCCACAGTTCGCGCACCGTGGCGGCGTCGCGGCCGACCAGGTCGAAGACGAAGCGCTCGAAGTTCGAGGCCTTGGAGATGTCCATCGACGGGCTGCTGGTCGATCGCGTCTCGGCGGGGCCGCGCGGACGATAGACGCCGGTCCTGAAGAACTCGTCCAAGACGTCGTTCTCGTTGGTGGCGAGGATCAGCTGCCGGATCGGCAGGCCCATCATGCGCGCGATATGGCCGGCGCAGATGTTGCCGAAGTTGCCCGAGGGAACGCTGAAGCTGACCTGCTCGTCGTTCGATCGCGTGGCCGCGAAATAGCCCTTGAAGTAATAGACGATCTGCGCCGCGACGCGCGCCCAGTTGATCGAATTGACCGTGCCGATCTTGTACTCGGCCTTGAAGGCGTGGTCGTTGCTGACGGACTTGACGATGTCCTGGCAGTCGTCGAAGACGCCGGTCACCGCGATGTTGTGGATGTTCGGATCGGCCAGAGAAAACATCTGCGCGGTCTGGAAGCGGCTCATCTTGCCGGCCGGCGAGAGCATGAAGACGCGGATGCCGCGCTTGCCTCGCAGCGCGTACTCGGCCGAGGAGCCGGTGTCGCCGGAGGTGGCGCCGAGGATGTTCAGTTCCTGCCCGGTCTTGGCCAGCGCGTACTCGAACAGGTTGCCGAGCAACTGCATCGCCATGTCCTTGAAGGCGAGCGTCGGGCCGTTGGACAGCTCGAGGATCGCGAGTCCCGGTTCCAGCCAGCGCAGCGGCGTGATCTGCCCCGGGTCGTCGCCGGCACGCGCGTTCCTGTAGATCTCCGGCGTATAGGTGCGGGCGATCAGGGATTCGAGATCGGCGGCGGGAATGTCGCTGGCGAACTTCTCCAGCACCTTGAAGGCCAGTTCGGGATAGGACAGATCGCGCCAGGAATCGAGCTCGGCAAGGGTGAGCTGGGGATAGTGCTCGGGCAGGTAGAGGCCGCCGTCGGGTGCCAGGCCGGCCAGCAGGATGTCGGTGAAGGATTTGGCGGGCGAATTGCCGCGGGTCGAGAGATAGCGCATCACTTGTCCAGTTCTTCCAGGCGCAGACGGATCACGCGAGCTTTGACCACCGCCAGCGCCTCAATCAGGGCGATGGCGGCGTCGATATGCTTCTCCCGGGTGCGGTGGGTGAGCATGATGATGTCGGTCTGAGCCTCGCCTTCGACCGGCTCTCTCTGGATCATCGCCTCGATCGAGATCTGCCGGTCGGCCAGGATGCGGGTGATGTCGGCGAGCACCCCCGGCTGGTCGGACACCGCCAGGCGCAGGTAGTAGCGGGTCTCGACCTCGGCCATCGGCAGGATCGTCGTATCCATCACCGCGTCGGGCTGGAAGGCCAGGTGCGGCACGCGCTGCTCGGGGTCGGCGGTGTGCATGCGGGTGACGTCGACCAGGTCGGCGATCACCGCCGAGGCCGTCGGCTCGGCGCCGGCACCCTTGCCGTAGTAGAGCGTGGCGCCGACGGCGTCGCCCTGGACCAGCACGGCGTTCATCGCGCCCTCGACGTTGGCGATCAGCCGCCGGCTCGGGATCAGGGTCGGATGCACGCGCAGCTCGATGGCCTCGGCACCATTCACCGACACGCGCTTGGTGATGCCCAGCAGCTTGATGCGGTAGCCCAGCTGCTCGGCATACTTGATATCGACGGCATCGAGCCGGGAAATGCCCTCGACATGGACCTTGTCGAACTGCATCGGGATGCCGAAGGCGATCGCCGCCATGATGGTGAGTTTGTGCGCGGCATCCACACCCTCGATGTCGAAGCTCGGATCGGCTTCGGCATAACCCAGGCGCTGCGCTTCCTTCAACACGACGTCGAAGGGCAGTCCCTTGTCGCGCATCTCGGAGAGGATGAAGTTGGTGGTGCCGTTGATGATCCCGGCGATCCACTGGATGCGGTTGGCCGACAAGCCCTCGCGCAGCGCCTTGATGATCGGAATGCCGCCGGCCACCGCCGCCTCGAAGGCCACCATCACGCCGGCCCGCTGCGCGGCGGCGAAGATTTCGTTGCCGTGGATGGCGAGCAGCGCCTTATTGGCGGTGACCACGTGCTTGCCGTTATTGATGGCCGCGAGCACCAGCTCGCGGGCGATGCCGCAGCCGCCGATCAGCTCGACGACGATGTCGATTTCCGGATCGGTCACCACCGAGAAGGCATCGGCGGTGAGCCTGGCCTGTCCCTGGGTGATGCTCTGGGCCAGCGCCAGATTCTTGTCGGCGACCACGCTGATGCGGATCTGACGGCCGGCGCGGCGGGTGATCTCGCTCTCGTTGCGGGCCAGGACCTTGAAGGTGCCGCCGCCGACGGTGCCGATACCGAGGAGCCCTACGTTGATGGGTTTCATTGGCTTACCATGGATTGTGGCGCAGCGCGCGGAGGCGGCGCTGCGCTCGGGTTTCAGGTGCCGTGCCGCTTCCGGTAGTGTTCGAGGAAGTGCGCGATGCGGCCGATGGCCTCGGTGAGGTCGTCGGCGTTGGGCAGGAAGACCAGGCGGAAGTGGTCAGGCCGGGGCCAGTTGAAGCCGCTGCCCTGCACCAGCAGCACCCGCTCCTGCTCCAGCAAATCGAGGATGAACTGCTGGTCGTCGTCGATCGGATAGCGCTTCGGGTCGAGGCGCGGGAACAGGTACATCGCCGCTTGCGGCTTGACGCAGGAGACGCCGGGAATGTCGTTCAGCAGCCCCCAGGCCAGCTCGCGCTGGCGCCCCAGGCGGCCGGTCGGCGCGACCAGGTCGTTGATGCTCTGGTAGCCGCCCAGCGCGGTCTGGATGCCGAACTGCGCCGGCACGTTGGCGCACAGGCGCATCGAGGCGAGCATGTTCAAGCCCTCGATGTAGTCCTGGGCGTGGCGCTTCTCGCCCGAGACGATCAGCCAGCCGGCGCGGAAGCCCGGCGCCCGGTAGTTCTTCGACAGGCCGTTGAAGGTGATGCACAGCACGTCCTCGGCCAGCGAGGCGATCGAGGTGTGGGTCGCGCCGTCGTAGAGCACCTTGTCGTAGATCTCGTCGGCGTAGATGATCAGCTGATGGGCGCGGGCGATCTCGACGATCTCGCGCAGCAGTTCGACCGGATAGAGCGCGCCGGTCGGATTGTTCGGATTGATGATGACGATGGCGCGCGTGGTCGGGCCGATCTTGCTGCGGATGTCGTCGAGATCGGGCAGCCAGCCAGCGCCCTCGTCGCACAGGTAGTGGCGCGCCGTGCCGCCCGAGAGGGAAACCGCCGCGGTCCACAGCGGATAGTCCGGGGTCGGCACCAGCACCTCGTCGCCGGCGTCCAACAGCGCGTTCATCGCCATCACGATCAGCTCGGAGACGCCGTTGCCGATATAGATGTCCTCGACCTGGACGCCGGCGATTTTCTTCTCCTGGGAGTAGTGCATGATCGCCTTGCGCGCCGCGAACAGACCCTTGGAGTCGGAGTAGCCCGAGGCCGCGGGCAGGTTGTGGATCACGTCCTGGACGATTTCCTCCGGCGCCTCGAAGCCGAAGGGCGCGGTATTGCCGATGTTGAGCTTGATGATGCGATGGCCGTCCTCCTCCATCTGCTTGGCGCGGGCCAGCACCGGGCCGCGGATGTCGTAGCAGACGTTGGCGAGCTTGGCCGATTTGAGTACAGGCTGCATAAGGTGGTTCACCACGGAGTCGGACCTGACACGACAGCGGCACGCGGCGCTGCGGGGGCGGGCCCAAAAAAGATATAATCTTACCGAAGCCGGCAGCATGCCGCAAACGAACCCCTACGGAACCGCCCCCGCCGCCAGCGCATGAAACTGCAAGCCAACCGCCCCGTCGGCCTGAATATCGTCACCGCCCACGGCGAGGGCTATTTTGCGATCAACGGCGAGGCCCACCACCAGAGCCTGCTGGTGACGCCGCAACGTCTGGAGACGGCATGGATCGCGGGCGGCATCGAGGCCCTGACCGTGGCCGATTTCCAGCGCCTGGCGCAACTCAACTGCGAGGTGCTGATCCTCGGCACCGGCATCCGCCAGCGCTTTCCGGAACCCTCTCTGCTCGCTCCGATGATGGCTGCGAGGATCGGCGTCGAGGTGATGGACAGCGCCGCCGCGGCCCGCACCTACAATATCCTCGCGGCGGAGGGACGACAGGTCGCGGCACTCCTGCTCGTAGACCGCGCATGATGCCGCGGGAGAAGACTCCCTCGGCGCGGACGCTGCTGCTGCTCCTGACGCTGTTCTCGGCGCTGTGGCTGGGCACCATCGGTTACCGCAAGCTGATCATGCCCGACGAGGGCCGCTATGCCGAGATCCCGCGCGAGATGGTGGCCAGCGGCGACTGGCTGACGCCACGCCTGAACGGCCTCAAATATTTCGAGAAGCCGGCGCTGCAATACTGGGCCACCGCCGCGGCGTACACCCTGTTCGGCGAACACCAATGGACGGCGCGGCTGTGGAGCGCGCTCACCGGCCTCCTGGGCGTCCTCGCCACCTGGTTCGCGGCACGCCGCCTGTGGGGCGAGGGCGCCGCCCTGGGCGGGGCCGGCGTGCTCGCCGGCAGCCTGCTCTACGGGCTGATCGGCCACGTCAATACCCTGGACATGGGCGTCTCCTTCTTTCTCTCGGCGGCGGTGTTCGCCTTCGTCCTGGCGCAGCAGGACGGCGCCAGCCCGCGCGAGAACCGCAACTACATGCTCGCCGCCTGGTTCGCGGCGGCGCTGGCGATGTTGAGCAAGGGCCTGATCGCTCTGGTGCTGCCGGGGGCCGCGCTGCTTTGCTACTCGCTCTGGCAGCGCGACTTTTCCTCCTGGCGCAGACTGCAGCTCGTTCCCGGTCTGGCGCTGTTTGCCGTCGTGGCCGTGCCCTGGTTCGTCGCCGTCTCCATCGCCAATCCCGGGTTCGCGCAATTCTTCTTCATCCACGAGCATTTCCAGCGCTTCCTCACCAAGGAAGCCGGCCGCTACCAGCCGATCTGGTATTTCCTGCCGATCCTCATCGTCGGCATGGTGCCCTGGCTGGTCGCGCTGTTCTCGGCGCCCTGGTCCGCGGCGCGGCGCGAGCCCTTGCAGCGCTTCCAGCCGCGGCGCTTCCTGCTGGTCTGGATCGCGGTGGTGTTCTGCTTCTTTTCGGTGTCCGACTCCAAGCTCGCCTCCTACATCCTGCCGCTGTTCCCGGCGCTAGCGGCATTGATCGGCTGGCACTTCGAGCAGTTGGCCGGCCGCGATCCGCGCGCCCTGCGCCGGCACGCCTGGCCAGCGATCCTGCTGGCGCTGCTCTGCCTCGCGCTCTCGCCGCTGGCGGTGCGTCTGGCCAGCCCGGAGGTACCGGCGCCGCTCTATGCCGCCTACGTGCCCTGGCTGCTGGCCGCCTCGGGGTGTTTGCTGGCGGGTGCGCTGGCGGGCTTCGCGCTCGCCGGGCGCGCACTGCCTCGTGCCGCCCTGCTCTGCCTGGCAACGGGCGGCCTGCTGTTCTCCCAACTGATCCTGTTAGGCCACGACAGCCTGGCGCCGGCGAACTCAGCCTACGCCATCGTCCGGAAGATCCGCGGCCAGCTGCCACCCGATGTCCCCTTCTACAGCGTCGAGACCTATGACCAGACGCTGCCCTACTATCTCGCGCGCACGGTGACATTGGTCGGCTACCAGGGCGAACTCGCTTTCGGCATCGCCCAGGAGCCGCAGAAATTCATCCCCGACCTGGCGCACTTCACCGCGCTCTGGCGCGCCCAATCCGCCGCCTGGGCGCTGATGCCGCCAGCGCTCTACCGGCAGCTTCTCGCCCAGGGGCTGCCGATGCAGGTCGTCGCCCGGGACAGCCGCCGCATCATCGTGAACAAACCCAAACCATGAACCCCGTCAGCTTTTCCCTGATCCTCACCGGCGTGCTGCTCAACGCCTGCGCCCAGTTGCTGCTCAAGGCCGGCACCAACGCCGTCGGCCACTTCGATTTCCAGCTCCACAACCTGATCCCGATCGGCTTGAAGCTGGGCCTCGAACCCCATATCCTGGGCGGCCTGGCCTGCTACGTGGTCAGCGTGGTGGTCTGGATCATGGGGCTGTCCCGGGTGCCGGTCAGCGTCGCCTATCCGATGCTCTCGATCGGCTACGTGATCAACGCCTTCGTCGCCTGGCAGTGGTTCGGCGAAGCGCTCTCGGCGCAGAAGCTCGCCGGCATCGCCTTCGTCGTGGTCGGCGTCTTCCTGGTGGCGCGGTCATGATCCCCTTCCTGCCCTTCACCAGGCCGACAATCGACGAGGAGACCATCGCCGCGGTGGGCGAGGTACTGCGCTCGGGCTGGCTCACCAGCGGTCCGAAAGTCAAGGCCTTCGAGGCCGCCCTGTCCGACTATTGCGGCGGCCGACCGGTGCGCGCCTTCAGCTCGGCCACCGCGGCGATGGAAGTGGCGCTGCGCCTGGCCGGCGTCGGCCCGGGCGACGAGGTGATCACCACCCCCCTGACCTGGGTGGCCTGCGCCAACGTGGTGCTGACCCTAGGGGCAAGACCGGTGCTGGTGGACATCGACCCGGAAACGCGCAACATCGACCTCGCGCTGATCGAGGCGGCGGTGACCGAGAGGACGCGCGCGCTGCTGCCAGTCGATCTGGCCGGCCTGCCGGTGGATCGCGACCGGCTCTACGCGATCGCGCAGCGGCATAGCTTGCGCGTGGTCGAGGACGCCGCCCAGTCTTTCGGCGCCAGCTGGCGCGGCCGGCGCATCGGCAGCTCATTCGGCCAGGGCCGCGACTTCGTCTCCTTCAGCTTCCACGCCAACAAGAACATCACCACCGGCGAGGGCGGCGCCCTGGTGCTGCCCGACGACATTGATCCGGGCTTGTGCGAGCGCCTGCGTCTGCAGGGCGTCGAGCGTTTTCCCGACGGCACGATGGACGTCGATGTGCTGGGCGGCAAGTTCAACCTGACCGACATCGCCGCCACCATCGGCCTGGGGCAGCTCAAGCACCTGGAAGCCTTCACTTCGCGCCGGCACGAACTCGCCCGTCGCTATTTCGAGCACTTCCACCGGCTCGCCATCCCCGGCCTGGAACTGCCGCCGGCGGATTTCGAGAATTCCAACTGGCACATGTATCAGGTGCTGCTGCCCGAGACCGCCGCACGCGGCGCCTTCATCAAGGCGATGCAGGAACGCGGCATCGGCATCGGCGTGCACTACCCGGCGCTGCACCTGTTCTCGCTCTATCGCCGTCTGGGCTTCAAGCCGGGCGATTTTCCGCGAGCCGAGCGGGTCGGCAGGCAAACCGTTACACTGCCGCTTTTCCCGGCCATGCATGATGCCGACGTCGATCGCGTCTGCGTCGCCGTGGCCGAGGTGCTCAAGACAGCCGCATGAATCATCCCGAAATCTCCGTCGTCATCCCGGTCTTCAATGAGGAAGCGGGCCTGGCCGCACTGTTCGCCCGGCTCTATCCGGCGCTCGACGCGCTGGGCACGCGCTACGAGCTGATCTTCGTCAACGACGGCAGCCACGACCGTTCCGCCGCCCTCTTGCGCAGCCAGTTCCAATTGCGTCCGGAAGTGACGCGGGTGGTGCTGTTCGCCGCCAATTTCGGCCAGCACATGGCGATCATGGCCGGCTTCGAGAAGAGCCGCGGCGATATCGTCATCACCCTGGACGCCGACTTGCAGAACCCGCCCGAGGAGATCGCCGCGCTGGTCGGCAAGATGCGCGAGGGTCACGACTACGTCGGCACCATCCGGCGCCAGCGGCAGGATTCGGCCTTCCGCCGCTACGCCTCGCGCGCGATGAACCGCCTGCGGGAAAAGATCACCCGGATCAAGATGACCGATCAGGGCTGCATGATGCGCGCCTATTCGCGCGCCATCGTCGATGCCATCAACGATTGCCACGAGGTCAGCACCTTCGTCCCGGCGCTGGGCTACACCTTCGCCCAGCGCCCGACCGAGATCGAGATCGGCCACGAGGAGCGCCACGCCGGCGAATCGAAGTATTCTCTCTACAGCCTGATCCGCCTGAATTTCGACCTGATGACCGGTTTCTCGCTGGTGCCGCTGCAGTGGTTCTCGATGGTCGGCATCGTCATCTCGATGCTCTCGGGGCTGTTCGTGATCTATCTCGCGGTGCGCCGGCTGATCGTCGGTCCAGAGGTGCAAGGCCTGTTCACCCTGTTCGGCATCGCCTTCTTCCTGATCGGGCTGACCCTGTTCGGCGTCGGCCTGTTGGGCGAATACGTCGGCCGCATCTACCAGCAGGTGCGGCACCGGCCGCGCTACCTGATCGACGCGGTGCTGGAGCAGAACGAGCCTTCATGACCCGTGCCGTCGTCTTCGCCTATCACAACGTCGGCGTGCGCTGCCTGTCGGTGCTGCTCGCCCACGGTATCGAGGTGGCGCTGGTGGTCACGCACCAAGACAACCCCCTGGAAAACGTCTGGTTCGACAGCGTCGCCGAGCTGGCCGCATTGCACGACATTCCCGCGATCACGCCTGCCGACCCGAACGATCCGGAAATCGTCGCGCAGATCTCGAAGCTCTCGCCCGACTTCCTGTTCTCCTTCTACTACCGATTGATGATCAAGCGTCCGCTCCTGGAACTGCCTCGTGGCGGCGCCTACAACATGCACGGCTCGCTGTTACCCAAATATCGCGGCCGGGTGCCGGTCAACTGGGCGGTGCTCGCGGGCGAGCGCGAGACCGGCGCAACGCTGCACCGGATGCTGGAGAAACCCGACGCCGGTGCGATCCTGGCCCAGCAGGCGATCCCCATCCTGCCCGACGACAGCGCCTTCGAAGTCTTCAACAAGGTCACGGTGGCGGCCGAAATCGCGCTCGATCGGGTGCTGCCGCAACTCGTCGCCGGCACCGCGATCGAGACGCCGCAGGATCTGGCGCAGGGTTCGTACTTCGGCGGCAGGAAACCGGAGGACGGCCGCATTAATTGGCACGCTCCGGCCCGGAGCATCCACAATCTGGTGCGCGCCGTCGCGCCGCCCTACCCCGGCGCCTTCAGCGCGTTTCACGGTGGAACGCTGCGCGTGGGCAAGAGCCTGGTCGAGCCGCGACGCGCGCCCAGACCGGGCGGGCCCGGGCTCTACGCCGAGGACGGCAATGTTTATGCCGACTGCGGCGACGGCGGCGTGCTGCGCCTGGTGGTGCTCGAATTCGGCGGCGAGGCGCTCGACGCCGCCGGCATCGTCAATCGCTTCGGCCCTGATAAACTCCTTCTCTCCTAGGCCCTCATCATGAAAAAAGTCCTCATCCTCGGCGTCAACGGCTTCATCGGCCACCATCTCTCCCAGCGCATCATCGCGACCACCGACTGGGAGGTCTATGGCATGGACATGCAGTCCGAGCGCGTCGCCGACCTCACCGGGCACCCGCGCTTCCACTTCTTCGAGGGCGACATCACCATCAACAAGGAGTGGATCGAGTACCACGTCAGGAAGTGCGACACGGTGCTGCCGCTGGTGGCCATCGCCACGCCGGCGACCTACGTCAAGGAGCCGCTGCGGGTATTCGAGCTCGACTTCGAGGCCAACCTGCCGGTCATCCGCCACGCGGTGAAGTACGGCAAACGGGTGATCTTCCCATCCACCTCCGAAGTCTATGGCATGTGCGGCGATGCCGAATTCGATCCGGAGAACTCCAACCTGATCTACGGCCCGATCAACAAGCCGCGCTGGATCTACGCCTGCTCCAAGCAACTGATGGACCGCGTCATCGCCGCCTACGGCCAGCAGGAAGGGCTCGACTACACGCTGTTCCGGCCGTTCAACTGGATCGGCGAGGGCCTCGACTCGATCCACACTCCCAAGGAGGGTAGCTCGCGCGTCATCACCCAGTTCCTGGGCCACATCGTGCGCGGCGAACCGATCAAGCTGGTCGATGGCGGCGCCCAGAAACGCGCCTTCACCTACGTCTCCGACGGCATCGCGGCATTGATGAAGATCATCGAGAACCCGAAGGGAGTCGCCAGCGGCAAGATCTACAACATCGGCAATCCGGCCAACAACTACTCGGTGCGCGAGCTGGCAACGATGATGCTGGCGATGGCCAAGGAGTATCCCGAATACCGCGACAGCGCCGAGAAGGTCGAGATGATCGAGACCACTTCCGGCGCTTACTACGGCCAAGGCTACCAGGACGTGCAAAACCGCGTGCCCAAGATCACCAACACCATGGCCGACTTCGACTGGGCGCCGAAGGTGAACATGCAGGATGCGCTGCGGCACATCCTCGACGCCTACCGCGGCGACGTCGCCGGCGCGCGCAGCCTCGTCGATTAGTCCTGGTTTTGAAGCTCGCACTGAAGATCGACGTCGACACCTACCGCGGCACCGTGGAAGGGGTGCCGCGACTGGTGGAATTGCTGCGTCGTTTCGATATCTCCGCCACCTTCCTGTTCTCGCTCGGCTCCGATCACACCGGCCGCGCCATTCGCCGCGCCTTCCGGCCCGGCTTCATGAAGAAGGTGTCGCGCACCTCGGTGCTCTCCCACTACGGCGTCAAGACGCTGCTCTACGGCACGCTGCTGCCCGGCCCCGACATCGGACTATCCTGCGCCGACATTCTGCGCGCCGTGCGCGACGCCGGTCACGAGGTCGGCATCCACTGCTGGGATCACATCAAGTGGCAAGACGGCGTCGCGCACGCCACTGCCACCTGGACCGAAGCCGAGATGGGGCGCGCCGCGGCGCGCTTTGCCGAGATCTTCAAGACGGCGGCCAAGACCCACGGCGCCGCCGGCTGGCAGATGAATCCCCACGCGCTGCGCCTGACCCAGCGGCTGGGCTTCGACTACGCCTCGGACTGCCGCGGCAGCCATCCCTTTGTGCCGGTGATCAATGGCGAAGTGATCCTCTGCCCGCAGCTGCCGACCACGCTGCCGACGCTGGACGAACTGATCGGCCAGAACGACGTCGATGGCGACAACGTCCATCACTGCCTGCTCAAACGCACCGAAGCGCTGCCGCGGCACGATCAGGTATACACGCTGCACGCCGAACTGGAGGGCATGAAACTCCTGCCGGTGCTGGAGCGCCTGCTCGAAGGCTGGCGCGAGCAGGGCTATACGCTGTGCAGCTGCCGGGAAATCTATGCCGGCCTGAGTCTGGCCGACCTGCCCCGGCACGAGCTGATCCGCGGCGAAGTACCCGGCCGCGCCGGCACCCTGATGGTCCAGGGCGAGGAGTTTCTGACGCCCCTGCGCCAGACCGCCGCCTAGAGGAGAAAAAATGCTCAACCAGCCCGTTCCCGATTTTTCCCTGCCGGTCACCGGCGGCGGCAGCTTCCAGCTTTCCGCCCAGCGCGGGCGACCGCTGGTGCTCTACTTCTATCCCAAGGACAGCACGCCGGGATGCACCACCGAAGCCGGCCAGTTCCGCGATCTCCACAAGAAATTCGAGCAACTGGGCTGCAGGGTCTATGGCGTCTCGCGCGACAGCCTGAAGTCGCACGAGAGCTTCAAGACCAAGCTCGAACTGCCCTTCGAACTCCTGGTCGACGCCGAGGAGATCGCCTGCACCCTGTTCGGCGTCATCAAGATGAAAAACCTGTACGGCAAGGAGGTGCGCGGGATAGAGCGCAGCACTTTCCTGATCGACGCCGCCGGCGTGCTGCGCCGCGAGTGGCGCGCGGTCCGCGCGGACGGCCACGCCGCGGAAGTGCTCGCCGCGGCAGAATCGCTTTAACCCTCGTCCGGAGCTCCATGAAATCCAAGCGCGCCACCAAGCTCTTCGTGCTCGACACCAACGTGCTGATGCACGACCCGAGCAGCCTGTTCCGCTTCGAGGAACACGACATCTTCGTGCCGATGATGACCCTCGAAGAGCTCGACAACAACAAGAAGGGCATGTCGGAGGTGGCACGCAACGCCCGCCAGGCGAGCCGCCTGCTGGACGAGGTGGTGTCCGCCGGCGAAGACGATATCAAGCAGGGCATCGCGCTCACCGGCCCGTCGCGCGGACTGGCGAGCGGCCGCCTGTTCCTGCAGACCGAGGCGATCGACGGCGTCATCCCCGCATCCTTGCCCACCGCCAAGGCCGACAACCAGATCATCGCGGTGGCCATCCACCTGTCCGAGAAATTCGCCAAGCGCCCGGTGATCCTGGTGACCAAGGACATCAACATGCGCATCAAGGCCCGCGCGCTGGGCCTGGAGGCGCAGGATTACTTCAACGACAAGGTGCTGGAGGACAGCGATCTGCTGTACACCGGCGCGCGCGAGCTGCCCGCAGATTTCTGGGAATCCCACGGCAAGGATCTGCAGTCGTGGAAGCAGGAGACGCGCACCCTGTACCGCATCCAGGGACCGCTGTGCGCCGAGCTGCTGGTCAATGAATTCGTCTGGCAGGAGGGGCCGCAGCCGCTCTACGCCTGGGTGCGCGAAGCCGGCGGCAAGAGCGCCGTGCTGGAGACCCTGACCGACTATAGCCACCAAAGGAACGCCGTCTGGGGCATCACCGCGAAGAACCGCGAGCAGAACTTCGCGATGAACCTCTTGATGAACCCGGAGATCGACTTCGTCACCCTGCTAGGCCAGGCCGGCACCGGCAAGACGCTGCTGACGCTGGCCGCGAGTCTCACCCTGGTGCTGGAAGCCAAGCGCTATTCCGAGATCATCATCACCCGCGTGACCATCCCGGTGGGCGAGGACATCGGCTTCCTGCCCGGCACCGAGGAAGAAAAGATGACGCCGTGGATGGGCGCGCTGGAAGACAACCTCGACGTGTTGAATCGCCCGGCCGAAGACGCGCAGGGCGGGATCGGCGATTGGGGCCGCGCCGCGACCATGGATCTGATCCGCAACCGGATCAAGATCAAGTCGCTCAACTTCATGCGCGGTCGCACCTTCCTGAACAAGTTCCTGATCATCGACGAGGCGCAGAACCTGACGCCCAAGCAGATGAAGACCCTGATCACCCGCGCCGGTCCCGGCACCAAGGTGGTGTGCCTGGGCAACATCGCGCAGATCGACACGCCCTACCTGACCGAGGGCAGCTCCGGGCTCACCTACGTCGTCGATCGCTTCAAGGGCTGGCCCCACTCCGGCCACATCACCTTGCAGCGCGGCGAGCGCTCGCGTCTGGCCGACCACGCCGGCGAAGTGCTGTAGCTGACCCAGGTGTGCGCTCGGATGAGCGGTCGCTGTCAGTGCCACCAGGGAATCTCGTTCCACCAGTGTCTCAACCAGCCAGCCTTGTCCACCGCTGTCAGCGCCACCAGGGGAATCTCGGTGACCGCCCGGTTGCCGTCACTCAGGCGCAGTTGACCGAGCACTTGCCCGCGCTTTAACGGCAGCGACATTTCGGCCGGCACCTCCAAGCCCGGCTTGAGCGCGGCATAGCGTCCAAGCGGCACGGCAACCCAGGCATCCGCGGCAGGACCCACCGGGATCATGGCGGGGCTCGCCCAATTGTTACGCACCCGGTCGACCACTTGGTCGGCATGGTAGGCAAGATGCGTTTCAAAATAACGATAGCCGTAATCGAGCAGCGCCTCGGCCGCCTCGGCACTGGCTTTCCGCGTCGTGGAGCCCAGCACCACGGCTATCAATGGACGCCCACTGCGCACCGCGGTGGCCACCAGACAATAGCCGGCCTCGTCAGTATGGCCGGTCTTCATTCCCGTTACCGTTGGATCGGCAAACAACAGGGGATTCCAGTTCCGCTGGGTAATATGGTTGTAGGTGAAACTGTGCTCGCCGAAATAGTGCAGATATTGTGGGTAGCGCTGCATGATGTCCTCGGCGAGCATTCCGATATCCCGTGCGCTCACCAGATTGGTCGTGGTCGGCAAGCCGTTGACGTTGTCGAAGTGGCTCTCGCTCAGGCCAAGCTGATGTGCGGTCGCGTTCATCATCTGCACAAAGCTGTCGGTGTTGCCTGCAACCGCCTGAGCCAGCGCGTCTGCTGCATCGTTGCCGGACACCACGACCATGCCGCTGATCACCTGATCCACTGTCGCCGGCAGCCGGGGTTGGAGAAACATGGTCGAACCGCCTGCCTTCCAGGCTTCGACGCTGACCGGAATCTGCTGATCAAGCTTGAGGCTGCCACGGGCCAGCGCCTGAAAAGTCAGATAGGTGGTCATCAGTTTCGTCAGGCTCGCCGGTGGCACCCGATCGTCTGCCTTGCGCGCAGCCAGAATCTGGTGGGAGTTCTGATCGATCAATACATAATTGCGGGCATCCACGTCGGGCGCATCGGGTATGGCCGGATAAGCTTGAGCATGAACATTCGCCACGGCTGACGCGGCAAGCAATAGCGCGCCCAGAACCCGCGACGGAGAAAATAACGACATGAATGACTCCTCAGCATTGATGGTGAAGTATTCTTCGACCTGAAGACGGCTTCGCTAAGACGATACCGGCGGGCAAGAAGTTCCGCCCGGAGTTCCCCCCTGCCCTGAACCGTCAGACCGGGGCCGTCCGCTCGCGCTTCAATAGCTGCCCGGCTGGGCGAAGCTCTGGAAGCGGGTGTATTCGCCGAGGAAGGTGAGCCTGACGATGCCGGTCGGACCGTTCCGGTGCTTGCCGATGATCACTTCGGCGGTGCCCTTCTCCTGGGTGTCGGGCTTGTAGTATTCCTCCCGGTACATCATCAGGATGATGTCGGCGTCCTGCTCGATGGCGCCAGACTCGCGCAGGTCGGACATCAAGGGCCGCTTGTCGTTCCGCTCCTCGACCTTGCGCGAGAGCTGCGACAGGGCGATCACCGGCACCTGCAGCTCCTTGGCCAGCGCCTTGATCGAGCGCGAGATCTCCGAGATCTCGGTGGCGCGGTTCTCGTTGTCCCGGGTCGAGGTCATCAGCTGCAGGTAATCGATCACGATCAGCCCGAGCTTGCCGCCGAACTGGCGCGCCAGGCGCCGCGCCCTAGCTCTCAGATCCGTCACGTTCAGCGCGCCGGTCTCGTCGATGTGGATCGGCGCGCCGTGCAGCTTGCCCAGCGCCACCGTCATCTTGTCCCACTCGTCGTCGTTCAGTCGGCCGGTGCGGATGCGGTGCGCGTCCAGGCGCCCGACCGAGGAGAGGAAACGCATCGCCAGCTGCGGCCCGGACATTTCCAGGCTGAAGATGGCCACCGGCAGGCCGAGATCGACGCCGACGTGCTCGGCGATGTTGAGCGCGAAGGCGGTCTTGCCCATCGACGGCCGTCCGGCGACGACGATCATGTCGCCCGGCTGCAGTCCCGAGGTCATCTTGTCGAGATCGGCGAAGCCGGTCGGCACGCCGGTGACGTCCGAGGGATTCTCCTGCTCGTAGAGCTCCTGGATGCGATCCACCACCTGGCCCAGCAGCGGCTGGATGGCGACGAAGCCCTGGCTGCTGCGGGCGCCGGCCTCGGCGATCTCGAACACCTTGGCCTCGGCCTGGTCGAGCAGCACCTTGGCGTCGCGGCCGTTGGGATTCAGGGCGCTGGCCGCGATCTCGTCGCCGACCGTGACCAGGCGGCGCAGCACCGCGCGCTCGCGCACGATCTCGGCGTAGCGGCGGATGTTGGCCGCGGACGGGGTGTTGTTGGCGATCTCGCCGAGATAGGCCAGTCCCCCGGCCTGCTCCACCTCGTTGCTCTTCTCGATCGACTCGAACACCGTGACCACGTCGGCGGGGCGCGCCCGCTCGATCAGCCGGGCGATGTGGCGGAAGATGCGGCGGTGGTCGTCGCGGTAGAAGTCGGCCTCGGTGACGATGTCGGCGATCCGGTCCCAGGCGCTGTTGTCCAGCAGCAATCCGCCCAGGAGCGACTGCTCGGCCTCGACCGAGTGCGGCGGCAGCTTGAGGGCGGCGACCTGCGGGTCGTCGGGACGATTCGCGGCGAATGCCCGCGAGTTCGGCAAGGTCTGGGCCATGACGAGGTCTCCTTGGATTGACCGCCCAGTCTACCGGCAGCGGCGCCGGATGGGGAGGGAGCAAGTTGTGGAAATGCTGTGCAAATGCTGTGCGCGGATTGTGGGCAGATTGTGCAGAGTCAACGAAAATGGGCCGCTCGCGCGGCCCTCGTCGTGCTGCAACCGCTGCTAAGCGCTACTCAATGTTCGCCGAGCACCGAGACGGTGATGCTGGCGATCACGTCCGCGTGCAGCGCAACGTCGATCGCGGTGTCGCCGATCTGCTTCAACGGACCTTCGGGCAGACGGATGGCGGCCTTCTCGACATCGAAACCCTGGGTCTTCAGCGCTTCGGCGATATCGCCGTTGGTGACCGAACCGAACAGCCGGCCATCGACGCCCGCCTTGCGCGTGACCTGCAGCAGCAGGCCTTGCAGCTTGGCTGCCTTTTCCTGGGCAGCGGCGAGATGCTCAGCCTGGAGCTTCTCCAGTTCGGCGCGCTGGGCTTCGAATTTCGCCAGGTTCTCCGGGGTGACGCGGCTGGCCTTGTGCTGCGGTAGCAGGAAATTGCGGGCATAACCGTCCTTGACCTTGACCACGTCGCCCAGGCCGCCCAGGTTCGCGACTTTCTCCATCAGAATCACTTGCATGTTGGTTCTCCCGGATCAGTCGTGCAGGTCGGTGAAGGGCAGCAGCGCCAGGAAGCGCGCCCGCTTGATCGCCGTGCCCAGTTGACGCTGGTAGCCGGCCTTGGTGCCGGTGATGCGCGCCGGCATGATCTTCGCGTTCTCGGTGATGAAGTCCTTCAGGATATCGACGTCCTTGTAGTCGATCTCCGCGATCTTCTCCGCGGTGAAGCGGCAGAACTTGCGCCGCTTGAACATGTTGCGGCCCTTGTCGTCCTTGCGCTTGACGGTACTCTTTGCTTTCGGTCTAAATGCCATGATCCATTCCTTCCAGAAACTCTATCGCATTCACATGCAGGACCGGAGTCCTGCTCTTAAGGCTTTTCGCTGAGAGAAAGCCGGTGAGTCTGAGGCCATCGCCCGGTCTGGCACCGGAGAGCAGTTGTGCCACCGGCCCCAAGGCCACGCAGGCCATTTCGCAACTCACCTGACGCTCGGCCCCGGCCTCGCTCTGCGTCGAGGCGTGGGCGATCTGAAAATTCAGCGCCGGGATGCCCGCCGGCGTGAACCGCAGCGCCGCCAGTTCCAGCAGGCTGCCAGCGAGCACGCACAGATTGTCAGACAGCAGCGGCCTCCGCCGGGGTCTCTGCCGCTGGAGCCGCGGGAGCCGCCGGAGCGTTCAGCGAGCGCGCCTTCTCCTCCTTCATCATCGGCGAAGGAGTGGTCACCGCGTGCTTCATCTTGACGGTCAGGTGGCGCAGCACGGCGTCATTGAACTTGAAGGCGTGCTCCAGCTCCGCCAGGGTCTCGCCGTCGCACTCGATATTCATCAGCACGTAATGCGCCTTATGCACCTTCTGGATCGGGTAGGCCATCTGGCGCCGACCCCAGTCTTCGAGGCGGTGGATGGCGCCGTTGCGCGTGGCCACGAGGGCCTTGTAGCGCTCGACCATCGCCGGCACCTGCTCGCTCTGGTCCGGGTGGACGATAAATACGATTTCGTAGTGTCGCATGCAATCTCCTTATGGTTGAAGCTCCCCCGCATGCGCCTCGGGTGGAGCAAGGTTGACAAGAGGTGGAATTCTACCGGCATCCGGCCGGTATTTCAAGGCTTTGCTACGGAGAATAAGCCTTGCTTTCCCGTCATCGAGCCCGAATTTGGCCGCCGCGATGATGCTAAAGTAACAAGTATTCAAAAAGCGGCCCACGTCATGATTGAGTACCCTCTTGCCGACCTCGATGCTTGGGCAGCGTATTACGCCCAGGCCGAACTGCCGGTGCTCAGGCACACGATGACGGCGCTCGACAAATTGCGCGCGAACGCCGAAAACGCCAGCGGCCGGGTGCTCTCCGCGGTGATTCTCCAGGACCCGTTGATGACGCTGCGGGTGCTGGCCTTTCTCGAAAAGCGCCGGCGCAAGAGCCAGAACGCAGACATCACCACCATCGGCCGGGCGCTGATGATGATCGGGGTGAATCCCTTCTTCAGCGCCTTCGAGAACCTGCCGCTGGTCGAGGATAGCCTCAAGTCCCACCCCCAGGCGCTGCTCGGTCTGCTCAAGGTCATCGCCCGGGCACGCAAGGCCAGCCACTGGGCACGCGAATGGGCGATCGCCCGCCACGACCTCAACGTCGAGGAGATCACCGTTGCCACCTTGCTGCACGAGGTTACCGAAATCCTGATGTGGTGTTTCGCGCCCACGCTGGCGCTGAAGGTAAACAGCCTGCTGGTCCACAACGGCAAGCAGCGCAGCGCCGATGCCCAGGAGGAAGTCTACGGCGTACGCCTGGAGGACCTGAAGCGCAAGCTGGTGCGCGGTTGGCAACTGCCGCAATTGCTGGTGGATCTGATGGACCACGACAATGCCGAACAAGCGCGCGTGCTGAACGTCACGCTGGCCATCGACCTGGCCCGGCATTCCGCCCATGGCTGGAGCAATCCGGCGCTGCCAGATGACCTGCGCGCCGTCGAGAACCTGCTCCACATCAGCCACAATGCGATGCTGGCGAAGCTCGGACTCGACGCCCCCGCAGCACCGGCGTCGGTCGTCACTAAGAGCAATAGCGCAGGTTGACGAAGTCCGCCAGGAGCCCCGGCTGCAGGTAGCCGACGAAGGCAGCGGCGAGCACCAGCAATACCGTCGCCCAAAGCCAAACGCGCCAAACCCTCGTTCTCACGGCTCTCCTATCTTCGCCGGCATCGGAGCTGGCCGACGCACTCAGGCGGTCTTATGCTTGCCGATACTCACCCGGTTGGCCTGGGGGCCTTCACCGGCCAGTTCTTCGAGAAAAACCACTTCGTCGCCGACCTTCAGACGATCGAAGTCGGGATGAACGCAGTTATACACGTGGAAATACAGTTCGCCGCCATCCGCTTTCGCAATGAAGCCGTAGCCTTGCTCCGGAAACAGCCGGACTACCTGGCCATGGGATTCAAGTTCATGCACCTTGACCTCGCCGCGCATGCGCCGGGCATGCTCCTCGATCTTGCGCTTGGCGGCGTCGAAGGCGTCGCGGATCGCGACATAGACGTCTTCCGCCTTGTCCCGATTGACCACGATTTCGGTTCCCGGAACGGTGAGATCGACGCGGACGTTGAACAATTTTCCCTGGTGTTTGTGTTTCTGGATGATGCCCACGGTCACGCGGCAGGACATGATGCGATCGAAAAACAGGCCCAGCTTGTCGGCCTTCTCGCGGATCGCCGTCTCGATCGCTTCGGATCTGGCAACGTCGCGGAACACGATTTGCAATGGCAGTTGCATGGCATTTCTCCTGGCTTACTAAGGGATAGCGCTAGACCAATCTAACAGCCCGCTGGAGAATGTTCCTGATATGCGTCAACACCATGCCATGCGCATTACTCTCCGGCTGTCTCAGGCGGTGCGGGACTCCAACTCCTCCCAGCGCGACAGCGCCGCCTTCAACTCCGTCTCAATGGCCTGCAAGCGCTCCTGCAAACGCCTCCCTTCATTCGGCGCGTCGCGATACAGCGTTGCGTCGGAGAGGCGCGCGGTGACGGCCGCCTGTTCCGTCTCCAGGGCGCCGATGCGCTCGGGCAGCGCGGCGAGCTCCTGCGTCTCGCGGAAGTTCAGCTTGGCGCGTTCCGGTTTGCGCGGTTGCTGCTTCGCCTGCGGCGACGCCGGCGGCGAAGTCGGCGCCGCAGCCGGGGCTCGGCGCTTGGCCGCCAGCCAGTCCTCGTAACCGCCGGCATATTCGCGCCAGACACCGTCGCCCTCGGCGACGATGCTCTGGGTCACGACGTTGTCCAGGAAGCGCCGATCGTGGCTGACCAGGAATAGCGTGCCGGTGTATTCCTGCAGCAGCGACTCCAGGAGTTCCAGGGTCTCGATGTCCAGATCGTTGGTCGGCTCATCCAACACCAGCACGTTGGCCGGCTTGGCGAATAGCCGGGCCAGCAGCAGACGGTTGCGCTCGCCGCCGGAGAGCGACTTGACCGGCGAGCGCGCCCGCTCCGGCGCGAACAGGAAGTCGCCGAGATAGCTGATCACGTGCTTGCGCTGGCCGGCAATCTCGACGAACTCCGAACCCGGACTGATGACGTCGATCAGCGCCGCCTCCTCGTCTAGGGCGGTGCGGAACTGGTCGAAATAGGCCACCTCCAGTTTGGTGCCCAGACGCGCGACGCCCTCATCCGGCGCAATCTCGCCCAGGATCAGTTTGATCAGCGTGGTCTTGCCGGCGCCGTTGGGGCCGATCAGGCCGATCTTGTCGCCGCGCAGGATGCGGCAGTTGAAGTTCCTGACCACCCAGCGCTCGCCGTAGCGTTTCGACACGCCGGTGAGCTCGGCCACCAGCTTGCCCGATTGCTCGCCGCGCGCCACGCGCAGATCGACGCTGCCCAGGCGCTCGCGCCGCGCCGCGCGATCGACGCGCAGCGCTTCGAGGCGGCGCACGCGGCCTTCGTTGCGGGTGCGGCGTGCTTCGATACCCTTCCTGATCCAGACCTCCTCCTGCGCCAGGAACTTGTCGAACTTGGCCGCGGCCTGGGCTTCGGCCGAGAGCTCGGCTGCCTTGCGCTCCTGATAGGCCGCGAAAGAGCCCGGGTAACTGGACAGCCGGCCGCGGTCGAGTTCAATGATGCGGGTCGCCACCGTATCGAGGAAGCTGCGGTCGTGGGTGATCAAGAGCACGCCGCCGCGGAAGTCTCGAATCAGTTGCTCCAGCCAGAGGATGCCGTCCAGATCGAGATGGTTGGTCGGTTCGTCGAGCAGCAGCAGATCCGGCTCGGCGGTCAGCGCCTGGCCCAGCGCCACGCGCTTGACGCCGCCGCCGGAGAGCGCCCCGATCAGGGCATCGCCATCCAGGCCGAGCCGGCTGATGGCCTGCTCGACGCGCGAGTGCAGACTCCAGCCGTCGCCGTGATCGAGCTGTTCCTGCAGTGCCTGCAGGGCCGCCAGATGCTCGGCGGTGGCCTCCTCCGCGACGGCGTGCGCCGCCTCGTGGTAAGCCAGCAGCAGCCCGCCCGCGCCGCCCAGAGCCGAAGCCAAGGTCTGATAGACGCTGGCCTCGGGATCGAAAGAGGGCTCCTGCGCCACATAGGCCAGACGCAGACCCGACTGGCGCCAGACCACGCCCTCGTCGAGCGTGGACAAACCGGCCAGCGCGCGCATCAAGGACGACTTGCCGCTGCCGTTGCGGCCGATCAGGGCGATCTTCTCGCCGCTGTCGATCTGCAGAGCGGCGCCGTCCAGCAACGCGACGTGGCCGAAGGCCAGATGGGCATTTTCAAGCGTCAACAACATATGTTCTACCGGGTGTTCCTCGCGACTGGTGCGCGAGGGATGAAGTGGGCCAAGAGCCGGCAGATTATACGTGAGCGCCGGTATCGGGCTAGAATACGCGCCGGCCGCTCCCCGTGGTTCAATGGATAGAACGAGTGCCTCCTAAGCGCTAGATCTGGGTTCGATTCCCGGCGGGGGGACCAGCGCCGCAGCACACACCGAGTCATCATGCCCGAGCACCCGATAGAGATCAGCGAGGAAGCCGGGGTACGCAGCCTGCACTTCGGCTCCGACTGGATCCAGGGGGCGATGCGCATCCGCCGGCCCTACTCCCTGGAACTGGCCTACACGCGCGAGATGATGGCCTGCCTGCTACTGCGCTCCAACGACAACTGGCCGCGACGCGCGCTGCTGATCGGGCTCGGGGCCGGATCGCTGGCCAAGTACATCTACCGCCACCTGGAACATACCCGCATCACCGCGGTCGAAATCGATCCACGCATTGCGCCGATGGCCCAGCAATACTTTCACCTGCCCGTCGATCCGCAGCGCCTGAAGGTCGTCATCGCCGACGGCGCCGACTACGTCATCGACGCCCGGAGCAGCTTCGATCTGATCCTAGTCGACGGCTTTGGTGCCGATGCCCGAGCCGGCCGGCTGGACGGCGCAGCCTTCTATGCCGCGGCGCGCGCACGGCTGTCCGCCAGTGGTCTGCTGGTGTGCAACCTGCTGGGCCGGAGCCGCGGTTTTGCTGCTGGCGTCCTGCGCATAGCCCAGGCTTTCGAGGGCCGCAGCCTGGTTTTTCCCTCCTGCGACAGCGGCAACGCGATCGCCTTCGCCGCCGCCGGGGAGCCGGTCGATGTCACACTGGAGGAGATGCGGATCCGGGCGGAAGAGTTGCGGCGCGCCACCGGCCTCGATCTGCACCCCACCATCAGCCGCCTGCAGTTGGCCCAATCGCTGCCGGCCGGAAGGCTGGTGCTGTAGAGCTTAGCCTACTTGATCCGCGTCAGGTGCGAGCGCCCAGATGGTGGCGGCTCCGGCGACGGCTCCTCGGCCGAAGGCGTTGCGACCGAGGCTTCGGCGCCCGACCCGGCGGGGGCGACTTCGAAGGCCATACCCTGGCCGTTCTCGCGCGCATAGATGGCGGCGACGTTGGCGACGGGAATCGACAAGGCCTGGGAGACGCCTGAAAAGCGCGCCGAAAAGCTAATCACTTCGTTGCCCATGACCAGCTGGTGGGTGGCTTCGGGGCCAAGATTCAGGACGATTCCGCCGTCCTTGACGTACTGGCGCGGCACCTTGGTGTGGCCATCGACGACCACGTTCAGGTAGGGCGTGAAGCCCTGATCGACGCACCATTCGTGGATGGCGCGAAGCAGATAGGGCTTGGTGGAAGCGGGTTCCGACATGGCGTCCTGCGAGAGCGAAGGGCCTAGCGGCGCATGACCTTTTCGGACGGAGTCAGCGCATCGATAAAGCCCTGACGGCTGAAGATGCGCTCCGCGTACTTCATCAGCGGCGCTGCCTGCTTGCCCAGTTCGATGCCGTAATGATCCAGACGCCACAACAGCGGCGCGATGGCGACGTCGAGCATCGAGAACTCGTCGCCGAGCATGTGTTTCTGCTTGGTGAAGATCGGCGCCAGCTCGGTCAAGCGGTCGCGCACGTGTTCCCGCGATCTCTCGGCCGATTTCTGGTTTTTCTCCAGCGCTTCGATGTGGCTGAAGAGTTCGTGTTCCATCGTGAACAGCAACTGGCGCGCCCGCGCGCGCATGATCGGATCGGGCGGCATCAACTGCGGATGGGGAAAGCGCTCGTCGATGTACTCGTTGATGATGTTCGATTCGTAGAGTACGAGGTCTCGGTCCACCAGCACCGGCACGCGGTTGTACGGGTTAATGACGGCGATGTCCTCAGGCTTGTTGAAGAGATCGACGTCAATCACCTGAAAGTCCATCTGCTTCTCGTACAGGACGATGCGGCAGCGTTGGCTGAACGGGCACGTGGTGCCCGAGTACAGGTTCATCATGGTACTCGTACCCCAGGAATAGTCCGCGTCGCGCACCACGCGGCGAACCGATGCTGCGCTGTAATCTCGGTGATGCCCCATATGCAACATATCGTGATGCGCTGACGGTTAGTGAATGTCTTTCCAGAACTCGCGTTTCAATGCGTAGGCCAGGACGAAGAATGCCGCCAGGAAGAGCAGCACGTAGACGCCCAGGCGCTTGCGCACCGGCGCCGCGGGCTCGCCCATGTACTGGAGGTAGCCGACCAGGTCGGCAACGTCGGCGTCGTAGGCCGCCGGCGACAACTGCCCGGCCTTCTCCAGCTTGAGCTTGCCGTCCGCGCCCAGCACCTGCTCGCCCTGCAGCTGCCACAGCACGTTCGGCATGGCCACGTTCGGGAACACCGTGTTGTTCCAGCCGGTCGGCCGGGAATCGTCGCGGTAGAAGCTGCGCAGATAGGTGTACAACCAGTCCGCCCCCGATCCCGCCTCCGAGGTCCGCGCCCGCGCCTCCAGCGTCAGGTCCGGCGGCGGCACCCCGAACCACTTCTTGGCGTCGTCCCGGCGCATCGCGATGGTCATCAGCTCGCCCACCTTGTCCGCGGTGAATAGCAGGTTGTCCTTGATCTCCTTGTCGTTCAGCCCGATGTCGTGCAGCCGGTTGTAGCGCATCTCCGACGCCGAATGGCAGGACAGGCAGTAATTCACGAACAGCTTCGCCCCGTGCTGCAGCGCCGCGTTGTTGCCTGTCCGGTCCGGCGCACGGTCAAGATGCAGCTCGCCGCCCGCCGCATGAGCCATCAGCGGCGCCAGAAGCAAAGCGATAAATAACTTCTTCATTATCCAGTCACCCTTTCCGGTTCCGGTTTGCACTTGTCCAGCTTGCTGTAGATCGGCATCAGCAGGAAGAAGGCGAAGTAGATCACCGCGCAGATCTGCGACACCATCAGCCGCGCCGGCGTCGGCTCCTGCATCCCCAGATAGCCCAGGATGCAGAACACCACCACGAACAGCCCCAGCGCCGTCTTGAAGATCGGCCCCTTGTAGCGGATCGACTTCACCGGACTGCGGTCCAGCCACGGCAGGAAGCAGAAAATCACCACCGCCGACCCCATCCCGATCACCCCCCAGAACTTCGCCTCCAGCCCGAACAGCGGATAGGTGATCGAGCGCAGGATCGAGTAGTAGGGCGTGAAGTACCACAGCGGCGAAATGTGCGGCGGCGTCTGCAGCGGGTTGGCCTGGATGAAGTTGTTCGACTCCAGGAAGTAGCCGCCGCCCTCCGGCGCAAAAAAGATCACCGCCGAGAACACCATCAGGAACACCACCACCCCGACGATGTCCTTCACCGTGTAGTAGGGATGGAACGGGATCCCGTCCAGAGGAATGCCCCTCTCGTCCTTGTGCTTCTTGATCTCGATCCCGTCCGGATTGTTCGAGCCCACCTCGTGCAGCGCGATCACGTGCGCCACCACCAGCCCCAGCAGCACCAGCGGCACCGCGATCACGTGGAAGGCGAAGAAGCGGTTCAAGGTCGCGTCGCCGACCACGAAGTCGCCGCGCAGCCACAGCGACAGGTCCGGCCCGACCAGCGGGATCGCCGAGAACATGTTCACGATCACCTGCGCCCCCCAGAAGGACATCTGGCCCCAGGGCAGCAGATAACCGAAGAAAGCCTCCGCCATCAGGCACAGGAAGATCAGCATGCCGAAAATCCAGATCAGCTCCCGCGGCTTGCGGTGCGAGCCGTACAGCAGCCCCCGGAACATGTGCAGATAGACCACGATGAAGAAGGCCGAGGCCCCGGTCGAGTGCATGTAGCGGATCAGCCAGCCCCACGGCACGTCGCGCATGATGTACTCGACGCTGGCAAACGCCACCGGCACCCCGGAGCCGTTCAACGACGCGTCCGGCTTGTAGTGCATCGTCAGAAATATCCCGGTGACGATCTGATTGACCAGCACCAGCAAGGCCAGCGACCCGAAGAAGTACCAGAAGTTGAAGTTCTTCGGCGCGTAGTATTCGGACAGATGCGCCTTCCAGCTCGAGGTCAGCGGAAACCGTTCATCGACCCAGTCGAGCAGTCCTTTCATCCTTGCAGCCATCCCTTATGCCCCCTTCTTCTCGTCTTCGCCGATGACGATCTTGGCGTCGGAAAGGTACCGGTACGGCGGCACCTCCAGATTGTCCGGCGCCGGCTTGTCCTTGAAGACGCGACCAGCCAGGTCGAAGGTCGAACCGTGGCACGGGCACAAAAATCCGCCCGGCCAGTTCGGGCCCAGTCCCGATTCGGTCCCAGGCTGAAATTTCTCCCCCGGCGAACACCCCAGGTGCGTGCAGATCCCGATCACCACCATGTACTCCGGCTTGATCGAGCGCGTCTCGTTCTTGCAGTACGCCGGCTGCTGCGGCTTCTCCGAATTCGGATCGCTCACCAGCCCATCCGCCTTCTTCAGCGACGCCAGCATCGCCGCCGTCCGGTTGATGATCCACACCGGCTTGCCGCGCCACGCCACCGTCATCATCTGACCCGGCGCCAGCTTGCTGATGTCCACCTCCACCGGAGCACCCGCCGCCTTCGCCCGCTCCGACGGCATCATGCTCGCCACGAACGGCACCACCGTCACCACCCCAGCTACCCCGCCCACCGCCGCCGTCGCCACCACCAGACGACGTCGCCCGCAATCCACTTCCTCCTCACCACCCATAGCTTCTATCCCTGAAGTAGGAAAATCTCTTGACCGTCAGAGCCCGCATGCCACGCGGGCGACGGAAACGAGGCAATATAAACCGTCACTGATTATATCTTTTGACCTATATCAAATGGAAGATTATGAAGCGCTTGGCGGACTCCGGCTTCGGCGCCCGCGCCCGTGTCCTGCAGACTCGCATAGCGGGCCAGTGCGGCAGAGCTGCGCCCTGCAAGCGCTATTTAAATGACAACGGGATCGATGATCCAGAAATGTGCTGCGGTTCTACTTCGAATGAACCTCAGATAGCATGTAACAAAAAAAACCCGCAAGGCTATTGGCCGTGCGGGTTTTCGATGAATCGTTGGCGGAGTGGACGGGACTCGAACCCGCGACCCCCGGCGTGACAGGCCGGTATTCTAACCAACTGAACTACCACTCCGTACTTCGTACTTGACGTACTTGAAACTAGGCTGCTCGAAACAAAAGGGGTTGCCCTTCGAAGCAACCCCCGTGCAGCTTGGCGACCCCACCGGGATTCGAACCCGGGTTCATACCGTGAAAGGGTATTGTCCTAGGCCTCTAGACGATAGGGTCAATACTGTCATCAAACTTGGTGGAGGTACGCGGGATCGAACCGCGGACCTCTTGCATGCCATGCAAGCGCTCTCCCAGCTGAGCTATACCCCCACAAGAGAGCGCGAATTATACGTAGCGACCGGATTTGTGTAAAGCGCTGCGCGGAAAAAAAGTTTACAGCACCTTGCCCGGATTCATCAGATCCTGCGGGTCGAGCGCCTGCTTCACGCGGCGCATCAGATCCATCTCCACCGCGCTCTTGTAGCGGCGGATCTCCAGGCGCTTCAGCTGTCCCAGGCCGTGCTCGGCCGAGATGCTGCCGGAGAGCTCGTGCACCAGGTCGTGCACGACGCGATTGACCGCCCCGCTCTGCGCGATGAAATCGGCATTGGCCAGCGCCGCCGGCTTCGACAGGTTGTAGTGCAGGTTGCCGTCGCCGATGTGGCCGAAGCAGACGATGCGCACGCCGGGAAAGCGAGCGGCGAGCGCATCATCGGCACGCCCGATGAACTCGGCAATGGCCGAGACCGGCACCGCAACGTCGTGCTTGATGCTGACACCCTCGATCTTCTGCGCCTCCGAGATGTTCTCGCGCAGCCGCCACAGTGCCGCCGCCTGGGCGCCGCTTTGCGCGATGACGGCATCCCTCGCCCGGCCCGCCTCGATCTCCGCGCCGAGGGCGGACTCCAGCGCGGCGATGAGGTCGAAGCCCGCCAGCGTGTCGGTCAATTCCACCAGCACCTGCCAGGCGTGGGTTTGGGCCAAGGGATCGCGGGCATCCGGGATATGCCTGATCACCAGTTCCAGCGCGCTGCGGCCGATGATCTCGAAAGCGGTGACGCGCTCGCCGCATTGTTCGCGCAGGCGGCGCAACAGCGCCACCGCGGCGGCCGGATCGGCGACCGCGACCCAGGCGACGGCGGTGGCGCGCGGCCGGGGAAAGAGCTTCAACACCGCCGCGGTGATCAGGCCGAGCGTGCCTTCGGCACCGATGAACAGGTGCTTGAGATCGTAGCCGGTGTTGTCCTTGCGCAAGCCGCGCAGACCGTTCCAGACGCGGCCGTCGGCGAGCACCACCTCCAGGCCCAGGGTCAGCTCGCGCATGTTGCCGTAGCGCAGCACCTGGACGCCGCCGGCGTTGGTGGACAGGTTGCCGCCGATGGTCGCCGAGCCCTCGGCGGCGAGCGACAGCGGGAACAGCAATCCGGCGTCCGCCGCGGCCTGCTGCACCTGCTGCAGGATGCAGCCGGCTTCGACGGTGATGGTGTTGTTGTCGCGGTCGATAGCGCGGATCCTGGAGAGCCTTGCGAGGCTCACCAGCACCTGGCCGCCGGAATCTCCCGCGAGCGGCGTGGCGCCGCCGACCAGGCCGGTGTTGCCGCCTTGCGGCACCACCGCGACGCCGGCTTCGGCGCAGCGGGCGACGACACGCGCCACCTCCTCGGTGTTTCCCGGCCGCACCACGCAGAGTGCGGCACCAGAATAGCGGCCGCGCCAGTCGGTGAGGTAGGGCGCCATGTCGGCGGCGGCAGTCAGCACCTGGCCGGCGCCGACGATATCCTGCAACGATTGTTCCAGCGATGCGCTCACTTGCCGATCTCCAGGACGTGGCGGATCGCCGGCCACATCCGCTCCACCGCCGCCCGCCCCTCGGCGATCGATTCGACGCCGCGGTGATAGTCCATCAGCCCGATCTGCGCCAGGCGCGGCTCCAGCACCAGGTCGGCGGGCTCGCCGGCCAGCCGGCTGCGGCTGATCCGCACCTGCATGATGTTCACGCTGGCCACCAGCACCTCCACCAGCGAGGGCAGCATCGGCTCGCCGCCGTTCGCGCCGTTCCGGCCGAAGCGCTGCAGCAGCCGGCTGCGCCAGTTGTCCGGTGCGGTCATGTCGTTGCGGTGCAGATGACCGCTGCGGTCCGAACCGAGATCGACGGCGATGACGATGTCGGCGCCCTGCGCCCGGCACAGCGACACCGGCACGGGGTTCACCAGGGCGCCGTCGACCAGCAGCCGGCCGTCGTGCTGTTGCGGCGTGAACAGGCCCGGCAGGGCGATCGAGGCGCGCACCGCGGCGGCGACGCTGCCCTCTCTCAACCAGATCTCCCGCCCCGACTCCAGATCGGTGGCGACGCAGGCGAAGGGCTTGGGCAGCGCGGCGAAATCGTGGTCTACGAAATTCCGGCTGAAGAAATCGATCAGCTTCTCGCCCTTGATCAACCCGCCCTTCAGGCTGAAGTCGAACATCCCGAACACGCCCTTCCAGTCGAGCGCGGCGACCCAGTGTTCGAGTTTTTCCAGGTCGCCATTGACGTAGGCGGCGCCGACGAAGGCGCCGATCGAGCAGCCGCAGACGATGTCCGGCTCGATGCCGGCTTCGGCGAGCGCGGTGAGCACGCCGATATGCGCCCAGCCGCGGGCGGAACCGGCGCCCAGGGCGATGCCGAGCTTGGGTTTCGCCGTCATCGTCTAGCCCTTCGCCACTTCTGCGTAAAGGTCATGGACGTCGCAGTCGGTGACCGTGACCTGCGCGAACTCGCCGACTTCCAGACCCTGGCCGTCGGTGACATAGACCAGGCCGTCGATCTCCGGCGCGTCGCCCTGGCTTCTGGCCACCGCGCCGTCCTCGTCTACCTCGTCGACCAGCACCTCGATGGTTCTGCCGATCTTCGCCTCCAGGCGGCGGGTGCTGATGTCCTCCTGGAATTCCATCAGACGTCGCCGGCGCTCCTCGCGCACCTCGTCGGGCAAGGCGCCGGGCAGCTCGTTGGCCGCCGCCCCCGCCACCGGCGAGTAGGCGAAGGCGCCGACGCGGTCCAGTTGCGCCTCCTCCAGGAACTGCAGCAGCTCCTCGAACTCGGCCTCGGTCTCGCCGGGAAAGCCGGTGATGAAGGTGCTGCGGATCGTGATCTCCGGGCAGAGGTCGCGCCAGGCGCGGATCCGCGCCAGGTTGTTCTCGCTGCTGGCGGGCCGCTTCATCAGCTTGAGCAGACGCGGGCTGGCGTGCTGGAAGGGCACGTCGAGGTAGGGCAGGATCCTGCCCGCGCTCATCAGCGGGATCAGTTCATCGACGCTCGGGTAAGGGTAGACGTAGTGCAGCCGCACCCAGACGCCCAGTTCGCCCAGAGCCTGACAGAGTTCGAGCAGCCGGGTCTTGACCGGCCGGCCCTGCCAGAAGCCGGTGCGGTACTTGATATCGACGCCGTAGGCGCTGGTGTCCTGGGAGATCACCAGCAATTCCCTGACGCCGGCATGGACCAGCGCCTCGGCCTCGTTCATCACCTCGCCGATAGGCCGGCTGACCAGATCGCCGCGCAGCGAGGGGATGATGCAGAAGCTGCAGCGGTGATTGCAGCCCTCGGAAATCTTCAGGTAGGCGTAGTGCTGGGGCGTCAGGCGTATGCCCTGTGCCGGCACCAGGTCGATGAAGGGATCGTGGGGTGCGGGCAGATGGGCGTGCACCGCGCTCATCACCTCTGCCGCGGCGTGCGGGCCGGTGACCGCCAGCACCCGCGGATGCGCCTGCTTCACGACGTCGCCCTTGGCGCCCAGACAGCCGGTGACGATGACGCGGCCGTTCTCGGCCAGCGCCTCGCCGATCGCATCGAGCGACTCCTCGACCGCGGCGTCGATGAAGCCGCAGGTATTGACCACCACCAGATCGGCGCCCTGATAGGAGCCGGAGATGGCGTAGCCCTCGCTCTTCAGGCGGGTCAGGATCTGCTCGGAGTCGACGGTGGCCTTGGGGCAGCCGAGCGAGACGAAGCCGATCGTGGGGGTTTTGCGTGTGCTGTTCATGTGCTTGCTGCTTTCATTCGGGGCCTTGGATCGCCGGCGCCCCGAGGTGCGGGACGGAGGATGGACTATTATCCCCGGTATTCGCCCCAGGGTTTCACTACAGGGTCTTGATGTTCAGCCCGGCCCCCACCCGGCTTGCGAACGGCTTGGCTCCCTCGACCAGATAGATCAGGGTGCCGGCGTCAATAAAGGCGATCACGCCCGACTCTCGCGCTCTTCTCGCAAAGCCTTGTCGATCTCGGTCTTCCGCTCGGTACCGTATGCATCACCGACCAGCAAAGGACGCCCCGGGCTCAAACAGATCGTTGCTGACATCCAATGATTCCAGAAAATAAAGACCCGACAGGCATGCCTGTCGGGTCGGGTTCGGTCACCACCCGAAGGTGGCTACCTTATTGCAGCAACGGCTCTCACCCCGGAAAGCTACAATGCTGTCATTATATCCCAAAAGGGAGATGGTCATGCAATCGGGAATTCCGTCGTACACGCTCGGTCTCGATATCGGCATCGCCTCGGTGGGCTGGTGCGTGCTTGGCCAGAATCGCATCATAGATCTCGGAGTGCGTGCGTTCGACAAGGCCGAAACCGCCAAAGAGGGCGATTCGCTCAATCTCGTTCGCCGCAGCGCGCGCCTGATGCGCCGCCGCCTGCGCCGACGCGCCTGGCGACTAACCAAGCTCGCGCGTTTGCTCAAGCGCCACGGGGTGATCGACGACACCCGGATCTTCCAGCCGCAGCACCCGTTTCTGCATTCGCTCTGGCAAATGAGGGTGGCCGGACTGGATCGCCCGCTGAGCAACGAGGAATGGGCACGGGTGGTCTACCACCTGTGCAAGCACCGGGGCTTTCACTGGATCAGCCGCGCCGAAGAGAGGCAGGCGGAAGCGGACAACAAGGGCGAAGGCGGAAAGGTCAAGCAAGGACTCGCCGGCACCGCGAAGCTGATGCAGGAAAACGGCTATCGCAGCTCAGCCGAGATGGTGTTGGCCGAATTCCCAAAGGCCCAGCGCAACAAGCAGGGCGACTACAGCAAAGCGCTGGCCCGCACCCTTCTGGGCGAGGAACTGGCGCTGCTGTTCAAGCGACAGCGCGAACTGGGAAATCCACACACGGGCACAGCGCTGGAGCTGGCAATTCTCGGCAACGGAAATCGCAAGAGCGGACTTTTCTGGGCGCAGAAACCAGCGCTGGCGGGAAACGATCTCTTGAGGATGCTCGGCAAATGCACCTTCGAGAAGGGCGAGTACCGCGCACCCAAAGCGAGCTTTACCGCCGAGCGCCATGTCTGGCTGACGCGGCTCAACAACCTGCGCATCGTCGTGGACGGCGGCACGCGACCGTTGAACGCACAGGAGCGGCAAATCGCTCTGCCGCTGCCCTACACGTATGACAGCGATTTCACCTACAAGCGGTTACGCAGCGCGCTGCTGAAGGCAGGTCATTTGCCAGAGTCTTTTCGCTTCGCCGGGCTGCCCTACCCCAGCGCCGCTCAGCAGGCCGATGAAAAAGCAAAAGACCCGGAAGCGGCCGCGCTGGTGAAATTCCCGGCCTGGCAGGAAATGCGCCGAACGCTGAAGAAGGCCGGACTGGAGACCGAATGGCATGGCATGGCTGGCGCCGCGATCGATGGCCGTCCCGAATTGCTCGACCAGATTGCCTGGGTGCTGAGCGTGTTCAAGGACGACGAGGAAGTCACAGCCGAACTGCGCAAGCTGCCCCTGCCAAGTTCGGAGCAAATGATCGACGCCCTGCTGGACATCCGCTTTGACAAGTTTCACGCCCTGTCGCTCAAGGCGCTGCGCCGGATCGTGCCGCACATGGAAGTCGGCCTGCGCTATGACGAAGCTTGCGCACAGGTCGGTTATCACCACAGCCAGCTACACAAGGCCGGAGAAGGCGAGCACAAGTATCTGCCGCCGCTCTATGCCGGGCGCGACAAGAGTGGACGCATGGTATTCAGCGAAGAAATGGACGTGCCGCGCAACCCGGTGGTGCTGCGCGCCCTCAACCAGGCGCGCAAGGTGGTGAATGCGATCGTCCGCCGATACGGCGCGCCCATGGCGGCGCATATCGAAATGGCGCGCGATTTATCGAAGCCCATCGACGAACGCCGAAAGATAGAAAAGAATCAGACCGAATATCGTGAGCGGAACGACAAGGACAAGGCGCTCTTCGCGGAACATTTCCAGCGAATGCCGACGGGGATCGAGTTCGAGAAGTGGCGCTTGTACCGGGAACAGCAGGGGAAATGCGCCTACTCTGTTGAGCCGCTCGACATCAATCGCTTGTTGGAACAAGGCTACGTCGAAGTCGATCACGCCCTGCCCTATTCACGCAGCTTCGACGACAGCAAGAACAACAAGGTGCTGGTGCTCGCCAAGGAGAACCGGGACAAGGGAAACCGCACGCCCTACGAATACCTGGGCGGTGCGGAAAGCACTCCCCGCTGGCAGACCTTCGTCGCTTTCGTCGAATCGACCAAGGCTTATCGCCTCGCCAAGCGCAGCCGCCTGCTGCGCAAGGACTTCAGCGCCAAGGAAGCCGAAGAATTTCGGGAGCGGAATCTCAACGATACCCGCTACATCTGCCGCTTTTTCAAGAATTACGTCGAGCGCTACCTGCAACTGGCCGAAGGCGACAAAACGAAGCGCTGCGTCGTGTTGAGCGGTCAATTGACGTCATTCCTTCGCGCCCGCTGGGGGCTGCTCAAGGTGCGCGGCAACAACGACCGTCACCATGCGCTCGACGCCGCTGTGGTGGCCGCGTGCAGCCACGGCATGGTCAAGCGCTTGTCCGACTACGCGCGGCGCAGGGAGCTTGAAAAGGTCCGGGAAGGATTCGTCGACCTGGAAACCGGAGAGATCGTCAGTCCGGCAATGTTCCAGCAGTTGCGGCAGCACTTTCCGGATCCCTGGCCACACTTTCGCGACGAGCTTGAAGCGCGTCTGAATATCGACGACCCGGTGCAGCTTCGTGCCGATATGGAGCGACTGGGCAGCTATCCGACTGAAGCGCTGGAGCAACTGCATCCATTGTTTGTGTCGCGTGCGGTCGTCAGACGCGAAGGTGGAGAGATTCATAAAGCAAAAATATTTTCCATCAAGGCCAGTGAGGTAAATAGGGCTTTCGAGAAAGTGCCATTATCGAGTCTCACCTTGGCAAAACTCGAAAAGATGGTGGGAAAAGATGACCCAAGAAATCATAGCTTGTACGAAATTTTGCGCGAGCGTTTGAGCAAGTTCGATGACGATCCGAAGAAAGCATTCGGGCCTCAGCAACCCAAGATATTGAAACCCAGTAAAGATGCCAAGAATGCGCCTGAGGTTCGCGCAGTTCGCGTCGAAATAACACAGAACGCCGGTTTACTGGTCAGGGGCGGCATTGCCGATCTAGGCGAAATGGTTTGTGTCGATGTATTACGACAGACCGATGGATTTGCTGTGATCCCACAGTATCAAGCGAGCCGATCAAAAATGCGTGGCGCTACCGTGAGCTCAGTGGAGGGCAATTTTTGTTTCAGTCTTACAAAAAACGAATTTGTCGAAGTAGTGATTGGTGAAGAGACTATTCGCGGCTATTTCGTCATGTACGAGAGCGACGGACGAATGACCTTGCGTGGGCACGATCAGCCACAGCCGGACAAGCGCTTTTTTAGAAAATCAATTTTCAAAGCGACTCGCGCTACAAAATTCCATGTAGATGTCCTCGGCAACATCTACCCTGCCCGGCCGGAGCCCCGTCGTGGGCTGGCGTAGCGTCATGATCTCCCGTCCGGCACGACTGCGGCGGGAGCATTTTTCGCTGGCCATCGAACAGGAGGAAACGGCCTTCGTGCCCTTCGAGGACATCGCCGTCATCGTCCTCAATCACCGCGAAATCAACCTTTCCCACCCGGTGCTGTCGGCCTGCGCCGAATACGGTATCAGCCTATTTTCCACCGGCGACAATCACCAGCCCAGCGGCGTCTTCTTGCCCTTCCTGCCGCATTCGCGCACCACCCGGCTGATGCGCCGCCAGCTCGATGTGGCGCGACCGCTCGCCAAGCAGGCCTGGGCCAACATTGTCCGGCGCAAGATCGAGAACCAAGCCGCCTGCCTGCGGCTCGCCGGGCGGCAAGGCATCGACCGGCTTGAATCCTATGCCCGCCGCGTGCGTTCGGGAGACGCCGAAAATCTCGAAGGTCAAGCCGCCGCCTTTTACTTCGTCGCGATGTTCGGCTCGGGCTTTCACCGCGCTGAGGAGCGTTGGGAAAACTCGGCGCTCGATTATGGCTATGCCGTGCTGCGCGGCGCCATCGCCCGCGGCCTGGTGGCCCACGGACTGCATCCGACGATCGGGCTGTTTCACGACAGCGAACAGAACGCCTTCAATCTTGCCGACGATCTGATCGAACCCTTCCGCCCGCTGGTCGATCTGCATGTGTTCAAGCACCCACCCTCCACCGAAGGCGATCTATTGCCCGCTGACAAGGCCGCGCTGGTGGCCTTGCTCAACGTCGATGTCGGCATGCCACAGGGCCGCATGTCGGCGCTGTCCGCCATCGAATACGCGGTCGAAGGGCTGGTGCGCCTGTTCGAGGAAGGCGATAGCACGCTCGATCTTCCCACCCTGATCGGCCTCCAGCCGCACCGGCTGGAGTGCTGAAGGGTGGGCAGCGAAACGCGCCGGTTCATGCGCCTGCTCGTATTCTTCGATCTGCCAATGGTCACCAAGACCGAGAAGCGCGCCTATGTGCAGTTTCGCCGCTTCCTGCTCAACGACGGCTACGACATGATCCAGTGGTCGGTCTATGGGCGCCTGTTAAACGGTGCCGACGCACAGGCGAAGCATCTGAAGCGCCTCGCAGAAAGCCTGCCGCCGGCTGGTTCGGTGCGCTGCATGACGGTCACGGAAAAGCAATTCGCCGGAATTCGCCTGCTCGTCGGCATGCCGCTTTTTCAGGAAAAAAAGGTCACCGCTGCCCAGATGCTGCTGTTCTAACGCGGAAAACGGATGAAAAAACTCCCTCCCAGCCAAGGCTGGGAGGGAATTCAAGGGCTGCCAGATTGTAGCCTTCCGGGGTGAGAGAGGGAGCTACAACCACGGAAGCAACCTTGATTCAAGTCCGTTCGATTGTAGCCTTCCGGGGTGAGAGAGGGAGCTACAACAGCGATGTCTGTGCGCCAGGATCCATGATCGATTGTAGCCTTCCGGGGTGAGAGAGGGAGCTACAACAATGGTGGTGATGATGAAGCCGTTCGCTGGGGATTGTAGCCTTCCGGGGTGAGAGAGGGAGCTACAACGCCAAGTGCGTAAGGTAGATTTTGCGAAGCGATTGTAGCCTTCCGGGGTGAGAGAGGGAGCTACAACTGATCTGCTCGAAGTTCGCCTTCTGAAACGGATTGTAGCCTTCCGGGGTGAGAGAGGGAGCTACAACACAATGAGTGGCTGCAATACACCTTTTTGCGATTGTAGCCTTCCGGGGTGAGAGAGGGAGCTACAACCTCCGACGAGGTGCAAAAGCTCATCCAGAAGATTGTAGCCTTCCGGGGTGAGAGAGGGAGCTACAACACATGGGTGACGATGCCGACAAAGGCTCGAGATTGTAGCCTTCCGGGGTGAGAGAGGGAGCTACAACGGATAAACGGATGACCTTTAGGTCATCCGTTTATCCGTGTCGCTACCGCGACGTCTACAAAACATTGCAGCTTGCATATTTATTAGATAATATGCAAGCTTATATCAGTTGTTTAACAACCGCCAACGGGGACATTCATGAGTGACCACACCATCGACACCGCGCTGGCCCGCCGCATGATCGAAGCCAGCGCCATTCGAGGCGCATCGATTATCGGCCGACCGGGCGGCTGGTCTGTAATGCTCAAACTGGGCAAAGCAGAAAAGCCATTGAGCGCCCAGCGCACCGGCAAACCGCGCATGTGGCGCAGCCTGGACACCTGCGTGGAATACCTGAAGAATGAGCTGCACATCGTCCGGGTAGAGTTGCTAGACGCCAGCGGGCACAGCGCCAACGATGCCGCACGCACAACGCGGGCGGACTCTTCCGAGCGCTTGAAACACGCCCATGAAGCCGCCGCCCACGACAAGTGGTTTCGCGCCCAAGTGGAGCAGGCCATCCGGGAAGCCGACGACCCCGATACCGCTTGGGTGCCGCATGATGTCGTCAAAAAGGACATGGCGAAACAACGCAAAGCCTTGAAGGCCAGAATTGCAGCCGGGGCTAAGTGATGCAGTTGGTATGGACGCCTCGCGCCGAGGCGTCACGCCATGCGGCCATCGAATACATCGCCCAGGACAATCCACACGCCGCACTGGATCAGCTTGACGAGATCGAGCGACAAATCGATTTGCTGCTGCAACATCCTGGAATCGGTCGACCGGGCCGCAGGCGGGGAACCCGCGAATTGGTCATAAGTCGCACACCCTTCATTCTCGTTTATCGCTTCAGGCCGAGAGCCGGGCGCATCGAGATTCTGAGAATGTTGCACGGCTCCCAGCAGTACCCGTGAGCCGTGCAACCCGCCTACTTCTTCTCCTCGGCGGGGGTCTTGACGTTGGGAAACTGGAAGCCCGCAAACAGGTTGCGCGTCTGGCCCTGGATCTGTTCCTGCATCTGCTGGAACATCGCCTGGCTCTGTTCCATGTAGGTGCTCATCATGCTCTGCATCGCCGGTCCCTGGAAGCTCATGAACTGCGCCCAGAGGTCGTTGGAGGGCACGGCGTTTTCGCCGTAGAGCGTCTTCGCCTGATCCTTGAGCTTGGCCTGCATGTCGCTGAAGGCCTTGATGTTGCCCTCCAGATACTTGCCCATCATGCCCTGCATGGCGTTGCCGTAGAAGCGGATGATCTGCGCCAGGATGTCGCTGGAGAACATCGGCGATCCGCCCGCCTCTTCCTCCAGGATGATCTGCATCAGGATGCTGCGCGTCAGGTCCTCGCCGCTCTTGGCGTCCAACACCTGGAACTCCTCGTGGGCGAGCACCAGTCCCTTGACATCGACCAGGGTGATGTAGGTGCTGGTCCGGGTGTCGTACAGACGGCGGTTCGGGTATTTCTTGATCAGTCTCAGCTTCTCGGCCATCGCTTCATTCCTCCAGGACTAGGGCACCGATGTTCGATTCGTCGGCAAAAGATCGCGGCCTCAGCACATGTGCAGGCCGCCGTTGATGTTGAGCGTGGCGCCGGTCATGAAGCCGGCCAGTTCCGACACCAGGTAGCGCACCAGATGACCGATCTCCTCGGGCCGGCCCAGGCGTCCCATGGGGATGGTGGCGACGATCTGCTCGCGCACCTCCGGCCTGATCGCCATCACCATCTCGGTGCCGATGTAGCCCGGGGCGATGGCATTGACGGTGACGCCCTTCTTCACCACTTCCTGGGCGATGGCCTTGGTGAAGCCGAGGATGCCGGCCTTGGCCGCGGAATAATTGGCCTGGCCGAACTGCCCCTTGATGCCGTTGACCGAGGACATGTTGATGACCCGGCCCCAGCCGCGCTCGGTCATGCCGGAGAGCACCTGGTGGGTGACGTTAAACACCGAGTCGAGGTTGGTGGTGAGCACCGCATCCCAGTCGCCGCGGCCCATCTTGAGGAAGGTGCCGTCGCGGGTGATGCCGGCGTTATTCACCAGGATGTCGATCGGCCCGACCTCGGCCTCGATCTTCGTCACCATCGCCGCGCAGGAGTCGTAGTCCGAGACGTCGCCCTCGGCGGCGTGGAAGGCATAACCCTCGGCCCGGGTCCGGGCCAGCCATTCCTCCCGCTGCGGAAAACCGGGCAGGCAGTTGGCCACGATGACGCAGCCGTCTTGCGCCAGCGCCTTGCCGATCGCGGTGCCCAGTCCGCCCATGCCGCCGGTTATCAACGCAATTCTCTTCGACATCGTTCCACTTCCTCAGCTGCTGAAAAAAACTGTCAGAACATGTGCTGGCCGCCGTTGATCGAGATGTTGGCGCCGGTCACGAAGGCCGCCTCGTCGGAGGAGAGATAAGCCACCAGGCCCGCCACCTCCTTCGGCTTGCCCAGGCGCGACATCGGGATCTGCGGCAGGATCTTCGATTCCAGCACCTCCTGGGGAATCGCCATGACCATCTGGGTGCCGATGTAGCCCGGGGAAATGGTGTTCACGGTGACCCCCTTCTTGGCCACTTCCAGCGCCAGCGACTTGGTGAAGCCGTGCATCCCGGCCTTGGCCGCGGCGTAGTTGGTCTGGCCGAAGGCGCCCTTCTGGCCATTGACCGAGGAGATGTTGATGACGCGGCCCCAGTTGCGTTCCATCATGCCGTCCATCACCTGCTTGGTCATGTTGAACACCGAGTCGAGATTGGTCCGCATCACCGCGTCCCAGTCGGCCTTGGTCATCTTCTTGAAGGTCATGTCGCGGGTGATGCCGGCGTTATTCACCAGCACATCGACCGCGCCCACGTCCTGCTCGATCGCGTCGATGCAGGCGCGGCAAGAGTCGTAGTCGGAGACGTCGCAGGGGTAGGCCTTGAAGCCGAAACCCATATTGTTCATCGACTGCAGCCATTCCTGCGCGCGGGTATTGGTCGGGCTGTGGGTGGTGACCACCTTGTAGCCCAAGGCCGCCAGCTTGATGCAGATCGCCTCGCCCAGGCCGCCCATGCCGCCCGTCACCAGCGCCACTCTTTGCATGCTCCGTCTCCTTATTCATATGGGATAGCCCGCGCGCCTCTCGGGGCGCTTAGGCTGCGCCATGTTACGCCGCTTTCTCCCTGACATAGCGCCCCGGCGCCGGCTCGATAGCGGCGTGGCGCGCGCTGCCCAGGACCGCCCGGGCGGCGCGACGCTTGCCGGCGTGGGCCGCCAGCCACTCACTCCACAGCGGCCACCAACTGCCCGGCCGCTCCTGTGCTGCGGCCAACCATCCGTCGCCGCTGGCGGCGTCGCTGTCACTCAGCCAGTGGCTGCGCTTGCCCTTCGCCGGCGGATTGATGACGCCGGCGATATGGCCGCTGGCGCCGAGCACGAAGCGCGTAGGCCCGGAGAGCAGCGCCCGCGACTGATAGGAGGTCTTCCAGGGCACGATGTGGTCCTCGCGCGAGGCATAGAGGAAGGCCGGCATGTCGAGGCTGCGGACATCGGCGCGAACGCCGCACATCTCCAGCCCGCCCGGCCGGGACAGCCCGTTCTCCAGGTACAGACGGCGCAGGTACCAGGCGGCGAAAGGCCCCGGCAGGCTGGTGCTGTCGGCGTTCCAGTAGAGCAGATCGAAGGCGGGCGGCTTGCCGCCCTTCAGATAGTTGCCGACCACGTACTGCCAGATCAGGTCGTTGGCGCGCAGGCTGGAGAACACCGAGGACAGCTCGCGGCCGGAGAGCAGCCCGCCCTTGCCGATGGTGGCCTCGCGTGCGGCGACCGAGGCCTCGTCGATGAAGCAGCCCAGTTCGCCCGGTTCGGAGAAGTCGAGCAGCGTGGTGAGCAGGGTCAGGGCGGCGACCGGACGCTCGCCGCGCGCCGCCGCCACCGCCAGCGCCGAGGCCAGCAGCGTGCCGCCGACGCAGAAGCCCAGGGCATTGACCTGCTTCACGGCGCAGATCTCGGCGGCCACGGCCAGCGCCTGGTTCACGCCGCGTTCGAGGTAGTCGTCCCAGGTGAGGTGGCCCAGATCGGCCTTGGGATTCACCCAGGAGACCATGAACACGGTGTTGCCCTGCTCGACCGCGTAGCGCACCAGCGAGTTCTCGGGCTGCAGGTCGAGCACGTAGTACTTGTTGATGCACGGCGGCACCATCACCAGCGGCCGCTGCCCGACCTTGTCGGTCAGCGGCGCGTACTGGATCAGCTGGAACAATTCGTTCTCGAACACCACGGCGCCGGGTGTCGCCGCCAGGTTGCCGCCGACCTCGAAGGCAGCATCGTCGGTCATCGAGATGCGCCCCTTTTCGATGTCGGCGATCAGGTTCGCAAGCCCCAGGGTGATGCTCTTGCCCTGGGTTTCCAGCGCGGTCTTGATGAATTCCGGGTTGGTCGCGGCATAGTTCGACGGCGCCAGGGCATCGACCAGCTGGCGGGTGAGGAAGCGCATCCTGGCCTTGGCCGCAGCATCGGCCAGGGGCATGGCTTCGGCGAGGCTGGTCAGGAACTGGGCGTTGAGCACATAGGCCTGGCGCAGGTAGTCGAAGATCGGGCTCTGGGCCCATTCGGGCGCGGCAAAACGCCGATCGGAGGGCTCGGGCAGCGCCACCGCCGGCGCCGGGTCGTCCGGCTTGCGGGCGAGTTCGGCGGCCCAGAGCCGGGCATGGCGGGCGGCGAACTCCTGCTGCAACCGGGCCAGCGTCTCGGGCGGGACCGAGGCAGGCTTGCCGACCGGCTGCTGGCTTGCGAGCCAGCGATTCACGCCCTCGACCAATGAGCCCAGACCCTGGGTCCACGCCTGACCGCTCTGCAACATTGCCTGCATGCCCACTGCCAAGGGATCGGGTGCTGCGGACATCCGCTACTCCTGTTGGCCGGTCTGATGACCTGACGGGATTCCCCCAATGGCGGGGGGAAAACCCGATGATTTTGCACTGCAGCATATGGCCTGTCAAGGCGACCTCGGCGGGCCAGCAGGGCGTCACGCCAGCCAGACCAGGGACGCCATGCGCCCGGTGACGCCATCGCGTCGATAGGAATAAAAGTGCAAGGGATCGGCGTAGGTGCATAGGCCGCCGCCGAAGACGCGGGCGACGCCGGCCCGCGCCAGGCGCTGCCTGGCGAGTGCGGCGAGATCGCACTGCCATCTGCCGCGGTCGTTGGCCGCGAAGGCCGCCGCCGCGGCCGGATCGTGGCCGCAGAAAATCTCGCGCACCTCGGCGCCGACCTCGAAGGCCGCCGGCCCGATCGCCGGTCCCAACCAGGCGATCAACTCTTTCGGCGCCACCGCCATCGCGGTCACCGTCTGCTCCAGCACGCCGGCGGCCAAGCCGCGCCAGCCGGCGTGCGCAGCGGCGACCGCGCTGCCATCGGCAGCGCACAGCAACAGCGGCAGGCAATCGGCGCTCTGCACCGCGCAGATCCGGCCGGGACTGCGGGCGACGCAGGCATCCGCGGTGAGCTCAGCTCCCGCCTGCTCGGCGCTCACCACCCGCGTGCCATGCACCTGGGTTAGCCACAGCGGCTCGGCCGGCAAAACCGAGCGCAATCGCCTGCGGTTTTCGATCACCGCAGCCGGCTCGTCGCCGACGTGGGCGCCGAGATTGAAACTGTCATAGGGCGGGGCGCTGACGCCACCGCTCCGGGTCGTCACCAGGGCGCGCACGCGGGCCGGCGCCGGCCAGTCGGGAACGATCCAGTCGGGATTCATGCGCCGCGAAGCTGCGCCAGCAGTTCGACGAAATCCGCCGGCAGCGGCGACTCCCAGGCGAGCTCGATGCCGCTGCCCGGATGCACCAGGGCCAGGCGGGCGGCGTGCAATGCCTGGCGCCGGAAGGCGGCGAGCGGCGCGCTGGCTGCACCGCGGCGGCCGTAGGTCGGATCGCCGACCAGCGGATGGCCGATCGATGCCATATGCACGCGAATCTGGTGGGTGCGTCCGGTCTCCAGCCGGCATTCGAGCAAGGTGGCCTGGGCGAAGCGCTCGCGCACCTGGTAATGGGTGCGGGCTTCCCGGCCGCCGGCCAGCACCGCCATCTTGATCCGCTGGGTCGGATGGCGGCCGATCGGCGCATCGACCGTGCCGCCTTGGGGCACCCGCCCGTGGACCAGCGCCAGGTAATGGCGACGCACCGTGCGCGCCTGCAGCTGGCGCACCAGGTCGGTCTGCGCCGCCAGGGTCTTGGCCACCACCAGCAGGCCGCTGGTGTCCTTGTCGAGGCGGTGGACGATGCCGGCGCGGGGGATCGCCGCGAGCCCGGGGGCGTGATGCAGCAGGGCATTCAACAGCGTGCCGGCGCGGTTGCCGCTGCCGGGATGGACCACGAGGCCCGCCGGCTTGTCGATCACCAGGATGTCATCGTCTTCATGGACGACACTCAATGCGATGTCCTCGGCGGCGTCTTCGAGCGCGAAGACATCGGGCGCAGCCTCGACCTCGATCTGCTCGCCGCCCCAGATCTTGCGCTTGGCGTCGACCACCGCCACGCCTTCGACGCGGACCCGTCCGGCGCGCAGCCAGCCCTGCAAGCGGCTGCGCGAATGCTCGGGCAGCAGACGCGCCAGGGTCTGGTCGAGGCGCAGGCCGGCATACTCGGCCGGCGCCACGAAGCGCGCCGGGGTGCTTGCGCTATAATCGACCGGATTCGATCGTGGGGCATTCATCATGCGTAGTGTAGCGGTAATCGTCGCGCTTCTTCTGTCCACCCTGCTGGCCGGCTGCGGCCTGCTGCCCGAACAGGTCGACGAGACGTCCAGCTGGACCGCGCAGAAGCTGTACACCGAAGCCAAGGACGCGATGAATGACGGCGGCTACGACAAGGCCATCAAGTATTACGAGAAGCTGGAGTCGCGCTATCCTTACGGCAGCTATGCGCAGCAGGCGCAGCTCGAAGTCGCCTACGCCTACTACAAGCAGTCGGAGCCCGCCTCGGCGATCGCCGCCTGCGACCGCTTCATCCGCCTGCACCCGAACCACCCGAACGTCGATTACGCCTACTATCTGAAGGGCCTGGCCAACTTCAACGGCGACCTCGGACTGATGGGCTACTTCTCCGACCAGGACCAGTCCGAGCGCGATCCCAAGGCCGCCAGGGAATCCTTCGACACGTTCCGGGAACTGGCGGTCAAGTTCCCCAAGAGCAAATACACGCCCGACGCCATCGCGCGGATGAAGTATCTGGTCAATGACCTGGCCTCGCACGAGGTCCATGTCGCGGTCTATTACCTGAAGCGCGGCGCCTACGTCGCCGCCGCCGATCGCGCCCAGGAGGCGATCAAGACCTATCCCGACGCCCCGGCCGACGAGGAGGCGCTGTACGTGATGATCAAGGCCTACGACGCGCTGGGGCTCAAGACCCTGCGCGACGACGCCCAACGCGTGATGCACAAGAACTTCCCCCACAGCGTTTATCTGGCCCAGGGCCTGGAGCGCAAGCAACCGTGGTGGAAACTCTGGTAGTCCTAGAAAGAAACTCATGACCCTAGACATTCAAAACCCCTCCCTCACCCTCGCCATCATCGGCACCGGCGCCATGGGCCGGGGCATCGCCCAGATCGCCGCCCAAGCCGGCGTCACCGTGCTGCTCCACGACGCGCAGCCCGGCGCCGCCGACAAGGCCCGCGAGGCGGTGACCGCCACGCTGACCAAGCTGGCCGAAAAGGGCAAGATCGCGCCGGCGGCCGCCGCCGCTGCCGCCGAGCGCTTGAAGCTCGTCGCCCGGCTCGAAGAACTGGCGCCGGCCCAGGTCGCGATCGAGGCCATCGTCGAGAACCTCGAGGCCAAGCGCGCGCTGTTCAAGCAGCTGGAGGCCATCGTCGGCCCCGACTGCGTGCTCGCCACCAACACCTCCTCGCTCTCGGTCACGGCCATCGCCGCCACCTGCGCGCGGCCGGAGCGGGTCGGCGGCTTCCATTTCTTCAACCCGGTGCCCTTGATGAAGATCGTCGAGGTGATCGACGGCCTGAGAACCATGCCCTGGGTCGGCGACGCGCTGCTGGCGCTGGGGCGGCGCATGGGCCACACCGCGGTGCGCACCCGGGACACACCGGGCTTCATCGTGAACCACGGCGGCCGCGGTTTCGTCACCGAGGCGCTGCGCATCCTCGGCGAGAACGCCGCCCCGTTTCACGACGTCGACCGGATCATGCGCGAAGCGGCGGGCTTTCGCATGGGACCGTTCGAGCTGATGGATCTGACCGGCATGGACGTCTCGCAGCCGGTGATGGAATCGATCTACAACCAGTATTATCAGGAGCCGCGCTACCGGCCCTCGCCGCTGGCGGCCCAGCACGTCGCCGGCGGCCTGCTCGGGCGCAAGACCGGCCGCGGCTTCTACACCTACGTGGATGGCCAGGCCCAGCCGATCGCCGAGCGGGCCCTGCCCCAGGCCAGGCCGGCCCGGGTCTGGGTGAGCGCGGCGGTGCCCGAGTGGGGCAAGGCGGTGCATGACCTGGTCGTCGCGCTAGGAGGCGTCATCGACGCCGGATCGCGCCCGGCGGCCGATGCGCTGTGCATCGTGACGCCGCTCGGTGCCGACGCCACCACCACTTGCCTGGCGCAGGATCTCGACGCCAGCCGCACGGTCGCCGTCGATTGCCTGTTCGGCCTGGCCAAGCGCCGCACCCTGATGACCACGCCCTTGACCAGCGCGGCGATGACGGAGGCCGCCCACGGCCTGCTCGGTGCCGACGGCATCCCCGTCTCGGTGATCGGCGACAGCGCCGGCTTCGTCGCCCAGCGCATCATCGCCTGCATCGTCAACACCGCCTGCGACATCGCCCAGCAGGGCATCGCCGCGCCCGCCGACATCGACCGCGCGGTGGCGCTGGGTCTGGCTTATCCCTTGGGGCCGCTGTCCTTCGGCGACGCCCTGGGCGGACGCAACATCCTCGCCATCCTCGAAGCGATGCAGGACTTCTACGGCGACCCGCGCTACCGTCCCAGCCCCTGGCTCACGCGCCGCGCCCGCCTGGGCGTGTCGCTGCTGACCGAGGCAGCCGCCTGAGCGCAGCTTCGAGGCGACCGGCGCAAGACGGCGAATTGCTGTAAGCTTTTCGTTATAGGCGGAAGCTCGCCGCTACGGAAAGCCAGCAGATGATCTACACCTTGCACGAAATGCAGCAGTCGCTTGCCGGCCCGCTCCACCTCTGGGCCGAAGCCAGCCGCCAGTGGTTCTCCGATCCCTTCAGCCTGTTCTCCTACACTCCGGCCAGCCAGAACATCGCCGCCGGCTCCGAGCTCCTGGCGCGTCTGGTGCGGCACTACGACAAGCCGGCCTTCGGCCTTGAGCACACCGTCGTCGATGGCCGCGAGGTCAAGGTCAGAGAGCGCGTCGCCGCCGATTATCCATTCTGCCGGCTGCTCCACTTCGAGCGCGAACTGCCGAACAAGCTCGCCCGCCGCGACCCGCGCGTGCTGCTGATCGCGCCGCTCTCCGGCCATCACGCGACGCTGCTGCGCGACACGGTGCGCGCGCTCTTGCCCGAGCACGACGTGTACATCACCGACTGGACCGACGCGCGCCTGGTGCCGCTGTCCGAGGGCGGCTTCCACTTCGCCGACTACGTCGATTACCTGCAGGGCTTCATGCGCGCGCTGGCGCCCGAGCTCCACGTCGTGGCGGTGTGCCAGCCGACGGTGCCGCTGCTGGCCGCGGTGTCGCTGATGGCGGCGCACGACGACCCGGCCCAGCCCGCCAGCATGACCCTGATGGGCGGCCCGATCGACACCCGCCGGGCGCAGACCGAGGTCAACCGCTACGCCAAGGAGCGCTCGCTGCGCTGGTTCGAGACCCAGGTGATCGCCCGCGTGCCGCTGCGCTATCCCGGCTACGCGCGGCGCGTCTATCCGGGCTTCCTGCAGCACGCCGGCTTCGTCGCGATGAACCAGGACCGCCATCTCAAGGCGCACAGCGACTTCTACCACCATCTGATCGAGGGCGACGGCGACTCGGCCGATGCGCACCGCAAGTTCTACGACGAGTACAACGCGGTGATGGACATGCCGGCGGAGTACTACCTGGAGACCATCGAGATGGTGTTCCAGAAGCACCTGCTGCCCAGGGGCGGGATGGTGCTGCGCGGCGAGCGCGTCGCGCCCGGGGCGATCCGGAAGACCGCGCTATTCACCATCGAGGGCGAGCTGGACGACATTTCCGGCATCGGCCAGACCGAAGCCGCGCACGATCTGTGCACCGCCATTCCGGAGGCCAGGAAGCAGCACTACCTGGTCCCCGGCGTCGGCCACTACGGCATCTTCAGCGGCCGTCGCTGGCGCGAGGCGATCTGCCCGAAGGTCGCCGCCTTCATCCGTCAATCGAGCTGAAGGCATCTCACCACCCAGGCACCAAGAACTTCAAGAGATTATCTTGGTGCAACTTGGTGATCTTGGTGTCTTGGTGGTGAAAGATTTTTAGCCGATCTTGTCCAGCGCCTGCGCCAGGCTGGCGACGGTGCGCTCGATGTTGTGCAGCTTGTCCAGCCCGAACAGCCCCAGGCGGAAGGTCTTGAAGTCCTCCGGCTCGTCGCATTGCAAGGGCACGCCGGCGGCGGTCTGCAAGCCGACCTCCAGGAATTTCTTGCCGGTGCGGATGCCCTCGTCGTCGGTGTAGCTGACCACCACGCCTGGCGCTTCGAAGCCCGCCGCCGCCACGCTCTTGAAACCCCGATCCGCGAGCAGCGCGCGCACCCGGCTCCCAAGCTCCTGCTGTTCGGCGCGGACCTTGTCTACGCCGTAGGCCTCGGTCTCCTTCATGACGTCGCGCAGCACGGCCAGCGCGTCGGTGGGCATGGTCGCGTGGTAGGCGTGGCCGCCCTGCTCGTAGGTCTCCATGATCTGCAGCCATTTCTTCAGGTCGCAGGCAAAGCTGCTGCTGGTCGTGGCCTCGATCCGCACCCGGGCCAGGGGACCGAGCATCACCATGGCGCAGCAGGGCGAGCCGCTCCAGTCCTTCTGCGGCGCGCTGATCAGGACATCGACGCCGTTGGCTGCCATGTCCACCCAGATCGTGCCCGAGGCGATGCAGTCGAGCACGAACATCCCGCCGACCGAGTGCACCGCGTCGGCCACCGCGCGCAGGTAGGCGTCGGGCAGGATCATGCCGGAGGCGGTCTCGACGTGCGGGGCGAACACCAGGTCGGGCTTGTTCGCCTTGATCGTCGCCACCACTTCCTCGATCGGCGCCGGCGCGTAAGCCGCCTGGCGCCCGGCCGCGACCGGCCTGGCCTTCAGCACCGTTACCGCGGACGGAATGCCGCCCATCTCGAAGATCTGGCTCCAGCGGTAGCTGAACCAGCCGTTTCTCAGCACCAGGCAGTTCTTGCCGGTGGCGAACTGCCGGGCCACCGCTTCCATGCCGAAGGTGCCGCTGCCGGGCACCACGGCGACCGACTTGGCGTGATAGACGCGCTTCAGCGTGCCGGCGATATCCTTCATCACTCCCTGGAACAGTTGCGACATATGGTTGATCGCGCGGTCGGTGTATACCACCGAATATTCGAGCAGCCCCTCGGGATCGGGTTTGGCTAACAAGCTTGGCACATTCGCCTCCAGTAAAAGTAGATTGACTGATCAAGGGCAAGACCCGTGATGTTACTGCAACAGCGGCGATCGATGAGCGAAATTCCGTCGGTATTCCGGGAAAATCCCGGCGCTACGCCTTCGCCAGCAAGGCGCGCAGCACGTAGGGCAGGATGCCGCCGTGGCGCAGGTAATCGAGCTCGATCGGCGTGTCGATGCGCAGCTGCAGCCTCACCTGCCGCCGCTCGCCAGCCTGCCGCCCGATCGTCAGCACGACATCCTGACGCGGCCGCAGTTCGCCTTCGAGTCCGAGCAGCTCGAATTCCTCGTCGCCTTCGATGCCCAGCGATTCGACGCTGTCTCCACCCTTGAACTGCAGCGGCAGCACGCCCATGCCGACCAGGTTGGCGCGATGGATGCGTTCGAAGCTTCTCGCCACCACGGCGGCGACGCCCAGCAGACGCGGCCCCTTGGCCGCCCAGTCGCGGCTGGAGCCGGTGCCGTACTCGGTCCCGGCGAACACCAGGGTCGGCGTGCCGGCCGCCTGATAGTTCATCGCCGCGGCGTGGATCGACATCGGCGCGCCGCCCGGCTGGAAGCGGGTCAGGCCGCCCTCGACGCGCGAGCCGTCGGCCTTGGGCGGCAGCATCAGGTTGCGGATGCGCACGTTGGCGAAGGTGCCGCGCATCATCACCTCGTGGTTGCCGCGGCGCGAACCGTAGCTGTTGAAGTCGGCCACGGCGACGCCTTGAGCGCGCAGATACTCGCCGGCCGGCGAGCCGGGTTCGATCACGCCGGCGGGACTGATGTGGTCGGTGGTCACCGAATCGCCGAAGATCGCCAACGCCCGCGCGGCGCGGATGTCCCTGATGCCGGCGGGGGCGAGCGTGAAGCGGTCGAAGAAAGGCGGCTCGGCGATGTAGCTCGAGTGCGCCCAGGGATAGACCTGGCCGGTGTCTTCCGGGATGGCGTTCCAGTGCGGATTGCCGCTGACGAAATCGCGATAGAGATCGCGGTAGCTCTGCGGGTCGGTGGCGTCGGCCAGCGCCGCGGCAATTTCCTGTCCGCTCGGCCAGACGTCTTTCAGCATCACCGGCCGGCCATTGCGGCCGATGCCCAGCGGCTCGTGTGCGAGATCAATGGCGACGCTGCCGGCGATGGCGAAGGCCACCACCAGCGGCGGGCTCATCAGGAAGTTGGCCTTGAGCACCGGATGGATGCGCGCCTCGAAGTTGCGGTTGCCCGAGAGCACGGCGGCGCAGACCAGGTCGTGCGCGACGATGGCCTGTTCCAGCGGCGCCGCCAGCGGCCCGGCGTTGCCGATGCAGGTGGTGCAGCCATAGGCGACGAGGCCGAAGCCCAGCGCTTCCAGATCGCCCAGCAGACCGGCCCTTTCGAGATACGCGGTGACCACGCGCGAACCCGGCGCCAGCGAGGTCTTGACCCGCGGTCCCACCGTCAGCCCGAGCGCCACCGCCTTCTTCGCCAGCAGGCCGGCCGCAATCATGACGCCGGGATTCGAGGTGTTGGTGCACGAGGTGATGGCGGCGATCAGCACATCGCCATTGCCGATGTCGCCGGCGCCGAGGTAAGCGGCGGGCGCCACCAAGCCGCCGCGATCGTGATCGACCATCTCCGTCTCGTTGCGGTCCGCGCTACTGGCTCCGGCATCGGCCACGACGACCTCGGCTACGGTCGCGGGCAGCGGATAGCGACGGCTCATCTCTTCGACCGGCTTGCCGTAGCCGTTGGTCTCGACCGGCTGCGCCAAGAGCTGCGCGAAGCTCCTCCCCAGCTCGGGCAGTTCGATGCGGTCCTGCGGCCGCTTGGGACCGGCGACGCAGGGGTGCACGGCGGCGAGATCGAATTCCAGCACCGCGCTGTAGTCGATGTCGCCCGCGCGCGGCATGCCGAACAGGCCCTGCACCCGGAAATAGGACTGGAACGCGTCGATCTCGTCGGCGCTGCGCCCGGTGGCGGCGAGATAGTTCACCGTCTCGGCATCCACCGGGAAGAAGCCCACGGTCGCGCCATACTCGGGCGCCATGTTGGCGATCGTGGCGCGATCGGGCACGGTCAAGGATGCGGCGCCGGCGCCGAAGAACTCGACGAACTTGCCCACCACCTGCGCCTGGCGCAGACGCTCGGTGAGGGCGAGCACCAGGTCGGTGGCGGTGGCGCCTTCGGGCAGGCGGCCGCAGAGATGGACGCCGACCACGTCGGGCGTCAGGAACACCAGCGGCTGCCCGAGCATGCCGGCCTCCGCCTCGATGCCGCCGACGCCCCAGGCGACGACGCCGAGCGCGTTGATCATGGTGGTGTGCGAGTCGGTGCCGACCAGCGTGTCCGGATAGCTGATGCCGTCCTTCTGCAGCACGCCGCGGGCGAGATATTCGAGGTTGACCTGGTGCACGATGCCGATGCCCGGCGGCACCACGCGGAAGTTGTCGAAGGCCTGCATGCCCCACTTGATGAAGCGGTAGCGCTCGGCGTTGCGGCGGAATTCCAGGCGCATGTTGAGGTCGATGGCGTCGGCCACCTTGTAGTAATCGACCTGCACCGAGTGGTCCACGACCAGGTCCACCGGCACCAGCGGTTCGACGATCCCAGGAAGCCGGCCGAAGCGCTGCGCCGCGCCGCGCATCGCCGCCAGGTCGCAGAGCAGCGGCACGCCGGTAAAGTCCTGCAGCAGGATGCGCGCGACGACGAAGGGAATCTCGGCGCTGCGCGTCGCCGTCGGCTGCCAGCCGGCGAGCTCGCGGACGTGATCGGCGGTGATCTTGCGGCCGTCGCAGTTGCGCAGCACGGATTCGAGCACGATGCGCAGCGACACCGGCAGGCGCGAAACGCGGCCCAGTCCTGCTGCCTCCAGCGCGGCCAGCGAATGGTAGCGGGAAGACTTGCCCGAGGCGAACGTGAAGTCCTGCAAGCTGCCGAACGGATCATGGGGCATGGCGACCTCCAAATGAAAGCAGACTACAATATTAATCTTTCGGAAAGACGACGTGAGATTAGGCAAAGTCAACAATACGCTGCTGCGCGTCCCAGCTTATCTCTTATTTCGAGAGCTTATTCGCGATCCGGCCGCAATCGGTGCGATCTGTTCCAGTTCGGCGTCGCTCGCCCGGCGCATGGCGACCTGGGTCGATCCGAAGCAGGAAGGCTGGGTCATCGAGCTAGGCGGCGGCACGGGTGCGATCACCGCCGCCTTGTTGCAGCACGGCGTCGCGGTCGATAAGCTGATCGTTATCGAAAAATCAAAGCGTCTGGCTCGGCATTTGCGCGCACGCTTTCGGGGCATTCATGTCTTCCAGGGCGATGCCGCGGATATAGGCACGATCACCAAGGGTGGCCTCGCCGTCGCGGCCGTCGTATCGGGTCTGCCCCTGCGCTCCATGCCTGCCGATGCCGTGAGCAGAGTGACCACCGCCTGCGCCATGACGCTGGGACCGAAAGGCCGCCTAATTCAATTCACCTATTGGCCGCGCACACCGTCGGCATGGCTAACGGCGGGATTAAGCCAAGCGGCCAGTGAAATGGTCTGGGGCAACCTGCCCCCCGCACGGGTCGAGGTGTTCACGCATTCGGGCGCCTTCTCATGAATGCCAAGCGCACCGAACGCGATTCCATGGGTGCCGTAAAGGTGCCCGCCGACCGGCTCTGGGGCGCCCAGACGCAGCGTTCGCTGGAACACTTCGCCATCTCCAGCGAGCGCATGCCCGAGGAAATCATGCGCGCGCTGGCCGTCGTGAAGTCCGCCTGCGCCAGGGTGAACAGCGAGCTCGGGCTGTTGCCAGAGGACAAGGCCGCAGCCATCATTGCCGCCGCGGCGGAGGTGCTGGCCGGCCGCCACCCGCAGGAGTTCCCGCTGTCGGTATGGCAGACGGGCTCCGGCACCCAGAGCAACATGAACATCAACGAGGTGCTGGCCAACCGCGCCTCTGAGCTGCTGGGCGGCGAGCGGGGAGAGAACCGCCGCGTCCATGCCAACGACGAGGTCAATCTCGGCCAGTCGTCGAACGACATTTTCCCCACCGCCATGCATTTCGCTGCCGCCACCGGCATCGTCGGCGCGCTCTTGCCGGCACTGGCGCAGTTGCGCGCGACGCTGGCGGCGAAGTCCGCCGCCTTCACCGGCATCGTCAAGATCGGCCGCACCCATCTGCAAGACGCCACGCCGCTGACCCTGGGCCAGGAGTTCTCCGGCTACGTTGCCCAGTTAGACCATGCCGGATCGCTGATCGAGTCCGCGCTGTCTTCGCTCTACCCGCTGGCCGTCGGCGGCACCGCGGTCGGCACCGGCCTCAACACCCATCCGGAATTCGGCGCCCGGGTCGCGGCGGAACTCGCACGGGGAAGCGGCCTGCCCTTCGCCTCCGCCGCCAACAAGTTTGCGGCGTTAGCCGCCCACGACGGCCTGGTCGGTGCGCACGGCGCCCTCAAGACGCTCGCCGTGGCGCTGATGAAAATCGCCAACGACATCCGCTGGCTGGCATCGGGACCGCGCTCGGGACTGGGCGAGATCGGCATTCCGGAAAACGAGCCCGGCAGCTCGATCATGCCCGGCAAGGTCAATCCGACCCAGTGCGAGGCGCTGACCATGCTCTGCTGCCAGGTGCTGGGCAACGACGTCGCCATCGGCATCGGCGGCGCCTCCGGCAACTTCGAGCTCAACGTCTTCAAGCCGCTCATCAGCCACAATTTCCTGCAAAGCGTGCGCCTGCTCGCCGACGGCATGGCGAGCTTCGAGGCGCATTGCGTCCGCGGCATCGAGGCCCACCGGGAGCGCATCGCCGAACTGCTGGAGCGCTCGCTGATGCTGGTGACGGCGCTGACGCCGCACATCGGCTACGATCGCGCCGCCGAGATCGCCAAGCGCGCCCACCACGACGGCTGCACGCTGCGCGAGGCGGCGCTGGCGCTGGGTCAGGTGACGGCGGAAGAGTTCGACCGCTGGGTGAGACCCGAGCGGATGGTCGGCGGCAGCTAGGCCGAACTTCTTGGCACAAGAGCCCTGGGTTGTCTTCGACAACCACGGGCTCTAGCGCCTCAGGGCCGATCGGTAAACACCATCAGCTGGACGAACAGCTGGATCTTCATGTTCGCCTCCGGCGGCACCGAGGTGAATTCGGAGCCCATCTGGGAAAATCCGTCGCCGGTCTTTCGGCCCACGACCTTGGCATAGACGTCCCGCAACTCGTAGTCGACTATCGGCAGCTTGAAGCTGAGCTTGATTTCCGCGTACAACGGCAGCTCGCGCGCGAGCTCGATCAGCGCGCCGTGGTAGCCCAGATCGCGAATCGTGCCGGAGCAGATCTCCGGCAGCACCACGCCCTGATCGATCAGCTGGTAAGCGAACGGCAGCCTGACCTCGATCCGGTGGGAGCGGCGAATTTCCTGGCGCGGCACCTTCAGGCCGAGCGAGGGGATGGCGATCACCTCGCGCAGGCTGACCGGCTCGGGCTTGCCCTTGACGTGGATCGCTATCGGGTCGCTGGTGTCGACGAAGTCCCGGCAACGGTCAAGGGTGCTCTGGCTGATCAGTACCTGGCCACGCAGGCTGAAGGCCTCGATCCGCGAGGCCAGATTGACCTCGTCGCCGATCACCGTGTATTCGGAATAGCGCTCCGAGCCCAGCATGCCGGCCAGCACCTCGCCGGTGTTGACGCCGATGCCCATGTACAGATCGGGCAAGCCCTGGCCCTTATGGGCGAGATTGAGTTCGCTCATGGCCAGCTGCATCTCCACGGCGCAGGTGAGGGCGCGGGCGACGTCGTCCGGACGGCGCACCGGTGCGCCGAACAGCACCATGATCGAGTCGCCCATGAACTTGTCGATCGTGCCCTGGTGCTTGAAGATGATCTCGCTCATCCTGATGAAACAGGAATTGAGCAACTGGATCACCACCCCGGCCGGATGGCCCGAGCTTATGGCGGTGAAGCCGCGCAGATCGGCGAACAGGATGGTGACCTCGCGATTGAGGAATTGCTCCCCCAGCGTTGCGGGATAGGCCTGACCGTCGAGTTCCTTGAGCACCCCGGCCACCTCGGAAGCCGCCGCAGCGGAGAGCGACCGACCCGTGTCGCGGGCAACGATCTCGTGGATGCGCTGCAGCATTTGCTGGGGCGGGGTATATTTCACATCGAAATAGTATCCGGGTATGGCGTCTGGTTCAAGCGCCGCCCTGTCGCGACACTTTTGCGGCCCGGGCCGCTCGCCGCGTTGCCGGGAACGCACCGACTTGCCAGTCGGATGGATCGTTCAGACGATGCAGGCGCCGCCATCGACCGCGACGTACTGGCCGGTGATATGGCGCGCGGCATCGGAAGCGAGGAACACCACCGTGCCCTTCAGGTCCTCGGGTCCGCCCAGGCGGTGCAGCGGCGTCATCTCGACCACCGAGCGCTCGATCGTCTCCAGCACGCCGGCCGACATCTTCGAGGGGAAGAAGCCCGGGCAGATGGCATTGACGTTGATGTTGTACCTGCCCCATTCCGAGGCCAGCGCCCGGGTGAAGTTCACCGCCGCGCCCTTGCTGGTGTTGTAGGCGATGGTGTGCATGTCGTGGGGGCCGCCGGACAGTCCGGCGATCGAGGCGATGTTGATGATCTTGCCCGACTGGTTCGGGATCATCGTGCGCCGGCCCACCTCCTGGCAGAGCACGAACATGGCGTTGATGTTGAGGTTCATCACCTTGTTCCAGGCGTCCAGCGGATGCTCCTCGGCCGGCGCGCCCCAACTCGCCCCGGCGTTATTCACCAGGATGTCGATGCGGCCGTACTTGGCCAGCACGGCCGAGACCATCCCGGGAACGGTGTCGAACTTGGACATGTCGCAGGCCTGGGTCAGGACCTCGATGCCCAGCCCGGTGAGGTGCGCCGCCGCCTCGTCCAGCTCGTTTTGCTTCCTCGCGCTGATCGCCAGGCGGCAGCCCATCTCGCCCAGCGCTTCGGCCATCTGCAGGCCGAGCCCGCGGGAGCCGCCGGTGATCAGCGCAACCTTGCCGGTGATATCGAACAGTTTCTTGACGCTCATGATGACACTCCTCAGCAGACTTCGAACAGACCGGCGGCACCCTGGCCGCCGCCGATGCACATGGTCACCACGACGTACTTGACGCCGCGGCGGCGGCCCTCGATCAGCGCGTGGCCGGTCAGGCGCGCGCCGGAGACGCCGTAGGGATGGCCCACCGCGATGGCGCCGCCGTCGACGTTCAGGCGCTCGTCGGGAATGCCCAGCTTGTCGCGGCAGTAGATCACCTGCACCGCGAAGGCCTCGTTCAGCTCCCACAGGCCGATGTCATCGAGCTTGAGACCGGCGCGATCGAGCAGACGCGGGATCGCGAACACCGGACCGATGCCCATCTCGTCGGGCTCGCAGCCGGCCACCGCGAAGCCGCGGAAGATGCCCAGCGGGGTGAGGCCGCGGCGTTCGGCGAGCTTGGCGTTCATCACCACGCAGGCGGCGGCGCCGTCGGAGAACTGGCTGGCGTTGCCGGCGGTGATCACCCCGCCGGGAAACACCGTCTTGATCCTGGCCACGCCCGCCAGGGTGGTGTCGGCGCGGATGCCCTCGTCGGCGGCAATCGTGACCTCGCGGGTCGCGAGCCGGCCGCTGGCCTGATCGGCCACGCCCATGGTCACGGTCATCGGCACGATCTCGGCATCAAAGCGCCCCGCATCCCTGGCGGCGGCCGCGCGCTGCTGGCTTTGCACGCCGTACTCGTCCTGGCGCTGGCGCGAGATGCCGTAGCGGCTGGCGACCTGCTCGGCGGTCTGCAACATCGGCCAGTAGAGCTCCGGCTTGTGCTGCGCGAGCCAGGCCTCGTGGATCATGTGCCGGTTGGCCTCGTTCTGGACGCAGGAGATGGACTCGACGCCGCCGGCCGCCAGCACCGGCACCTGATCGACGATGACGCGCTGCGCCGCCATGGCGATGGCCTGCAGGCCCGAAGCGCAGCGCCGGTTGACGGTGACGCCGGCGCTGGTCACCGGCAGTCCGGCGCGCAGCGCGATCTGGCGGGCGATGTTGGCGCCGGTGGCGCCCTCGGGTATGGCGCAGCCCATGATCACGTCCTCGACCTCGGCCGGGTCGATGCCGGCGCGCGCCACCGCGTGCTGCACCACGTGACCGCCCAGGGTGGCGCCGTGGCTCATGTTGAAGGCGCCGCGCCAGGACTTGGCCAGGCCGGTACGGGCGGTGGCAACGATGACTGCATCAACCATGTTTCGCTCCCGGATTCAGTTGAAGGTCTTGCCTTCGGCGGCGAGCCGGGCCAGGAGCGGCGCCGGCTCCCAGAAGCCGGCGTCGCCGCCGGGGGCGGCGGCGAAGGCCTGCATCGCGCGCGCCGCACGGTACAGGCCGACCTCGTCGGCGTAGCGCATCGGACCGCCGCGCTGGAGCGGGAAGCCGTAGCCGGCGAGATAGACCATGTCGATGTCGGAGGCGCGCTGGGCGATGCCCTCCTCCAGCAAGCGTGCGCCCTCATTGATCAGCGCGTAGATGCAGCGCTCGACGATCTCGTCGTCCTTGATCCGGCGCGGGACGATGCCCAGCTCCTTGCGGTAGGCCGCGATCAGCGAATCGACCTCGGGATCGGGGACGGCCTCGCGGCTGCCGGGTCCATAGAGATACCAGCCGCGGCCGGTCTTCTGGCCGAAGCGCCCCTGCTCGCACAGCCGATCGGCGAGCTTCGAGTACTTGAGCTCTGGCCGCTCGACGTAGCGGCGCTTCCGGATCGCCCAGCCGATGTCGTTGCCGGCCAGGTCAGACATGCGGAAGGGCCCCATCGCCATGCCCCACTGCTCCAGCGCATGGTCCACCTGCTGGGGACTGGCGCCCTCCTCGACCAGGAAGCCCGCGACCCGGCCGTAGTGCTCGATCATCCGGTTGCCGATGAAGCCGTCGCACACGCCCGAGACCACCGCGGTCTTCCTGATCTTCTTGGCCAGCGCCATCACCGTGGCCAGCACGTCCTGGGCGGTGGCCGCAGCGCGCACCACTTCGAGCAGCTTCATGACGTTGGCCGGGCTGAAGAAGTGCATGCCGACCACGTCCTGCGGCCGCTTGGTGAATCCGGCGATCTTGTTCACGTCCAGAGTCGAGGTGTTGGTGGCGAGAATGGCGCCCGGCTTCATCACCTGGTCGAGCTTCCTGAACACCGTCTCCTTGACCGAGAGTTCCTCGAACACCGCCTCGATCACCAGGTCGGCATCCTTCAGATCCGCGTAGTCCAGGGTGCCGGTGATGAGGCTCATGCGGCGCTCGAACTGCTCTTGCGTGAGCTTGCCCTTGCTCATCGAGTTCTCGAAATTCTTGCGGATCGTGGCCATGCCGCGATCGAGCGCCTCCTGCTTCATTTCCAGCATCAGCACCGGGAGGTCGGCATTGACGAAGTTCATGGCGATGCCCCCGCCCATGGTGCCGGCGCCGATCACCGCGACGCGCTCGATCTTGCGCGTCGGCGTGCCCGAGGGCAGGTCGGGGATCTTCGCGCAGGCGCGCTCGGCGAGGAAGGCGTGGCGCAGCGCGCGCGACTCCGGGGTGCCCATCAACCAGACGAAGGCTTCGCGCTCGATCTTCTGGCCCTCGTCGAAGGGCAGAGCGACGGCCGCAGCCACCGCCTCGACGCACTTCAGCGGCGCGGGAAAATGCTTCGCCGCCGCGGCCACCGAATTGCGCGCGAACTGGAAGAAGGCTTGGTGATTCGGGTAATCGATCCTGATGTCGCGCACCAGCTTCAAGGGGCGAGCCTCGGCCACCGTTCTCTCTGCGAACTTCAGCGCGCCATCCAGAAGGTCGCCCGCGATGAATTCGTCGAACAGCGGCGTGTCCTGCAACTTCTCCGAGGGCACCGGCTTGCCGGAGAGGATCATGTTCAGCGCCGTCTCGACGCCGAGCAGGCGCGGCAGCCGCTGGGTGCCGCCCGCTCCCGGAAGGATGCCGAGCTTGACCTCGGGCAGCGCGATCTGGGCGCCGGCCACGGCGACGCGGAAGTGACAGCAGAGCGCCAGTTCCAGGCCGCCGCCCATGCAGGCGCCGCCGATCGCGGCGATCACCGGCTTGCGGCTGGCCTCGATGATGCGGATCACGGTGTTAAGATGCGGCTCGGCGCCGGCCTTCGGGGAACCGAATTCGCGGATGTCGGCGCCGCCGGAAAAGGCGCGGCCGGCGCCGATCAGGACGATGGCGCTGACCGCCGGGTCGGTCTGGGCGGCATCGATGCCGGCGACTATCTGGCTGCGCAGGGCATGGCCCAGGCCATTGACCGGCGGATTGTCCAGGGTGATGACGGCGATGCCGTCGTGCCCGTCGTGCACTTGATAGGCGGTGCTGCTCATGCCAGACATGAGTTCTCCATTTCGTTCCGATTATCTCGGGGCCGGACCGTCGGCCGCTCGCACCCGGTTTTGCTGTGCGGAATTACGTTTCGCGATATCCGAAGGCATGGTATCGTCCGCCCTCGGCTTTGTAAACACTCATCCGCCGCCGCATGCCGCCGCCGGTGAGCGGCAAAAGGCCGGACGGCGTGAGAACTGCCGGACCGTGCCATGACCACGAGGAGAAACTGATGCAAATCCGCGACAAACTCTACATCAACGGTCGCTGGCTCGCCCCCGCCGGCACGCAGACCCTGGAGGTGATCAACCCCTCTACCGAAATGGTGATCGGCCGGATTCCGGCCGGCATAGCGGCCGACGCCGAAGCCGCGGTGGCCGCGGCGCGTGCCGCGGCCACCGCCTGGAGCGAGACCGCGCCGGCCGTGCGCGCCGCTTATCTGGCAAAAATCCAGGAGGGCCTGAAGGCCCGCGCCGACGAGATCGCCCGCACCATCACCGGCGAGGTCGGCATGCCGCTGAAGCTCTCCGCCCGGATCCAGACCGGCTCGCCGATCGCCATCTTCGGCCTCTACGCCAAGCTCGCCGCCGAGTTCCCGTTCGAAGAGCAGGTCGGCAACTCGCTGGTGCTGCGCGATGCGGTTGGCGTGGTCGTGGCCATCACTCCCTGGAACTATCCGCTGCATCAGATCGCGGCGAAGGTGGCGCCGGCGCTGGCAGCCGGCTGCACCGTGGTGCTCAAGCCCTCCGAGGTGGCGCCGCTCAACGCCTTCATCCTGGCCGAAGTGATCGAGGCGGCGGGATTGCCGCCCGGCGTCTTCAACCTGGTCACGGGTCTGGGCCCCACGCTGGGCGAAGCGCTGGTGCGCCACCCCGAGGTGGACATGGTCTCGTTCACCGGTTCGACCGGCGCCGGCGTGCGCGTCTCCGAACTGGCCGCTGCCGGCGTCAAGCGCGTGGCGCTGGAGCTGGGCGGCAAGTCGGCCGCGGTGATCCTGGACGACGCCGATTTCGCGCAGGCGGTGAAGAGCACGGTCAATGCCTGCTTCCTCAACTGCGGCCAGACCTGCACCGCCCACACGCGCATGCTGGTGCCCGAGTCGCGCTACGCCGAAGCGGCCAAGCTGGCGGTCGAGGCGGCGCAGGGTTTCACGCTCGGCGATCCGCTCGGCGACACGGCCAAACTCGGGCCGCTGACCTCCGCGGCGCCGCGCCAGCGGGTGCGCGACTCT
>MLJW01000089.1_pt1 | contig 104725 bp, 83 predicted proteins | sample 888231 | NCBI WGS metagenome assembly MLJW01 (sample SAMN05788063, study PRJNA343431) | mine drainage metagenome | isolation source: sample collected from the inflow into an acid mine drainage treatment plant... | place: Germany: Lusatia, lignite mining district | reverse complement strand
TCACCGTTCGGCATAAGTTCAAACTTGTAGGCTTGCAGGCGTTTCATGGTTTTATTATATGATTCGCCAATATATTGATCAACAACAAACACCGCATTGAACGGCTACGCCGTTCGCGCTTACATCCTCGCCCTGAATGACGAGGTTTTACGCGCTATCTGATAAAATAACACTTTTATGTTTCAGGTAAGTGACAGCATGTCTTTTAAGCACATTGTTTCGCGTGATAATCCCGTATTTAAGCAACTAAAAAAACTTGCCGACAATGCCAGAGAGCGACGCAGCGAAGGCAAAACTATACTAGATGGCGTGCATTTAATTGAGACTTACCTTGCTACTTTTGGTGAGCCTGAGCTCATCATCATCCCTGAAGGAAAAAGCAGCGTAGAGGCGACTGGCCTGATTCAATCTCTAGTGGACATCTCCACCATTATGCTACCGACACTGATGTTTGCAGAGCTTACTCCCGTCGCCAGCGCCACAGGCATTCTGGCTTTAGTCAAAATACCGCAACTTCCAACGGCAGAACACCCCTCTTTCGCATTGATGCTGGAAGACATTCAAGACCCAGGAAACTTGGGCAGCATTCTACGCACAGCATCTGCCGCTGGCGTTGATACCGTTTACTTAAGCACCAGCTGTACTGACGCATGGTCACCCAAAGCCTTGCGCGGTGGTCAAGGCGCACAATTTATCTTGCCGATTGTAGAGCGCGCAGACTTAATCACTGAATTACAAAACTTTCAGGGCAATAGCTACGCCACCACCATGCAGGGCGAATCACTTTATGATCAAGATTTAAAGCAAGCCACAGCTTTCGTCATTGGTAACGAAGGTGCGGGACTACGCAAACAAACTATTGCAGCCACAACCAAAAGCATCACGATTCCAATGGCAACCAACAACCTAGGCTCAATCGAGTCACTTAATGCTGGCGCAGCCACGGCTATATGCTTATTTGAACGCAAACGGCAAGCCTCCTAAAATCAGCTTGACCTTAACCGTATCGCCCATCATCAAATAGCAAAAAACCCAGCTTAGCGCTGGGTTTTTTGTTGAAATACTAAACTACATTATTTCGATGAACGCTTACGTTCGTGCTCTAACAAGTAACGTTTACGGATACGAATCGTTTTAGGTGTAATTTCCACTAATTCGTCATCGTCGATAAACTCAACTGCTGACTCTAAAGACAATGCGATTGGTGTAATCAAACGCACCGCTTCATCAGTACCTGATGAACGAATATTAGTCAGTTGCTTACCTTTAATTGGGTTTACGATTAAATCGTTATCACGACTGTGAATACCAATAATCATACCTTCGTACAATTTATCGCCTGGTACTGAGAACATTTTACCGCGGTCTTGCAACTTCCACAGCGCATAAGCCACCGCTTCACCATTTTCAGCTGAAATCAGCACACCGTTACGACGACCTGGCATATCAGCTTTAACTGGTGCATATTCATCAAACACGTGACCCATCAAGCCTGTACCGCGTGTCATGGTTAAGAATTCACCTTGGAAACCGATCAAACCACGTGCTGGAATCTTGTATTCCAAACGTGTACGGCCATTACCATCTGATTCCATATTCTGCATTTCACCACGACGACGACCTAACTCCTCCATCGCAGCACCTTGATGCTCATCTTCTACGTCAATAGTAAGAATTTCATATGGCTCACATTTTTCGCCGTTGATTTCACGATAAACCACTTTTGGCTTACCTACAGCCATTTCAAAACCTTCACGACGCATATTTTCAAGCAAGATCGTTAAGTGCAACTCACCACGACCTGAAACACGGAATACGTCAGCATCTTCAGTATCTTCAACACGCAACGCAACGTTTACTAAAAGCTCTTTAGTTAAACGGTCACGAATTTGACGTGAAGTCACAAACTTACCTTCTGTACCAGCTAATGGAGAAGTGTTCACCATAAAGTCCATGGTCAATGTTGGCTCATCCACGCCTAAATGTGGCAAGCCTACTGGATTTTCACGATCGCAAACTGTAAAGCCGATACCAATATCATCCAAACCAGAAATAATGACAATGTCACCTGCTTCAGCCTCTTCAACTGGCACGCGCTCTAAACCACGGAAACCAAGCACTTGGTTAATCTTACCCATAGCCACTTGTTTACTTTCATTCATTACCGTAACTGCTTGACCAGGTTTGATTCTACCGTTGGTAATACGACCAACGCCAAGACGACCCGTGTAAGTTGAATAATCAAGTGCTGAAATTTGCAATTGCAAAGGCGCACTGCTATCACCTGATGGTGGTGCTACATGACTTAAAATCGTTTCAAACAAAGCGCGCATATTGTCGCTTGGTGTTTTCATATCTAACATAGCATAGCCATTGATTGCTGATGCATATACCACAGGGAAATCCAACTGCTCATCAGTCGCACCTAAATTGGCGAACAAATCAAAAGTTTGGTTAACCACCCAGTCAGTACGTGCACCTGGACGGTCTACTTTATTAATCACTACAATTGGCTTTAAACCAAGTGCCAAAGCTTTTTTCGTTACAAAACGCGTTTGTGGCATTGGGCCTTCAACCGCATCCACTAACAGAACTACACCATCTACCATACCTAATACACGCTCAACTTCACCACCGAAGTCAGCATGGCCTGGAGTATCGACAATATTAATGTGCGTACCTTCGTAGTTCAAGGCAGTATTTTTTGCCAAGATGGTAATACCGCGTTCTTTTTCAATATCACCACTATCCATCACACGCTCAGAAACCGCTTGGTGAGATGAGAAAGTACCTGCTTGCTGTAAAAGTTTGTCCACCATGGTTGTTTTACCATGGTCAACGTGCGCGATAATTGCGATATTTCTAAGATTACGAGACATTAGTGTTGCTACCAGTTCATTGAAAGGCGGCGATTTTAACACATTAAACGCATAATTTCTTTTGATCGTTGATTTAAGTTGTTATTTAGTTTGACATTCTATTTCAAATGGTTATACTGCGCGCTTCATTCGCATTACTGCTTTATTTGTAATGCTTGAATCATTGCCCTGACCCTATTGTCGCTCGTGAACTTTTGAAGCGGCTATCAAGATCAAACTACCGATCTTTTACTGGTTAGCGGCTGTGCCCGTGCGCTGGTAAAGATTTTATTAGTTTGTTTAGATTATTTATAAGTTTTGAACATTCAATTAACTTGAAATAATTAAACTCGATATTCTCTGCGTTTATATTGCCTTTGTTCATCACGCCTCATTAATAGCGTGTGTTCAAATGATATGCCCGTATTTACTTAGCGCCCTTTTTATTGCTTATTAATTTTTAATAAGTTGTTACTTTTTGAAAGGGACTATTTTGTCTTTTGCATCATTAAATCTTGATTCAACCCTTCTTCGCGCTCTTGAAGAATCTGGCTACACTTCACCTACACCTATCCAATCACAAGCTATTCCAGTTGTGACTGAAGGCCATGACCTGATGGCATCTGCCCAAACAGGTACAGGCAAAACCGCAGCATTTATGTTGCCAGCATTAAACTTACTTGCAACCCCACACGCACTTAAAAGCCGTGGTCCACGTATTTTGGTATTAGTACCAACACGCGAACTTGCGACACAAGTAAATGAAGCTGCACGTAAATATGGTAAATACATTCGCGCCCGTACAGTAAGTATCGTGGGTGGTATGCCTTACCCACTACAAAACAAACTATTATCACAACCTCTAGATATCTTAGTCGCTACGCCAGGTCGCTTGTTAGACCATATGGAACGTGGTCGCATTGACTTATCACGTTTACAAATGTTGATTTTAGATGAAGCAGATCGCATGTTAGATATGGGCTTCTTGCCTGATGTTGAACGCATCTGTGAGCAATTATCTGCAGAACGCCAAACACTATTATTCTCAGCAACATTAGATGGCGACATTGCTCGCGTTGCTAAACAGATTCTTAAGAACCCTAAAACAATCCAAGTGGCTGCTCAACGTGAAAAACACGCAAACATCGAGCAACGTTTACATTATGTAGATGACATGACCCATAAAAACAAATTGCTTGAGCATTTGTTGATTGCACCAGAAGTGAACCAAGTGATTATTTTCACAAGCACAAAACGTCACGCTGACGTTTTGGCTGAAGATTTGTATGCTGCGGGTCACAAAACGGCTGCTTTACATGGTGATATGACACAAGGTGCACGTAACCGCACATTGACTAAATTGCGTCATGGTGATGTAAAAGTATTAGTAGCGACTGACGTTGCTGCGCGTGGTATTGACGTACAAGGCATCAGCCACGTGATCAACTACGATTTACCTAAGTTTGCTGAAGATTATGTGCACCGTATCGGTCGTACTGGCCGTGCAGGCAATTCCGGTATCGCCATTTCATTCGCGTCAAACATGGATAGACATATCCTGCGTAAAATTGAGCAATTTACTGGTAACACTATGACACCAGTTGTGATTGAAGGCTTTGAACCTAAACGCGCAATGCGCATGAACGACACTGGCACACGTGGTGATATTCGCCGTGATGGTCATAAACCTGGTCGTGGTGGCTTTAAACCACGTGATGACCGTGGTAGCTTCAGTCGTGATAACAACCGCGGCGACTCTCGCAACGAACGTCCTAGCTTCAACCGTGACAGCGAAAGTCGTGGTAACCGTGAATCAGCACCGCGCGAATCATTCGGCAACTCAAGCAGACCAGAGTTTAACCGTTCAGAACGACCAGCTGGCGATCGTCCACGTAACTTCGGCGACAGAAACGCAAATGCAGGTGCGCCTAACCGTAGCTTTGGTGACAGCGTAGCATTTGGCAAAAAACCTTTCTCACGTGATGGCGCAAGCGCTCCACGTAGCGAAGGCAACCGCGACAGCCGTGGCAACCGCCCAGATGCAAATCGTGGCGATAACCGTGTATTAGGTCAACGTTATGAAGGCCGTGCAGACGCACCACGTGGTGACCGCTCTTCAGCGCCAGCCCGCCGTGACAGTGCTCGTCCACAAAGCCGCGGTGAAGGCAGAAGCAATGCTGACCGTAACTTTGGTAACGCAAATGCTGGTAGTGGCGCTCCACGCCGTCCACGTAGCTTCGCATAAGTAGTAAATTTATAAATTGAACAGTACCCAACAAATGACAGAAACAGTAAGTTTTGACTCACTCGGCTTAGCGCCTGAACTTCTTAAAGCGCTAACTGAGTCTGGTTACACCACACCCACGCCAATTCAGTCGCAGGCCATTCCTGTGGCATTGGCTGGGGGTGACTTAATGGCAGGCGCGCAAACTGGCACAGGTAAAACTGCGGCATTTGCGCTGCCATTACTACAAAAATTACTACCACTTGCTAATAATGGCGCATCACCAGCTAAACATCCTATACGTGCCTTGATTTTAACGCCTACGCGTGAACTGGCGATACAGGTTGAAGAAAGTGTAAAGGCATATGCAAAAAATACGCCGCTACGCTCACTTGTTGTTTATGGTGGTGTCGACATTAAAACCCAAACACCACACCTTAAATCTGGTGTGGAAATCTTGGTGGCAACACCTGGCCGTTTGTTGGATCATATTGAACAAAAAACGCTACAACTCAATCAAGTTCAAATGTTAGTGCTTGATGAAGCAGATCGTATGTTGGACATGGGCTTTATGCCTGATTTGAAGAGAATTTTGGCGTTGCTACCAAAGCAACGTCAAACTTTGATGTTTTCAGCCACGTTTTCAAATGAAATTAAAAAACTCGCTGATGAGTTTTTAACAAAACCACAGCTAATCGAAGTCGCACGCAGTAATGCTACAAACGACAACGTGACACAAAAAGTCTATCAAGTTGCACAAAGCGACAAAGAGGCTTTACTGACACAGTTATTAAAAGCTGCGGATGCAAAACAGGTGATTGTATTCACCAAAACCAAAATTACCGCCAGCCGCCTAAGCCGAAGCTTAGAGCGTGAAGGCATTGCCGCAGACGCCATTCATGGTGACAAAACCCAACAAGAGCGTATCAAGGCCTTAGATGCATTTAAAGCCGGCACTTGCACGGTATTAGTCGCCACAGACGTTGCTGCTCGCGGCTTGGATATTAGCGAATTACCAATGGTAATCAACTATGAAATTCCAAGCGCACCAGAAGATTATGTTCACCGCATTGGTCGTACAGGCCGTGCGGGTGCCTTAGGCGTTGCGATTTCATTCGTCAGCCCTGAAGAAGATAAATACATGGTGGAAATCGAAAAGCTGATTAAACGCCAAATCACTAAAGAAGTGATTGAACTTGAAAGAACTAGCCCTAGGTCACGCACTAGCAGCCATAAACCCAGCCATGCTGCGCCGTCTCAAGAAGCGGCAACCACCAAACGTATCCTGCCTAAAAAGAAAAGTACAGATCCGTGGTTCGATAAGCCTTATGAAGCTGCTATTAGTCAAAAAGAATCAACCGCGAGACCGACATCAAAAAGTAAAACACCTGTCGCAGCGTTACTTGGTGGCTTGCTCCGCAAATAAATCATCAAAATCATTACACTTCCTTTTCACTTGATTGGGAAGTGCTTACTCATCGATGCCTGAGTCTGCAAAACTATCACAGGAGTCTGCACACTAAGCGCAGTTCATCTAGAAAGTAATTCTATGATCTATAAATTCCTCTGGCTTTTCACATTGTTACTCAGCGCATGTACTGGCGTTCCTCAAGGTGTATCTACCATCAAAAGTTTTGATGCCAATCAATACTTAGGCACTTGGTATGAAATCGCCCGTCTGGATCACTCCTTTGAAAAAGACCTGCAAAATGTAATGGCTGCCTATAGCCTACGTGAAGATGGTGGCATTAGAGTCATCAACAAAGGCTTTAATCCTAAGACCAAACAATGGAAAGAGGCCGAAGGTAAAGCTTATTTTATTGATGCGCCCAATGCAGATAAAAGCAATACTGGCAGACTCAAAGTATCGTTCTTTGGCCCATTTTATGGTGCTTACAACATTATTGAATTAGACCAGCCTTACTACAACTACGTCATGTTATGCGGCCCAGATAAATCCTACTTTTGGATACTGTCACGCACACCGCAGCTTGCCTACCCGATCAAGCAACATTTAATCGCAAAAGCCAAGGAGCTTGGTTTTGAGACCGACAAGCTGATTTATGTAGAACAGTCAAATGTGCAAATAAACTACGAAGCTGGTCGCCACGTGATACATCCAGCGCCATAACCTGCCCGCACCCAAGCCCCTACATACCGGCTTAATATTTACTTAATATTATCGACACATCATCGTAATACTAAACATTTAGGCTGATACTCCTCTAAATATGGGAGGTACAGATTGATGAAACTTGGGAAAATATGGGATGTATTAGTTTGGTTAAATGGTTGGGGCGCCAGTCTCATCATCTTAGCGTTTTACACTACAGGGATTTTTTCTTAGCGCCAACTAGCCAACATCTATCCGCCAGTAATCATTCAAGGCGACCTCAATGTTTTGTGCATCACTTTACATAGTCTCATCGAGCAAAGAGCCTCGAGCAGCCTGACTAATTAGCCAGCTCCGCCCATACAATAGCTTCAGTTTGATTAATGCTGACCTCAGACAAATCTACTCCAATTTGATTGGACAAGATCACAATACGCTCATGATCAAAGGCTTCACATGCCTCAGCAAGCTCAAGATAGGGCGCATATTTTCCACTTTTATGAAGTAGTGCCTCTACTACTGAAGACGGAAGGCTCACCTGCTCAACGACTTTTTCCATAGGCATACGCAATAAGATATCTAATAACGAAAAAATGCCGGCAACAAATAATTCATCACGTTCATTCGCAGGCAATGCGTCTTTTGCACACAACTCTGCCAAACGAGCTCTAACCAATGCATTTTCCATAAGCGCAGAATCAAGCGCATTGCCAGTACCACTCGTAAAAAGCAGTAAAGTAAGCCACCGATAAAGATTATCGCGCCCGAGTATAAGTAGTGCTTGCTCAATACTACTCACCTTAGTTGCTAACCCAAACCCAGCACTATTGATATACCGCAAGACTTTAAAAGACAGCGCAGGATCCTGTTTAAACGTCTGCACAATCGTGGCGTTTTCCGCATCTTGACGAATAAGGTTTAATAAACTGAGTATCTTGATTCGCCCGGCATCCATTGCAGGCATAGCCCACTCTTCTCTACTAGAAACAAAAGTGCCTTGAAAATATTGAAATGGCAACTTCGCACTGACATGAAACTCATCCAATAGCCTGATATTCGTTGCCACAAGAAATTTCCCCATGACCTGCAAACTTATCGCATCAATACGAGATTTAATCGTCCCTAAATCACTGCTACCAATATCAATAAAAACAAACTCTGCTAGGTCTAAAAACGGTTGCAAGCTGGGCAAGGTCACATCGCCCTGAAGCCCGATACGAAAGCCTGAACTTTTGAGTATGGTAAGACGAGCAATATATGCACTACTCTGTTGCGTAAGTTCTGCAAGAGAAGTGATAACCAACACAATACCTTCTCTAGGCAATTGCTCTAAAGGTTGACGATCTAAAGAAGAAGGAGAAATAGGAATAAAAGCCAGACGATGCCCAAGCAATCGCTTCAAATCCATTCTTAATACATTACCAAGTAAGATGTCATCGTAAAGACGTTGTATAAGTTCTGAAGACTTACGTACACGTTCATTCACACTACGACTTAACGTAAAAGAATATCCTGCAACTTTTTGGGATTGATCCAGTACAGCCTCTCTACAAACAACAGAAGGAGGAATCGTATTTTCATTAAAGATACCCTCGCTATTTACCTGTAATACTTGTGACTGATTATTGATATTTTTGATCGTTGATAACTCATTAAGCTTTACAAAGGAAGGATCTACAACTTCACTAACCGACTCCTCAGCATCAAGCAACACCTGATGATTTTGACCAGTAAGAAATTGAAAAAGACGTCTCAACATGTGAATACTTTCATAATATTTATTTGCATTACCTTAGTCATTTAGCTAAAACCTCATTCATGTAAGCAAGCCATCAAGAGTAATAAACTATACTAGAGCTAGGCATAAACGTTTTAAAATACAAAAATTATTCTGAAAACAATTTTCAAATAAAAGCCTGTGGTTGATTGCAGTGAGCATTAGAATATTAGCATAAGCGCCAACTGTTACTGCCTCATAGCATTTACAATAGCTTAATCGCAGCTCTTTGCAAGAGAGATCGCACCTGACATTTATATGGAGTTACAAAAGAAATGACCGCAAAATTCTATAAAATCCCAACATTACTTACAGCAATTGTCCTGTTCGCAGGAATTTCAAGTAGCGTTTTGGCTGGAGAGTATGAAGGATCATGGCTACTGAAAGATACACATGGCGGTTCTTTCGAAGCCACACTTAACAATGACGGCACTGCTTCAGGCACTCATGGCGATGCGATGAAGCATGGCTCTTGGACGGAAACAGATCGAGCTGTGATTATCCACTGGAATACTGGATGGACGACACGTATTGCCAAGCAGGGAGATCACTATGTTAAAACTGCATTTAAGCCTGGCACGGCCCTTACAGATACGCCAACAGATACATCAACTGCAAAAAAGAAAAATTAAAGTAACAACTGACGCCTCTTCGATTGAGTGTTTATCAGATAGCGCGTAAAACCTCGTCCTTCAGGACGAGGATGTAAGCGCGAACGGCGTAGCCGTTCAATGCGGTGTTTGTTGTTGATAACATCAATGCATTCAATAATAAGGCTTTAAACTTGAAAAACAATTGCCATTTTTACCATGATCTTAAGCCTCTTGAAAGATTTTCAGACGCAATTCAGACGCAATTACACGAAGCTCTACCTGATGATTGGTGGGTTGTAATTACAGATGTCATTGGATCAACAAAGGCGATTGAAACTGGCAATTACAAAAAAGTAAATACTGTAGGCGTTGCATGCATAGCCGCTGTCACCAATGTTAATAGAAATATAGAGATTCCATTTGTATTTGGTGGCGATGGAGCTACTTTCGCTGTTCCTAACAAGCTGATTGAACAGTTAATACCAGCCTTACGGGGAGCACAAAAGCTTTCAAGTGAAAGCTTTGACCTTGACTTGCGTATCGGGTTGGTTAGCGTTGGAACGCTGACCAAAAAGAATTTATGGGTGAATGTAGCAAAAGTACGTCTATCTCCACTCTTAAACAATGCAACCTTTTCAGGCAGAGGATGGGAGGAAGCTGAGCGTCTGGTAAAAACCCAAGATGAAATTAATGTCTTAAGGGTACATTACGAAGATGGCGTCGCTGAAGCCAATTTCGAAGGATTTGAATGCAGGTGGCAAGGTGTGCCAAGCTTTAATGGACATAAACTTTCTTTACTCGTTTCTGCCATGACGAATGATGCGAATGCCAACTTAAAAATCTATCAGGAAGTCTACGAAAAGATTAATGAAATCTATGGCACCGTAGCAAATTATCACCCCCTGCGCCCTAGCAAAATGCAACTCACACTTAACCCCCAATTACTCAGTCACGAGTTACGAGTGAGATCGAGCCAAGAAAATAGATGGAAAAAGCTAAAGTATTTCGCAAAAATGCTTTTCCAAAACCTTGCCGGTAAATATCTTTTTGCACATCACATAGATACAGAGGCCGTCAAATGGAGCCGCTATCGTGATGAGTTGGTTGAAAATACAGACTTTCGTAAATTTGATGGCATTTTACGCATGGTCATTGATGGCAACGATGCACAAACAGCAGAGCTAGAGGCTTTTTTAGCCGCTAAACATCATGCAAGACTGCTGGTATATGGCATGCACAAATCACGTGAGGCCTTAGTCACGTGTTTAGTCCAATCATATACAGGCAACCATCTACACTTTGTAGATGGTAGCGATGGTGGCTATGCAATGGCAGCGCGCGGATTAAAACAGCAGCTAATGCTATTCAAAAAAAACAATAATCAGCCAACCTACTAAGAATACTTGCGCTTATGCTCCTGCACACGTCTTGGCCGAACGGTGCGTTCTAACTGCTCACCACGGACGGTGGTAATCGGTTTAGATGAAAGTGGTTGCCATGCGGGAATCAGGCATTGCTTACTGTTGCCAATCAAATCTGCCCTACCCATTTTTTTCAAGGCCTCACGTAGCATCGGCCAGTTATTTGGATCGTGATAGCGAATAAAAGCTTTGTGTAATTTACGCACATTTCCCGCTTTAGGAATGGGCACATCATCTGAGGTTGCCGTCACTTTACGCAACGGGTTCTTGCCAGAGTGATACATGGCAGTCGCCATTGCCATTGGGGTAGGTGTAAATGTCTGTACCTGATCTAGCTTAAAGTCGTACTTTTTCAGCCACAGTGCGAGATTCAGCATATCCTCATCTGTTGTGCCCGGATGTGCGGCAATGAAGTACGGTATCAAATACTGCTTTTTACCCGCCTCCGCACTGAACTTTTCGAACATGACTTTGAATTCATCATATGCATCCATGCCTGGCTTCATCATTTTGCTGAGTACGTTTTCTTCGCTGTGTTCCGGCGCTATTTTCAAGTAACCACCAACATGATGCTGTACGAGTTCTTTGACATACTCCGGTGATTTCACTGCAAGGTCATAACGCACACCGCTGCCGATCAATATCTTCTTCACGCCTTTAATGGCGCGGGCTTTGCGATAGAGTTGAATCAAGGCGCTATGGTCTGTATTCAAGTTTTCACAAATGCCAGGATAAACGCAGCTCATCTTGCGGCAATTCGTTTCAATCGCCTCACTCTTACAAGCAATGCGATACATATTGGCAGTGGGGCCACCAAGATCAGAAATTACACCTGTGAAGCCATCCACTTTATCGCGAATTTCTTCCACTTCCTTCAAGATACTAGCCTCACTGCGGCTTTGAATAATACGGCCCTCATGCTCGGTAATGCTGCAAAACGTACAACCGCCAAAACAGCCGCGCATGATATTCACACTAAATCGAATCATCTCCCACGCAGGAATTTTTGCGTTCTTATACGCAGGATGCGGCTTACGTGCATACGGCATATCGTAAACGTAATCCATCTCTTTGGTAGTCAGTGGAATCGGCGGTGGATTCAACCACACCTCGCGGTCGCCATGCTTTTGAACTAAAGCACGCGCATTGCCGGGGTTGGCTTCCAAATGCAACACACGGGAAGCATGCGCGTATAACACTGGGTCTTGTGCTACCGCTTCATAAGCTGGCAAGCGAACAAACTGCTTGGCTCTATCCGCTTTAGGTTTACGCACGATTTCAATAGCTTTGGTACCTTCTGGTAAGTCTGACTTTGGCTTACTGTCATCTGTGGCACAACTTGCATCCGCCTTACCCATTTTCATTTCGTATGGATCTACAGGCTTATCTACAACCCCAGGACGATCCAGCTTGGTGCTCTCAATTTCACTCCAGCCTTCTGGAACACGCTTGCGTAAAAAGGCAGTGCCGCGGATATCCTGAATATCCACTATTTTTTCACCTTTGGCGAGACGATGGCTCAATTCAACCAAAGCGCGCTCAGCATTGCCATAGAGCAAAATATCAGCTTTAGAGTCCATCAACACGCTACGACGAACCTTATCACTCCAATAATCATAATGAGCAATGCGGCGCAAACTGGCTTCGATACTACCGATGACCAGCGGAACATCTGAATAGGCCTCGCGGCAGCGTTGGCTATACACCAATACGGCGCGGTCCGGTCTTTTATTAGGCGCGGCATCAGGCGTATAGGCATCATCACTACGAATTTTGCGATCGGCCGTATAGCGATTCACCATGCTATCCATATTGCCGGCAGTCACGCCAAAATACAGATTAGGCTTGCCTAATATTTTGAAAGCACTCGCATTCGCCCAATCTGGCTGTGCAATAATACCGACGCGGAAGCCTTGCGCCTCTAGCAAGCGCCCAACCAAAGCCATACCAAAACTGGGATGATCGATATAAGCATCACCCGAAATTAAAATAATATCGCAGCTATCCCAACCTAGCGCATCCATTTCGGCACGTGACATAGGCAAAATTGGCGCAGACCCAAACCGCTTCGCCCAATAAGGACGATAGCTTTGAATGGGCTTGGCGAGCATGGTTGAGTATTGTTCCAAAATATCTACTAAAAACGATTAAAGTCCGCGCATTTTACGCGCTAATGGTATGATTAAGAAGCGTTTTTTAGTAAAAATTTAGTTACATTAACCCTACATTGAGTAAGACTTAGAGTAAGTCCACACCGAATTGTTTTACCAGCAGTGCAGATAGAAAAAACATCAGCATGGTAAATATCACGCAGGTAATGAGTGTCAGCACAAATCCCCATTTTGGTAGCAAATAAGGAAACAGTAAAAACATGGGCAAGGTAGGCAACACATACCAAAATGTATAGTAAGCATGATTCGCAATTTTGCTCGTGGGCTGATGCTCAACATAAAGCCATATCAAGGTCAGTACAGTCACCATCGGCAGGGATGCAATCAGAGCGCCTAATTTGTCACTACGCTTGGCAAGCTCAGATACAAGCACGACAACGCCAGCCGTAATCAGGTATTTCAAAATAATGTATTGCATTTTCTACCTTCCACTCAATCTTGATGGTGCTACACTTCGACGTGTATTTAACAATTAAATATCAAATGATGAGTATAACCAAATGTGCATAGCGGGTTAATTTAATATGAGTCATGCCTACTATCAACTACCCAATGGCCGCGTTGCCAGCATTGACGGTAATTGCGAATTCCCATCACTTTCAGATGCGCTTCTTGAGCCGAATGGCTTAATCGCGATTGGCGGTGACTTATCACTAGCACGCCTATTAGCTGCCTACCAACAAGGCATATTCCCTTGGTTTAGTGAAGGCGAACCCATTTTATGGTGGAGCCCCAACCCACGCATGGTGTTGTATCCAAAAGAGCTTAAAATATCACGCTCACTTGGCAAGACACTTAAAAATACACCATTTGAAATAAGATTTAACACTGCGTTCCGTGCAGTGATTACAGCCTGTAGCAATACAGCTCGTGATGGTCAGCCCGGCACCTGGATTACCCAAGATATCATTGATGCCTATTGCGTATTATTTGATGCAGGCCATGCAGTTTCAGCCGAAACATGGTTAGACAACACCCTTGTCGGTGGTTGTTATGGCGTTAAAATCGGCAACATGTTTTATGGAGAAAGTATGTTTCACCATAAAACTGATGCATCAAAAGTCGCTTTTGTGAAGCTGGTTCAAAAACTTGAAAAAGAAGGCGTGGGTTTAATTGACTGCCAAATGAAAACCGCCCATCTCAATAGTCTAGGTGCACATGAAATTAGCCGAGACGACTTTAAAAAACAGTTATCAATTCTGATAAAAAGTGCATAAATATCGCAACCCCACATTGCGCAGTACATTACTTAAGTAAAACTTCAGAGCCGAGCAATTTATCGCTGGCAAGTTTAATGAACTTGCACCCGCACAAGCTTACATGCGCCCTAAAATAGAGCCTGCGCACTATTTTATGCATGCATTAGCCACAACAATCCATCTTATTCTGAATAAACACACTTTGTTAATCAACATCTAGCTTGATTAATGTTGGCACTCACATCAAACAAAAGTATTCCCTAAAGCAACACGCACCAGATCATCAATCTTAACCGTTATATTGGTAAGCTCACCAGCCACAACTGCAAACTCTCGCCCAACTTCACCAGCCCGTGCAGCAACAATCTGCGCATTGACTGATACGATGCGTGCCTGTTTCGCAATATTTTGAATACTGCTCATCAACTCATGATGCTGCCTGCGTTGAATCTGCGAATGTTGCTTAGACTCAACCTCATAGACCACAGTAATGCGGTTAAGTAGAGCGACAATCGGTGTCGCCTGCTTACCCAACTCACTGAGTAAGCCTGGTGCGGTGCGAAAGCCTGACTCGCAAGCATTTAAGGCCTCTTCCACCAGTTCAATAAATTCGCTTATTTTTCTATCACCCTCTACCTCACCAAAATAGACTAAGCGCAGATTCTCAAAGAACACTCCAGGCAACTCACTATTGCCATGCACTAATGCAGCATGACTCACTCGAAATAAATCCAGCGCCTCGCGTGCTGTTTCCAGTGCAGTTTCATGCCCCATAGTTGAAAGTACAGCATTCAATACGATACGTTGTGACAGCATGCGCTGCCGACCAGCCAGATTGATCAATGCTCCAAAGGTTTCACCACTAATAGCAGAGCTTGCTTGTTTAGCGTGACGATTGTCTTGCTGGATATGATTACTCTTTAGGTCTGCTAACAAGATATTCCCCTTATTTTTGTAAATGTCGTCAATGCTGAGTCTATTCTGCACCAGCACAAAACCATAAAACTTGCCTAAGCTCAGTTGCATATGAGCAAGTTTCATTCCATGTGATTGGACACATATCTGACAACGCTTATTACACGCTCTACAAGGTGAAATACTGATAAAAAATGGAAACTAGAATCGCGTGTACTCTAAGAAAGAATACGCCGCGATTTATATTGAATGAAGTTAAAGAAGATATTTGAAGTATGTCTAACGGGAAAATATCACCAACCAATAACTTTAGATAAACAGAGCGTTAGTATTAATTAAACACATTAGCTTAAAGCTACCGTTTCAAGATAATCAGGAACAACTACCTGCCAATGTAAACGCTCTTCAATATGAAGCCGCATGGCATCCGCCGCTACAGGCTCGCCATGTACAATAAAGGTCTTTTTAGGTGGCGCATCAAAGCCAACTAGCCAAGCTAGAATTTCAGAATAATCAGCATGTGCTGAAAGGTTGGAAATAAACTCCACCTCAGCACGCACGGGTACATACTCCCCATGAATTTTGATGCTTTCTACACCATCCAACATGGCCGCGCCACGCGTACCGGCCGCCTGGAATCCTGCAAATAGAATCGTGTTATTAACATTCGGCGCGAAAGCCTTTAAGTGATGCACAACACGCCCTCCGGAAGCCATACCACTAGCAGAAAGAATAATCATAGGGCCATGCATCTCATTCAAACGTTTAGACTCTTCAACGCTATTCACCATATGTGCAGTGCGGCATAATGCGCTGACCTGCTCTGGCGTAAGACGATGCTCACCGCGATGATGGCTGAATATTTCGGTGGCATCCACAGCCATGGGGCTATTCAGATAAACCGGAATGTTATGAGGAATTTTACCCGCTGATTTCAGTAGATGGATGTAATACAACAACTCTTGTGCCCTGCCCACGGCAAACACTGGAATCAGCACTACTCCCCTGCGCTTTACTGTTTGATTGATAATTCCAGCCAGCTTGATTTGCGGATCATCACGCTCATGCAAGCGATTACCGTAGGTAGATTCCAACACTAGATAATCCGCATGCTTGATACCTACAGGCGGCTTCATCAAAATATCATGTGGTCGGCCGATGTCTCCAGAAAAAAGAATAGAGGTTTTTTGATTGTGAATACGCACAAAAGCAGAACCCAAAATATGTCCATTAGGCGATAATTTCAACATCAATCCATCACCTAAGTCCAGCTCATGCTCATAAGCTACTGGTGCAAACAGCGCCAATGCTTTCATAGCATCTTCTTTTGTATATAAAGGCAATGCAGGATTATGCTTTGAAAAACCACGTTTATTAGCATAAGCAGCCTCTTCTTCTTGCAAGTGTGCAGAATCAGGCAAAAGAATCTCACATAAATCACGCGTAGCTTCAGAACAATATACCTTGCCAGAAAAGCCATTTTTCACCAATAGCGGCAGATAACCACTGTGATCTATATGCGCATGCGTCAACACCACAGCATCTATACTTTTCGGGTCAATAGGTAATTTTGCCCAGTTCTTCAGGCGTAGTTGCTTCAGTCCCTGAAATAATCCGCAATCGACTAAAATCCGTTGAGAGCCACTGGTGATTAAATACTTGGATCCAGTGACAGTGCCTGTTGCACCAAGAAAAGTTAACTTCATTACGCATCATCCTTTTGGATACTGACCACAGTAAATCACTTTAAATCATTGAGCCGCCAACTTGGTTTTTGCTAATGCAGGATTAGTTGCTAAGTAATTCTTAATGCCTGCCAAGATCGACGTCACCAGTTTATCTTGATACGCCTCATCGTGTAATTTTCGCTCTTCTTCAGGATTACTAATAAAAGCAGTTTCAACGAGAATAGATGGAATGTCAGGTGACTTCAGCACAGCAAAAGCGGCCTGCTCAACGTGGTTTTTGTGCAATGTATTGATTTCGCCTATATGCCCTAATACGGCTTTACCTAATTTCAAGCTATCGTTGATAGTCGCCGTTTGAGACAAGTCCAAGAGCGTTCTGGCTAAGATAGGATCCTTAATATTCAGGCTAACACCACCAATTAAATCTGACTCATTTTCCTTTTTAGCCAAATATCTTGCACTTGCGCTAGTTGCACCTTTTTCTGAAAGTGCAAATACGGATGAGCCACGCGCTGATGGGCTAGTAAAAGCATCAGCATGAATAGACACAAACAAATCGGCCTGAAGTTTGCGTGCTTTAACCACACGCCCGTGTAACGGAATAAAATAATCATCATCTCGCGTGAGCACCGCACGCATATTGGGTTCTGCATCAATTTTCGCTCTAAGCCTTTTAACAATCATGAGCGTGATATCTTTTTCATTACTGCCATTAGCGCCTCGCGCTCCAGGGTCCTCACCACCATGACCGGCATCTAATGCAATCGTAATTCTACGCATCCCATTGTTAACGTCAGTATTGGTAAAGCTATTCTTTTTACTACCGCCCTTTGCGGCTTCTTGAGAGCCATCCTGATTATCAGGCATCGCACTTTCTTCAGCCGCGTCATTTGCTACGCCGGCGAGTTTCGGTGATCGTGTAATCTCCGCAGACTTAACACCCTCTTCATCTGCTACTTCGCTCACGGATGGCGAGGCTTGCGTCGGCAATGGCTCTATCATTGCTGAATTGCCACTTGCGTTACTTTTGATTGAATTGCTATTGGCAGGCTCCGCATCGGTAGAAGCAGTCGTTATCGGGCCATCATGCTGCGCCAACATGGCCATCAATGGGTCTTTAAGCGGATAAATATCCAGCACTAAGCGGTATTTATAATCTCCTGCTGGAGGTAGCCTGAACATAGTCGGCGTCACCTCTGCTTTCAAATCAACAACGACTCGCACAACATCTGGCTTAAATCTGCCAACGCGGACTTGCTTAACGTAAGGATCCGTTGCAGAGATTTTGTCACCTAGAGACTTCAGCAACGAATTGAGCTCAATATTATCGATATCAATCACAATTCGATCTGGATTTTTAATGACCGTCATTTTATAAACAAGGGCATTACTCGCTTCCAGCGTTATGCGCGTGTAATCTTCCGACGGCCAGACTCGCACAGCAGTCACTGAGTTATTTTCAGCATAAACGTTACCGACAAAACCTAACAAGAAACATAAACTCAGGAAAAGAGTACTTAAAAATCTAATCATAATAAAATAACTTTCGTTTTCATCTCTACCAAGCATTGTTGCCCTAGCGCAGAATGCGCTGAGACATTAAGACTACGGCCTGAATTTTTCAAACTGAATGCAATGTTAATATCTGGTGTAGGTAAAACATTTTCAGCTTTTTCTGGCCATTCAATCAAGCATACACTTTGTGCATTGAAATAATCTCTAAAGCCTGCGGCATCCCATTCTTCTTCATCATTAAAACGATACAAGTCGAAATGATATAAAGTGAAACTAGCCGTTTCATTTGATATTTCATACGACTCTACCAAGGTGTAAGTCGGGCTTTTCACCTTGCCAGCATAACCTAAGGCATGTACTAGGCCGCGTACTAAAGTCGTTTTACCCGCACCTAAATCGCCATGCAGATAAATCGTCAAATTCGGCTGCATGGTCTTCGCCATCACCTTGCCAAAATCAAGCGTGGCAGCTTCATCAGCCAAATCAAGTGTAAAATTATTATCCATGAGCAATTCCAAAGATTTCAATCAACCCGACTTTACCAAACTGAGCACCGATATCAAGCGCTGGGGGTTGGAATTGGGCTTCGATCAAATCGGTATCACAGACACCGATTTGCAGGCCGCTGAAACTAATCATCAAACATGGATTGCTAAAAATTTTCATGGTGATATGGATTATATGGCAAAACACGGGGTGAAACGAACACAACCCGCTGAATTGGTGCCAAATACCACCTGCATTATTTCTGCACGGCTGGATTACTTTCCACCAGATGCAGCAGATAGTAAAACTACTCTGCAAGATAACACCAAAGCTTATATTTCACGCTATGCATTGGGGCGGGATTATCACAAAGTCATGCGCAAGAAATTACAAAAACTTTGCGATAAAATTCAACTGGAGCTGGTTAATTATCCATCAAAATCTTTTGAATATCGAGTCTTCACTGATAGTGCACCTGTGCTGGAAGTCGCCCTAGCCGAGAAGTCAGGCTTAGGCTGGCGTGGGAAACATACCTTGCTCATCAACAAAGACCGCGGCTCATGGTTCTTTATAGGTGAAATTTACACCAACTTACCTCTAATTATAGATGAACCTACGTCCAACCACTGCGGCTCATGCACCAACTGCATAGACGTATGCCCAACGCAGGCCATCGTAGCGCCCTACGAAGTGGATGCCAGACGCTGCATATCATACTTAACCATTGAGCTAAAAGGTAGCATTCCAGTTGAGCTCCGACCGCTTATTGGCAACCGTGTTTATGGCTGCGATGATTGCCAGCTATTTTGCCCATGGAATAAGTTTGCTGAAATCGCCACAACACCAGATTTTGCAGTTAAAAATGGGCTAGATAATATTAGTTTAGTTGATTGTTTTTATTGGTCAGAAGAACAATTCAAAACCAACTTAGCAGGCAGCCCCATCTATCGCATCGGTTATCATCAATGGCTACGCAACATTGCTGTTGGCTTGGGCAACGCAGCCACTACCCCCAAAATAGTTGCCGCATTACAAAGCCGAGTGAACGATAACTCTGAATTGCTACAAGAACATGTTAAGTGGGCGCTTAAACAGCATAAAGTAGGCTAAAACTAAACTATGTTACTTAATTTGTGAATAAATAACCCTAGTAGTAAAATAGCTAACTGGAACTACAGCGCAACAATCCATTGCAAAGTGCAAACATGCTCTCCCAAAACTCTCAGCAGTTAAAACATAAAACCATTACCTACACATCCAAGTGTTTTTTAGCTATCGCTGTCATTATCATTGGCTTCGCTACTTACTATTATCAATCTGAAAAAACCACTGAATATACAACGCATAGTATTGATGAGCTTTCAACAGTAAAACATGAGGCAGTCATTGCCAAGATTAGGTTGAAAGAGGTTTGGCGCGATGTCATTCTCACTGCCAAGGAACCAAAGTTCGAACAGATCATAAATCACCCTAAACTCGACAAGCTTGATAATTTAAAAGATTTAGAAGAAAAGCTGAGTGACTTAGCCACAGTTAAACAAGATTACGAGCAAATTCGCTGGATAGACGAAACAGGCATGGAGCGCATCAGAGTAAACTTCAAAAATAATACTGCGAGCGTTACACCAAATTCAGAACTACAAGATAAGTCAGACCGTTACTACTTTAAAGATACGATGAAGTTCGATATTGGCGAGGTCTACGCATCGCCTTTAGACCTAAATATTGAGCATAATGCGATTGAGGTTCCCTACAAACCCACCATTCGTTTCGCTACGCCAGTTGCCGACCAACATGGCAACAAAAAGGGCATTATTATCATCAACTTCATTGGTCAAAAATTTCTCAATGAAGTTGTAGCCGCTATAGACACGCATATCAACCACACTATGTTACTAAACCGTAACGGCTACTATCTGGTAAGTGAACATGCTAAAAATAATTGGGGATTCATGTTTAATCGCGATGACCTAACCCTTGCAAAATCGAACCCAAAGGCATGGGCACGCATCAACCTAAGCGACCGTGGGCAATTCTTAGATGAAGATGGTTTATGGACGTTTCGTACTGTATACCCAGCCCCCTACAAACAACAGTCAGCACAAAGTAAATTACAGTCAGCAGAATATAAATGGAAGATCGTATCCAGACTGCCGACTCAGGAGCTATACAAAAACTCGACTAAACTTGGTACGCTCTTAATTTACGTGGTAACGGTATTGCTTAGTCTCTTATTTTGGTTTTGCTGGAGACTTGGCCGCTATCAAGCAGAGAACGCTTTTTATGCAATTCAGCAGAAAATTGCTGCCACCGTTTTCGAATCTCAAGAAGGCATGATGGTGACCGATGCTAATAAAGTGATTTTGCGCGTGAACAGTGCTTTCACAAAGATTACAGGTTTTAGCGCTGAAGATAGTATCGGCAAAACACCCAGCATAGTGAACTCTGGTAGACAAGATGCAACTTTCTACACAGCCATGTGGCAAAGCATCAACAACACAGGGGCATGGGAAGGCGAAATTTGGAATAAGCGCAAGAGTGGTGAAATCTATCCCGAACATCGCACTATTACTGCCATCAAAGATAACGCAGGCATTGTGACTAACTATGTCACCACATTTACAGATATCACGTTGAGCAAAGCGGCCTCAGATAAAATTAAGAATCTTGCTTTTTACGATACACTCACCCACCTTGCCAACCGCCGATTATTGATAGATAGACTGAATCAAACACTCTCGCTCTGCAAACGCAATCACAAACATGCTGCACTGATGTTTTTGGATTTGGACAACTTTAAACCACTCAATGACACGCATGGCCACATGGTTGGGGATTTGCTCCTCATAGAAGTCGCACGCAGACTTGAAAGCTGTGTACGAGAGGTTGATACTGTAGCTCGTTTTGGTGGTGACGAATTTGTCGTCATGTTAAGTGAGTTAGATGTAGACAGAACTACTTCACTCACAGAAGCAAAAGTCGTGGCAGAAAAAATACGTACCGAGCTATCTAAACCTTACCTATTAACCATTATGCATGACCATCAGCCCGACTCCATTATTGAGCACACCTGTACATGTAGTATTGGTGTTGTCATATTTGATGGTAGTGAAAATAGTCAAGAAGCATTAACGGAACGAGCCGATAACGCTATGTATGATGCAAAACAAGCTGGGCGCAATCAGGTTAGGTTCTATGATAAACAAGTTTAAGCGACCACTTTTGACCAAAGGTTAACCTTATTTAAAAAACTGACCATCTCGAGCTTTACGATGAGCAAGTCCAAGTGACGATGTTTAAGAGCGGACAAGCGATAACCAAGTACCCCTCAGTCAGTTAGACGCAAACACTACATTGACTTAAACGCCTTCCGCTGCGCCAACATCGCCGCGCCAATAATGCCAGCTTGATCACCCATAGTAGAAATACTGACATTGACTTTGCCGCGTAGCGTAGGTATCAAATCCTGTTCCAGTTGTACTTGGAATGCTTTCGCCATGTGCACCCAACCAGCACTCATACCGCCACCGATCACGACATCAGTGACATCTATCACTTTAAGAATATGTGCCAGAGCTTGTGCAAGCGATGACCCTGCCAAACAATAGGCTTCAATAGCGGCCGAATCCCCTGCTTTAGCATGTATAGCAATCTCGTGAGCTGTGTATTGTTTCCCAGTTAATTTAGCATAACTGATGGCAACACCGCTCGCAGAAGCATATTGCTCCATACATCCATAATTACCACAACCACATGGCCTAGCGTCTGCATGTAGTGATTGAGGTCTGACAATAATATGGCCAACCTCCATCGCAACGCCATGCTGCCCTTGAAATGGTTGACCATTCAAAATCAAACCACCACCAACACCAGTGCCGAGCCCTAAGTACAGCATGTTTCTGGATTTAGTCACATTTGCAGCGAATTCACCATAAGCTGCAGCAAGTGCGTCGTTTTCAGTGATGACTGGTAAAGCAACTAATTGGCTTAAATCAGCACTTAAATCAACATAACTTAAACCTGGCAAGTTAGGGGATTGTGAGATTTTCTGTGTATTTGGATCAATAAATCCCGGAAAACCAATGCCTATGGAAGAAATATCTGGATACTTATTTCTGACGCTCTCAATTGCAGCAGCAATCGTTGTTAAAATAGCTTGCCAAGCCTGCTCTGGTGCATGTGGATGTGATTTACATAACCCAGAAAAATCTGCATGAAATCGCATTTCTTCCAACAAGCGTACGGTATCATTCTGCACACGATATTCCACAACCCCTAAACGCAGATTCGTGCCACCTACGTCAACCCCAATAAGCAGACTCATGTTATGAGCGACGTCCTGAGCTCGCAATAATATCAGCGATTGTTTTTTGCTGCTCAGGCTGAAGTTCTTGCCAATTGAAACGCCAAAGCCAATTTCCTGTTGATGTGCCAGGCATATTCATTCTGTGGTTTGAGTCCAGCGCCAAAACATCCTGCATAGGAATAATTGCCAATTGCGCATTTGAGGCCATGGTAAGGTCAATCAAATCATTGGGCATATTGACCTCATGCGGCGTAGATCGTGATGACTGCAAGTAAGCATGTAAATGCCCACGCTGATTCTCATCTAAACTGTTATACCAACCAACTGTTGTATCGTTATCATGCGTGCCAGTATACGCGACGCTGTTGGACTCTATGTGGTGAGGCAGGTATGGGTTATCTTCCTCGCCACCAAAAGCAAAATGCAAAATCTTCATGCCAGGTAGATTATATTGATGGCGTAAGGCATCGACCTCTGGGGTAATAATGCCTAAATCTTCTGCTATCAATGTTATTTTAGGCAAAGAGCGCATGATTGCCGCCAGCAACTCATCGCCTGGCGCGGCAACCCACTGACCATTAATCGCCGTTTCTTCGTTAGCGGGAATCTCCCATGCCGCTTGCAAACCTCTAAAATGGTCAATACGCACAATATCAAACAACTCATTTTGCGTTGCCATACGCGATATCCACCACGCATAGCCATTAGCAGCCATTGCCTCCCAGTTGTAATGTGGATTACCCCAGCGTTGCCCTGTCTCTGAGAAATAGTCTGGCGGCACACCTGCCACCACATTCATATTTTTATCACTATCCAACTTGAATAAATGTGGTTGTGCCCATACGTCAGCACTGTCGTAAGCCACGAATATAGGAATATCACCGAATAAATATACATGTTTGCTGGCTGCATAGGCTTTGAGCTCCAGCCATTGAGTAAAAAATACAAATTGCGTAAATTTAATTACAGATATTTCCTGTATAAGCTCCGCCTGGGCTTGCTCCAAAGCAATTGCATCTCGATTTTTATAGGCTTCAGGCCAGTAATTCCAACCAGCCTGATTAAACTTTTTACGCAGAGCTAAAAACAATGCAAAATCATTCAGCCACAGGCATTGCTGACTACAAAAATCTTCAAACTCTTGCCGCTGTTTTTTACCAGCTTTCTGACTAAACACCAGATATGCCTTAGCAATTAAAGGTGATTTATCTGTTGATTTACTGATGGCTAATGCGCTTAGATCATCTTTAGTTAATAGCCGCTTTGCTTCTAGTGCTTCCAAGCTTATAAAATCTGGATTACAGGCATGTGCAGACAGGCATTGATAAGGTGAGTTATCCGCATGCGGCATATTAATTGGCAATGTTTGCCAAACACTAGCTCCAATTTCATGTAAAAAATCCACAAAACGATATGCCTCAGCACCTATGTCCCCCACGTAGAACTCGCTTGGTAGTGAGCTAACGTGCAACAAAACTCCTGCACGGCGTTGACTTAATGGGGTAGTGCTGTGCAAATGTGTCATAGATTTCTACATAATAAAGAATTAAATAAGGGTCAGCGAACAATCCCGCTACAAATAAATATACTCCATGCACTTATTACCTAAACGTCTAGGCTTGTCCACGACGCATGGTGCCTGAGTTTTCTGCGTTACCGCCTCCAGCACTAATCGAAACATGTAAAGCATCCGGCACAGGTTGCTGTAACAAGGTATATAAGTTAATCAGGTTGCGTCGATAAAGCAGGTCAAAACTTGCGACGCTATCTGACGAGTTATAATCGCCAAACCACCAAAACCAGTCAGAACCTTCACAAATAGCTAATTGGTGTTCACAGGCCTTTAGCTGCTTAGCATCCAACTGACCTTTAGAAAGGACACTGTCATACGTTTTTTTAGCTTCACAGAGTAAGTCCCAAGCCAAGTTTTTATCTTTACTGCCAATCCATGTACTAAAAGTACCATACACCCAACTACCAGCTGCCACCTCTGGCAATACTGGGGCGGATAATCCCACAGTTTGTGCTGCTGGGGATTGATACATATCAACCGTGTCACTAAAAGTACTCATTTCAATATCAGGATGGTTCACCAGTGCCGCATAAAGTTCACTTAAGAAATGGTAGCCATTGTAAGGATAGTATTCCCATGCATTTTCACCATCGAGAATCACACTAACGACTTTCGAGTGTGCACTGGTATTTGAATGGTGAATATGTTCCAGCGCGTGAATAAAATCATTCACCGCATCGCGTGCATACATTCCCGAGTACTCAAAACCAATTTTATCTGAAAGGCTGTCATCTCTAAAAAAGCACAAGATATCACGCTTACCATTCGTGACTCGATATGGTTGATAGAGATATTCCATTTTATTCGAAGCATCTAACTGCGACTTATGCAAACTGTTTGCCAACACACTCTGACCTGTCGCAGCCCATTCCACGCCATACTCAGCCATTAATGATAATGCCGCATGAGAAACACCACCTTCAGCTGGCCACATACCACGTGGCACGCCACCAAAATGAGTTTTATGAAATTTATTAGCAGAGACCACATGCGCTACAGCCCGAGCATGTCCGCCTAAATACTTTTCATTCTCTGGAAGCGGTGCATCAGGCATTGCATCTAATGTAGATTTAAAATCCAGCAACAGCGGCAAAATAGGGTGGTAGTAAGGTGTAGTAGATATTTCAATCTGCTTACGATCCATTAACGCTTTATAGCGCGGAATCAAGCCTGAAACCGTTTCACCAACCACTTTAAACAACTGTTGCCTTTCCTCAAGTGTAAATAACACTCCTTTAGTCATCAACGACTGCACCACGTGATTATTGCGACGCAGGCTCTCTCCACACCAAGCCAAGTGATACCATACTAACAAGTCCGCTTTATACTGTGCATTGAGGTAATGAAATTCATCGCTATCCGCCATTGAATCCACTAGTTTATAAAGCTGGAACAAACGCTGATAATGCGGAAAAGGACTCAGCATCTTTTCATGATGACTCTTGAAACAACTTTCCACGATTAAGCGGCATTGCGTCGAGCTAATGCCATCCAAGTCCTCTTCGGCCAAAAGTGCGAGTAATGGATCACGGATTTTATTGTGTTTAAATTGAAGCGTGTAATCTTCAAGCTGCTCAAGCAGAATCGGCACAAAATTAAAAGTCACGCGTGCTTTTGGATTGGCTTCCAGATGAAACGCCATGTCACTATAGTCTTTTATGGCATGTAGATATGTCCATGGCAACACATACTCATTAGTAGCAAGGTCACGGTAATCTGGCTGATGCATATGCCAGTAGAGGTTCAGAAACAACTTTGGACGATTGGATATCACGTAAACTAACAACCTTAAAATTTATAATTAACAATAACGTACCGATTTATTCGTTGCAGACTGTTGCTACAATGTATGGAGATAGATTATCGAACCATGACCTATATAACCAATCCTAACCAATAAATCCACTATCTAGACCACTCGATACAAATCTTGCCCGAGCATATCTGGTGTCACCAGCGTAATACCTTTTTCAGACACATAAAAACGTTTAGCATCCAAAGCCAAATCCACGCCGATCTGCATGCCTTCAGGGATTACGCAACCTCTATCTATCACGGCATTTTTAAGTACGACATTACGATTCACCGTAACCTTTGGTAAGAGTACTGACCCATCAATCTGAGAGTAACTGTGCACACGCACATCTGAAAACAAAACCGAACTTACAATACACGAACCACTAATCAAACAACCGCCTGAGACCAATGAATCTACAGCTTTACCTGTCCGACCTTCATCATTAAAAACAAATTTTGCTGGTGGCAACTGCTCTTGGTAAGTCCAGATCGGCCATTTTCTATCATACAAATTAAGCTCAGGAACGACTCTTGTCAATTCCATATTAGCTTCCCAGTAAGCATCTATCGTACCGACATCTCGCCAGTAATAATTACCATTTTTAGCACCTACACAGCTCTCAGTAAAACGATGTGCCTGAATTTTATATTTCTTGATGATGTACGGAATAATATCACTACCAAAGTCGTGAGTAGATTTCGGATCCCCAGCATCACGCACTAACTGCTCATAAAGAAACTTAGCATTAAATATATAGATACCCATGCTGGCAAAAGCTTTTGTCGGATCACCTGGTATGTGCTTAGGATTAGCAGGTTTTTCTGCAAACTCAATCACTCGGTCAGTATCATCCACGGCTAAAACACCAAAACCTTTAGCGTCCTCTAAAGGCACATTAATACAAGCAACCGTCATATCTGCATTACTTTTTGCATGCGTAGCCAGCATTTGGCCATAATCCATCTTATAGATATGATCTCCCGCTAAGATTAAAACATACTCCCCTCCGCCTTCACGTAGCAAATCAATATTTTGATACACAGCATCGGCGGTCCCTTTATACCACTCCTCTGATATACGTTGCTGTGCTGGGATAATATTCACATACTCATTAAACTCTCCACGTAAAAAGCCCCAGCCACGTTGAATATGCTGAATCAAGCTTTGTGCTTTATATTGAGTGGCCACGTTAATGCGGCGAATACCAGAGTTAATGCAATTGGAGAGAGGAAAATCAATAATCCTGAATTTCCCGCCAAACTGTACGGCAGGCTTAGCGCGCCAGTCAGTAAGATTCTTTAAGCGGCTACCACGTCCACCAGCAAGAATAATGGCGACGGTGTTTTTGGTTAACGTACTAATAAAACGATCTGAATGCTGATCATGCGGCATGATGCCCTCCTGAAGTTTAATTAACGATTAATTGACTAGCCGGGCTTACTAGCTTAATTTACATACGGTACACCATTGATTACATTATAATCAGCTTAAAGCACTATAATCTAGTCTAAACACAGCGAATCACTTAAAAAAATATTTCTTAGAAAATTTACGGGGAATGTATCTTGGCAAAGCCTAAAACACCTTTAGTCACTACAGAAATAAACTCATCGACGGTAGTTGAATCTAAAGCCGTGAAATATAAAGCGCCAGCTCAGGCGCTTCAACTCATTTTAGAAGCTAGGCATCACGACCCATTCAGCTTTCTAGGACTGCACGCCATTGATGGCAACCCCAAACACGGCTATATCTATCGTGCATTTCTGCCCAATGCATCAGAAGTATCAATTAAAATCACAGAAACTTGGCACAAGCTCGAAAAAACACATATTGATGGTCTATTTGAATTACCTAGTCAAACCGCACTTAGCAAACCTTGTTTGCTGAAAATAGTAGCTGGCGGTAGCACCTACGAAACTTACGACCCTTACACTTTCACCACCAGCCTAACACAAGATGAATTGTATTTATTTGGTGAAGGACGCCTAAAAGAAGCCTACAAAACACTAGGTGCGCAATGCATCACACAAGATAACATTGCCGGTGTACGCTTTGCAGTGTGGGCGCCAAATGCCGAACGCGTAAGCGTGACAGGCAGCTTCAACAACTGGGATGGCCGTATCCATTCAATGCGAGCGCATGGCTCAAGTGGCATCTGGGATATATTCATTCCGCACTTAACAACTGCTGATACTTATAAGTTTGAAATCCGCAACCGCCATACAGGTCAAACTTTAATTAAAACCGACCCATATGGTTTTGAGTTTGAACAACGCCCAGGCACTGCAGCAAGAGTTAGCAGTAGCAAGCATCAATGGCACGATGATAAGTGGTTATCCGCCCGCAAACAGCGTGATTGGCTGCACGCCCCATTCAATTGCTATGAAGTCCATCTAGGCTCATGGAGACGCAATAAAAGAAATCATTTCTTAAATTACCGCGAGCTTGCTGAAACCTTAGTGCCTTATGTAGCGGAAATGGGTTATACCCATGTTGAACTGATGCCAATTTCCGAGCATCCTCTGACAGAATCCTGGGGCTATCAAACCACGGGTTATTTTGGTGTTACTAACAGGTTCGGCTCACCAGATGACCTGAAATTTTTAATAGATGCATTTCACCAAGCCAATATCGGTGTTATTTTAGACTGGGTTCCAGGTCACTTTCCCAAAGACGACTGGGCATTGGCACGCTTTGATGGCACGGCTTTATATGAACATGAAGACCCTCGTTTAGGTGAGCATCAAGACTGGGGCACTTATATTTTCAATTACGGCCGCAATGAAGTACGTAATTTTTTAATGGCTAATGCACATTTTTGGCTGGCGGAATTCCATATTGATGGTTTGCGTGTGGATGCAGTAGCCTCCATGCTCTATCTTGACTATTCACGTAAAGCAGGTGAGTGGCTACCCAACAAGTTTGGCGGAAGAGAAAACCTTGATGTGATTGAATTTCTCAAACAACTGAATGTAATGGTCGGTGAAGATTTTGCAGGTGTACTGACTATTGCGGAAGAGTCTACCGCATGGCCAATGGTATCCAGACCTGTTTACTTAGGTGGATTAGGCTTCAGTATGAAATGGAACATGGGCTGGATGAATGACACCTTATCCTACATTGAGAATGATCCTGTTCATAGACGTTATTACCATGACATGCTAACTTTTGGTCAACTATATGCATATTCAGAAAACTTTGTATTACCGTTTTCTCATGATGAAGTCGTTCATGGTAAGAAATCACTGTTAGACAAAATGCCTGGCGATGCATGGCAAAAATTTGCCAACCTACGTTTGCTGATGACCTATCAAATGACTGCGCCTGGGAAAAAACTTAACTTCATGGGCAATGAATTTGGTCAAGGTAGAGAGTGGAATGTTAACAGCAGCTTGGACTGGCACTTACTCAGCAATGAATATGAGGGTCACCAATGGCATCAGGGTATTAAGCAAGTTAACACTGATCTTAATAAACTCTACAAAGAAACCTATGCACTTCATGCACTGGACTTTGACCACCAAGGATTTGAATGGATTGATTGCCACGATACAGAACAATCAATTATCAGCTTTATTAGACGCGGATTAGACAACAGTTTTGTTATAATAGTACTGAATTTCACACCAGTGCTACGTCATGACTATCGGATTGGTGTGCCGCAAGCAGGCGATTACCGCGAACTGTTTAACAGCGATGCTGCTTGTTATGGCGGCAGCAATAATGGCAACGGCGCTGGATTGCATACAGAAAACGTAGCATGGATGAATAAAAACCAATCAATGGTTATTACGCTACCTCCGTTAGCAGGTCTAATTTTAAAATTAGGCTAGTTCTAAAGATTAAATTAGCGCTACTATTAAACAACTTAAAATAAAGCATCGTTACCAAAAATGTCTTCTTTAACTCAATACCCAGTTTGGCAAAAACTTTGCCATCATCAACAAGCGATTTCCGCTACGCACATGCGTGATTTATTTGCCAAAGATGCAAACCGCTTCAGCAAGTACAGTCTTAAATTTTCTGACTTACTGCTAGATTACTCCAAGCATCGTATTGACGATAAGACTTTACCTATGCTCATGCAATTGGCACGTGAAGCCAATGTTGAAGGCTGGCGTGACCGCATGTTTGCTGGTGACAAAATCAATATCACTGAAAATCGTGCTGTACTCCATACCGCACTGCGTAACCGTAGCAACACGCCGATAATGGTTGATGGTAAAGATATTATGCCAGATGTAAACGCAGTGTTAGCACAGATGCGCAAATTTTCAAATAGTGTACGTGACGGCAGTTGGGTAGGTTACTCAGGCAAACGAATCACAGATATTGTAAATATTGGTATTGGCGGCTCAGACTTAGGTCCAGTCATGGTATGTGGGGCATTAGAACCTTATGCCAGCCCAGATTTGCACGCACATTTCGTCTCTAATATTGATGGCGCTCACCTTATGGAGACGCTGAAAGTCTGCAATCCTGAAACCACATTATTTATTGTCGCTTCAAAAACCTTTACCACCCAAGAAACCATGACTAATGCGCACTCTGCACGCACATGGTTTTTAGAGTCAGCAAAAGATGAAGCACATATCGCCAAACATTTTGTTGCCCTTTCAACCAATGTAAAAGCGGTACAAGAGTTTGGTATTGATACGGCCAACATGTTTGCATTTTGGGATTGGGTCGGAGGTCGCTATTCACTCTGGTCAGCTATTGGACTATCTATTGCCATATATGTAGGCATGGATAATTTTGAAGCCTTGCTCACTGGTGGGCATGAAATGGACAACCACTTCAAAACAGCACCTCTAGAGCAAAATATGCCAGTAATTATGGCAATGATCGGCATCTGGTATAACAACTTCTTCCATGTTGATTCACAAGCCATTCTACCTTACGACCAGGGTATGGCTCGCTTCCCAGCTTATTTGCAACAAGCTGATATGGAAAGTAATGGTAAGTTTATTGATAGAAAAGGCAATCGTGTTAAATATAAAACTGGCTCTGTCATTTGGGGTGAGCCTGGCACCAATGGCCAGCATGCTTTTTACCAACTCATCCATCAAGGTACACAAATAGTACCGTGCGATTTCTTAATGCCAGTACATAGCCACTACGCTATTGGTAAACATGGTTATGCGCATCACAAAATCTTGCTCGCTAATTTTCTGGCGCAAACGCAATCTTTAATGCTGGGTAAAACCAAAGAGCAAGCTCGCGCAGAACTTGAAGAACAAGGTCTAACAGGCGATGCGCTTGAAAACTTACTCCCACACAAAGTATTTGAAGGTAACCGCCCTACTACCTCGATTATGTTCGATAAACTAACGCCAAATACATTAGGTAAGCTTATTGCACTTTATGAACATAAAATATTCGTGCAAGGCATTATCTGGAACATCAACAGCTTTGACCAATGGGGCGTTGAATATGGGAAACAAATAGCACAGCAAATCCTACCTCAATTAACCAACGATGACATCATTAGCGATTATGACAGCTCTACAAATGGTTTAATCAACTACACAAAAGCACGAAAATAACTTTCGACCATCAAAACAGCAGCCGTTGGATTAATAAAAAAGCTCAGATTATCTGAGCTTTTTCTATTCTACACATCACCTAATGAGGCTTACTGAATCGGTTACATCACTGATTTAAAATAATTAAGTCTGTCACAGGTAGCTTTATAGTCTAGGAAGTCAGCAGTCAGAGCTGAGTGACTCATCATTGCTTTGGTTCTTAATATCATAAAAAAAACATTTGCATCAATAACTACTTTTTCTTTATTACTTAAATCTTGGTTGTTCAGTGAAGTAAATAAATCTGGATGATTATGGTCATACCACCAATATGTAAGAGTGCTGCCAGATATACTTCTACCGCTCTCCTCAAACCTAGCCTTAAACCCAAGTTTGGGCCAAAGCTTTGTACCTTAAAATCCCGCCTACAATAAAGTCCAATACCTTTTAGCTTTTGTGTTTCTGAAACAAGTTTCTCCAACAACAGCGCAGCAATCCCTAGATTCCTAAAATCCGACCTAACACAAAGGTGGACGATACTTGCAATGTTTCTTGAAGTCGTAATTCTGTAAAGTAGGTATGCGAAACCTTGATGTCATGATAGCGCTGCAAATGCCAAACAATCATATCTGGCCCAAAATGATAGGTTGAACGCAAGTAAACAATTTTATCTTCTATCGCTCTTGGCACGCGTAGCGTCTGATTCTCAGGGCAAGGCTTGTTATTCACCAAGGCATTATTGCCACCCGACTCATAAGCACTACGCCATGTATAAAACGTTTCACGACAAATTCCAAAGTAACGACCGGTTTTAGAAATATTCCCATGCTCTTTGGCGTGATTTAGTACCTTTAGCTTTCTAGCAATATCTTGCTCTGCTTTTCTTTCCATTGTCTCGACTCCAAAATAAACAAATCAAATCATAAATTTGTCTACCTAGGTCGAGATTTTTATAGGCCGTCAATGCTATTCACCAACACCCTGATTATGCATGGACGCTAAAGAATATGGCTAAAGAGGCTGCACTTTCACGTACCACATTCGCAGAAACTTTCAAGGCTGTAAGCGGTTGGACTGCTGGTCAATACCTGACTTGGTGGCGAATGCAGCTAGCTTGGTCGCTGCTGAGCGATGGTGAGAATATCGCTGGTACAGCAAATAAAGTGGGTTATCAATCTGAGTCCGCTTTTTCGCAGGTATTTTAAAAGGTGTTCTTGGTGTCCGCGGGTAAGGTACGTAGGGGTATTACCATTTAAGTATCCGGTAGATTAGAGTGGTAACATAAATGGCAAATCTTTTTTAATTTTAGCGGTGCAGGTAAATTTAAGAGCATGTGTTTTACTAGGCTATGGACTCCGTTAAATAGGGGCAAGGTCAGATTGGCCCGAATGGGCTATTGAGAGTTAATGATAACAATATCCCTGTATTTAATTCCACATAAACGCTAAATTTCATTCCAATTGCTCACTCACCCAATTACATCCCTCACTGCTCAGTGATTGCAATCCCGCTATCTGTCCATTACAGCCCAGTAGTTGCAATGCAATGTGCCAGAGCAATGCCCAGCATGGGCCTAGTTAATAACATGGCAATATGTTTCAAAATTGTTAATATAATGTAAATTATAAGTAATGTTATGCTAATATTATTTATAACTTACCTTCATTACTCGATCTGATTAACGTACCATGTTCGATGATATTTTTGCCTCTTATGTACTACACATGCTTCTTTTCCCACTCTCGATACAGGCTCTTTCTAGTAGAGCCATGGCTTACATCAGTTGCACACTTAGACCTTGGCTGTGTTAGCGGTCACCGCCCCTCACCGTTGGCGCGGCATTACTTGCCTCACGGCTGCCGAACATCAGTTGAAAGTACCAATCCTGACAGTCGGCAAGCTTGAGTTCTGTTAATAAATTAAATAGTAAAGTGATACTTAAATATGAAAATGACTGTTGCCAGAAAGATGTTGTTGCTGACTTTTATAGCCTTGGCTGGATTGATAGGATTAATGGTGTTAAGTCAGCACCAAATGGAAAAGGTGTTTAATGAAGCCAATTATTCAAATACTAACATCACGCCAAGCATTGTCGTGTTGGACAAGATTCGCTACAAGTTCAATACCTTACGCATCAGGGCGGCAAACCATACCCTGATTGATGATGCTGACAAAGTTGCAGAAGTTGAAGTCGCCATCAGGAAGTTGCAGGCTGAACTGGGTGCTTTATGCAAAGAGTATGAATCATATATTGCCGATAATGAAGATAGACAGCTATTGGAGGCAGATAAAGCGGGGCTGAATGAGTATTATGCGGGTATGGAGCCGATATTGGATGCCTCGCGTGCTAACGATAAAGCACTGGCTCATAAGTTGTATATTGACATTCGCGCGACAGCCGAGAAGGCAAATGGTGCAATTGCGGCGCATATGGACTACAACGTGAAACTGGGCCAGCAAAGTGTCAAGAGTGCCGTAGAAGCAAAAGACAGTGCGCAGAAGTTTTTTATGCTGATTGGCGTATTTATTTTGCTAGCGATTGCAGTGATGAGCTTTATGATTACACGCAACTTGCGCAAGCAGCTGGGCGGTGAGCCGGATGATGTTGCTGCTATGGCCAACAATATTGCTAATGGCGATTTAAGCAGTGCAATCAATCTAACAGCCGGCGATAGCAGCAGCCTGATGGCTGCTATGGTCACCATGCAAAATGCCATCAAGTTGTTGGTGGCGGATGCAGCGATGCTTACGCAAGCGGCTGTGTCTGGTCGCTTATCGATACGTGCAGATGCCACGCAACATCAAGGAGATTACCGTAAAGTCGTTGAAGGTGTAAATGCTACGCTGGACTCAGTAATTGGCCCCCTCAATGTGGCAGCTAAATATGTTGAAGATATATCTAAAGGTAATATTCCCGCCAAGATTACTGATACCTACAACGGTGATTTCAACGCCCTTAAAAATAACCTCAATCAATGTATTGATGCAGTAAATGCACTGGTGGTTGATGCGGGTGCGCTGGCCGAGGCGGCACAAAAAGGCTTGCTATCTACGCGTGCTGATGCCACTAAACATCAAGGCGATTTCTGCAAGATTGTTGCCGGAGTAAACAATACGCTGGACGCGGTGATTGGCCCTCTAAACGTTGCCGCTCAATATGTGGACAATATCTCTAAAGGCAATATCCCAGCCAAAATCACGGATACTTACAACGGTGATTTTAATACCATCAAGAACAATCTGAATCAGTGTATTGACGCCATTAATGCACTGGTGGCTGATGCGGGCATGCTGGCAGACGCCGCTAAAAAAGGCTTGTTATCTACTCGCGCAAATGCAGCAAAACATCAGGGCGACTTCCGTAAAGTAGTAGAGGGTGTGAATAGCACGCTGGATGCTGTGATTGGACCGCTCAACGTTGCCGCCAACTGTGTGGATAGAATCTCTCAAGGTGATATACCTGCTAACATCACCGATACTTACCATGGGGATTTCAATACCATTAAGAATAACCTCAATACTTGTATTGACGCCGTCAACAGGTTAGTCAGCGATGCCAATATGCTGGCCGAAGCAGCCAGTGAGGGCCGTATTACCAAACGTGCTGATGCCACAGAACATCAGGGGGATTTCCGTAAGATTGTGGAAGGCGTCAATGCAACCTTGGAAACCATTGTAGCGCCGATTATTGCCATTAAAGAAGCGGTTGAAACCATCAACACCGCTGCGGGTGAAATATCCTCAGGTAACAACGATCTCTCTCAACGTACTGAGCAACAAGCTTCTACGCTGGAAGAAACTGCCGCCAGTATGGAGGAATTAGCCTCTACGGTTAAAAACAATGCAGACAATGCAAAACAAGCTAATCAATTATCACTTACCGCATCCAGTGTGGCGGTTAAAGGCGGCGAGGTTGTGGCAGAGGTGGTCGCCACCATGAGTGCAATCAATGCCAGTGCCAAGAAAATTGAAGACATTATTTCTGTAATTGACGGTATTGCCTTCCAAACCAATATTCTCGCACTGAATGCTGCTGTTGAAGCAGCAAGAGCTGGTGAACAAGGCCGAGGTTTTGCTGTAGTAGCAGGTGAAGTACGCAACTTGGCACAACGTTCAGCCAGCGCAGCCAAGGAAATTAAAGACCTCATTACTGATTCGGTCACTAAAACCGCTGAAGGTACTAAGCAGGTTGAAAATGCAGGTGACACCATGCATGAAGTGGTGAGCTCAGTGAAACGTGTCGCAGACATTATCAGTGAAATTGCAGCGGCTTCAATAGAGCAAAGCCAAGGCATTAACCAAGTCAACAATGCGGTCACCACATTAGATGAAGCTACTCAACAGAATGCTGCCTTGGTAGAGCAAGCTGCCGCTGCTGCGATGTCTCTGGTGGAGCAAGCCAATGCTTTAACGGATGTAGTGAGTGTGTTTAAGTTGGATGACAGTCAAGTACGCGCATCAGAAAACAACGCTAAAGGTCGCTCTGCAGCAAGATTAGCTCCCCCCAAGGTAACGACAGCTCAACTATCAGTCGTTAAATTGAAGTCAAGTACAGCTAATAGTGATTGGGAAGAGTTTTAAGAAAAGCAGTAATATTTTAGGGGCGACTGTTGTCGGAGAGTCTTTGATTGACAGCATAGGTCACTTCCACTTTGCAACTGTTCAAACGACATCGGACTCAGTTGATTAAAATGACTTTGCCAATCAGTATTAAATTTACAATCAAATTGCAGCATAATTATGATGACTTACCCTTCTACTAAATCGGACTCAGCTCATGTGTGCAAATGAAGAACTTCAGCGTGAGATATTTGAACGCAAGGTGGTTGAAGAAAAAAATCAGCGACTGACGCAACTTTATGCTGCGCTGAGTCAGTGCAATGAGGCTATCGTGCGCTGCACTAGCGAAGATGAACTGTTCCCGTCAATCTGCCGTAGTGCGGTGCAATTTGGTGGCATGAAAATGGCGTGGATCGGGATGGTTGATGAGGCAAGTCAATGGGTTAAACCTGTTGCCTCCTATGGCGAGGGCGCAGAATATCTGGATGATATTCAGGTTTCTACAGATGCTAACAATCCTGCTGGGCGTGGCCCAGCAGGCACTGCTATCCGTGATAACCAACCGTTTTGGTGTCAGGATTTCCAACATGACCCCGTAACAATGCCGTGGCATGAACGCGGTATGCATTTCGGTTGGGGCGCCTCGGCCTCGCTGCCGCTACTCAGGAATAATGTGGCCATCGGTGCCTTTACTTTGTATGCCTCCGAAGTCAACGCTTTTGACGAAGACGCGCGTAGACTGCTGCTTGAAATGGCGATAGATATCAGTTTTGCACTGGACAATTTCGCTCGGGAAAGCGAACGCAGACAAGCGCAAGAGGCACTCATCAAAAGCGAATCCCATTTTCGTGCTTATTTCGAACGTTCCATGGTGGGGATGGCTGCGACCAGTTTGGAAAAAGGCTGGCTGGAGGTTAACGATACCTTGTGTGCGATGCTGGGTTATTCTCGCGAAGAGCTAATAAGCCTGACTTGGCGTGAACTGACCCATCCTGACGACATTGCCGCCAATGAAGTCTTGTTCAACCGAATATTGCAAGGTGAGATTGAGGAATATACGTTTGACAAACGCTTCGTCCGCAAAGATGGCATCTTCGTTTACGTCCACCTTGCTACGCGTGCCCTGCGTCATGCGGACGGCCGCCTTGATTACATGATTGTGTTGGTTGAGGACATCACCGCGCGCAAAAAGACCGAGGAACGCGTTCAATTGCTGGTACATTTCGACCAACTCACTGGGCTACCTAACCGTGCGTTGTTCACTGACCGCACCAACCAAGCTCTTAGCATGGTTCAGCGCAACAAAGAGCCGCTATCAATATTATTCCTTGATCTTGATCATTTCAAAAATATCAACGATACGCTTGGCCACAGCATCGGTGATGCGCTACTGATAAAGGTGGCAAAACGCCTGAAATTGGCAGTGCGTGATGAAGACACGGCTTCACGCCAGGGTGGGGATGAGTTCGTTCTAGTATTGCCGGGTATTGATGCTATCGGCGCAGCGCATGTGGCTGAGAAGTTGCTGGAGACAGTCGCTCATTCCTACCAGATCGAGCAGCATGAATTGCACATTACCTCCTCGATTGGCATCGCCATGTATCCAGACGACGGAAATGATTTTGAGTCTCTCTTTAAGTGTGCTGACGTTGCAATGTACCGCGCCAAGCACGATGGTCGCAACACTTACCGCTTTTTTACACAGGAAATGCAGATACATTCAGCGCGTACGTTGCAACTGGAAAATGCCCTGCGACATGCGCTGAAACTCGACCAATTGCAGTTGCACTATCAGCCCCAAGTGTCGTTGCAAGATGGGCGCATTATCGGTGCAGAAGCACTATTACGCTGGCAGCATCCAGAGCTGGGTACAGTTTCACCAGCAGAGTTTATCCCCATCGCAGAGTCCAGTGGCCAAATTCTAAAAATTGGCGAATGGGTGCTACGTAGAGCTGTTCATCAATTGAAAATTTGGATGGACAGCGGCTTTAAGCCAATGGTGATTGCGGTTAACCTCTCAGCCTTGCAGTTCCGTCATCCTCACCTGCCTGAATTGGTCACGCAGATTCTAGAAGAGGCGAAGCTGCCGCCACAGTATCTGGAGTTGGAGTTGACAGAGGGGGTCGCGATGGATGATCCGCTCCGAGCCATCGCGGTGATGGACGATCTACATGCGCGCGGTATCCGCATGTCGATTGATGACTTCGGCACTGGTTATTCTTCTTTGAGTTACCTTAAACGCTTCCAGATCTACAAGCTCAAGATTGACCAGTCCTTTGTGCGCGACATTACCGAAGACCCAGAAGATAAGGCTATTGTCACCGCCATCATCAGCTTGGCGAATAGTCTTGGTATGAAAACCATTGCCGAAGGTGTTGAAACTTCGGAGCAACTGGCATTCCTGCGTTTGCAGGGCTGTAACGAAGTGCAAGGATACTATTTCAGCAAACCATTGCCGGTCGATGAGTTCGAGGCGCATCTGCGGAGTAAGTGCGCTGTCTGAGAGTTGCAAGATGACCTTTTGGTATTGGTAAGTCTACGAAAGTTGAACACAATTTATGAGTTATCAGATGACGGCCTAGGCGTCCAACAACTCCCGCCTTTTGTGGGCTCTAGTCGAAACTCTAGAATCCTTTTCTTTCTAGGCTGGGAGGGACATAGGCTTGGTGCATTAATCAACTCTGATGAGTTCAATGTAAAAAATATGACATGTTTGGCTGGCATACCTGGTTATCAAGTTGGTTGGGATAATATTACTTTGTCATGCAATTTTATGCAGTTTAAAGAATTAAATACATTTGCCTCTCCCAGATTCAAATTTTCTGGCGCAAACGATCCCCTAAAAACATACACCATCATAAAGGGAGTCTATGATGCTGCTAAATATGAAAACTATTCGTTATCTGTTGCAGCATTTGGAACTAAGCCATCCGCGATTGCGGCTGCTCAATTTGCGGTTAATATCACTGAAATTCAAGAGGACAAAAGTAAAGACCTAATTATGTTATACGACTTTGCCAAAATTAAAATTGATAGGTCGTATGGAACCAGCATAATGCATATTTGGTCGTTTTCTTACTTTTCAAATAAAACTGCCTAAAAATAGTACAGACACCCAGTCGATTGAGGGATTGACTGTCTATATTTATTTTTAATCAATATTCATCAAGAATGATTGCTACAAAATTTTCTTAGTAGTACCAAAAAAGGCTCTTAGTAAGAGCCTTTTTAGTTTCAATTTTCGACAGACTTTATTACCGTCCGGCAAACTTTATTTTTTCCAATCAACTAAACTTTAAACCAATCAATCATCAGCACTAGATACAATCTTATGTATGCTTAAATCGGCACCAACAAACTCCTCTTCAGTTCCCATACGAATACCAATGGTTTTCTTAAGTACACCATAAACTACAGCACCACCAATGAGCGCAACAGCAATACCTAACCCAGTACCAATTAGTTGTGACACTAAGCTTACACCTCCAATACCACCAAGTGCCTTTGCACCAAAAATACCGGCAGCAATACCGCCCCAAGCACCGCACAAGCCATGTAATGGCCAAACACCTAGCACATCGTCAATTTTCAAACGGTTTTGCGTTAACGTAAATGCCCAAACAAATAGCACTCCAGCAACAGCACCAGTGACTAGCGCACCCATCGGATGCATAACATCAGAGCCTGCACAGACGGCAACCAAACCAGCCAGAGGTCCATTATGAACAAAACCCGGGTCATTTTTACCCATGACCAATGCCGCCAACGTACCGCCCACCAAGGCCATTAAAGAGTTAACTGCTACCAATCCAGAAATCCCTTGAATCGATTGTGCCGACATCACATTGAAACCAAACCAGCCCACGGTGAGTATCCAAGCACCTAATGCAAGAAATGGAATATTGGAAGGTGGATGAGCATGGATGCGACCATCCTTACCATAACGCCCACCACGTGCACCCAATAAAAGTACGGCGCTCAATGCAATCCAGCCACCCATTGCATGAACAACAACGGAGCCGGCAAAGTCATGAAATTTGGCGCCAAAAGCGACATTCAGCCAATCTTGAAAGCCATAATGGTTATTCCAGACAATCCCCTCATAAAATGGATAAACAAAACCCACCAATGCAAAGGTTGCTAGAAGCTGAGGATTGAATTTTGCTCTTTCAGCAATACCACCAGAAATAATCGCTGGAATAGCTGCGGCAAAAGTCAATAAGAAAAAGAACTTAACCAAACCAAAGCCATTCTTACTGGCAAGTGCGTCTGCACCGCTAAAAAAATCAACGCCATAAGCAATGCTATAGCCAATGAAAAAGTACGCTATTGTCGATACTGAAAAATCGACCATAATTTTCACCAAGGCGTTAACCTGATTTTTTTTACGTACGGTACCAACTTCTAAAAATGCAAAACCAGCATGCATTGCCAGCACCATAATGGCGCCTAACAACACAAATAATGCATCATTCGCTGAATTTAACGTGTCCATTTCCTTAATTCCAAAAAATTTTAACCCCGGGATTTAAGCAAATATTACGCCAACACGTAACCGATTGTTCTATAACATATATTAAAATGATAGCAACACTAATTCGCACAACATTAGTGCCAACATAAGTGCATTGCACTTATGTTGTGCATTTTCGTTAACGCAGGCTTGGATTGTCTACCAAGAAATGATGCAATAAATTACCTTTATCATCCTTGAGCACCATATTGACTGCATCAGGATTTCCTGTCCAGAAATAATAAAACTCACGCACCACTACCAAAAACAAACTTCGGTTATGCTTAATGTTAAATAGCGGTAAAGTTAGATCAACTGCAGTTCGATAAGATTTATTATTTTGCTCAGGTGCGCCTCTAAGGCGTATGAGTATAATTTTTGCAAGCTTAGTGCGCGTCTCAACTAGCGCCATATCAGCACCTTCAAATCGCAATGCCTGCGCATAAGCCTTTAATGGCCAACTCTCTGAAGTGTCAAATCGCTCAGAATCCAGACTGCTCCACAGATCCTTAAGTGCAACCTGTTCCGGTCTCCAAGCAGTTGGCTTAACTTCAAAGCCTGGATTTAAATTTATGACAGCAATCGCTTTAATATTTTCAAGCCAGAATGGGTAAAACTCACGTGCTGCCGTTAAATTTTCATGCCAATCATCAGCTGGAATTGTATCCATCACAAGCTCTATTACCTCTCGGTATTCATTGCCGTCAAGCACCTTATCAGCCAATGCTAAATTTAATTTATCTAAAAATAATGAGCGCTTGTATAACACTGAACTACTCGCACCTTTTGCTTGCAAGAGTTTTAAATAGGCATTGATGGCTGCTTTTTCACGCATTTGATTCATCGAGTAATTATTAATCCTAGTGACTACTAAAACTATATCTGATAATCAGATTGTTTAGCTTACAATTCAACATAAATAAAAATTAATTAAAGCATTGATAGCAATAAAAGCAATTACCACGCTATAACAATGTACAACAGACGGAGTTTTTGAATGAAGAATGAGCAAGCACTGAATTACATGCACAGCCTTTTACGTGGCATGTTAGACAAAAAGGCCTCAGATTTATTTATTTCAGCTGACTTCCCTGCCGCAATGAAAATTGACGGAAAAATGACTCCAGTGACACAACAAAAGCTAACAGGGGAGTACACCAAAGCCTTTGCCAATGCGCTAATGAATGAAAAACAACAAGCGGAATTTGCCATAGAAAAAGAATGCAACTTCGCAATTTGGCCTAAAGAAATCGGACGTTTCCGAGTAAATGTTTTCATGCAGCAAGAAAAAGTAGGCATGGTACTACGTACCATTACCACCAAAATTCCACAGTTTGATGACCTTGGACTGCCCGAGGTACTTAAAGACGTGATGATGACGAAACGAGGCTTGGTGATTCTAGTTGGCGGAACAGGCTCGGGAAAATCAACGACATTGGCAGCACTGATTGATTACCGTAATGAGCATAGCTATGGCCACATTATTACCGTTGAGGACCCCGTTGAATATGTGCATCCAAGTAAAAACTGTTTAATTACGCACAGAGAAGTTGGACGCGATACAAATGGCTGGTTCAACGCACTTAAAAACACATTACGCCAAGCACCGGATGTAATATTAATTGGTGAAATCCGTGATAGAGAAACCATGGAGTTTGCGATGGCTTTTGCTGAAACCGGTCACCTTTGCATGGCAACTTTACACGCTAATAGCTCAAACCAAGCGCTTGACCGTATTATTAACTTCTTTCCTGAAGAACGCCACGCCCAATTACACATGGATTTGTCTTTGAATTTACGCGCATTTATTGCCCAACGCCTTGTGACAAAAACGAGTGGTGGTCGCTGCGCTGCAATTGAAATATTGCTCAATTCGCCACTGGTATCTGACCTGATTCTAAAAGGTGAGACCAATATGGTAAAAGAAGCCATGTCCAAATCGGTTGAGCTTGGCATGCAGACTTTTGATCAAGCCTTATTCCGACTTGCTGAGGATGGCCGCATCTCTCAAGAAGACGCCTTGCGCAATGCCGACTCTATTAACGAATTACGACTACGCTTCAAGTTACATGGAAAGAATGCCGGAGTGAAAGTAAGTTCATCCAATGCTGATAGCTTATCACTGCATGAAGACGAGCCTGAAGAAAACGATGCCGAAGATATTAAGGTCGCATTTTAACTATGGAGCTTATATTACTATTTATATTAATTGCACTTGCTTGGTTCTGGTTGGACAGCCTAACAAAACGAGAAAGAGCCATTGTATTAGGAAGTGAATTAGCATCACGCTTTAACCTGCAACTACTTGATGAAACAGTGGCCTGTAGCAGAATCTGGCTCGCTCGGAATCGTCGTGGTCACGTACAGCTTTTACGCACTTATGAGTTTGATGTTAGCGCCAATGGTGCAGATCGCTTACATTGCCACCTAATGTTACTTGGTAACCAACTAGGCACTTGGCATATCCCACCTTACTTGCAATAAGCCCTACTTTTTTAGTCTATTTAGATGAGACCAAAATAAACTTAAAGTAGTCGGTGGATATTCCATTTTAAACATAATCGTATGTGATTAAAACTCGTATTCAGCCTGCATTCTGAAGGTATTATCCGGAGCGACATTACTTATGCCGAATAACCAAGCAGCGTTATATTTAATCGCTTGTCCATTGCCAAGACCAAGCTTACCAAAAACAGCAGGCCCCATACGGTGGTTTTGATTGCTGGTTGAGCTCCAGTTATCCCACTGCCCAACTTCCCCCATAGCCTGCACACCAAACTCTAGCTCTTGTTTCAAACGATACTTGGCTTGCAACTGATACCCCATCTCGCTGATATATGGATCATCACCATCATTATGATGCCCAAACTTACGCTCAACCAATACATTGCCATTTAACTGTAACTTACCAAAGTCAGTTTGAAACAATGGGCCGACCTTAAGCTCATAAGGATCATTACGATTACTTAACGGCGCCTCAAACTCAACAATAAAACCAACATCTACCGGATACTTTCCTGTTTCTGTAAGCTGAAATTTATTCTCCCACTCAGCAATAGATAAGCCAGATCCAGAGCCGCTCTCCCGCTTCAAATATAACTCCGTAAACCATGACTCTGTCGCGCCATATCCAAAACCTAAACTAGTCACATGATTGGTCGTGCCATCTTGTTGCTTTGCAGTACCATATTTAAAATCTATTTCCCGCTCACCTTTTTCCACTGTCGGTGTATAGACATAATCAGCAGGACCAGCAACAGCGACATTTGAATTTAATGCATTAGCACTTATGGCACCTAGGCATAAAAACGCTATTCGCAATCTATATTTCATATATAACTTCCTTTTAACAATTTATAAAATTAAATGGGCTTTTTTGGTTTGCGTCTTGCCAACTTCATGCCTGCACTGACGGTAATTAGCACCAACACATAAAATACAATCTGCATAGCAGCTGGGCGAGAGTCATATCCAATCAAGCTATGTAGCAACATGCCAATCACACCATTTTCTGGCAAGATTACGGAGGTATCCCATAGCGGCGCATAAAGGCTTGGCAACAAATCAGCCTGGATTAAGTAATGTGCAGCTTGCGAAGCCATGCCTGCCGCTAATAACAGCACTAAAATACTGGTCGCAGTAAAGAACCAACGCATTGGCACGCGTAGCAACCCAGCGTAAATCGTATAGCCAACACCAACACCCAGTACCAGACCAAATAGACCACCTAGTGCTATTGATGATTGCCCACCAACTTCTGAAGCGGCTATGCCATACAGAAACAACACCGTTTCAGCCCCCTCCCTTAACACAGCTAATGCAACCACCAGCATCAACGCTGAACACTCACTGCGTCCATCACGAATATCACTTCCAAGTGAACGTGCATTGGCGGCTAAAGTAGCACCATGCGATGCCATCCAGATGTTGTGCCAAGCCAGCATCAATACCGCTACACCAAGCACAATAGCGTTAAATAACTCTTGACCAACACCACTAGCTAATGCTCCTATTTCTTGCGTAAAAGCTGCAACCATAGCAGAACCGATCAAGCCCACTAAAACACCAGCAGCCATCCAATGACGGCTATTTGGTACGCTTCGTGTAGCAGCAGTGATAATGCCAATCAGAATCGCGGCCTCTAAAACTTCTCTAAAAACAATAATGACTGTACCAAACATGGGAATATCTCCTATTGCGCGCTGTCTTGCACCACAACGCTACCTTTTGCTGTAGCTTCATTGAACTCGCCAATAAACGCATATTTGCCAACTTTAAGTGGTCCGATATATACGGTGGCTTTGCTGTGTCCAGCGATAAGTTTCTCTCTGCTTAACTCATAACTATCAAACTCTTCTGGCGTTGCATCCTGATTTTCAATCACTAACTTGACTTTCTTACCCGCTGGCACAGTTATTTCTGAAGGTTGAAATTTATGATCTTTAATGACCAATGAATACTCTGCATCAGCCGCATATATTGAAAGCGGAAGCAATAACAAAACCAAATTAAAATATTTCATAACAGCTCTTTCTTGATTAGATATTCAAATGATAATCATTCTTATTTGCAATTGCAACATTTTTTTTAATTTTCATTATTCTCCAAACTGTTAAAATACGAGTATGAAAAATCATCAAGACACACTACAACGCTTTGTATTTGAAAACACACCAATACGTGGCAACATTGTCAATGCCACACAATCGTTTCATCAAGCACTACATCAGCAGCAAATGCCTACAGGTTTGAGATCTGCGCTAGGCGAATTGATTGCAGCGAGCGCTCTACTCTCAGCAACACTTAAAATGAAAGGCTCATTGGTGTTGCAAATTCAAAGCAAAGGATTATTAAAACTACTTGTTGTTGAATGCAGCTCAGATCTCGATGCAGCCGTTAAGATCCGTGCCACAGCAAAATGGAGTGATGGTGTGACTGATGATCAAAGCTTGTTTGAACTGATCAATCAAGGGCAGTTTATGATTACACTTGATCCTAAAGATGGCAATCAAGCATACAAGGGCATCGTGGCGCTTGAAGGCAACACTATTAGCGAAGTTCTAGAAAACTACATGCTCCGTTCAGAACAGATTGATACCAAGATTTGGTTGTGCTGTAACGGTGAGTCCGCAGCAGGCATGTTGATTCAAAAATTGCCAGAAACCATGAATCAAGTCACGAAAATACAAGACACTGACGATGATGATATTTGGAATCGCGTAGGCTATTTAGCTAATACTATGACTGATGATGAATTATTAAACTTGCCAGCAGAGACTTTACTCACACGATTATTTAACCAAGAAGAGGTTCGCCTATTTGAGCCAAGACCTATGCAATTCTTTTGCAGTTGCTCAAGGGATAGCGTAGCTAATATGTTGCGCATGCTAGGTAACGAAGAAATAACCAGCATTATCGAAGAACGTGGCAATATCGAAGTAAACTGCGATTTTTGCAACGCACTTTACACTTTCGACAAGGTTGATGCAGGACAACTACTAATAGCCGAAGTAGCAATAGCTGCCAGCAGCTCAAACATTCATTAACCCAAGCCTATGTAATTAAGTGCTGTTATTTATCAGCACTTAACCACAGCTTGCTTTTACGCAACATCAACCAGCTAAATACCAAGTAACCAGCCATTGCTAGCGCAAGACCTGATGGCGCATACCAAACCAGCGGCACAATTAAGCCTGCGGAAACCGTAGATAACAACATTTGTATAAACGCTTGTCCGGATGCTGCTGTACCACGAATTCTAGGATGTCTATCCAAGGCAGAAAGTGACAGTACAGGCATAGCCAGCGCCATGCCAATATTAAACAAGGCAATAGGAAAAATATTATAAATTGGTCTTGATGGCAAAGTGAAACAGATGCCTAAGTTAAGTAAAACCATCACCGCCATCCAAACATAGGCGAACTTGACAACTTTCCGCCGAGAATAAAGACCCGCAGCACGTTTTGCAAGATAAGAGCCAAAAATCATACCGCACACCGTGGGCAGAAACATATAACCAAACTGATGCTGATTTAAGCCAAGATGCTTAACCAGAAACACAGGACTCGCCAGTACATACAGAAAAAAACCAGCAAAATTTGCCCCCAACGCAAACACCAACATATTAAATTCTTTATCCAGAAAAATAATGCGGTAATCCTTCATTACCTGCTTTGCTGAAAGCGGCATACGTTTCTCGGCCGGCATGGTTTCTGGCAAATAGCGCATGGCTGCCCATAAACTCAGCGCAGCATATAGTGCCAAAAATATAAAAATCGCCTGCCAGTGAATGCCCAGTAGTAAGCCGCCAATAATGGGTGCCACAGCGGGCGCTATACCAAACAACATCTGTACTGTAGCCATGACACGCTGTGCTTGCGGCCCTTCAAACAAATCGCGCACCATAGCACGTGCCACCACGTTTCCAGCACCGCCAGATAGCCCTTGTAATGCACGAAAGAACCACATTGTTTCAACATTTTGTGCAAAAGCACAACCTATAGAAGCGAATACAAATATACTCAAACCCCATTTAATCGTAGTAATGCGACCTATTGAATCAGAAATAGCGCCATGCCATAAGGTCATAAGTGCATAAGGTAGCAAATAGAAAGTCAGACTTTGCTGCAACTCAAGTGAAGTGCCATGCAAAGCTGACTCTAATACTGGAAATGCAGGAAGATAAGTATCTATTGCAAAGGGTGCCAGTGCTGCTAAGCTGGCTAGTACAACAGATAAAACCAATGTAGATGATGAACGTTTCAAACCATGACTCTCAAATAAAAAAATACGCTGCCAATCGCAATCAATGCAGCGCGTTTGTTCAACGACAAAATACTAACTAATTAATTAATTTCAAAACTGCGTCGGGCTTATTTCAATATAACTCGAGAATAACAGAACAAACAGTCCAACTTATACCTTCACCAACAACTTCTCAAACTCACTAGCTGGCACCGGCTTACTAAACAAATATCCTTGCCCATAATCACAGCCAGCAAGCGTTAATAGGTATCTTTGATCAGTGGTTTCTATGCCTTCAGCAATCACTTTCATACCCAACTTATGCGCCATGACGATAATAGCCTCACACAATGCCATATCCCCAGAAGTCGGACTCAGGTTCCGGACAAAACTCTGATCAATTTTTATATAATCAATATCGAATTTCTGGAGATATGATAGTGACGAGTATCCTGTTCCAAAATCATCCAATGCGACCTGTATGCCTGCATCGCGGAACTCCAGTAGCATTTCTTGTGTAGAAAAATTCGCATCTAGCAGCAGCCCCTCTGTAATCTCCGCCACGATACTTTTTCCTGTCAAGCCTAACTTACTAATCTGTACATGCCAAGGCTCAGTTTTACTACTCGTATATTGAATCTGAATCGGTGACTTATTCACACTTACCTGAAACTCTGCATTGTAAGTCGCCTGCCAATGCTTAACTTGAAGTAAAGCTTGCTGAAATATCCAATCACCAACCTCAAATATCAGACCAGCACTTTCGGCAATAGGAATAAACTCAGCGGGACTTATCGAACCAAGTGTAGGATGTTGCCATCTTGCGAGTGCTTCCGCCTTGATAATTGCTCCGGTATTCAAATCAACAATTGGCTGATAGGCCACCCAAATTTGTTCATTTCTAAGCGCCACTCGCAAATCATTAGCCAACCGCATACGCTTTTGCGCCACATCCTGCATGGCTTTAGCAAAATAACTAGATTGATTTCGGCCTGCACTTTTAGCAACATACATCGCTTGATCTGCATTCTTCAATAAAACTTCTGGCTCAGTTGCATCAATAGGATAAAGCGTAATACCAATACTGGTGGATACATATACAATGTCATCACCCAACTGGAATGATTTTGACAGACTTTCTAAAATAGACTCTGTCACACGTTCGATCCCAGTCATATCACCGACTTCAGTTAGAATTATCGTAAATTCATCACCCCCAAGACGGGAAACAACGTCCACATCTCGCACGCACATACTTAATCGCTGTGCAGTCTCCTTAAGCAGCAAGTCGCCAACATCATGACCCAGCGTATCGTTGACTTCTTTGAACCGATCAAGATCAAGATATAGCAGCGCTAACGGCACACCCGTTCTGTGCGATTTATTAATTTCCTGCTTAAACCTATCATGAAACATACTTCGGTTAGGTAACCCGGTTAACGAATCAATATGTGCCTGCTGCCAGATCAGTTCTTCAGATGCTTTTTTCTCAGTGATATCGGTAAATAAGGAAATTCTATAACGTGCCGAGCCATCATCGTTATAGACAGTATTAGTAATTAGCCACATCGGGAAGACTTCACCATTCTTACGCTGCGCCCACATCTCACCTTGCCATTTCCCTGTGACTGCAGTTTCACTTTTCATGCGCTCATAAACAGCTTGATTATGTTTAGGAGATCTTAAAATGTTGGAGTTTCTTCCTAAAACTTCTTTTTTTGAATATCCAGTGACTTCAATAAAGGCAGGATTAACATCAATAATCTGACGATTGGCATCAGTGATCACCATCGCTTCACTACTGGTTTGATAAACTGAGGCCGCGAGCTGGTTAGCTTCTTCTGCCTGCTTACGCTTCTCTTCTCGATCAAAGTTATCAATTGCAAAAGCAATATCTACCGACATCTCAGTTAATAATGCAACAGCTTCGTCGTCGAATGCATTCACCTGCGCATGGCATACACATAAAAGTGCAAATGGCTGACCATCACGACAAATTGGAAATGCAGCCACTGCATTCCAATAACCATAACTTAACATTTTGTCCCAATGTACAGTTTTTAAGTTAGCAATGTCATTAACAATAATACTTCTATTTTCACGCATTGCTGTGCCGCCCGGCCCAATACCCTCAGGAATATCTGCATGCGTAGATATCACAATATTGTCTACCAACTCCAGATTAATACCATATTTTGCAACCTGCACCAACAAACCACTAGACGCATCAAGTTCACTAATCCATGCAGTTTGCATTCCACCAAATTCAACAGCACAACGACATACCAGCGGAAATAATTCGGACTGATGCTCCATATGTACAATGGCTTGATTCACCTCACTTAGTGCTTGATATAACTTTTTCAGTCGCTCAATACGTGCTTCATATTGTTTGTGTACTGTAATGTCACGTGTGAATGCATAAAACCTATCTTTATACTGCTTGCTGTAAATAACGTTGACAGAAATATCCAAGATACGTCCATCTTTACAGCGGACACTAGTTTCATACAAATCACTTCCAGTCTCTACGACCTTTTTAGCATGCTCAATGATTTCAAGAGGGCCTTTTAGCGTTACATCAAAAGTAGTCATTTGCAATAACTCTTCGCGACTGTATCCCAGCATATGACAATAGGCATCATTCACTTCAACATAACGTGTCTGCAGATCATGCACAGTAAATCCATCTTGTGAAATATTAAGCACCATATGAAACTGCTCTTCATTCTCTTTTAATGTTTTCTCCCACAGCTTGCGCTCAGTAATGTCATGTGCAATTCCAAGTACACCAATCAGCCTACCGGCTGGATCTCGCATTGGCGTCTTAGTCGTTTCTAATAAGGCACGATATCCATTATCAGCATAAGTGACCCATTCTTCATTTACACTTGGCGACCCATTTCCCATAGCAAGACGATCATGCTCTCTAAAAAAGTTTGCCAACTCCTTATCAACAAAGTCATAATCAGTCTTACCTACGATATCGACCTCTTTAGCACCAAAGAAGCGCTCAAATGCTGAGTTACAAGCAAGATATACTCCATCCAAATCTTTAAGCCAGACTAAATCATTAATAGTCTGAAACATTGCACTCAGCTTTGCTTCGCTTGTTTGCAGCGCTACTGTATGCGCTTTGCGAGCACTGATATCGCGTAACGAACTGAGCATTAGTAAACCATGCCGAGTCTGCATAGGAACAACGTTTATTTCAACATCAACTTCACAACCATTCTTATTCAAAATCACAGTTTCACATTCAGCCGATTTCAACGGGGGCACAATACCAACACGAAACTGGTCTACTAATACATGCCCTCCCCCATCAAATCTCCTAGGCACTAATATTTTTAGAGCCTGACCATTTAGTTCCTTTATCTTGTACCCAGTTACCTTTTGAACCTGGGTATTTGCCATAGTAATAATACCGCAAGCATCACTAATCAACATGGCATCTGGTATGGCATCAATCACCTTGTGATAAAAGGAAATTTTCTCTTTCTCAATTCGTTGACTGAGCATGGCGAAGATTACGCCTCCGAGAAACCATAAGAAAACAATCAACGCAATGGCTACTGCCAGCGTCTCTTGTCTGGCGCCAGTTAATCTACTAAGACAAACACTACCTGGCATAATTTGCATTCCCAGCATACTGGTATAGTGCATGCTAGAAATCGCCAGCCCCATAATCAGACCACCTAAAGCTAGACGTAGCATAGGCTGCATTTTAATTTTTCCGCCGCGATACATCATTAAGAGCGCGCCCATTGAGGCAAAAATGGCAATGATAGCTGAAGCTAGCACTGATAAAAGGTTGTAACTTATTGGTGGAGACATTTTAATGGCAGCCATGCCCATATAATGCATAAGGCAGATGCCAGCCCCCATTAAAATGCTTGTAATAAAAATTGTCCGAATATGGATATGAGGTTTACTAAGTACAAAAAAACTAAGTAAAGCTGCAGAAAAGGCAGGCAACCCAGAAAGGATTGTTAAAGAAACATCATATCCAATAGATATTGGGAGACGAAAGGCAAGCATGCCGATAAAATGCATTGCCCATATTGTTGAACCGAGTGTCGCGCTACCAGCTATCATCCACACTTTGGCAATGCGGCGATTGCTTTTACGCATACATTCAGCCTGGATAAGTGCAGTGAACGAGCCGACTACTGCGATCAAAACGCTTAATAAAACTAGTGGGTAATCCCAAGAAACCAACATCACAAGTCCTTATTCGAGCACCGGGCAAAATGCTCACATGCAGTCCAAGTGCAACCAATTTTACAATTAGTTACACTTAGCAGCAGACTACCAAATTAATTTAAACTTGTGAAGTTTCATACAAACACTTTAAGGTAAAGAGTGAAACTCATCTAAACGATCGTTAAGCTCGCCTGCAATCACTCTCTTGGAGTTTTTATCATTACGGAACACGATTGGCTGCTCAGAAAATACTGGATTTCTAGCATCTTCGATGGCCTTATCAATTAAATGACGGTGCGGAGATTTACTACATACTGGGTCAGCGGCTTCAGCATCTCCCGTCAACAAAAATGCCTGACAACGGCAACCGCCCAAATCATTCTCTTTCTCTGAGCATGAACTACACGGTTCTTTCATCCAACTTGTGCCACGGTACTTAGTAAATGCTGGTGATTCTTTCCAACTCCAGCCTAAGTCAGAATCCCGCACATTCGGAAATTTCATGTTAGGCAAAGAGCGCGCTGAATGACATGGCAACACATCGCCATTTGCGGTCACAATCATGAATACCTCACCCCAGCCATTCATGCATTTTTTAGGACGGTCTGAGTAGTAGTCCGGCACTACAAAGAAAATCTTCATCTTATTGTTGGGGTTAGCTCGGAACGTATTAGTAATCGCCTCAGCTTCATCCACTTGCTCTTTGGTAGGCATTAACTGGCTACGATTAATCAATGACCAGCCGTAATATTGCGTGTTCGCAAGTTCAATATAATCAGCACCCAGCGCTTCGGCCATCTCAAGAATTTCTTTCATGTGGCCAATGTTATAGCGATGAATCACCACATTTAACACCATTGGATAACCATGACTTTTAATCATTGCGGCCACTTTCTGCTTGAGCTGAAAAGTTTTAGTATTGGTAATAAAGTTATTAATATCTTCAGTAATATCGTGCATAGATAACTGAATATGATCCAAGCCACCGTCTTTTAGTGCCTGAATACGCTGCTCGGTCAAACCGACACCGGATGTAATTAGATTGCTGTAATAACCCAACTTTTTCGCTTCAATCACGATATCTTCAATGTCATCCCGCAGCAGAGGCTCACCTCCTGAAATACCAAGCTGAATTGCGCCTAATTTACGCGCATCACGCAAGGCTTGAATCCACTGCTCGGTAGTCAGCTCATTTTGTGTATGCTTATCGTAATCTGTTGGGTTATAGCAAAATGCACAATGCATTGGGCAGCGATACGTCACCTCCGCTAACAGCCATAATGGCTGGGTGTGTGTTACTGCAGAAGAAACGCCGTTATTTGGTTGTGCCATAGTAATAATTTCCGTTAATGCAATCTCGGCATTTATCCGAGACTGAATGCAGGATGAGAATTAAGCCCACCCTGCCAAGTCCTACTTTACAAGTTCCGTTTAACAACGGAATGATAATTCTAAATCTTGCGCAACCAACCTTTACTAACAGCAAGTTCAAACATACCAATAATATCGCTTTCAATATCATCAGCATCAGGAAAAGTTGCTTTCAAGTCAGCTACAACATCACCTACTGTCGCTTTGCCGTCTAAACGTTTTAACACTTCACCGGCACCACCATGCAGTTTGACCATACCTTCAGGAAAAAGTATCACATAATTCTGCTGTGCTTCTTCCCATTGAAAACGGTGGTGATGCGCAAGCGTATAAACATCGGCATGCTCTATTTTATTGTCCATAAGTAATTCTTCTTAACTTACATCAATCACTGGTTGACGTGTGTAATCACGTCCTTCAACTTTAATATCTGTGCAACTCAGCATAATTGCATCTGCCATTGCCCACAACACATTCAATTTGAATTGCAAGATTTCCAATGCACGCTCTTGTAGCTCACGCGTTCTACCAAAATAATCTAAAGTAACAGCTAGACCTTGCTCTACATCACGACGCGCTTGTGTTAAGCGGTTCTTGAAGTATTGCATGCCTTCTGCATTAATCCAAGGATACATATCTGGCCATGAATCAATACGTTGCTGATGAATATGCGGCGCGAACAATTCAGTCAAGCTTGAGCACACAGACTCTTGCCATGGGCGTTGTTTAGCGAAATTAATATAGGCATCAACAGCAAACAAAGTGCCTGGCGCAACCAATTTAAGTGACATAATATCTTCACGGCTTAAGCCAACTGCAGCGCCTAAGTGGATCCATGCTTCAATGCCACCCTCGCCACCTTCAGCAATTTGACCACTACCATCATGGTCAAAAATACGTTGAATCCAGCCGCGACGGATTTCACGGTCTTGGCAATTAGACAAAATCGCAGCATCTTTCATAGGAATCGCGATTTGATAGTAATAACGGTTAGCAACCCATGATTGCATCTGCGCTTGCGTTAACTTGCCTTCATACATCAACACGTGGATCGGGTGGTAGATGTGATAACCCTTACCTTTTTCACGTAACTTCGCTTCAAACTCTTCACGAGACCAAGGTTTCAATTGTTCAGTCATAATTATTCGCTTTCCTCATAGTTACTTTTAGAATTTATTACAGAATGATATCCATACCGTCATAAGACACTTCAATCTTATGCTCGTTTAAAATAGCTCTCTCAGCAGAATCTTCCCTTAAAATCGGGTTAGTATTATTGATATGAATCAACACTTTTCTAACATCGCCAAATTTATCCAAATCTTCAATCATGCCATTAGCACCAGACTGTGGATTGTGTCCAATACTGCGCGCAGTTTTAGTCATCAGGCCTAAATCAATCATTTCAGTATCTGTCCAAAACGTGCCATCCACCATGATGCAATCAGCTTGATTCATTAACTCTGGCAAATGCGACTCTATCGACTCCAAACCTGGTGAATACCAGCATTTCTTGCCTGTACTAATTTCTTCAATCAACACACCAATCGTATCGCCAGCCTGTGGATTATTGCGGTGTGGAGAATATGGCGGTGCAGCGCTCTTAAGTGCAACTGTTGTAAATTTCAGGTTAGGTACATTAGGTATGGTGAAACTTGTTTTACCGTCAATTGGTACAGCATGATGATTAATGCCACAGTAATGCCCCAAAATATTCAGTGCCTGGTTGCCTGAGGTCAGGTCGCCATAGACCATATCAGTGCAATAAATTTCACGCTTAACAGTACCCTCACGCAACATATATAAACCAGTCGTGTGGTCAATTTGTGCATCAATCAACACAATTGCCTGAATACCTGTATCTCGTATTGCACGATTTGGCTGTAACGCAGGAAAGTCCTGAATCTGTTGCAACACATCTGGAGATGCATTAAATAAAACCCAATTTACACCATCACTGCTCACGCAAATTGACGACTGTGTACGCTTGGTCGCTTTAATTGTGCCATTACGCACGCCATTACAATTAAAACAATTGCAATTCCATTGAGGAAAACCACCACCTGCGCCAGCACCTAGTACATGTATATGCATGAAACTCTATAATCCTATAAAAATTAAATTACCTAAAAATACAATAAAAAAACGGTTTTCATATAAAAAAGGCTAGCCTTAATTACCCTAAAGACAGCTTTTTTATAAAAAAAGGCTGTCTTGCGGCAGCCTTTTTTTATAATTAAACGTATTCGCTAATTACTTGTTCATTACGTACATTGTAACTTCAAAGCCAAAACGCATTTCAGTAGCTGCTGGTTTAGTCCACATGATAAAGTCCTTTAATATAGTAATTAGTTAGCGCTACAACCAAGTTGTTATAACGTGAAATGAATTCTCCGCCAACAACCCACTAAAACCCAGTGCAATAATACCGAATTGCGCCTCATGATTTTCATTACGGAACGATGCAAAGTGCGTACAGGCATAATTCAATGATAATATCGCCCTTGTTCTTGCATTTGAAACAAAAGTATCCGTCTATGCTTGTACATAAATTTATATCTATTGAGGTTTAAATGGCTCGTCCTGAAAAAATTCGTCTAGGTGAGATTCTGGTTCAACAGGATTTAATTTCTGCGGATGACCTTACAAAGTCGTTAGAAGAACAAAAGCGTACAGGCCGCAAACTAGGCCGTATATTCGTCGATAGAGGTCATGTTACAGAAGCGCAAATTTCTGAAGCCATGGCGCGCCAACTACAAATCCCATTTATTGACTTACAGCAATTTAACACCAAGCCGGAAATTATCAATAAATTGCCTGAAGCTCAAGCGCGACGCTTTCGCTGTGCAGTGCTTGCAGACAAAGGTAGCGCCTATTTAGTAGGCATGGTAGACCCTACAGACTTATTTGCCTACGACGAGCTTGCTCGCATATTACGTAAAGATATTGAACTAGCTGTTATCCAAGAGGGTTCGCTTTTACAACTGATTGATCGCAGCTATCGCCGCACCGATGAAATTTCCAACTTAGCCTTAGAGTTAGGGCAAGACCTAGGCGAAACGGCTATTGACTTCGCCTCTATCAGCTCTGACAGCGGTGCAGAAGAAGCGCCAGTAGTTAAGTTGCTTCAAACAATTTTTGAAGACGCTGTGCAAGTTCGTGCTTCAGACATCCACATTGAACCTCAAGAAAACAAGCTACACATTCGCTTCCGCATTGATGGCGTGATGCATTTACAAACAGAAGCCAACTCCAAAATTGCATCTGCTTTAGTATTGAGACTTAAACTCACTTCAGGTTTAGATATTTCAGAAAAACGTCTACCACAGGATGGACGCTTTGCAGTTAAGGTCAAAAACCAACCTGTCGATGTACGTATTTCAACGATGCCAACACAATACGGCGAATCTGTCGTAATGCGTTTACTAATACAAAATTCCAGCGGTTTTGTATTGGAAAAACTCGGTATGCCAAGCGACATGCTAGAGCGCTTCCGAAAACTGATCCATCGGCCAAGCGGTATGGTGCTAGTGACAGGCCCAACGGGTAGCGGTAAAACCACCACGCTTTATGCGGCCTTGAACGAACTAAACTCTCTATCCAACAAAATCATCACGGTTGAAGACCCCGTTGAATACCGCTTACCGGGCATCAACCAAGTGCAAGTCAATGAAAAAATTGATTTAGACTTTTCACGCGTACTACGCTCAACCTTACGACAAGACCCTGACATTATTCTCGTCGGTGAAATGCGAGACCAAGAAACAGCACAAATCGGCCTAAGAGCAGCGATGACTGGTCATCTGGTGCTTTCAACACTACACACTAACGATGCTACAAGTACACTCATTAGAATGATAGACATGGGGGCGCCAAGATTTATGGTTGCCACCTCAATTCTAGCAGTTGTCGCACAGCGTTTGGTGCGTCTCGTATGCGAGGGCTGCGCTGAAACCTATACCCCAGAATCCTTTGAACAAGCATGGCTAAAACATGAGCTAGGCAACGAGGTAGACCAGCATCAATATGTGCACGGCAAAGGCTGCAGCCTGTGTAATGGCACAGGCTACCAAGGTCGCGTAGGGGTTTATGAACTACTCGAAATGAACAACGAATTGATTGACGCCGCCAGCCATCATGACCCTAACACTTTCATTAGAGCTGGTAGGCAACACATGGCAGGCAAAACTTTACGAAAAAGCGCCGTTGATTTGATTATCGCCAAACGCACAACCATTGCCGAAGCCATGCGCATCAGCAACCAGTTTGAGGACTAAAGCTCTTTAGCTAACTAACATGCCATTTTTTTCTTACAAAGGACGTGACAGCAAAGGTGCACTAGTTCAAGGAGTGCTTGAGGGCGCCGACAGTAGCGCACTCGCAAACCAGCTAGCCAGCCTCAACATCACCCCTATCGAGATCAACCCTCGGGCTACCCCAGCCGCCGAAAGTAACTTCTCGATTAACTTATTTGAAGAAAAAATAGAAACCATCGACATCATGCTGTTCAGTCGGCAGATGTACACCCTGCTCAAAGCTGGCATTCCTATCATGAGTGCATTTAACGGCCTGCAAGCCTCAACGCAAAACAAAGCATTGGCAGCGGTTATCGGCAATTTACGTGAGAGCCTAGGCAGTGGTCGAGAGTTATCTGCGGCACTCAGCCTGCACCCTAAAGTGTTTACCAGTTTTTACATCAATATGGTGCGTGTAGGTGAAACCACCGGTATGCTGGAAACTGTATTCCTGCGCCTATTTGATCATCTTGAATTTGAGAAATTCATGCGCGATCAAATCAAGGCCGCCCTACGCTATCCATCTTTCGTCGTAGCGGCCATGGGCATTGCCATTGTGATCGTTAACTTATTCGTCATTCCAGCATTTGCCAAAGTTTTCCAAGGCTTTGGTGCTGAACTGCCATTAATGACTAGAATCTTATTGGGATTCTCACATTTCATGGAAGCTGCATGGCCGTACATGATTGCTGGCGGCATCGGTGCCGTATTCCTGTTTCGCTCTTACACATCGACAACTACAGGCAAATACAACTGGGACAAATTTAAACTAAACACCCCTATTGCTGGAAAAATTATTCACAAAGGCTCCATGGCACGCTTTGCCAGAAGCTTTGCTTTAGCCAGCAAAAGCGGCGTACCCATTACCAACGGATTAAACTTAGTTGCTCAAACAACAGATAACGACTACATAGCCAGAAAAATTGATCTCATGCGTGAAGGCGTAGAGCGTGGCGAAAGCATTCTACGCACAGCAACCAACAGCGGCGTATTTAACCCCGTTGTATTACAGATGATTGCCGTGGGTGAAGAAACTGGCGCGCTGGATGATTTGATGGAAGAGGTTGCAGATATGTATCAACGCGACGTTGAATATGAAATTAAAACCTTAGGTGCGCAAATTGAACCAATTTTAATCGTGTTTTTAGGTGTCATGGTGCTGATACTTGCGCTGGGTATTTTCCTGCCAATATGGGATCTAGGCAGAGTGGCTTTACACAAAGGTTAAAACTAATAAACAAACACTAATCATGTCAAATACGCACTTACCAACACAATTGAAAATCAAACACAGCTCGCGCGGCTTTACTTTGATAGAACTCATTGTCGTGGTGAGCGTAGTTGCAATTTTAGCTACTGCTGCGCTGGATAAACTATTCTGGTATCAAGGACAAGCTGAAAAGGCAAGCATGGAATATACAGCCAGCATGATTAAAAGCGGCTTATGGATGAGTGCCGCCAGCCTGATGATGGCAAACCGCGGGACTGAAATACCGGCACTTGCGCAACAGAACCCGATTAATCTTTTAGCGCAAAAACCAGAAAATTATTTGGGCGAACTGGATAGCAACAATACAACCTTACTTAAAGGCGGCAACTGGTTTTATGATCCGTCCAAACATCAAGTCGGCTATGTCATTAATCAGCGCCGCGACTTTACGCCAGCGATTACTGACGACTATACGGTAAGATATGGTATGAAAGTGCTGTATAGTGAAATAGAATTAGCCTCAGGCAAAAAGGCGCCTTATATAACAGGCGTTACACTGGTGCCACTGACTAAGTACGTTTGGCAGTAAGCATCGCTATCACGAAGAAAACAATTTCAGTTCTAGGTAGCAAGCAAGATTGCAATAAGGATTAATCTAGGTTGATTTAAGTCAACACTTAACTCAACCATATATTTTAAAGTTCGTTTCGAGTAGTATTGGGATAGAAGGAGCAATAACAATGAAAAAGCATCAATCTGGTTTTACATTAATTGAATTAGTCGTCGTCATTATCATTCTCGGCATTTTAGCTGCTACGGCTTTACCACGTTTTACCGACATGCAGGTACGAGCTCGCATCGCTAAGCTCAACGGCGCAATTGGTTCGGTGCGCGGAGCTGCTGCCTTAGCTCACGCGCAGTGCTTAGCCCAAGCGACCCCATGCTCAACCAATGTTGCAGCACAATTCATTAACATGGAAGGTGTTGCCAATGTATCCGTAGTTAACCAATACCCAACAGCCAATGCTAATGGCATCATAACAGCCGCAGGCATTAGTACCGTTAGTCCAGCAGACTACATCGTAACTACTGGTGGTGCAGCGGCTGGCGATGCAATCACCATTTCAGTACCAGGTGCAACTGCTGGTACTTGCCAATTTACCTACACATCTGCGACTTGGGATACGACAAACTCTGTAGTTGTAGCGCCAGCCGTAGCAAGCACTAACGCCACATCCATTTGTAACTAATTGCTTTTGAATTACCTTAAATTAACTAGGAGACTGTAATGCGTAATACTCAACAAGGTTTTACCCTGATTGAACTGGTAGTAGTAATTGTGATACTTGGCATTTTGGCGGCAACAGCATTGCCAAAGTTTGTAGATATTTCAGATGATGCTGATAAAGCTGCCATCAGCGGGGTTGCTGGTGGATTAGGTTCAGCATCAGCAATCAATTATGGTGGTTGTGCAATTACAAACAATACAGTAACCGCTAACAAATGTGTAAAAGTAAGTAAATGTTCAGATGCAGGAACACTGTTGCTCCCGACTCTCACTCTCGGAACTGCCGCATCGACCACTGCATATTATCTAGCTGCGGATACTGCAGCTACAACAAATGGCACCCCTGTTACATGTACAATTCAAAAAGATAAAGGCACCACCTCACCTAAATACACAGCTAGTTTTTCTGTAATCGGTGCAGGTAACTAAATTAAGTGCAGCCTCTTTGTATCTTATGAAATTGACGCTACATCCGTTAAAAACGAATGTAAATGCTTTGACCAATCGTGCTATGTAATAAGTTACCTGTCACGATTGGCCAATGCTCCTACAGCATCACCATGCTGCATCCATTTGTTCAATAACAACTAAAATATGCGCATTGAGAAATCAGACACACTCAACCATTTTTTGCTAACCCCGTTTAATCGGGGTTTAGTCTTATTTCTCATACTAACAACCGCACTCTTTCTGCTTTCGTCAAATCAGGCGCAAGCTGCAATAACTTATATTAGTTCCACATCAAACCCAGCCGATGGCAACAGTCTTGGCGCATCTACTGTTGCAGTAACACCCGTTGGAGGCGCTACAGCAGGCGACCTTATCATTCTGGTCGCAAATTCACGAGACACTTCCGCAACATTGGCTATTTCCCAAACAGGCGGACAAACTTGGACTGCAGAAGATGCTGCCAGCATTACAAATGTCACTCGGCGAATATTCTGGACGCGCTTTAACGGTACTTGGTCAGCAAATCCAAGTGTGTCATTTTCTGGCAACCAGACCGCCACAACAGTTTCCATGCATGTATTCCGACCGACATCAAGTGCAAACATGTGGGCAATTGATGTTGCACAGAACAACGGCACTTTTACAAACGCCTCTTCGAATGTCACTATTGCTGGTATCACAACACAGGCCAATGGTGCACTAGTGTTTGCCAACTGGGCATCTTCTGATAATAATCAATGGTCCGTGCAAACCAGCGGCTGGTCTAATGCTGGTTCAGGTCAGTACGCAAACAGAGACGGCAACGATTCGTCACAAGCTTCACTCTATAAAATCATGCCTACTGCTGGCACAACAGGCAATGTAACTAATGCGATGACCAGCGCCGGAACAGATGCTGGTGTTACCTCTATCCTTGCCTTTAAAGAAATTTCGCCTTCCACTCTTTCCATAGCCAATACTTCAGTTGCTGAAGGAAACTCAGGCATAACAAACCTAGACTTTACCGTTTCACTCAGCGCAGCTACTAGCAGTGCCGTCACAGCGTCCTATGTCACAAATAGTGGTACTGCTACTGGTGGTGCCTCTTGCAGTGGCAGTACAGATTACATTACAAACAGCGGCACTGTCACAATACCGGCAGGCTCAACCACCGCAACCATTACAGTGAGTGTTTGCGGCGATACCACCATTGAAAGCAACGAAACGTTAACCGTACAACTTTCATCTGTAACAAATGCGACGCTGGGCACTTCAACTGCAACAGGCACCATTAATAATGATGATGTCGCAGGTGTAGCCTCATGCAATTCCGGTGCTATCTCTGGCGTTATCAATACATACTACCCGGGCACTGCCAGTGCTTCTGCGGGAACGACCAGCATCAGTGTTGGTAGCTCATCAGGCGCTTCAACAGGCCTAGCCGCTGGAGATTTGGTTCTAATCATGCAAATGCAGGATGCTGCAATTGATACGAGCAACACATCCAGCTATGGCACGACTAGCAGCATTAATGCGGGTAAATATGAATATGCAAAAGTTACCGCTTTTTCAGGCTCAACCTTAACCCTTGCAACGGCTCTTGTTAACAGTTACACCCACCTAGCCGGCAGCGACTCCGTTGCACAAAAATCTTTTCAGGTAATCCGCGTGCCAGTCTATTCTTCAGCCACATTAAACGCTGGGATCACTGCTAAAGATTGGGATGGTAGCAGTGGCGGCGTACTGGTTTTTGATGTCGTTGGTGTTTTAACACTGAATAGTCAAACTATTGATGTCTCAGGCAAAGGGTTCCGTGGAGGCGGTGGTCACAACTCAACCTCAGGTAGCGGTTCAAGCTCAGACTATCGCACTCCAGCTAAAACCAATGGTGCAAATGGCGCAAAAGGAGAAGGTATCGCCGGCACACCCTACCGTATATTTGATGGCTCTACGACAGTCAACGGTACGGTAGAAGGCTATCCAAACGGCTCAAATGCCAGAGGTGCGCCTGCTACTGGCGGCGGCGGCGGCACTGACGGCAACCCAACATCAAATGACCAAAACAGCGGTGGTGGTGGTGGTGGCAATGCTGGCGTTGGCGGCCAAGGTGGCATTGGCTGGTGTGGTGCGTTTAATGCAAACGCCCCACCTAACTATGGCTGCTCAAACTCAGGTGGACTCGGCGGAAAAACTACGACACTTAGCGCAAGTCAACTCTCACTAGGTGGCGGCGGTGGAGCCGGAACCACTAATAATGCAACAGGTTCTCCTGGCAATGGTGTCGCAACTAGTGGCGCAAAAGGCGGCGGCATTATCATGATTCGCGCTGGTAGCCTCAGCGGCACAGCCACGTTAATTGCCGATGGTAGTGCTGGCAACAGTACGATTGTGAATGATGGTAGCGGCGGTGGTGGCGCGGCTGGCGCAGTGCTGATCTCGGCAACTACAGGCTTAAGTGGTGTGACTATCAGCGCAAAAGGTGGTAAAGGCGGCGACAATCTAGTGCCCCCCAATAATAATGCAACACCTCATGGCCCAGGTGGTGGTGGTGGTGGTGGATATGTGATTACCAGTGGAGCGCCAGCGTCATGTTCAGTAACAGGCGGTAGCTATGGATTGACGTATATTAATACGACGAATACTCCTTTTGGTCCATACGGCGCAACATCAGGAAGTGCAGGTTCATGCGTATCATCACTTAACAGCGGCAGCATTCCAGGGTTAACGCTAGGCAATGGACCATGCACATCCGGCACTGCGCATTATGCAATTACGTATCCTAATGGCAATCAAAAATCCACTTGTGAGACCATGACGGTCAGAATCACAGCGCATGATGCAGCACATGGCGAAGTTACGCCTCCAGCAGCAACCCAGATTGCCTTATCAACGAACATTTCTGGTATAGCAACAGCTGCCAGCTGGACAAAAAAAACAGGTGGCGGTACTTTCAATACATCAACTAATGTTTACGCTTTTAGCGGTGCGGAGACTTTTGCTGAATTTAATCTGACTCGCACAACAATAACAGCTAGCCCACATATCAACATTGATGTTACCGATGGAAGCAAGACCGACCTTAACGGCGATGCTATTGAGGATGCTAAGGCACAATTCTCCGCTGCCAGCGCTGACCTTTACTCTGACAACGCGGGAACCCTCGCCACTATACCTACATTGACTGCTGGAGCGAATTCAAACACATATTATGTAAAAGTAGTAGGGCTGAACGGTTCGTGCTCCAGCGTCATTACTGGCTCCAAAACCGTAACAATGGGGTATCAATGTCAGGATCCTGCCTCATGCTATACAACAAACGCGCCAGTCTGTGGAGCCGGGAATGGTTATCTGTGCCTAACACCTTACAACACTAACGTTGCTCAAACTGCTCAAGCATTGTCTGCAAACAACCAAGGAAGCACGTCTAGCACCGCATCTATTCCACTGATTTTCGACGCCAACGGCTATGCGCCGATTACATTTAACTACTTGGATGTAGGCAAAATCAATCTATTCATGACCTCAGTTGGCGGCACAACTGTAGCTGGAAGTACAAACAACTTCTTAGTAAAACCATTAAATTTTACAGTCATTCCGTGTAAAGCTGCAGTTTCAGGAGACTGTACCAGCTCGCCAGCAGACCCAGGCACAAGTGGAGGTGGTAGCACTTTTGCCAAGGCAGGCGAGGTTTTCAAAGCCACCATCAAGGCAACTGCGCTTGGTGGCAGCACGACACCGAGTTACGGCCTAGGAAGCTCGAATAACACTGAACAAGTTAACCTATCCATGCTCAGGCAAGCGCCTACAGACACAAACACGCGTGACGGGAACTTAGGTGGCACAGGCACGACAACTGGCACAGCACTATACAGAAGCAACTTCACTAACGGTATTGTGACTTTATCCGACCTCACTTGGGATGAAGTTGGTGTCATCAAGTTAGTAGCCACGAATATTGGCTTCCTTGGCGATGCGACAGTCACTACCACTGGAACCAGCAGTAATGTTGGAAGGTTCTATCCAGATCATTTTGGTCTCACAGGCTCACTGGTGACGCGGAGTGACTTACAAACAGTAGAAGGTCAAGCAACACCCTTTACCTATATGGGCGAGCCAATGCTGCTAAACGTGAATGTGACCGCTTATTCCACGAATGAATCTGTCACTCAAAACTATATTGGTGCATATGCAAAACTTGATGCAAGTACGCTTAGCAACTGGAATGGCGTAGGTTGCGCCAGTGGCAACCAATGCTTCGGACTAGGTGCAGTTGAGGGAACTACACCGTTATCAAGCAGATTAACAGTCATGCCCTCTCCAACAAGCACATGGAGCCTTGGAAGTGGCAGCTTCACATTCAACCTCACCTTTGCTCGTAACACCAGTGGGCCAGATGGCCCGTTTGATTCACTTTCTATCGGTGCGGCTCCACAGGATACAGATGGCGTAATGTTAAGAGCATCGACATCAACAGATACTGCCCATGCACTAGATCTGGATGTCGCTAGCGGTGGTGGTGTAGATCGTCGCCTCATCGCCACAACAAAAATGCGTTACGGTCGATTACGTTTAGTGAATACCTACGGTTCAGAACTACTGGATTCACGCGTTGAAGTCCGCGCCGAATATTGGAACGGTAGCCGATGGGCACTTAACACACTAGACAAAAGCTTAGCGCTTACTACTGGAAACGTGTTTAGCAGCAATGCAACAGGTAACATCACTACCCCTCCTACAGTCAAATCAATCACACAATTTAGTGCTGGTAGTGGTGGACTAGGCTACATTGTATTCAACAAGACATCTCTGCCGGGCAGCTTTGATATTGCGCTGAATCTGAATGCGTCAGGCTCAGATTCGTCATGCAATGTTACTCATGGTGGCACAGCATCTGATATGCCTTGGCTTAAAGCCTTCTGGACAGCGCCGGCCAACTGCAATAGTGTTGCAGGCTGGGCACAGGATCCTAATGCCCGCGTCAAACTGGGTTCACCGAAAGCACCTTACATCTACCTGAGAGAGCGCTATTGAAATCGCGCGGATTCACTTTGATAGAATTAATCGCAATCATGATTATCGTTGGCATAATGGCCGTGGTGGCATTGCCACGCATGAGCATATTGAATGGTTTTGATGAAAAAGGGCTGCATGACAAGCTCAAAGCAAGTTTGCAATTTGCACGTAAAACGGCTGTCGCAAGCCGTCGATTTGTATGCCTAAATGTCACTAATGGCGTGGGCGGAACTGTAAGCCTTCGCTTAGAAAAAGCCAGCCCAGAAAACACCACAGGCAACTGCAATAACATTATTAATGTTGTAGATAATGGTGTAGATTTAAACCCACCATCTGCCGACACTACACCAGGATGTGCAAGAAACCAAATATGTGCAGGTGCAACGCTGTCACTTACATCCTCTAGTGCATCGTTCAGATTCGACCCACTAGGCCGTTTAAATCCTGTCAGCAATGTGACTTTTTCTACTACAGGTCAACCCAATATCGTGATAGAAGCTGAGACAGGCAATGTTCAGTAAACAAGGTCGAGATCAATCCGGATTTACGCTGATAGAGCTGATTATTTTCATTGTCATTGTCAGCGTGGCACTAACAGGCGTGCTTACCGTACTCAATATCACTGCAAAATCGAGTGCAGATCCATTGCTACGCAAACAAGCGCTGGCAATTGCGGAAGCATTACTGGAAGAAGTGATGCTACAACCTTTCACCTACTGCGACCCTGATGATGCTTCGGCGGCAACTGCTACCAGTACCGCAGGTTGCTCAACAACGGTAGAAGCGATGGGGCCTGATGTAAACCCTAATGGCGCAACCGAGACCCGCGCTTCTAGTACAGACCCGTTTGACAACGTCAACGATTACAACGGTCTGAGCACTACCACCAATATTGCGGGCGGTGGCCCAGCAAAATATACCGCGAATATCTCTGTAACTGCTACAGATTTAGGTGCCATCACGGCAGCCTCAGGCAATGCACTGCTAGTCTCAGTGTCAGTAAACTCTGGAACTGAGACCATTGTGCTTGAAGGGTATAGAACCCGCTACTCACCGAATACATTGCCATGAGAAAATCCCAACATTTAACCACAAGATTTTTAACTGTAGGATTCACCCTCATTGAAGTGATTATGGTGATTGCTATCATCGGCATCATCGCAGGCATGGTGGCTGTTTTTATCACTAAACCAATAGAAGGCTATGTTGACTCTATACGCCGTGCGGAATTAACCGATGCCGCAGATGTAGCGTTACGCCGCCTCACCCGTGATGTAAGACTCGCGCTACCAAATAGCTTGCGAACAACAGCGGGAGGGATTGAGTTCATTATGACTAAGGCTGGTGGTCGTTATCGCGATGAGAATGATGGTTCAACAGCAGGTAACGTACTCAGCTTCAACAATAGCAACACCAAGTTCGATGTGCTTGGCCCAATACCCGCACTAGCTACTGGCGTCAGTGGTGACTACATCGTCATTTACAATCTTGGCACTGGTTATTCGCCAGCAGACGCTTACGCTGGAGGCAACCGAGCACAAGTGAGCAGCGTTTCCGGCAACACCATAACACTAGCCTCCAACACGTTCGCCAACCAATCTCCACCTATTCCTTCACCGAACTCGCGCTTTCAGGTAGTTGGTTTTAGCGACAAAGTTGTACGTTATCTCTGCAATGGCGACGGCACACTCACCCGTCAGTCAGGATGCGACTTTACAACCACAACAAACTGCTCAAGTACTGCTGTACTTGCTGGCTCAACTACGACCGAACCAAAAGCCAGTTGCACTATTGATTACACTTCAGCCGCAACAGGCCGCAATGGCCTGCTCTACATAGAGCTCACATTGACCGATACGCCTAGCGGTGAAAGAGTGACACTGTTTCAGCAAATTCACGTGGACAATGCACCATGAAGCTACTAAACCGCAGCGCTAAAGGTTTTGCCATTGTGACAGCCATTTTCATTCTTGTGGTGTTGGCTGTGCTAGGTGCTTTTATTGTCAATGTCTCCACCAACCAACATATCGGCTCAGCATTAGATGTACAGGGCGTACGTGCCTACCAAGCAGCACGTGCTGGCATTGAGTGGGGACTTTATCAACAATTACGCACCAACTCTTGCGTTGCATCTTCAAACTTACCCCTAGCCGCGCCAACTTTAACCAGCTTTACCGTAACGGTAACCTGCGCCAAATCAACAGACGCAAATAACGGCCCAACGGTATATTCCATCACATCTACAGCATGTAGCTCACCCGATGCAACCACACTAGGGTGCCCGAACACCACCCCCGGAAATGCATACATAGAGCGGCGACTTGATGTTACGTTTTGACATTCTGGTGAATTTGTTACAATGAGTCAGGGTATGCTAATTACAAAGCTAATATTGTTAATACAAGCTTAATTAACTAACAAAATTTATAGAGATATGCATGCAATTTTTTAATAAGAAAAAGAAACCTGGCTGGTATGCAATAAGTGCGACAGAACAAGGTGCTTGCGTGGCACATGTATTAAAAAGTCCTGATGACAAGCCTATGGTTACACTTGCAAAATCTAGAAATGAAAACCTCAAAGACAATACAGCAACCAAAACATTAGTTAACGACTTAAATCTGGCCAGCCACCATTGCTCCTTATTACTAAAGCATGGTGAATATCAGCTACTGCAAATTGAAAAGCCTAATGTTCCTGCTGAAGAACTAAAACAGGCAGTGCGGTGGAAGCTTAAAGATATGATTGATTATCCTGTAGAACAGGCAACCATTGATGTAATCAACATTCCTACCAACCCTGACAATGCACGTCGACAAGCCTATGTTTATGCGGTTGCCACGCGTAATGAGTTGATTAGTACTTACATCCAAAGCTTAATTGAGTTTTCCGAATCCGGCTTGGAAGTCATTGATATTCCTGAGCTTGCTCAGCGCAATGTAGCCGCATACCTTGAACAAGAAAACCGAGGTTTGGCGATGCTTTCTATCAACGGCGCAGATGGCTTACTGACCTTTACATCCAATGGCGAGCTCTATTATGCGCGTGGCATTGATGTAAACATTAAGCATCTGCTAAATGATGATAGCGAACAGAAATCTACTATTTTTGAGCGCTTATCGCTGGAGATTCAACGCTCTTTGGATAACTTTGAACGTCAATTCCCTTACATCAATGTCAATCGCTTAGTCTTGGCGCCATTCGTGGGGCGTGAGGATTTTTATGATTACTTAAAAACCTCACTTTTTGTGCAGGTTGATCGCTTTGATTTAGCTGATGTATTTAGTTTTGAAACTGGCGTTGAATTAGGTGATTTAGCAATGCAAGCCAGTTTACTACCAGCACTAGGTGCGGCATTACGCGAAGAGCAATCATCATGAGCCAGCAAATTAACCTGCTAAACCCAGCGCTTATCAAGCAAAAGGATTTATTGAATCCGAATAATATAGCGATAACACTTGGATTATTAACATTATTAATGCTTGTGTATTATGGCGTTTCTCAAAAACAACTATCTGCATTGACCGTACAACGTAGCCAAGTTGCCAGCGAGCTTTCAGCCAGGCAAGCTGAGTTAAAACAAGCAACCATACTGCATACGCCACGCGCGTTGAATAAAGCATTGCTAGACCAAATAGCACTACTGGAGCAAAAAGAAGAAATGCAACAGCAAGTACTACAAACCATCAACTTGAGTTCCACAACACCCGATAAGGGCTACGCGGCCTTAATGCGCGCTTTTGCCAAGCAAAGCCTGAATGGATTGTGGCTCACCAGCTTTAGCATCGACAGCTACACCGATAAGTTAAACATCAGTGGTCGCTCACTACAAGCTGACTTTGTTCCAGAGTATATTGCCCGCTTAGGCAATGAACCTGCATTACAAGGAAAGTCATTTTCTGCTTTAACCATGAGCTTACCAAAACCAGATACTTCTGCAACGAATAAACCATCTGCGCCCCCTTCGGCGCAGACAATAAATCCTACAGATAAAGCCTCTCAGCCTCCTATTGAAACACCGTATATTGAATTTACATTGCAATCTACTGATGAAAAATTAACGCCTAACAGCGCATCGACTTCAGTTAAGAATGGGAGTAAATCTTGAACCCATCATTAATGCAATCTTGGTTATCCGTAACAAGCAAATTTGAAGCGTTAAATAAACGTGAACGCTGGCTGGTATTCTTAACCTTACTGTTCGTTGTTTATGCTGCAATCAATGCCTTGCTGCTAAGCCCTGTACTCTCACAAAAAAAGACCATCACGACAGAGTTTGCTTCTGAACAATCTCAAGTTCAGCAATTACAACAGCAAATTACGATACTGAACAGTCAAAATATAATAGACCCAGATGCACAAAGTAAACTGCGCATTTCAGACCTAAGAGCTAATCTACAACAATTGGAAACGCAACTAAGTGGCATGCAATCTACATTGATTAGCCCAGAAAAAATGCCTGAATTACTGCGTAGTCTGTTAAAAAGAAACAGAAAGCTTAACCTTATAGAGCTCAAAACATTACCTACACAAGGTTTGCTTGAGACTGCAACATCCGAAATCAACAATGCGGTTTCATCCGAGAAAAATACCCAGCAAGCACCTGTAAAAGCCAAACAAGATGAAGCCCCTGTATACAAACATGGTGTAGAAATTACGGTTGAAGGACGTTATTTGGATTTACTTGAATATGTTTCTGTTCTAGAAAAAATGCCTTGGCATGTCTTATGGAGTAAGGCTGCGCTAAATGTTGACCAGCATACGCAACTTAGCCAGTTAAAGCTAACGGTGTATACCCTGAGTTTAGATAAAACATGGTTGAGTATTTAATGATGAGACGCTTTGCATATTTATCAATCATAACCGTTGCCTTGCTTATGCAGACTGCGCAGGCTGAAGAAAACTTAAAAGACCCGACACAGGCACCAGCTTCGCTCAATGGCAATGCCGCTAATGTGCAAGAACCTACAGGCCCTGTTCTGCAATCAGTTATGTTAGGCGCACAATATCGCGCCGCAATCATTAATGGTCAGAAAGTACTACTAGGCAAAAAATATGAGGAAGCAACACTCATTAAGCTCAATGAGCATGAAGCTGTACTGAGAAATAAAGACGGCACAACACAAACGTTAGTATTGGGTTACGGTATTGAAAAGAAAGTGCTGTATCCGTTAACTCCCCATACAAGCAACAAAAAAAAGCGTTCTACTAAAATCGAATGAAAACTCAACGAATAATGACTGAAATAAGCGAAAAGAAAATGATGCGAACATTACAAATGCGATTATCACCATTATTGATTGCGATGCTGCTATCTAGCTGCGCCAGCACCTCACAGCCACAACATGAAACCTCCACGCTCAACAAAATAAAAAATGAGTTAAAAGTCGCCGCCGAAACCAAACTTGTGAGTACTCCCACAACGATTAACGATGCGCTATTGCCTCCATTAAAAATCGCAATGCCTAAAGCAACTGCCAAGCAACTAGAACAACGCTTTGACTTGGTTATCAGTGACGCGCCTGCACGACAGGTATTAATGGGTATCGTCAGTGGTACCCGTTATAGCATGCTGGTAAGCCCAGATGTAACCGGCTCAATTTCTGTCAACCTAAAAGATGTAACGGTGTTTGAAGCACTCGATTCTCTACGTGAATTATATGGCTATGAGTACAAAGTAGAAGGCACACGTATTTTCATTGAACCGCAAATTATGCAAACACGCGTGTTTCAAGTGAATTATATTATGGGACAACGTGAAGGCAGATCAAACACACGCGTCACATCTGGCTCAATTAACACCAATAACAACAATCAACTAAACCAGCAAAATGCTGGTTTTGGAAACACCTCTACAAGCAACAACAATACTAGCTCTTTAAATAATAGCAACAACAGTACATCGCTCACAGGCACAAGCATTACAACCACGACTAAAAATGATTTCTGGGAAGATTTAACCGCCTCGTTAAAAGAGATCATTGGCGAAGAAAATGGCCGACGTGTCATTGTTAACCTGCAGTCAGGTGTTATTGTCGTCCGTGCTATGCCAAGTGAAATTCGGACTGCAGAATCATTTCTACGCCTTATGCAAGTCAACATAGAGCGTCAGGTAATTCTGGAAGCAAAAATTCTGAATGTGCAGCTTAATGACCAATCTCAAAGTGGTGTGAACTGGTCAGTATTCGGTCGCAACAACAGAAATACAGGCATCGTCGGCAACATCAATGCCAACACCCAGCTTGCCACTAGCGGCAATGGCAACTTAATTAGCGGTGATCTAGCTTCGGCATCTGGCAACATTTTGGCTAACTCAGCCACCACTGCATTAGGTGGGCCTCTCTTTGCAGTGGCACTGCAAGGCGCCAACTTTGCCGCGCTACTTTCATTTTTAGAAACACAAGGTGATGTACAAGTGCTATCAAGCCCTCGTATTGCCACCATCAACAATCAAAAAGCTGTACTAAAAGTAGGTACTGATGAATTCTTCGTCACGGGGGTATCATCCAGCACCACGGCCTCTACTGGGGCAACAACTACAGTACCGGAAGTCAGATTACAACCTTTCTTCTCAGGCATTTCGCTGGATGTCACGCCACAAATTGATAAAGATGACAATATCATTTTGCACATGCACCCTACTATCAGTGAGGTTTCAACAGTAAATAAGCAAGTCAGCTTGGGCGGCACCTCCGGCACACTCAACTTGCCTCTAGCATCAAGCAATGTAAGCGAAACGGATAGTATCGTTCGCACACACGATGGTCGCGTAATCGCCATTGGTGGCCTAATGACAGAAAAGACCATCAGCAACAAATCTAAAATACCAGGTTTGGGTGATCTCAAAGGCGTAGGCGCTGCATTCCGCCAAAAGGGCGCGACGACAAGTAAAACTGAACTAGTAATCTTACTGAAGTCGACAGTGGTGCAGGGACAAGATAGCTGGAACGATGATGTTTTAGCAAGCCAAGGCCGCATTGATGATATGCAAAGGCCAGCACCTGTTAGTAACAACGCCTCTGGAACAAAATAATTGCTATACCTCAAGCACTTTGGCTTAAATGAGCTACCGTTCAGCATTACCCCTGACACTAGCTTCTATTTTGCATCGAAAAGCTATCAAGAGGGTCTAAATACACTTTTGTTTGCAATTACGTCAGGTGAAGGGTTTATCAAAATAACAGGGGAAGTTGGTACTGGCAAAACACTGCTATGCCGTAAACTCATGTCCAGCTTGGACTCCAGTTTCAAAGTGGCTTATGTACCCAATCCATATTTAGAGCCTCAATCCTTACTGATGGTACTGGCCGAAGAACTGGGTGTCACATTACCCTCAAAAGTCACACAACATGCGCTATTAAATGCCCTCACGCACAGCTTGTTGGACTTTGCCCGCAACGGCATCAAAGTAGTCGTGTGTTTAGATGAAGTTCAGGCCATGCCAATTGAAACACTAGAGGCACTGCGCTTATTAAGCAATCTTGAAACTGAAAAACGCAAACTACTACAAGTTGTAATATTTGGACAGCCTGAACTGGAAGAAAAGCTCAACCACGCTTCAATTCGACAGTTGAAACAACGCATTACCTTTGACTACAAACTAGATCAACTGACTCGTGATGAAATGCAATATTACTTAAACCATCGCTTAGTCGTAGCTGGGTATCAGGGTAGCAGAATGTTTAGTCATAATGCATTAGCACTTTTATATTTAAAGTCTAAAGGTGTGCCACGCCTAGTGAATATACTGGCACACAAAGCGCTATTAGCTACGTATGGAAAAGGTCGGCATCAAGTAGGCTTAAGTGATGTACATGCCGCATCCGCTGACACTCAATCCGTAGCGTCAATCTGGAAGAAATTGCAATTAAGCGGGCTTTCTTTGGTAGTATTTGCAAGCTTGTTTATAAGTGTGTTTGTTGTAGCTTGGTTACTGTACCTAAAAAAATAGCTTGAATCCGAGCTTAAATTAAAAAAGACTGATATTAAAATGAGTTTAATCAATCAAATGTTAAAAGATCTAGAGCATCGTGGTGCTGGATCAACTGACACAGCCAAGCTATCCTCGACGCCACTTATCACAAACAATCCGCCTAGCAGGTCATTCCCATGGATTAAAATAAGTTTGCTTATCATTCTATTAGCAGGTGGCATCTATTATTGGATGCAATTTTCACCAACATCCTCCTTAAAAACCAATATTAATCAAACGATTTCCAACACGATAAGCACTGAGACAAAACTACAAGCGGTGGTTGAAAGTACAACACCAACAACAGTAGCACCAGCAACCCCAGTTGTTGAGCCTGCAACAGCAGAGCCTGTAAAAGCTAAGGCAGTATCACTATTTGAAACCGAACTTAAATACACACCATCAGATTTTCAGGAGCCTTCTACAAAAATACAGAAGGACAAAACCAAGCCGAATAGCCCATCAACGCAAACTACATCAACCCCTAAGCAAAATAATACAGATGCAACCAACAGCACAATAAATAGTAACGAGGCAGAAAAAGCACTCCCACCAAAACACACATTATCAAAACTGCCTACCAAACTAAACAGCGACGCATCGGCTACAGGTAAAGAAATCAGTCCGACTCAAAAATCTGGAAACTACTATCGCCTAGGCATTTTAAATTTGCAGCAAGGTCGAGTTTCTGAAGCGCAAGCTAATTTGCTTCTCGCACTAGACGCCAATCCGGAAAATCAGGATGCTAGACAGGCACTTGCAGGCTTGCTATTAGACAATAAACGTAATGATGAAGCTAAAACAGTTCTCGCTGCAGGCTTGGCTATTACGCCTGAACAAAGTGATTTTCGTATGGCATTAGCTCGCTTACAGGTAGAAGCTGGAGATAAAGCAATAGCGCTATCAACTTTGGAGCAAGGTCTGCCTTATGCAAAAACCAATGCCATCTATCAGAGCTTTATAGCAACCTTGCTGCAACGCGCAGATCGCCATGAAGAAGCCATTACACATTATATGACTGCGCTATCCCTAAATTCCGCCACAACTAGCACACTGATAGGCCTTGGCATCTCACTACAGGCAGTAGGTAAACTAGAAAATGCTAAAGAAGCCTTTACTCGTGCACAAACCAGCGCAGCACTCACACCAGAATTATCCGCATTTGTAGAACAACGACTTAAACAGATTAATCAGCATTTGCGTAATTAAGTTTGCTTTAGCTGTTCTTTTTAACGCTATCTGCGGCAGGCCGCCAGCGTTTAAGTAGCAAGGCATTAGACACTACGCTGAAGCTACTCATAGCCATTGCACCACCTGCCACTACGGGACTTAGCAACCCCATTGCCGCCAGCGGGATTCCCACCACGTTATAAACAAATGCCCAAAATAGATTTTGCCTGATCTTGGTATAAGTACGCCTTGAAATTGCAATCGCATCGGCCACTAGTGCAGGGTCGCCACGCATCAAGGTAATACCAGCTGCATGCATCGCAACATCGGTACCGCTGGACATGGCAATACCAATGTCCGCTGCCGCCAATGCTGGCGCATCATTAATACCATCACCAACCATAGCGACCAGACAACCGGCTTGCTTGAGTTTCAATACGATATTCGCTTTATCGCTAGGTAGTACCTGTGCGTAAAACTTAGTAATGCCAAGCTGATTCGCCACACGTGAGGCACTACCCTGATTATCACCTGAGATCAGTACCGTAAGAATGCCCTGCTCTTGCAAATGCATGACAGCGCTAGCCGCAGTCTCTTTTAAGGCATCGCCAAATGCAAGCAAGCCAAGCAGCACAGGTGAACCTGATGTGCTTGGAGCCACAAGCCATGAAACACTGCGCCCTTCGCTCTCTAGTGCAATGGCGCGTTCTTTTAGTGCAGCGAAATCAACACCAAGCGCTTCCATCATGGGGGTATTACCTAGTGTAAGTTTTTGCCCAGACACCGAGCCCGTCAAGCCCTTACCCGGCACTGCGCTTACCTCTTGAGCAGGCTGCAACAATATACCCTTAGCCTGTGCCGCATTCACTACCGCTTTCGCTAACGGATGCTCACTCCCTGTTTGCAAGCTAGCGGCAAGCATTAACAAGTTGTCCTCAGCAACCCCATCAGCCGCTTGCAACGCAATCAACTTAGGATGACCTTCTGTAAGCGTACCAGTCTTATCAAACGCCACCGTTTTAACTGCATGCGCTAACTCCAGTGCCTCTGCATCTTTAATCAAAATTCCGTGTTGTGCTGCGACCCCTGTGCCAACCATGATAGCAGTCGGCGTAGCCAATCCCATTGCACAAGGACAAGCAATCACCAGCACGGCAACAGCATTGAGTATCGCCACTTGCCAATTGCCACCTAGCAAACCCCACGCAAGGAAAGTCACAAAAGCAATACCAATGACAACCGGCACAAAAACCTCACTGACTTTATCTACCAAATGCTGGATAGGTGCTTTTTTTGCCTGCGCGGACTCCACCAAATGAATAATATGCGACAGTACAGATTCCGCGCCGATAGCAGTGGTAGAAATTTGCAATACACCTTCACCATTCACTGCGCCACCAGTCACTTTGTCGCCCAGTTGCTTTGAAACCGGCAAACTTTCCCCTGTGATTAATGACTCATCCACATGGCTTGTGCCTTCTTGCACACGACCATCAACAGGAATGCGCTCACCGGGATGAATCAGCACCACATCCCCAACCTTAACCTCTGCAATAGCGAGCTGAACCTCCTGCCCATTACGTAATACAGTTGCACGCTCTGGTCGCAAAGCATTCAGCGCTCGTATAGCCTCAGTTGTTTGTTTTTTAGCGCGACTTTCCAGCCATTTACCAAGCAACACCAAGGTAATCACAATCGAAGAAGATTCAAAATACAAATGATTCATACTAGCTTGAGGATGCATAAATAACAGATAAGCACTCAAGCCATAGGCAGCAGAAGTCCCCAACGCCACCAACAGATCCATATTGCCAGCACCTGCCTTTAGTGCACACCAAGCGGCGCGATAAAAACGCCAGCCCAACCAAAACTGCACTGGTGTAGCGAGCGCCCATTGCACCCAGCCAGATAACATAAGGTGCAAGCCCAGCCATTCAGCGACCATCGCCAGCACCAAGGGCAGTGAGAACAATGTAGCAAAAACCACCGGCCAGCCACTAATGACATGTGTAGCAGGCGCATGTGCGACATCCGCACCATTGACTCCCTCTGCATGCAATGCTCTTGCATGATAACCGGCGGACTCAACCGCTTTTATCAGGATGGGAAGCGAAACCTCGTGACTCGCACCCACCACCTGAGCCGTTTCTAAAGCCAGATTAACCGCGGCAGACTTTACTCCAGGCACTTTGGCTAATGCCTTTTCGACACGGCTTACACATGATGCACAAGTCATGCCTTCAATTGCTAATGTCCAGTCACTATTTGATTTATTCATTTTTTGCCATTTGTTAGCGGATGTCTATCAAAGCTAAGTACTCTACCTATAGCACTTAGCATTAATGTAAAAGACTGTATAGTTGATAGATGATTCAATTAGATATATCCAAATTATAGTCCCATTAAATTTCCACAAAGACGGGATTCATCAACAAACTAATTCTAATATCTTCCGCACTTGTGATTAATGCCTTTTCTACCTGGCTTGACCTCTAGTTGGCTAAACCATCAGGTTTAATAGGAGGTGATTTTTTCATAGTGATGAGCGCGCTAAAAAGACTATTTTTGAGACTTAAAGTAGAATTAGGATTGGGAGTTCTGGCTCACAATCATTGTGAATAATGCCTTGATACAAGTTATTATTCCGGCTTTGTTAAAAGGGCTATTCTGTAGAAGGTCGTATCACATGCCGGCCATCAATATACTTAGCCGTTTACTACCCACAAAAGACACAACTAAAAAACATGAATACAACAGACATCATTGGCTATTTTTCAGCCTTCCTAACCACCCTTGCTTTTGTGCCACAGGCGCATCACTCATGGAAAACACGTGATTTATCTGGTATATCACTGCCCATGTACAGCTTATTTAGCTTAGGCGTGGCAGGGTGGCTGATATATGGCATATTAATTACAAGTTGGCCCATCATCGTGGCCAACAGCATCACCTTGTTACTAGCTTGTGCAGTGCTATCCTTAAAGCTAAAACACCGCTAACCATGCTGTAATTTAAATTAGTTCAATACCACTTCGTAGCTATATACATCTACAACATCTTTTGCTGTAATTAAACTGGCAGGTATTGCTACGCCCTGACGCCAATGATCTACCGCCTCTTGTTTGCCGACACCTGTTACAAGGAACAGAACATGATGCGTATCGCATAAACGATTCTGACTTAATGTCACGCGATCAGAAGGTGGCTTTGGTGAATTAAATACAGGCACGGCATCCGCACTATTATTGACCACATGGTTTGGAAAGAGCGAAGCAGTGTGACCATCCTCACCCAACCCTAGAATCACCATATCAAAGGTACCGATATTTTTTAAAGTATCGGAATAAACTTCAGCACCAGTCACATTGCCCAACTCTGCAGGGATATCATGAACCTGGCTAGCAGGAACATTCACGTATTGCAGCCAAGCTTGTCTAGCCATCAAGCTATTACGGTCAACGTGATCAGATGGCAGGCAACGCTCATCTCCATGATAAACATGCCATTTTGACCAATCAGCTTTCGCTTCTCTCAATAATCTATAGATAGCACGGGGCGTGTTGCCGCCAGCCAACACAATCGAAAACCGACCGTTTTTCTCAATCGCAGCTTGTGCACATGCCACAATTGCATCACAAGCTTTATGCCTTAAAGACTCAACGCTATCAAAGTGTGTCCATCGAATATTTCCAGCTTGATTCATTGTTACTCTCACGTCATAAAATTTGAGGTCGAATTTGACACGAATTCGTTAAAAATGTCATGCATTTTTTATGATTTATTATACGAGATCATTGTATGTAATCACTGCCTTGCATTATCATGTTAAGTTACTCAAAAGCGATCCACAGGAACAATAACATGCTTATCAAAGACAATGAAATTGCTGACATTTCCACACCAACCGGTGACATGCGCGCGCATATTTTTCGCCCAGCTGCACCAGGGAAATACCCTGCCATTTTAATGTTTTCAGAAATTTTTCAAGTGACAGCGCCTATCCGCCGCACCGCTGCAATGCTTGCAGGTCACGGGTTCATCGTTGCCTGTCCTGAAATTTATCATGAACTAGAGCCTGCTGGTACTGTACTTGCCTACGATGAAGAAGGTACTACACGAGGCAATGCACACAAAACGACTAAACCCGTTGATGCTTATGATAGCGATGCACGCGCCGTGCTGGATTACCTTAAATCACGCGACGACTGCACAGGCCGTCTAGGTGTGATGGGTATTTGTATTGGTGGACACCTTGCATTCCGCGCTGCAATGAACCCAGACGTTTTAGCCACCACCTGTTTCTACGCAACAGATATTCACAAACGTGGCTTAGGTCTAGGTAAAAATGACAATTCACTAGACCGTGTCGGTGAAATCAAAGGCGAACTATTGCATATCTGGGGACGCCAAGATCCACACGTTCCACTAGAAGGTCGCAACCTGCTTAAAGCGCGCCTTGAAGAAGTAGGCACAAAATACACATGGCACGAGTTCAACGCCCAACACGCATTTATGCGCGATGAAGGCCCGCGTTATGACCCCGCATTAGCATTACAAAGCTGGGGCTTGCTACTTGAACTATTCCATCGTCGATTAGGTTGGGGTGACCTTGATGTTGTCTCTGATGGTGCGCCAACAGAAAGCCGCCACTAAATAAGAACGTATTGTTGTATAACAAGTCAAGTAAAGGTCGTACTTTAGTTGGTACGACCTTTAGTTTTTACCTAAATTCGATTTAGCTTGATTGTAGCTATACCTACTAAGATTTGATTTTAATAATATATTTTTAAGGTTTTTCGAAAATGAAGAAAATTGATCCCTGTACGCTGGTGTTATTTGGCGCTAGCGGAAACTTATCACGCATCAAACTGATGCCAGGCTTATTTCGCTTAGATGCAGCTGGCCGCCTGCCAGACCACATGGTAATTCTTTCTGTGGGCCGTGGTGAAGTATCACGCGAAGCTTGGCAAGCTGACATCAAGGGCATGCTGGATGCTAAATTCAAAAATGGCTATGATGAAAAAGTATTTGAGCGTTTTATTGCGCGGAATCATTACCACTCAAACCCGCCGACAGACCCTGATGCATTCAAAAAAATGCAGGCCAAACTTTCAGATGAAACCATATTCCCGCAAAATCTGGCGTACTTCTTATCAGTACGCCCAACTGACTTTGCACCTATCGTAGCGCAACTCTCAGGCGTAGGTTTACTGGATGAAAGCAAATACTGGCGTCGTGTGTTGATTGAAAAACCATTCGGCACTAACTTGCCAAGTGCACAAGCCTTACAAACCGAACTCACCAAGCATCTGAAAGAAAGCCAAATTTACCGTATCGATCACTACTTGGGTAAATCTGCGCTACAAAACATTATGCTTACACGCTTTACCAACACGATGTTTGAGCCGGTTTGGAATAATCAATATATTGACCACGTACAAATCACCAATAACGAAACACTTGGTGTCGGTGACCGCACGCAGTTCTACGATAGCACTGGTGCACTACGTGACATGGCACAAAGCCACTTATTGCAAACATTAGCTTTAGTTGCTATGGAACAGCCAAAAGACTTAAGCCCAGAAAGCATTCGTGCTGAAAAAGTTAAATTATTGGAGTCTATCCGCCCTATTCCAGTAGACGAAATTAGCAAACATGCCTTCCGTGCCCAATATGCAGCAGGTCGTGTATGTGTCGGTGACGGACATGGTGAAAATGTGCATGGCTACCTTGAAGAACTTGCCAGAGACGGTATTACTGAAAGTGTTACCGAAACTTATGCAGCATTAAAATTATTTATTGATAACCCGCGCTGGAAAGGTGTGCCATTCTATGTGCGCACCGCTAAACGTATGCATGAAGGCAACACGGCAGTTTCTATTCGCTTCAAAAAAGCGCCGATGCAACTCACTGACGGTCAACATCAAAACTGGCTCACACTGAACATTCAGCCACGCGAATGCATCAAGATGGAAATTGAATCCAAGATTCCTGGCTTAGATATCGCTACTCGTACATTGAGTATTGATGCACCTCAGCGTCAACAGGGCGATGAAACCATCGACTCATACGAATCACTGATGTTGAATCTGATGGAAGGCGACCCATCTCTCTACTTACACATCAGTGAAGTTGAAGCACAATGGCGTTTAATTGACCCAATCGTCAAAGCTTGGACAGAAGATAAGTCACCTGTGCATCAATACGCCGCGGGTAGCCGCGACCCTGTTGAATCAAGCGTCATTTTTGAATCTGAAGATCAGTTCTGGCGTTACAGCATTGAATTAGGTGGTGATAAGCACTAATGTGAATATTTCATGAAACCATGAGAGATTAAGGCCAAAAAACTAATAACAAAACGCTATTTATTGTTATTATTTGCACTTAATAAAAGCGGGGTTAAAACTCCGCTTTTTTATCTAAACTTCAAGTTAAAAAAGCAATCAATTATGAGCATAAAATCAGACAAATGGATACGCCGCATGGCAGAGCAACATGGCATGATTGAGCCATTCGAGCCCAATCAAGTCAAACAAAATGCCAAAGGTGAACGCATGGTGTCATATGGCACCTCCAGTTACGGCTATGATATTCGCTGCTCAAAAGAATTTAAGCTATTTACCAACATCAACAGCACAATTGTTGACCCAAAGAATTTCGACCCAAACTCATTTGTAGAGGTCAATGCAGATTACTGCATTATTCCACCCAACTCGTTTGCACTCGCACGTACCGTGGAATACTTCCGCATTCCACGTAATGTGTTGACCGTGTGCCTAGGAAAATCAACCTATGCACGCTGTGGCATCATCGTAAACGTTACACCGTTTGAACCAGAGTGGGAAGGCTATGTCACACTAGAGTTCAGCAATACAACACCGCTCCCAGCTAAAATTTATGCCAACGAAGGTTGTGCGCAAGTATTGTTTTTTGAAGCGGATGAAGATGACGTTTGCGAAACCAGCTACAAAGACCGAGGCGGGAAATATCAAGGGCAGGTTGGCGTAACACTACCAAAAATTTAACAGATTATTGGACATCAAACGATCTCGCATGATGTCTTAAAAATAATTTTATGAAGGCATTTGAATGAAATTTCGTTTCCCAGTAGTCATCATTGATGAAGACTTTCGCTCTGAAAACTCTTCTGGCTTAGGCATCCGTGTACTAGCAAAAGCTATTGAAGATGAAGGCATTGAAGTGCTTGGTGTCACTAGCTACGGCGACCTTACCTCATTTGCACAGCAACAAAGTCGTGCTTCAGCGTTTATTTTATCAATCGACGATAACGAATTTATTGAAGAGAAGCCAGAAGCCATAGAGCAACTGCGCAAATTTGTGACGGAAATTCGCTATCGTAATGAAGAGATTCCAATCTTTTTGCACGGTGAAACACGTACTTCGCGCCATATTCCTAATGATGTATTGCGTGAGTTGCACGGTTTCATTCACATGAATGAAGATACGCCAGAGTTTGTGGCACGTTTAATTATTCGTGAAGCGCGCACATATTTAGACAGCTTGCCACCACCGTTTTTTAAAGCACTTACCCACTACGCGGCAGATGGTTCTTACTCATGGCATTGCCCAGGTCACTCTGGCGGTGTTGCTTTTCTAAAATCTCCAGTAGGTCAAATGTTCCACCAGTTTTTTGGTGAAAACATGTTGCGTGCTGACGTTTGCAATGCGGTTGATGAGTTAGGTCAACTGCTAGACCATACAGGCCCTGTAGCGGCCTCTGAACGCAATGCGGCACGCATTTTCAACTGTGATCACTTGTACTTTGTGACCAACGGCACCTCGACTTCGAATAAAATTGTATGGAACTCAACCGTAGCACCAGGCGATGTCGTAGTCGTAGACCGTAACTGTCACAAATCAGTATTGCATGCCATTATTATGACCGGCGCTATTCCGGTATTCTTAATGCCGACTCGCAACCATTTCGGTATCATCGGGCCGATTCCAAAAAGTGAATTTGCTTGGGAAAACATCCAAAAGAAAATCGAACGCAACCCATTTGCTACGGATAAAAACGTCAAACCACGCGTATTGACCATCACCCAGTCAACTTATGACGGCGTGTTGTATAACGTAGAAGAAATCAAAGAAATGCTCGATGGTAAGATTGACACCCTGCATTTTGATGAAGCTTGGTTGCCACATGCAACCTTCCATGACTTCTACGGCGACTACCATGCTATTGGTGCCGATCGCCCTCGCTGTAAAGAGAGCATGGTATTTTCAACGCAATCCACCCACAAACTGCTGGCTGGCTTAAGCCAAGCATCACAGATTCTGGTGCAAGATGCAGAGAACAACAATCTGGACCGCGATGTATTCAATGAAGCCTATTTGATGCACACCTCTACCAGCCCGCAATACTCAATTATTGCCAGTTGTGATGTTGCTGCGGCAATGATGGAGGCGCCTGGCGGTACAGCATTGGTTGAAGAGAGCTTGATGGAAGCATTGGACTTCCGCCGTGCAATGCGTAAAGTCGATGAAGAATGGGGTGCCGACTGGTGGTTTAAAGTTTGGGGTCCGAATGACCTCTCAGAAGAAGGTCTGGAAGAGCGTGACGCTTGGATGTTAAAAGCCAATGAGGCTTGGCATGGTTTTGGCAATTTAGCCGAAAACTTCAACATGCTGGACCCAATCAAAGCCACCATCATTACACCAGGTTTGGATATTAAAGGCGACTTCTCTGAAGAGTTTGGAATCCCTGCTGCTATTGTGACCAAATATTTAGCGGAACATGGCGTAATTGTTGAAAAAACCGGTCTTTATTCATTCTTCATCATGTTCACTATCGGCATTACCAAAGGCCGCTGGAACACCATGGTAGCAGCGCTACAACAGTTTAAAGATGATTACGACAAAAATCAGCCGCTTTGGAAAGTATTGCCAGAGTTTGTACTAAAACAGCCTCGCTATGAAAAAATGGGCTTGCGTGACCTATGTACACAAATTCACGAAGTATATAAAGCTAATGATGTAGCACGCCTAACCACTGAAATGTATTTGTCTGACATGGTTCCAGCCATGAAGCCAACCGATGCATTTGCTAAAATGGCACATCGTCAGATTGACCGTGTGCCAATTGATGATTTGGAGGGTCGCGTAACAGCTGTTTTATTAACGCCCTATCCACCAGGCATTCCACTATTGATACCAGGTGAGCAATTTAACAAAATCATTGTTGATTACCTGAAATTTGCGCGCAAATTTAACGAGAAATTCCCAGGCTTTGAAACCGACAATCACGGCCTAGTGAAGCAAATCGTGGATGGTAAAGCGGTGTATTACGTGGATTGTGTAGAGCAGTAGTACTTACTTTTTACGTTTGTACCATACCACTCTAAAATATAGCGCCCGCTCTGCAACTTTTTGCTTTTTCTGAGTGATTGGAAATTTGTTTGAAGCTAAAAACAATTGTTTACCAGGCTTTACAATTTTCCAATCCTCACCTATTTCTGGAAAAAAAACATTTCCATAAAACAACGGAAATAAATTATCATTTTTGTTTTGATCAATAATTTCAGTCAATATAATTTGATCTGCAAACTTCATTGACTGCGTATATATTTCTCCACCACCTATAATAAAAATCCTTTCCTCACCAGACACGTTATTTATAGCATCCTGAATTGAATGGAAAACTTTACACCCTTCTGCTACATATTCCTTATTTCTAGAAATCACAATATTATTGCGTTTAGGTAATGGCCTTTTGCCAAAGGACTCAAATGTTTTTCTCCCCATAACAACCGTATGACCTAACGTTAATCTTCTAAAAAATCGCAAGTCTCTAGGTAAGTGCCAAGGAAGCTTGGCATCATCACCAATTATTTTTTTCCCATTAGCAGCCTGACCTACGGCAGCAATCATAATTACAGTAGGCATTTTATCCATAATACTCATTAAACTTAAACTGCCACCGCAGCTTTGATAGCTGGGTATGGATCATAATTTTGCAACGTAAAATCTTCAAACTTAAAGCTGAAAATATCACGTACGGCTGGATTGATTTGCATGGTCGGCAACGCTTTTGGCGTACGAGACAATTGCTCGTTGACTTGATCCATGTGGTTAGAGTAAATATGCGCATCGCCCAACGTATGTACAAAATCGCCCAGCGCCAAATCACACACCTGCGCAACCATCATAGTCAGCAAAGCATAAGAAGCAATATTGAAAGGCACACCCAAGAAAATATCCGCACTACGCTGATACAGCTGACAGCTTAGCTTAGACCTTTGATCCACGTCACCGGCACGCGCTGGCGCAACATAGAACTGAAAAAAAGCATGGCAAGGCGGCAACTTCATTTGATCCACGTCGGCCACATTCCAAGCAGAAACAATTAATCGACGCGAATCAGGATTACGTTTAATGCTATCTACCACTTGAGTGATCTGGTCAATATGCGTGCCGTCCGGCTTTGGCCAGTTACGCCATTGATAGCCATAGACTGGGCCTAGATTGCCATTCTCGTCCGCCCACTCATCCCAAATACGTACATTGTTTTCTTTAAGGTAGGCAATATTGGTACTGCCTTGAAGAAACCACAACAGCTCATGAATGATAGATTTTAGATGTACTTTCTTAGTAGTCAGTAGCGGAAAGCCATCTGCCAGATTAAAGCGCATCTGATAGCCGAATACTGAAAGCGTACCAGTACCGGTGCGATCCTCTTTTTTATTCCCATGTGTTAATACATGGCGCATTAGGTCGGTATATTGTTGCATGAGGTTGCCTGCCCTATTTTAACCTTGTCATTTCAATTTACGACGAAATGATGATTTAAGTATTTTTTACAATAAAGTCTTTAATTGCAGCGACATCAACATCCATCACCGTATATTTCTGCGGTAAGGCTTCAATGCCATTCAGGGCGGCAGGACGCTCTGGCACATGACCCAAAGCCTCTACAATCGAATCTTCAAATTTGGCTGCTAAAGCGGTCTCTAGCACGACCATCGGTACATCAGCGACTCTGTGCTCCAAGGCAACCTTCAATCCATCTGCGGTATGCGTATCAATAGTTACTTGATACTTCTCTGCGGCTTCACGAATCGTTTGCATGCGGTTTGCATGGTTGCTACTGCCCGATACGAAACCATAATCAGCTACTTTTGCAAAACTGCCATCTGCGTTTAAATCAAAACTGGCACCACTATCAATCTTGCTCCAAAGCGCAGCGGTTTTAGCACCGTCACGCCCCACTAGATCAAACACAAAACGCTCGAAATTTGAAGCTTTGCTAATATCCATTGACGGACTAGTCGTATGGTAAGTATTGGCTGCCCCGCGTGGGCGATAGACACCAGTCTTGAAGAACTCATCCAGCACATCGTTCTCGTTAGTAGCCACAACTAACTTATCAATAGGTAAACCCATCATACGAGCAATGTGACCAGCACAAACGTTACCGAAATTTCCTGATGGCACCGCAAAACTTACTTTCTGGGCATTGTTATTTGTAACGGCGAAGTAGCCTTTAAAGTAGTAAACAACTTGCGCAATAATGCGCCCCCAATTAATGGAGTTCACCGCACCAATTTTATGCTGTGCTTTAAAGTTCGCATCATTAGAAACCGCTTTAACAATGTCTTGGCAATCATCAAACACGCCATTCACAGCGATGTTGTAGATATTATCGTCTTGCAAACTAAACATTTGTGCCGTTTGGAAACGACTCATTTTCTTATGTGGTGACAACATGAAAACACGAATGCCTTTTTTGCCTCGCATTGCATACTCAGCAGCAGAGCCCGTATCACCTGAAGTTGCACCCAAGATATTGGTCGTTTTACCTTCTTTGGTCAGCACATATTCGAACAAATTACCCAGCAATTGCATCGCCATGTCTTTGAAAGCCAACGTAGGGCCATTAGATAGAGAAAGCAGATACAAATTATCTTCCAACTTTACTGTTGGTGTGATGTCTGCGGCATTTTGGCCTGCGCGCGTATAGGCATAAACATCTGCACGATAGGTTTTATCGATAATCGCTTTTAGGTCAGCCGCTGGAATATCGTCTACTAAGCGTGACAATATTGAAAAAGCCAAATCTGCATAAGACATACCGCGCATAGCGGTCAAATCGGCATAGGTAAATTGTGGATAGCTTTCTGGTAGATACAAACCACCATCAGGCGCTAAACCACCAAGTAAAATTTGACTAAAAGTTTGTGCAGGCGATTGCCCGCGTGTGCTGATATATTTCATTGATTCAGATTTTCCAAGCAGCCACACCAACCTGAGTAAGCGTGACGACTACAAAATTATTTATTAAGCTCTTCCATACGAATGCGCATTACTTTGCCGGTAATAGCATCAAGCGACTCAATTGCAGCAATCGCAGCATTCATATTTTTTTCAACGGTGATGTGCGTCAAAATCACGATGTCTGCTTCAGTTTCACTCTCAGCAGGCTCTTTTTGCATCATGGCATCAATAGAGATGCTTCTGTCACCCAGAATTTTAGTCACATCAGCCAATACACCTGGCTTATCAGTGGCGCGTAAACGCAAGTAGTAAGCACTTTGAATTTCATCAATTGGTAAGATCGGTAAATCTACTACTTGATCTGGCTGAAATGCCAAGTAAGGCATGCGGTGCGCAGTATCAGCATCCAGCAAGCGTGTTACATCCATCACATCAGCCACGACTGAACTAGCCGTTGGCTCAGCGCCAGCGCCAGCGCCATAATAAAGTGTAGGACCAACAGCATCGCCCTTCACAACCACAGCATTCATTGCACCATTCACATTAGCGATCAAACGCTTCTCTGGAATCAAGGTAGGATGCACGCGCAATTCAACGCCTTTATCCGTACGTTTAGAGATACCTAGCAATTTCACACGGTAACCTAATTCTTCTGCGTATTTAATATCCACTTGTTGCAGTTTGGTAATACCTTCTGTGTAAGCTTGCTCAAATTTCATTGGCATACCGAAAGCAATGGCAGACATAATAGTCAGCTTATGTGCAGCATCAATCCCTTCCACGTCGAAAGTCGGGTCGGCTTCGGCATAACCTAAACGTTGCGCCTCACCTAAAACATCCGAGAATGCCAAGCCTTTTTCACGCATTTCTGTCAGGATAAAATTTGTTGTACCGTTGATGATTCCGGCAACCCATTCAATTTTATTTGCAGCCAAGCCTTCACGTAGCGCTTTAATTATTGGAATACCACCCGCCACTGCAGCTTCAAATGCCACCATCACATTATTCGCCTTGGCTGCAGCAAAAATCTCATTGCCGTGCAAAGCAATCAGCGCTTTATTCGCGGTGACTACATGTTTTTTATTAGCAATCGCTTTGAGCACTAGTTCTTTAGCGATGGTGTAACCACCAATCAACTCAATCACAACATCAATATTAGGATCGTTAACGATAGAGAAAGCGTCATCAGTGACTTCGGCCTTACCATTCACTAGCGCACGCGCAGCTTCAATATTGCGATCAGCAACACGTGTAATTTTAATTTGACGACCAGTACGACGGAAAATCTCCTGTGCATTGCGATCAAGTACATTAAATGTACCTCCACCCACAGTGCCAATGCCTAACAGGCCTACATTCACAGCTTTCAACTTGCTATCTAAATCGCTCAAACTAATGCTCCATTTTTCTTTCTATAACTCTCTAAAAATCTAGCGATGCGTTTAATGGCTTCGGTTAGATCATCTACATTGGGTAAAAATACCACTCTAAAATGATCTGGTGCTTTCCAATTAAAACCCGTACCTTGTACAAGTAGTACCTTTTCTTCTAATAATAAATCCAGAATGAATTGCTGATCATCTTTAATCGGATAAATTTCTGGATCCAATTTTGGAAACAGATACATCGCAGCTTGTGGCTTAGTACAACTCACCCCTGGAATTGCATTTAGCATCTCATACGCCACATCACGTTGTTTACACAAACGACCTTCTGGAGCGACTAAATCATCAATACTTTGATAACCGCCCAGTGCGGTCTGAATGGCTAGCTGACCTGGCACATTCGCACATAAACGCATGGAAGCCAGCATATTCAAGCCCTCAATATAGTCTTGAGCATGTTTTTTCTCACCACTCAATATCATCCAACCCGCACGATAACCACAGGTACGATAGTTTTTGGATAATCCATTGAATGTGACAAACAACACATCATCAGCCAGCGAAGCGATAGACGTATGCTCATTACCATCATATAAAACTTTATCGTAAATCTCGTCAGCAAAAATCACCAACCCATGATGGCGGGCAATTTCAATAATACCTTCCAAAATTTCCTGCGGATACAACGCCCCAGTTGGATTATTCGGATTAATCACCACAATGCCACGGGTATTGGCTGTAATCTTAGCTTCAATATCTTTTAAATCTGGCATCCAGCCTGTTGCTTCATCACAGAGATAATGCCGCGCAGTCCCGCCAGCCAGTGTGACTGCGGCCGTCCATAAAGGATAATCCGGCATAGGCACCAGCACTTGGTCACCATTATTCAACAAGCCTTGCATGGCCATAACAATCAGCTCAGAAACACCATTACCAATGATAATGTCGTCCACCGTCACACCTTGAATCTGCTTGCTTTGCGTGTAGTGCATAATAGACTTACGTGGCTCAAACAAGCCTTTGCTATCAGTATAGCCTCCCGCTTTAGCCATGTTGCGGATCACATCCTGCTGAATCTCTTCAGGCACTTCAAAACCAAATGCCGCAGGATTACCAATATTGAGCTTAATGATGCGCTGACCTTCATCTTCCATCTGGCGCGCGCGCTGCAACACTGGGCCACGAATATCGTAGCAAACGTTAGCAAGTTTATTTGATTTTTCTAATGATTTCATATCCGCAGTTACGCTTTAAATTCTTTTGATTATGCTAAATATTGGCTTGTATTTTCAAGGATACTAGCCAGTATTACAGAGTATGCTATCTTACATTGCATGCCTGCTACAGGCAATGGAGCTGATATATTTAGACTAAAAGACAAACTCACTTACCGATGAATTTATATAAACTATGAATCAATTATTATAAAAAAGTTGGCAGGCATAGGCGTGTAATTTCGCTACAATATAACCATGAAACTTCACCTTACACACTCAGATGGAAACAACCTCATTACAGGCTACGGTGATGGATGGGTTGAAATCAACAAGCAACGCCATACCAATAGTCTGATCGTTCTACCGAATCAACTCATACAAAATTGGGGTGTAGCAAATATTGAAAGTATTCAGGCTGAGGATTTTGAACAAATTGTCAGTCACCAACCGGACGTTGTGCTCTTAGGCACTGGTAGTCGTCACAAATTCATACACCCTAAATTGAGTGCCACACTTACGAATGCAGGCATCAGCTTAGAGTGTATGAGTACAGATGCGGCTTGCAGAACTTACAACATCTTAATGGCCGAAGGCAGAAACGTTGCGGCCTGTTTAGTACTTTAATAGTGATGACTATTTAAGGTTTTTGCTGGAAAAAACCAAAGTTGCATTCGTACCACCAAAACCAAAGCTGTTAGACAATGCAGTTTCAACCTTGATATTTTTAATTGGCTCACGAACAACATTTAAACCTTCTGCAACTGGGTCCAAAGTTTCAATATTGGCAGATGCAGCAATAAAACTATTCTCCATCATCAGCAATGAGTAAATGGCTTCATTCACACCTGCAGCACCTAAGGCATGACCTGAAAGTGATTTAGTAGAGGCAATGGCAGGATTCTGTTTCAACCCATTTTCACCAAACACTTCACGAATCGCCTCTAGTTCCTTGGTATCACCGACTGGCGTGCTAGTGCCGTGTGTATTGATGTAATCAATATTACCTTCAACACCCTCAAGTGCTAGACGCATACAGCGAATAGCACCCTCACCGCTTGGTGCAACCATATCATAACCATCAGAAGTTGCACCGTAACCGACCACTTCAGCATAGATTTTCGCGCCGCGTGCTTTGGCATGTTCATACTCTTCAAGCACGACAATGCCACCACCACCAGAGATTACAAAACCATCACGGTTCACATCATAAGTACGTGATGCCTTATCTGGAGTTTCATTATATTTACTGCTTAGTGCGCCCATTGCATCAAACATAAATGACAGCGTCCAATGCTCTTCTTCTGCACCACCGGCAAATACAATGTCCTGCTTGCCCATTTGAATTTGCTCTACACCAGCGCCGATACAGTGCGCGCTTGTTGAGCATGCCGAACTAATACCGTAATTTACACCTTTGATTTTCGCCCCAGTTGCCAAACAAGCAGACACGCCACTCGCCATAGCCTTGGTCACCATGTAAGGCCCTACACGGCGCACACCTTTCTCACGCAGCGTATCAATGCCTTCTAGGATACTTTCATGTGAAGCACCACCAGCGCCAACAATCAAACCTGTGCGCACATTTGACACCATCTCTTCAGGCAGAGTGGCATCAGCAATGGCTTCTTGCATAGCAAGCCATGCATAGGCATGACCTTTGGCCATAAATCGTAATAATTTACGATCAATCAGTTCTTCTAAATTCAGATTTTTGATTGAGCCTGCCACATGTGAGCGTAAACCACGCTCAGCATACTCTGGCTGATAGGTAATTCCTGAGCGGCCTTCACGCAAGCTCTCTAAAACTTCTGACTTATTGTTTCCTAAACTGGAAACAATGCCCATACCAGTGACAACAACACGACGCATTATCGTGCACTCCTATAAAGAAATTATAATTATTCTAAACTTGAATTTAATGAATTAAAAATTATCTGTACGTGTAAATAAACCCACACGCAGATCTTTTGCAACATAAATCTCACGCCCGTCTACTTCCATACGCGCATCGGCAATCCCCATTACCAATTTGCGCATAATGACGCGTTTCAAATCAATCGTATATGTGATCTTTTTATGTGTAGGTAGCACTTGTCCAGTAAATTTCACATCACCGGCTCCCAGTGCACGACCACGACCAGGACCACCCATCCATCCTAAAAAGAAACCAACTAACTGCCACATTGCATCTAAACCCAAGCAACCAGGCATCACAGGGTCACCAGTAAAGTGACATTCAAAAAACCATAAATCAGGTTTAACATCCATTTCAGCAACAATTTGCCCTGCACCGTATGCTCCACCATCTTCAGTGATAGAAACAATGCGATCAAACATCAACATCGGTGGCAATGGTAACTGCGCATTACCTGCACCAAACATCTCTCCACGGCCACACTTAAGTAATTCCTCTTTTGTAAAACTATTTTGTTTTTGCATGATTTTTATTTGAACATTATTAATGTTAGAAAATTTCCCCTGCATCTAAATATAGACTGTATTTAGACACTTTATGTCCTTAGGACATTAGGGTGAATTATCCTCTATTTTCACCTACAATGGGTTATGCAAATGCAAGGTATTGAAAAAGCTGTCCAAAATGCAGTATAAAAACATACAAATACAGTGCAAATTCCCACTATTTTGGTTAGATTGACATGAAGAAAATCACATTGAAAATGGCTTGTAGGCGGCATTTCATCCACACACCACTTTGATTACATTTAGCAGCCCTCGCTCCAAGATACCAATCAAACAGCTCCTACCTTGCTGACACTTACAAAGTAATTGACTAAGTTGGTTCGAAACATCTTATAAACTAGATAGCAGCCTAACGAAAATTAGACTACTTAAATCTAAGACTAGATTACCTATTTAGGTGTAAGTAATAATAACTGGAAGAAAACAATCACTACCGACATATCCGTCCAATTAAAAATTTACGGTATTCTAAAAGCCTAAACTATCAAGCAAATCATCAACTTGCTCTTGATCTGCCACAACATCTACGGCATCAGGATCAATTTGCGGTCCATTCAACAATGAAGCACTAACTTCTCCCGACTTCTTAACTACATCTGAATCTTTTTTGCCAACTGATGGAGAAAAATCAATCAAAACCTGAACCAATTGTTTTTCCATATCTTGCGCCAGTGAAGTGATTTTTTTAATCACTTGGCCTGTTAGATCCTGAAAGTCCTGAGCCATCATAATATCCATCAATAGCGCTTTGGTTTCAGTCGTATTTTTTCCTGTTAAGGCTAAAAACTCAAGCGTATCTCCAGCCACTTGATCGTATTCACTTTTCAATGATGCATTTCCGAGTACTTCCTTCCAGCGCTCTTCCAACTCCGTGGCACCCGCAGCTAATTCAGTTTGCAGTGGTATTGCAATATCCGTTGCATTCAACACACGCTCAGCAGCCTGCTCTGTCATACGTGCCACATAGTTCAAGCGATCTCGGGCATCAGGAATATCCTGTGCCACTTGCTCTAAAATCTTATCCAAACCCAAGCCGCTTAGACTGTCATGCAACGCTCTTGTCACATGCCCAATACGATTAAGCATTTCCTCACTCTGCGACATCGCAGGTGTAGCATCTGCTGAAACTGTTTGCTGCTGAAGTTCGCCGTTCATACTTAACCTCCAGCCTTCTCAAGCTTCTCGAATATTTTAGTTAATTTTTCATCAAGTGTTGCTGCTGTAAATGGCTTGACTACATAGCCACTTGCACCAGCCTGAGCTGCAGCAATAATATTTTCTTTTTTAGCTTCGGCCGTCACCATCAGTACGGGCAAATGCTTAAGCTCTGGATCAGCACGAATATGCTGCAACATAGTCAAGCCATCCATGTTTGGCATATTCCAGTCTGAAACAACAAATTCAAATCCACCACCTTTAAGTTTACTTAAGCCAATAGCACCATCTTCGGCCTCATCAACATTGGTGTAGCCAAGCTCTTTGAGCAGGTTACGAACAATCCTGCGCATGGTTGAAAAATCATCCACGACAAGAAATTTAGTATTTGGGTTTGCCATGCATTACTCCATTAACAACAGTCGTACTTAATATTCAAAATCAACTATTTTAGTATTTTTAACTACCAGCGATTTTTACACGAGTTTAAATATAAACTACAAACAAACATTATATCTATTTCATCCACATGCTCATACTGGGCTATACACGCAAAGCACGAGAACTATTGGCGATAAGGTAATTCAGCACAAGTTTTGGTAATTCTTCCAGATGCGCAACTTCATCGACTCCACCTTGGGCAACAGCCTCCTTAGGCATACCATAAACCACACAACTTTCCTCATTCTGAGCGAAATTATATGCACCTGCATCCCTCATTCTGGCCATACCAGCTGCACCATCCTTGCCCATTCCAGTTAAAATAACGCCAATTGCATTTTTACCAGCCAATTCAGCAGCAGAATCAAACAGAACATCAACAGAAGGCTTATGACGGTTAACTGGTGGGGCATCACTTAGCTCGGTAACATAATTAGCGCCACTTCTCGCCAATAACAAATGTTTATCGCCCGGCGCAATAAAAGCATGCCCCGGCAACACTCTCTCACCGCCCTGCGCTTCTTTTACGGATATCTGGCATAACGAGTCTAAACGATTTGCAAAAGACTTGGTAAACCCGGCTGGCATATGCTGCGTAATTAAAATACCAGGACAGTCGGAAGGCATCTTTAGCAGGAATGATTTAATCGCCTCAGTACCACCTGTTGAAGCACCAATGATTAGCAGTTTCTCACTACTAATCATTGGATTACGTAGCTTAGCGGGTTCAGAACTACCGCTCGCCACCACTGGATGACGTGATAAAGTTGCAACCTTAGCTTGTGATGCAGCACGAATTTTATCTGTAATTAAATCTGTGTATTCAAGCATACCCTCTGTTATTGACATTTTAGGCTTAGTCACAAAATCTACAGCGCCTAACTCAAGGGCTCGCATAGTGATTTCTGAACCACGCTCAGTCAAAGTTGAAACCATTACCACAGGCATCGGCCTGAGTCGCATTAGTTTTTCCAGAAAATCCAAGCCATCCATTTTTGGCATTTCAACATCTAAAGTCAGCACATCAGGATTCAACTGTTTAATCATATCTCGTGCGACAAGTGGATCTGGAGCAGCACCGACTACTTCCATATCACGCTGACTGTTAATAATCTCAGTCAACAAACTACGAATCAACGCAGAGTCATCAATTACTAGCACTTTAATTTTCATTACTTATTCTCGCGTCCAGATCATCTTTACAGTATTCAAAAGCAATGTGAGCGTAGTAAAAATCGCACACAAAACACTCGGTAGGAACTCAATTAAAACAAATCACCCTCACCACCTACATCAGCAACTTTCAGCTTACTTGCATAAGCTTCCTCGCGTTTAACCAATGTGTCGTTATGCATCACTTTCAATTTTTTAACTAAAACCCTTCCCGTTTTTGGAAAGTAATAAACCTTTCGCGGGTAAATATCTAACAAATCCTCGCTCAGGATGCGAATGCGCTCATCTTTTAAGTATTTACGTACAAAAATGGCATTACGATCACCTACGTTCATCGTCGTGAAACTTTTCAACACATTTCCTCCACCAAAAATCTTGGCTTCCAGATTCTCACGGCGAGCACCATTACGTAGCAATTGGTTAATCAGCACTTCCATAGCATAAGTACCATAGCGCATAGACTCCGACACAGGACTATCCTTATCTGCAGTGGCGCTATCTGGCAGCATAAAATGATTCATGCCCCCTATTCCAGTAACACTATCGCGGATACAAGCTGAAACACATGACCCCAGCACAGTAACAATTAACATATCCTTATCGGTGTAATAGTACTCACCAGGAGATATTTTTGCTGCATCGCAATCGAAGGTACGATCAAAATATAGTGTCGTAGATATTTCTTCTTCTAGCATACTCATACAATTTGCTCTCCTGCATGAGTTGCCACTTGCTTAGCACTCTTACCACCACTCAACTCATAAACCGTCTTGCCACGTAGATGGAAGGCATTAGAAACATAAAGAAAGTTTTCAGAATGTCCAGCGAATAACAAAGCGTGAGGCTTCATCAACGGGACAAAGTGGCTCAAAATTTTAGATTGAGTAGGTTTATCAAAGTAAATCATCACGTTTCTGCAAAAAATGACATCAAACGGCTCCTTTAAAGCCCATTGTTCATCAAGCAAATTTAACTGCTGGAACGTGATCAAACTACGCAAATCGTTACGCACACGGACTGAACCTTCTTGTGCTCCTGTACCTCTCTGGAAGAACTGCCTACGACGAGCATCTGATAGTTTACTTACACGCTCATATGGATAAACGCCGCGTGCAGCAGTGGCAAGAACATTAGTATCGATATCTGTTGCAATAATCTCAACTGGTGGCTTCATCGTACCAAATGCCTCACATGCAGTCATGGCAATAGTATAAGGCTCCTCACCAGTGGATGCCGCAGAACACCAGATACGAATTGGCGCTTTTAATTTTGCAAGATGTTCAGCAAGGATAGGGAAATGATGCTCTTCACGGAAAAATGACGTTAAGTTAGTCGTTAATGCATTGGTGAAAGCTTCCCACTCAGCGGGGTCATTCTGTCCTTCAAGATTATCGAGATAGCTTTTAAAGGAGTCATATCCAGTAGTTCGTAATCGACGACCGATACGACTATATACCATATCCGACTTAGCTTCTGACAAAGAAATACCAGCATGCTTGTAAATGAGTTTACGCACTCTAGCAAAGTCGTTTGCAGTGAAATTAAACTCACGCTCATCATGATTTTTTTCGTTAGCCAAGGCACTTTTCTCTAATCTTCATTGCGAGGTGAATACGATTGATATTAGCTAGTGTCATAACGTTTGCTGATGCATAACTTTATATATCAGCAAACGTTATGTCCCGCAGTGCTTACACACTGCAGTACACAAGTCTAACTTAGTTTTTTGCAGCGAAAGGATGTGCAGACGCTTTATAAACCTTAAGCAGGTCAGCTGCTTTTGGCTCACGAGCAATTGCACTCTTGATTGCAATTTTTGTCGCTCTGTAGTTCCAATCTTGAATACGATCATCCATGTCAGCTTTACTGTCAATGAATACACCTACACAGATAAACACATCATCAGCTTCTTCAACAGGAATCGTACCATCAGCAACACAATCCATCACTGCCATAGCAACACCACGTTGTGCTGGACCAAACATTTGTACGGATTGTTTACTGTTCTTTAAAGTAACTTTGTTAAACATTACAGTATTTGGCTTAACCATCATGTTAGGTGCAACGATAGCTAGCAAGCCATTCACACCTTCTTTTTGGTCAGTCAAAGTACGGCAAAATGCATCTTCAGCGGCACTTCCGCGAGGGCCCATGATCAAGTCAATGTGAGCAACATTCTTCAAATCCAAACCACTACCATCAGGACGATCTTCGATCACTAAACCTTCGCCAATTAAAACACGATCAATAACAGCCATACTTTTCTCCAGTTAAAAATTCACACCACTAAAATTAGCGCAACCTCGTTGTTGCACACTTGTCCTGCTTATAAAAGCTTTAAACACTACCAGCTTTATACTTTTGTACGTTAAAGCAACGTCAATCTCACCTACTACTTAATCTTAAATACTGCGATGCATGCCTTACACCTCGGCAGCCTTAACGCATCGCAATTTACTACAAATGTAAAAGCTTCAATAATACAAGCAATTTTAATGCCAAAAGCATTAAAATTGCTTAAAACTCTTCCCAGTCATCATCAGCAACTTTAATCGCCGTTTTTGTTGATTTATTTGGAGAGAAATTAGAAAAAGAACGTGTAGCTTTACTAACATCGCTTCTCATTGGACTAGCTAGGGCACGCTTATTAGAGCCACCCAAAGCGCGTGTAGAGCCTTCACCATCTACATGAAATACACTCACAGCATTCAATAACTCATCCGCTTGCTCCATAAGAGATTCAGCAGCAGCAGCGGCTTCTTCCACTAAAGCAGTATTTTGCTGTGTGACATCATCCATTTTCATAATTGCATCGTTTACTTGCTCAATACCGATACTTTGCTCTTGTGATGCCGCGGCAATTTCACCGATGATATCCGACACACGTTTAACTGAAGTGACAATTTCTTGCATAGTGCTGCCCGCGTTCTCAACTTGCTTGGTACCTTCAGTTGTTTTACTTACAGAATCAGATATCAACTCTTTAATTTCTTTAGCTGCACTAGCAGAGCGTTGAGCCAAATTCCGAACTTCACCTGCAACTACCGCAAACCCACGTCCCTGCTCACCAGCACGAGCTGCTTCAACCGCTGCATTTAGAGCAAGAATATTGGTTTGGAATGCTATACCGTCAATAACACTAATAATATCTTCAATTTTCTTAGAGCTAGTATTAATCGCACTCATGGTAGCAACAACTTCAGACACGGCATTTCCACCTTTAACTGCAACACCTGATGCTGCGGCCGCCAACTGATTAGCCTGCTTAGCATTATCAGCATTTTGCTTAACAGTAGAAGAAAGCTCTTCCATACTAGCAGCCGTTTTCTCTAGGCTCGCAGCTTGATCCTCTGTACGACGAGAAAGATCAGCATTACCTTGTGCAATTTCTTTGGCTGCGGTATTAATGGTTTCAACTGCGGCTTTAACTGTAACAATTGGATTAGAGACCATTTCCAGAGTCTCATTCACACCTTCTACAATCTTAAGGAAGTCCCCATGATGACGTTGAGCATCGGCGCGAACAGAAACACGGCCCTCACGCGCTGCACCTGCTAACATTTGCACGTCAGCATTCAATGCTTTCAGATTGCCACGCACTTGCTCAATTGCTTCATTCGCGAACCCTCTTTTTCCCGGGAATTTTTCAAGTGGCGCATCAAAATTACCTTCTCCAAACTCCTTAACACATACCAATATTTTTTCAGTCAAATCAATCTGTCCAGCAACGATTGTATTAACAGCAGAAGCAAGCTCATTAAAGCCACCTTTAAACATATGTGCATGTAAGGCCATATCTGTATTACCTTGCACATGCTCATTAGTAACCCATTTAACCGAATCCACGATACCTTTTAACTTACCTTCCAAACGCTCAATATTTTTATTGATTTCCGCTTTTTTCCCAGGATACTGCTTCACTTCAGCCGTAAAATCACCATCTCCTAATGCACGCATTACTTGAATCATCTCGACTTTTTCTTGCAAGTGTTCACCAACCATAGCATTTATGCCTTGAGCCATGACCGTGTAAGCACCACTAAACTTCTCAGTATCAATCACAACATCAATATCGCCCGCGCTATGCTCTTCTGACATGTGTTGCATTTCAGCAATAAACGCCTTGATGTTACTACGCAACTCCTCAATACCTTGATTGATAACAACTTGCTCACCTGAAAAAGCCTCTAAAGGTGCATCAAAATTACCACGTGCAAACTCACTTACACAAACAGCTGTCTTTCGTAACACAGTGCCCTGCATTGTCAATAAACTATTAATCCCCTCTGCAACCTTACGAAAGTCTCCATTAAAGTCTTCGGCATTAAATTTCTTAGCGCCTGAAGATTTTTGATTCTGTGCAGTAATGTTATTTAAACCGCTCACCAAGTTGCCAAGAGAGTTAGCTAGATTACGCATAGAGCGCATTACACTAGCGCCGTCCCCCGCATCCAATCGGAAGTTATGACTAAAGTCACCATTAGCCAATTTCTCAGCTACTGCAGCGACCTCACTTGGCTCGGCACCTAAGTTATTTTTAATTTTCCGATAAACACCAAACAATAATACAAATGCAAACAACCAAGTTCCGGCGGTAACCAAAGCAAGAACCCAGCGCATTTGATTAAGCTGCTTGGTAAATTGAACATCTGCAGCCGCACTTTGAGCTGCCAACGGGGTCAACACATTATCCAAAGCCGTCACCAGCACCAATGCTCTCGCATCAAATCCACTATCAGGCATTCTCATAATGTCATTACCAGCCTCTCGGCCATCTGCAACATAGGCTTCTGCCATACGTTTCCCAGTGTCATTAAACTCCGTAAATTTATTACGGATATCACTAATAACATCTTTAAGCTGAGGATTTTCAAGTGCCAAGTCATCCAACAGTTTATTTCCTGCTTGAAAGTGCGTTTCAGCTTCAGAAAATCCTACACGATCACCAGTTGCACTCACATCTGTTAGAAACTGTTGCACTTGCGCAATATGAAACCGCACGGCATGAGCATCAATAGTACTAGCTTCTAAAGCTTGCGATTGAGCATCTAAATTTTTAATCTTGCTTGTAAGCCATTCGTTAGTTAAAAAAGAAAGCACACTAAGACTAACAAGAGCAACAGCAAGCACTGTAGCAGAGCGACGTAGATTAAATGTATTAGCCAAAATGAAATCCTTTTAAGTAGTAACTTACAACAAACTCTATCTACCAAATCTTATGTGAGTAACTTCAACAACACTCGGCTGACTCACACAACGCACTCGATTCGAGTGCAATAATATACATATTGCGAAGACATAATAGCCGAAAATAAATATCGGCTATCCACAGAGTGATTAGGGATTATATCAAGGGCACCACATGGTGTCATTAAAACTCTGCACCAAGGTAACGTGTAATCCACGCAATACTCTAGCCTTCACCAGTTAAACCAGCATCGGGGAGTATTAGATTTAGAAAAGTATAAGGAACTTTCGTACAATTAATTAGCACATCGTAGTATGCCAAAACGATGGATTTTCTGTTGCAATTCAACGCTCCCGTAATGAACTGCAACAAAAAAATTACATATGAAGTTTATAGTAAGACTGCGATAACTCGGCCACTCTCACTAGGGAGCCTTAGTTTTACTGCATAAAAAACTTCAAGCAGAATCGTCCAGCCTGAGCAATCAAGTGCGCCACGCTCCTTGCGACCCAGCTCCTACGCTAAACTAAAATAGCTAAAACTCCTCCCAATTTTCATCATCCGAGCTAGCGTTTACTGATGCAAGCTTAACAGTATGCCTATCAAGCTTTCTTTTAGGAAGACTTGCGATCGGTTGTGCTTGACCTAGCATCGTGCGCACCGCACCTGAATCATTTAACTGAAACACACTGACAGCGTTCATCAACTCATCCGCTTGCTCAAGCATAGATTCTGCAGCCGCAGCAGCCTCTTCCACCAAGGCTGTATTTTGTTGTGTCACATCATCCATCTTCATGATGGCTTCATTAACTTGTGCAATACCTATACTTTGCTCTTGGGAAGCTGCAGCAATTTCGCCAATAATGTCAGATACTCGTTTAACCGAACTCACAATCTCCTGCATGGTGCTACCCGCAGTTTCTACCTGCTTAGTTCCTTCGGCAGTTTTACTCACAGAGTCCGTAATCAGTTCCTTGATCTCTTTTGCAGCAGAAGCGGAGCGTTGTGCCAGATTACGCACTTCACCTGCCACGACCGCAAAGCCTCGGCCTTGTTCACCGGCACGGGCTGCTTCAACCGCTGCGTTCAACGCGAGAATGTTGGTCTGGAAGGCAATACCGTCAATCACGGAGATGATGTCTTCAATCTTTTTAGCACTGCTGTTGATCGCACTCATGGTAGACACGACCTCTGACACCACATCACCTCCTTTGACCGCAACACTTGATGCCGCAGCTGCAAGCTGATTCGCTTGTTTGGCATTATCTGCATTCTGCTTAACTGTAGCAGAGAGTTCTTCCATACTAGCGGCGGTTTTCTCTAGGCTAGCCGCCTGATCTTCTGTACGACGAGACAAGTCAGCGTTACCTTGGGCAATTTCTTTGGCTGCCGTATTAATTGTTTCTACCGCAACTTTCACTGTAGAAATCGGGCCAACAATCATTTCCAGTGTTTCGTTCATGCCATCAACAATTTTACGAAAGTCTCCATCATGGCTACTAGCATCTGCACGCACTGAAACCCGCCCCTCATGTGATGCATTTGCTAACATTTGCGCATCACCGATCAAGGCGTTGATAGATTGAATACATGTATTCAAATTATCCTTAATCGCATTAAAATCACCGTTATAGCTTTCGGTGATTCTGGCAGGAATTTCTCCTCTGGCAATACTAGCTACACTATTGGCCGCCATATTTAATGGTGTAACTACAGCATCTAAGGTTGCATTTAGCCCTTCAATAACCTTACGATACTCACCAAGGTGCTTAGCACCATCAGCACGAGTTGTAAGGACACCAGCCTCAGCATCTTTAGCTAATAAATTTCCATCGGCAACAAGAGCGTTAATTGCTTGACCACAGGCATTAAGATTATTTTTAATAATATTGAAATCACCACTATAGCTGTCAGTAATTGTTGCAGGAATAATTCCTTTTGACAGATTATCTACATAAGTGGCAGCCATATTTAATGGAGTAATAACAGCATCTAGCAATTGATTCATACCGAGACTAATATCCCGCATAAAACCAGCAGGTAAGGCACTTGCATCAATACGCTTTGTAAGGTTGCCTGCAACAGTTTGCTCAATAAGCTGCGATACATTTTGCTCCGCAATCACTTCTGCGGTACGATCATTCCACTGTGTCATACGACCCAAATATACGCCACTTTCTTCATCACGCACAGGGTTGAGCGTCAGTTGTAAATGACGTCCATACATAGTGGTATCAATTTGTTTTGTACCATTCAGTTCTTGCGTAAAATTTTCACGGTCAGCCGCATTTTCTAAATATTGCCCAACTCTACGCCCCAACATACCTTCCACATTAAACCCAGGATGATTCTTAATAATCCCGGCACTCATGCTATGGAATAAGCTTTTAGCTTCGCGATTCATATAAATAATTAGATTGTCTTCACTAGACAAAGTAACCGCCATAGCAGAATGATCTAAAGCAGATTTAATCCGGCTAATTCCATTCACAGTTTCACTATGATCAAAATCCAAACGGACTTTAAGTGCCCTATATGCATCTACAACCTCTGTTAACTCGTCTCGATAGCCAGTACGTTCAACACCCTTACCATTCTTTTCACTAGCGCTGTCCAGCAAATTAGTTGCAATTTCCTTTATGCGAGGAATAATCGCCCGATTTAACCTAAATCCAAGCATGCCATTAACTGCTAATGCCATAATAATGAATGTAATAATAATATTTCTATCATGAAGATAAGCTCGTTCAGATGCATTATGCAACTGGTCGGCCAATTTAATTTGCAAGCTAGTCAATGCACTAAGCTTTTCCGATAACGGCACAATCGCAGGGTAAAGGTCTAATACAGCAAACATATTAATGCCATCACCATCTTGTTTTTGCAAAATGTCCTGCAACTTAAGACCCGCCGCGTGGGCTTTTTCAAACTCAGGCACAGCCGACGCAATTAACTTTTTCTCTTCTGAAGTATCCGCATGAGTAATATAGGCTTTCCACTGTACGTCGGCTTCTCTCAAGGCTTTATCAAGATCAGCAGCGCCCTTCTCCCAGCTAGTTGTCCCGCTACGTACATTAAAGGAGATGTCTGCCATTTTCAGCACATACATATCACCAACAGTCTTGATTTGTTGCAATGGCAATACCCGCTCTTGGTAAAGCTTACTAATGCTATCGCCACTCTTTTTTAAGCCGGTGATACCACCATAGCCTAGCACTAACGTAGCCAACGTAACCATCATAAAAATAGACAAAATTTTTGTCTTAATAGTAATCTTACTGACAAAAGTACGCAGATTCTCTGACATAGCTGTCGCAAAATCATGTTCGCCTCGAATACCCTTGTGATATTCTAAAGCTCCATCAATTTGTAATCGTGTTGCTTTTCTACGCACAGATATATAACCAACAACCTCGCCACCTTCGCATATAGGTGAAACACAGGCATCCACCCAATAATGATCACCATTTTTACATCGATTCTTAACAATGCCAATCCATGGCTTGCCTGTTTTAACCGTATCCCATAAATCAGCAAAAGCTTCAGATGGCATATCAGGATGTCGCACAATATTATGATTTTTACCTAACAATTCATCTTCATTAAAACCACTCGCTTCAACAAAGTCACGATTTACATACGTGATAATGCCCTTGAGATCTGTTTTTGATACGATAGATATTGACTCTTTAATATCTAACTCACGCTGAGTAACGGGCATATTGATTTTCATAATGTACTTCCCTGATTTTTATATCATGTAACAAGCAAACTTAATAAAACGCCGATTTATTCAAGACGAATAAATCGGCGCATTTTGATAATTTATAAACATACAACAAGCGAGACTTAAAGTTTCGTCAACTGAAAACTGTAATTACGCCAGAATTCATACAACTTTACAGTTGGAAGACTGACTGTAAGTACACTTAACATGCTTTTTCTTAACTTCCAAAGGTATAGCTTAGATTAAAGAGTGAGCTCACTCTTTAATCTATATCAATAAGTCAGCAATTTCATTACGGTAAATCTAAAATTCCTCCCAATCCTCATCATTCGACCCTGAGCTAGTAACCACTTTAAAGGGAGCACTTGCCACTGGTTTGGCTGGAGCTCTTACCACAGGTTTATTAGTAATAGTTCGACTGACTGATTTACTTATTGCATTTGCATTACCACGATTCAACCTAAACGCACTCACGGTCTCAATCAAACCCACCGCCTGCTCAACCAAAGACTCAGCCGCAGCCGCCGCTTGCTCAACCAAGGCCGCATTCTGTTGCGTCACTTCATCCATACTCGTCACTGCAGTATTCACCTGATCAATCCCAGCACTTTGTTCCACAGAAGCCGCAGTGATCTCGCCCATGATGTCCGTCACACGTTGTACTGAACTCACAATCTCCTGCATGGTGCTACCCGCAGTTTCTACCTGCTTAGTTCCTTCGGCAGTTTTACTCACAGAGTCCGTAATCAGTTCCTTGATCTCTTTTGCAGCAGAAGCGGAGCGTTGTGCCA
>MLJW01000088.1_pt1 | contig 105628 bp, 88 predicted proteins | sample 888231 | NCBI WGS metagenome assembly MLJW01 (sample SAMN05788063, study PRJNA343431) | mine drainage metagenome | isolation source: sample collected from the inflow into an acid mine drainage treatment plant... | place: Germany: Lusatia, lignite mining district | reverse complement strand
CTTTACCATGGCAACCGATATCAAAGTCTATTTCTGCGATCCACAAAGTCCATGGCAACGTGGCTCGAATGAGAATACCAATCGTTTACTTCGGCAATATTTTCCAAAGGGAACAGACTTGTCGATATACTCTCAATCGAAACTCAATGCAGTAGCTCGTCAGTTAAATGAACGACCACGGAAGACATTGGATTTTGAAACACCCGCCGAGAGATTTAACGCATGTGTTGCGTTGATCGGTTGAGCTGACAGAGCAAAATCTGTCGTTCACTTCGAGGATCCGCCCATTGGTGGAATTCACCACCCAAAATCCATCCAGGGATGTCTGAACGATTTCCTGCTGCTCCAGGATGCGCCGGCGCATTTCGCTTTCCCGCAACGCGGCTTCCATACGTTTCAGCGCAGTGATGTCTGTCAACGCAATGCGCACCAGTGGTTGCTTGTCATCCTTGACCAGACGTATTGAATTGAGCTGCACATCCAGACGAGACCCGTCAGTGCGCAAGAGGGTCAATTCGCAAGTCTGTTTATCGTCGCTTTGCTTCACGCTCATAAAATGACGATGCCATTTGTCGACATCTTCGGGGGCAACAAATGAGTCGAACCGACAGTTCGTCAGTCTGCCCCGTTCCTCACCAAGGAGCGCGGCTCCGGTGATATTGATGTCGTCAATCAGTTCATTGTTTGCGAAAGTGATGCAACCGGCCGGCGCGAAATCGTAGAAATCGATATAACGGTCGCGTGCTTCCTGCAGGGATATCTGCGCCCTTTTCAGCTCGTCTTTCTGCTTCTCCAATTCGATCTGGTGCAGCTGGAGTTCGCGCAGAAGCTCCGTTACCGGGCGTGTCTGTGCTTCCATCGATTCAGAATGTGCAAACTGAACTGCAGCCTGCGATCGATGCAGAACTTGCTCATCATGGTTGGAACCGCCGGTTGTCTTCTTGCTTTCTGGATGTTTCAATTTTCCAATCCACGTCTCTTCCGATGTCTCACCGGCAAAATCAAATCCAACGCACAATTGCGTACAGCTTGGGGCTCCAAGGCCTCGTGATCGCAGCCATTCTTCAGCCTGCACGGGAACGTCACTAACGCTTCACAAGGCTATGCAACAATTGTCATTATTTCTATATGTGGAACCACCTATTGATATTTTTTAGAGCATGACACGCGCCCTCCTGCACCTCAACCATTCTCATAGTATGGGTACTCCCATCCCTCCGTGAGAGAAGCCAACGGTGAGTAAAATCACCTGACACGGAAAACTTGCCATGCATTTATTTCTGAAAATTCAGTAGCAGACGCTTCGACTCTGGACGCTCGAATCCGCGTTTCTGGACCTTGTGACACCAGATACGAAAGCGTATGCTCGCCGCGAGCCGGATGTCGATACTCTGGTCACGGAAGAGCAAAGCAGAAGAGCCTCGACACCGAGGCGCAGTTATTCATTCGTGCTCCCCGGCAAGAATCGACAATCGCGCCGCTGTGCAGTTCCTGGCCGCGGACGGCTATTCCTGCCAATTTGACCCGTTTAGTTTTTTTAGCCGCAGTCATCCGATTGTTGTACGCACAAACATGGAACCCTCAACTTAATCCCCCTCCAGGTAACTAGACAGGTTTTAGACGGATCACAAAAAACCAGGGACACAAAATGCGTGCGATGGTTCTGGACTCACCAGGTTCTCCGCTGCGACTGACCGAGCTGCCACGGCCAGAATGTGGTGCCAACGAGGTATTGCTCAAAGTCGGCGCCTGCGGCGTATGCCGCACCGACCTGCACATACTGGACGGCGAACTTTCCCAACCCAGGCTGCCCCTGATACCCGGCCATGAAATCGTCGGCAGCGTGGTCGCAAGGGGCAAGGACATAGAGCGTTTCGCCATCGGGCAGAGGCTGGGCGTACCGTGGCTGGGTCACACCTGCGGCCACTGCCGCTATTGCACGAGCGGACGCGAGAACCTGTGCGACGATGCGCGTTTCACCGGTTATACGCTGAATGGCGGATATGCGGAATACGCGGTGGCCGATCAGCGTTATTGTTTCCCGCTACCCGAAGGTTACAGCGATGCGGAAGCCGCCCCGCTGCTGTGCGCCGGGCTGATCGGTCATCGTGCGTTGGTCGCCGCAGGCGATGCCGAGCGTATCGGTATATACGGTTTCGGCGCGGCGGCACACATCATCGCCCAGGTAGCGCGCTGGCAAGGTCGCCGGGTGTTCGCTTTCACCAGGCCGGGCGACCTGCCGGGACAGCGTTTCGCCAGGGAGCTGGGCGCGACATGGGCTGGCGATTCCGCCTCGGCGCCGCCGGAAGAGATGGATGCAGCGATCCTGTTCGCGCCGGTCGGCGCACTGATACCGCAGGCCTTGCGGCATACCGCCAAGGGCGGGACTGTCGTGTGCGCCGGCATCCACATGAGCGAAGTGCCCTCGTTCCCGTATTCCATTTTGTGGGGCGAACGCAGCATCCGCTCCATCGCCAACCTCACCCGCCGCGACGGCGAAGAGTTCCTCGCACTCGCCCCCAGGGCGGGCATCAGGACGGAGGTGGAAACCTTCCGGCTGGAACAGGCCAACGAAGCGCTCGAACGGCTGCGCAACGGCAACATCCGCGGTGCGGCGGTGCTGGTGATGGATTAATTCGGCTTGCCGCGAATCGCGCGCAGCCGTTCATACAGCCCGCGCTCCTCGCTCGTAAGCTTCTCCGGAATCTGGACCTCGATACGAAGGTACAGTTCGCCATGCCGGTCGCTGCCGAATTCCGGCAGGCCCTTGCCTTTGACGCGCAATACCGCCCCCGGTTGAGTGCCGGGCGGAATGGTCACACTCGCCGAACCGTCCAGCGTCGGCACGTCCAATTTGGCGCCGAGCACGGCATCGGTCAGCGGAATGGATTCCTGCCGCAACAGGTCGGCACCGGCCCGTTCGAAGCGCGAGTCCTGCGTGGTGCGCACCACCACGAACAGGTCGCCGGCAATGCCGCCCGCTTCCGGACTCGGCATGCCCTTGCCCGGAATGCGGAGCGCCATGCCCTCCTCCGCACCTCGCGGGATCTTCACGGTCAGCGACTCTTCCTGCTCCTCATTGCCGCTGCCGTGACACACAGGACACGGATGTTCGATGATGCTGCCGCGTCCGTGGCAAACAGGGCAGGTACTGATCTGCTGGATCAGGACATGCTCTTTTTCCTGGCTGCTGCGGCGAGTGATGCGTCCTGTACCTTTGCACGTCCCGCATACCTTGGGCGGAATGCCGCCTTCAGTGCCGATACCGTGGCAGGCGTGGCATGTCACCGGACGGCCCAGTCGCACTCTTTCCTCGCCGCCGTTCGCCACCCGTTCCAGCGGAATGTACAACTCCACTTCAACGTTTTCGCCTCGTTCCGGCCCCGCATGACGACTGCGATGGAAGAATCCCTCAAACGGGTTGCCCCCTCCGAAGCCTAAATTGAGTCCGCCGAAAATGTCCTCGAAGTTGATGCCGCCGAACAGGTCTTCCTGGCTGAAGCCTTCCACGCCGGCAAACCCGCGCGAGTCGTACTCGGCGCGTTTTTTCGGGTCGGACAGGATGGCATAGGCCTCGGCGATCTCCTTGAAGCGCTCTTCGGCGCCGGGCTCCTTGTTGCGGTCGGGGTGATATTTCATCGCAAGGGTGCGAAACGCATCCTTGATCGCCTTCTGGTCGGCTTCCTTCGCGATGCCGAGCACTTCGTAATAATCACGCTGGGCAGGAATGGTCGTTCACCTTGGTTCTCGATTCTTCGCGCTCTTCTCCCGCTTGCAGGAAAGGAGCGGGAGACAGTTCAATCCGCTTTTCTCTTCACGCCAGTCTTTTTCTGCGGCGGCCGTGCAAACGATTTCCTGATCTCGGTCAACTCAGCCAGCCGCGCCGTGACCTTGCGATTGACGCTGCCTTCAGGATAGATGCCTTTGGCATTGACCTCGCCGGCAGGTGTACCGGTCAGGAGAGCGATGGCCTGATCGACATTCTCCACGGCGTAGATGTTGAATTTCCCGGCTTCGGCGGCTGCCACCACATCGCGGCGCAGCATCAGGTGTTTGACGTTGGCGGCGGGAATCAATACGCCCTGATCGCCCGTCAGTCCGCGCGCGTTGCAGATATCGAAGAAACCCTCGATCTTTTCGTTGACCGCGCCGATCGCCTGCGCCTGACCATGCTGGTTCACCGATCCGGTGATGGCCAGCGACTGCTTGATCGGTGCATTCGCCAGGTTGGAAAGCAGTACGCACAACTCGGCCAGCGAGGCACTGTCGCCATCGACCATGCCGTAGGATTGCTCAAACACCAGGCTGGCAGAAAGCGCCAGCGGCTGGTTCTTCGCATAGCGCGCGGCAAGGAAGGAAGACATGATCAGCACGCCCTTGGAGTGGATGGCGCCCGAGAGCTTCACCTCGCGCTCGATATTGATCATCTCGCCATCGCCCAGCCGGGTGGTGGCGGTGATCCGCGTCGGCTGCGCAAATGCGAAGTTGCCCAATTCGATCACGGAAAGCCCGTTGATCTGCCCGGTCACCGCGCCCTGCGTGGCGATCACCAGCGTTTCGCGCAGGATCGCTTCGTACAGCCGGTCGCGCAACCTGTCCTGCCGCCGGATCTGGGCGTCGATCGCGCTCTGCACATCGGCCGCTTCCGCGACGGTCCGGCCCGCTTCGCGCGCCCAGTAATCGGACTCGCGCAGCAGGTCCACGATGCTGCGCATATGGGTGGAGAGCCTTTCGGAATCTTCGACCATGCGTGCGCTGTACTCGATGGCCCTGGCCACCGCACTGCGGTCGAACGGCAACAGTTTCTCCTTGTGCGCGAGCGTGGCGATCAAGCGCGCATAAAGCTGGTGGCTGTCGGCATTGCGCTCCATGCGTTCCTCGAAATCCGCCGCCACCTTGAACAGCTCGCCGAACTCGGGGTCGTATTCCTGCAGCAGGTAATAGAACATGCGATCGCCGAACAGGATCACCTTGGTATCCAGCGGAATGGGCTCCGGCTCCAGCGACACGGTGCTGACCAGGCTGTACAACTGCCCCAGCGATTCGATGCGTATCTCGCGCGACTGCAGCGCACGCTTCAGTCCTTCCCACGCCAAGGGCTGCACCAACACTTTGCGGATGTCCAGCAGCAGATAACCGCCGTTCGCGCGGTGCAGCGCACCCGATTTGATCAGGGTGAAATCCGTGACCAACGCGCCGAACTGGGAAATATGCTCGACCCGGCCGACCAGATTGCTGTAGGTGGGGCTGTCTTCGCTGACGATGGGCGCGCCCGGCTGCTTGCCGTTACCCACCAGCACATTCACCTTGTATTGGTGGAAACTGCGGTGGACGACCATGGTCATGCCGCCGATATTGCTGGACTCTTCCTGCTTGCGGAAGTCGTCCGCATTGTCGACCATATCCTGCTGCACCTGGTCGAGGTATTTCAGCACCTCGGGCAGGTCGACATAGGATTCCTTGATCTCTTTTACCAGGTGGTCGACTGCGGATAATACGGTCTCGCGATCCAGCTTCTGTATCCGCTCATGCCGCTCCTTCCGCCATTGCGGCATCTGACGCAGTATCTTCTCCAGTTGCTGCTGCAATCCGGTGATGGCAGTCTCCACCCGCTGTTTCTCTTCCTCCGGCAATTTCTCGTATTCGTCGGGAGGGATCACCTCGCCTTCGCGGAGCGGTGCAAAGGCGAAACCTTCCGGGGTGCGCAATAACGCGATGTTCTGCTTTCCGGCATCCTCGCCCAACTCACTGAACACCTGCTCTTGCCGCTTGCCGAATTCCTCCTGGATCGCACCCGCCTTGGCACGGTATTCGTCTCCCTCGAACAGCGCAGGAATCGCGCTGCGCAGGTAATCCACCAGCTTCTCCATGCGCTGGCGCAATTCTTCCCCCCTGCCAGAAGGCAGTCTGAGCGCCCGGGGTTTGTGTGGCTGCGCGAAGTTGTTGATGTAACACCAGTCGTCCGGCTTGGGCTCGGCCCCCACTTTCGTTTCGAGGAGGCGCCGCACCATGCTGTTCTTGCCGATGCCAGATGGCCCCAGCACGAAGAGGTTGTAGCCTTCGTGACGGATGCCGGTGCCGAAGCGTATGGCGTCCATGGCCCGCATCTGGCCGACGATCCCGTCCATATCCTCGAGATCGGCCGTGGTCTGGAATTTGAACTGGTCCAGGTCACAGGATTGGTGCAGCTGTTGCGCGGGCAGCGGTTGAGGGATGGATATTTTATTTTGCACGAAAGTTGCTCCCTGGTCTGGATGGCTGGCTGGTACTCGCAAATATCTTACGGCCGGGCTTTACCTGGATCACTTGTTCTCCTTGTACTCGGCATCCACCACCTTGCCGCGCGGTCCGGATCCGCTCGGCCGCGGTTCGCCGGTCGTCTCTCCCACATTGGGTGCGGGCTCCGGCCCCTGCCAGCGTGTCTCGGTATAGGGTCCGCCCTTCGGCGCCTGACCCGACTGGGCGTACAGCACCGCCCCGGCTTCCTGCAGGATCTTCCTCAACGCTTCTGCGCGTGTGCTGGCAAGCGGCACATCCTTCCTGAGCAGCGCCTCCTTGGTTTCATGCAACGCGGTCTCTATGCGTTTTTTCAACTCGTCGGTCAACTTGTCTGCAAAGTTGGCCAGCATCTTTTCTGCCTCGTAGCAACCCGCATCGGCCGCATTCAGTTTCTCGGCATCCTCACGCCGTTTCTTGTCCGCATCCGCATAGCGCGTGGCATCGTCCACCATGCGTTTCTTGTCGTCTTCGGAAAGGCGCGTGGAACCGGTGATGCTGATGGACTGGGATTTGCCGCTGGCGGTGTCCCTGGCGGACACGCTGAGGATGCCGTTGGAATCGATGTCGAAGGTCACCTCGACCTTGGGAATGCCGCGCGGCGCCGGCGGCAAACCGTCCAGATTGAACTCGCCCAGGCTGGTGTTATCGCCCGCCATCGGCCGTTCGCCCTGGAACACGTGGAGGTGACGCTGGTCTGCATGTCGGCGGCAGTGGTGAACGTCTCCGTGCGCTTGACCGGGATCGGCGTGTTGCGTGCGATCAGCGGCGTTGCGATACCGCCCAGCGTTTCGACGCCGAGCGTGAGCGGGGTCACATCCACCAATACGATCCCGCCCACCTCTCCTGCCAGGACACCGGCCTGAATCGCGGCTCCCGCTGCGACACACTCCATCGGGTCGACGCCCATCTCGGCTTTGCGCCCGAACATGTCTTCAAAAAAGCTGCGCACCACCGGCATGCGCGTCGGTCCACCGACGAACACGACGCGGTCCACATCCTTGGGCGTGATTCCGGCGTCGTGCAACGCCTGCTCCACCGGGCCGCGGCAACGCTCGATCACCGGGCGCACGAGTCTTTCCAGCTCGGTGCGGTTAAGGTCCAGTTCGAGATGGCGCGGCTCGCCGTTGACGGCGGCAAGATAAGGCAGGCTGAGGTGAGTGGTGACGCTGGTAGTGAGTTCGATCTTCGCATTCTCCGCCGCTTCGATGAGGCGCGCGGCAGCCTTGCGGTCGTTGCGCACATCCACACCGGTGGACATCTGGAAACGCTCGGCGAGGTGCTCGTAGATGCGCTGGTTCATGTCGGTGCCGCCGAGCTGGGTGTCGCCGCTGGTAGCCTTCACCTCGAACACGCCCTTGCCGAACTCCATGATGGTCACGTCGAGCGTGCCGCCGCCGAGGTCGATCACCACGATGCGCAGCTCCTGCCCCAGGCGGTCGAGACCATAGGCCAATGAAGCGGCGGTTGGCTCGTTGACCAGGCGCACCACTTCCAGCCCGGCGATGCGGCAGGCGTCCTTGGTAGCGGCGCGCTGGTTGTCGTCGAAATAGGCCGGCACCGTCACCACGGCCTTTTCCACCGGCTCTCCAAGGAAGGCCTCTGCATCGCGCTTGATCTTCTGCAGCAGGAAGGCGGAGAGCTGTTCAGGGGAGTAATCCTTGTCGCGCAGGCGGTAGTTCTCGCGCTTGCCCATCTTGCGCTTGAACGCGCTCGCCGTACCTTCGGGGTTCGATGTGGCCTGGCGCCGCGCCGGCTCGCCCACCAGCACCTGGCCGTCGGCGGTGAGTGCGACATAACTGGGGAAAGCCTTGCCGCCGATGCTGATGCCCTCGGCGCTGGGAATGATGACCGGTCTCCCGCCACGCAGTACTGCTGCAGCCGAATTGGAAGTGCCCAGATCGATACCGATGATGGCCATGAAGTCCCCCCCGATACGTATTTCCATTTACAGAGCGGCGGTTGCCGCTCCGGACACGCTACGGTCATTCTACTGCTATCCAAAAATATTTCACCGCTTTCCGGCGAACCCTCAAAATACTTTCAGTTCATCTCAGTTTTATTTCGGTCCAGATGCGCGACAACACGCGGCGCTGGTGACGATCCAGGTCGCGCAGCATCTCCAGCCGTGACTGCTGCGCACGATCCGGAAATACCGCAGGGTTTTGCGCGATCTCCGGCAGGATGTATTTCCTGGCAGCCTGGTTGGGATTGCCGGATCCGATCAGGTTGGTCAGCTCTGACGAGTTGCGTCCATCCAGCATGAAGTCAATGAATCGGTGCGCAAGATCGGGACGCGGCGCGGACTTGTGCAGCACCATCGAATCCAGCGCCAGCACTGCTCCCTCTTTCGGAATGCCGGCGAGGATACGAAAGCCGCGATGTGCCTTCTGAGCATCGAGATCGGCCTGGAAGATATCGTTGGAATAGCCGTGCACCAGCCAGATGTTGCCGACGGTGAGTTCCTTGATGTAGCTGGACGCGTTGAATGCCGCCCAGTAAGGCTTGGCGCGAATGATCAGGTCGCGCGCAAGTTTCCAATGCGTCTCGTCGGTATCGTTGGCCGAGTAGCCGAGGTATTTCAGCGCCGCCGCCAGCAACTCGCGCTGGCTGTCGAGCACGGTGATATGCCCCTTGAGTTTTTCCAGATAGCGCGGCTCGAAGATCACCGCCCAGCTATCCAACGGCAGGCCCAGTCCTTTTATCTTCTCGTCGTTATAGCCGATCAACGTGATGGTGTAGGCATAAGGCACCGAGTACTTGTTGCCGGGATCGAACGCGGTATTCATATAGGCCGGATCGATGTTCTTCAAATTCGGCAGCAGGCTCTTGTCGAGCGGACGCAGGGCATGCTGGCGGATCAGTGCGTCGACTGCGTTGCCGGTGGGCACGATGATGTCGTAACCGCTCGCACCTGCGGCCAGCTTGGCCAGCATCTCCTCGTTGTCGGAATAATAGTCCTGCACCACTCGGCAGGCGCACTGTTTCTCAAAGCGCGCGATGGTGGTATCGGAGATGTAGTTGTTCCAGTTGTAGAGATGCAGCACATCTTCAGCATGGGCGCTGGCGATGCATAACAACAGGCCGCACAGCAGTCCGATGATCCGTTCATCCTTCGACAAGCTCAGGACGAACGGAAAATATCCTGGAGCGGAGAGATCGGGCATCAGCTTTTTCCCTTTAGCACATTCGGCGAGAAGCGCGAGGCCAGCATGATCAAACCCAGCGTAAGCAGCATCAGCAGCGTGGACACCGCGTTCACCTCCGGCGTCACTGCGATCTTGATCATCGAGTAGATGCGTAGCGGCAGCGTCTGCACCCCCACCCCGGCGGTAAAGAAGGTGACAACGAAATCGTCGATGGACAGCGTGAAGGCCATCAATCCGCCCGCGATCACCGCGGGCAGGATCAGTGGAAATGTCACGTAGCGGAAAGTCTCCCACGGCGTAGCGCCGAGGTCGCGCGCCGCCTCGAACAGGCTTTCGTCTATGCTGGTCAACTGCGCGCGCACGATCACCGCGACGAAACCGATGGAAAAAGTGATGTGTGCCAGCACGATGGACAGCATGCCGAGCGTGAGGTCGAGCACCTGGATAAAGAACAGCAGCAGCGATACGCCGAGCAGTATCTCCGGCATCGCCACCGGCGCCAGCACCATGAAGTTGAGCAGCTTCAGGTCGTAGCGATGGATGGCGATCCCCGCCATCGTGCCGAACAAGGTGGAGAACAGGCTTGCAGTCAGCGCGATGAGCAGCGAATTGCCGGCCGCGATCAGCATGTCCTCGTCGTGAAACAGCTCGTGATACCAATGCCAGGTAAATCCCACCCACTCGGCGTTGAGACGCGAATCGTTGAACGAATAGGCGACGACAATAGTCAGCGGCAGGTACAGGAAAGCATATGCCGCGAGTGCCGCTGTCCATAGCCACGGCCCCCTACGCATGGCGTCCCCCTCGTGCGGACAGCTTCGCCACGAGCCATACCACCGCGAGCACTGCCAGCGTCAGCAGGATCGCCAGCGTGGAGCCGAACGGCCAGTCGCGCGTAGCCAGAAACTGTTCCTTGATCAGATTGCCGACCATGATGTCGCCGGTGCCGCCGAGCAACTCCGGCACGGCGAACATGCCGATCGCCGGAATGAACACCAGCACGGAGCCGGCGAAGATACCGGGCTTCGATAGCGGGAAAGTCACGCGCCAGAAACGCTGCCAGGCATTCGCACCAAGGTCCTGTGCCGCATCGAGCAGCGTGGGATCGTGCTTTTCGAGGTTGGTGTACAGCGGCAACGCCATGAATGGCAGGTACACATACACCATCGCGATCATCACCGCGACAGGCGAGAACAGCAGTTGCACCGGCCCGAAACCGAACACGCCGAGCAGCACATTGATCACGTGGTTGAGCGCCGCCTGCGGCCCAAGGATGATCATCCAGGCATAGATGCCGATCAGGAAATTGGTGGTGAACGGCAGGATCACCAGCAGCATCATCAGGTTGCGGCTCTGCTTCGGGCTGCGCGCGATCAGCAGCGCCAGCGGGTATGCCATGACCAGGCAAATCAGCGTGGTGGCAAGCGCCATGGCGAAGGACTTGATGAACACCTCGGCGTAGATGAAATCGCTGAAGAAGAACCGGTAGGTTTCGGTCGTGAGGCCGTGCAGGGTCTGCGGATCGGTTGAGGCCAGCGGTGCCAGTCCGCCGAATTCGCCGGGGTAACGGAACGAGGCGAATACCATGATCACGCCGGGTATCGCGACCAGCAGCATCAGGAACAACAATGGCGGGCCGCTCACCAGCCAGCGGGTGATACGCGTCGCATGCGATTGTTTGCGTCCGTTGTTCATCCTCCCCCCGATCAACCAGCATGTAGGGCGGGCACGTTTTTGCGCCCACGTGGAGCATTCTCCGCCAACCGCGTGGACACGGAAAACGTGCCCACCCTACCGCAAAAAAACTCCCGCGTCGTGGCGCCAGCCGACCTTGATCTCGGCCCCCACTTTGAACAGCTCGGCGCCTCCCGGCGCAGAATTCGGCAACAGCGCTTCGATCAACGTGCCATTGGGGAGCCTGACCCGGTACACGCTGACATCGCCCTGATAGAGCAGGCTCTGCACCTCGCCGATAAAATGGTTCTTCAGTTCGGCAAGTTCAGCCTGCACGCCGATGCGCACCTGCTCGGGACGGATGGCGAACAAACCCTTGTCTCCCGCCGCCACGCCCTGCGGCAACGGGGCAACGATCTCCCCCAGTCCCGCCACCGACAGATGCAGGTGACTGTGGCCGACTCCCTCCACCTGTGCGTCCATCATGGTGATGTGGCCGATGAAATCGGCAACAAAGCGATTGCGTGGAAAGCCGTACAACCTGGACGGTTCATCCACCTGTTCGATCCTGCCCTGGTTCATCACTGCGATCCGGTGGGACAGCGCCAACGCCTCGACCTGGGCGTGCGTAACGAAAATGAAGGTGATACCGACCTCGCGTTGCAGGCTGATCAGCTCGACCTGCATTTCTTCGCGCAACTTCGCGTCCAGTGCCGCCAGGGACTCATCGAGCAGCAGCAGGCGCGGACGATTGATCAGTGCGCGCGCCAATGCCACTCGCTGTTGTTGCCCGCCGGAAAGCTCATGCGGATATTTGTCGGCCTTGCCGGTCAGCCGCACCTGTTCGAGTGCATCCTTCAGATGTTGCCGGATATCCGCCGGCTCACGATGCGCCATGCGCAGGGGAAAAGAAATGTTCTCCGCCACCGTCATATGCGGGAAAAGCGCGTAGCTCTGGAACACGGTATGGACCGGACGCTTTTCGGCGGGAACGTCGGCGAGGTCCTTGCCATCCAGCAGTATCTGCCCGGCATCGGGAAACTCGAAGCCGGCGATCATGCGCAGGATGGTGGTCTTGCCGCAGCCGGAAGGACCCAGCAGGGTGAAGAACTCGCCCGCCTCTATCGTCAGGCTGACATCGTCCACGGCGGCCAGATCACCGAAGCGGCGGGTAACGTTCCTGAGTTCAAGCAACGGCATATCAGGCCCCCATGATTATAGGTATTCGTCCCTATATATTCGGCAACGGGATTGCTGTAGCTTTATACATCATTGCTATTCTTTTTCCAGGCAACTTTATCGAAAGCGACAGAAAATCATTTTCATACTCCTTGCCGATGAGACCTCCCATGGACAAAAGATGACGCCGGCCCCGTTGCATGGGAAGCGTGCCCCGATGGTTTCGGCCTGTGCAGACAGGGCTTTCGGAACCGCGCTCCGGCAGGATGGAGGGCTATCATGAAACTCACGGAATTACACGAAATCGCCAAAGCGCATGGCATTAACCCTGACAACATTTTCAAGACCGAGCTGATCAGGACGATCCAGATGAAGGAAGGCAATTTTGATTGTTATGCTACCGCCTACAGTGGCGTATGTGACCAGTTCGACTGCCGCTGGCGCGAGGATTGTTTTGCCGCGGCCCGCACCCGGTCGCAAATGTGAATTTCGCCATCGGATCATTTGCGGAGAACCAACCTGAACAGGATGTTATAGCGATACTGTAAGGCGACGCAGCCACACGGTATTTTTCCGGAGATCACCATGTCCGCAAAACAAGTCATGTTTCACGATGCCGCACGCGCCAGGATCATTGTGGGCGTGAATATCCTGGCGGATGCGGTCAAGGTGACATTGGGCCCAAGGGGCCGCAACGTCATCCTCGATCGCACCTACGGACCGCCTCTCGTGGCCAACTCCGGCGTCATCGTGGCGAAGGAGATCGAACTCAAGGACAAGTTCGAGAATATGGGCGCGCAGATGGTAAAGGAAGTCGCCAGCAAGACGTCCGACGTCGCAGGAGACGGCACAACCACCGCCACCGTCCTGGCACAGGCGATCGTGCGCGAAGGCATGAAGTTCGTCGCCGCCGGAATGAACCCGATGGACTTGAAGCGCGGCATCGACAAGGCGGTCGCGGCGACAGTTGAAGAACTGCGCAAGATCTCCAGGCCCTGCACCACGAACAGGGAGATCTCCCAGGTCGGCGCAATTTCCGCCAATGCCGATACCGATATCGGCGACATCATTGCATTAGCCATGGAGAAGGTCGGCAATGAAGGGGTGATCACGATCGAGGATGGAAAAAGCCTGCAAAACGAACTGGAAGTGGTAGAAGGAATGCAGTTCGACCGCGGTTATCTTTCGCCCTACTTCATCAACAATCCCGAGAAACAGATTGTCGCGCTGGATGAGCCATACATCCTGCTGCACGACAGAAAGATCGGCAATATCCAGGATCTGCTGCCGGTGCTGGAGCAGATCGCCAAGGCCGGACGGCCGCTGCTGATCATCGCCGAGGATGTCGAGGGCGAAGCGCTGGCGACGCTGGTGATCAACAATCTCCGCGGCACCCTGAAGACGGTCGCCGTCAAGGCACCCGGGTTCGGCGACCGCCGCCGCGCCATGCTGGAAGACATCGCCATACTCACCGGTGGTGACGTGATCGCCGAGGAAGTCGGCCTTACGCTGGAGAAGGCCACCCTGAAAAATCTAGGCCAGGCCAAGCGCATTGAAACAGGCAAGGAAAGTACCACGCTGATCGGCGGTGCCGGCGATGCCGTGAAGATTCAGAACCGCATCAGGCAGATTCGTCAGGAGAGCGAGGAAGCCAGCAGCGCATATGACAAGGAAAAACTGCAGGAGCGCGCAGCCAAGCTTGCCGGCGGAGTCGCAGTGATCAGGGTCGGTGCTGCCACCGAAACCGGCATGAAAGAGAAAAAGACCCGCATCGAGGACGCGATGCATGCGACCCGGGCCGCAGTTGAAGAGGGCATCCTGCCGGGCGGCGGCGTTGCGCTGCTGCGTGCGCGGGCAGCGATCGCCGCGCTGCATGGCGAAAACAGCGAACAGGACGCCGGCATCAAGATCGTGCTGCGGGCCCTGGAAGAACCCTTGCGCCAGATCGTCACCAATGCCGGAGGCGAACCTTCGGTGGTGCTGAACAAAGTGCTGGAAGGCAAGAGCAGCTTTGGCTACAACGCCGCCTCCGAAGAATACGGCGACCTGATCGAAATGGGTGTGCTCGATCCGACCAAGGTGACCCGCAGCGCGCTGCAGAATGCCGCCTCGATAGCCAGCCTGATCCTGACTACGGACGCGATGATCGCAGAGCTGCCGAAAGAAATCCCCGGGGCTGATGCCCCACCCGATATGGAGATGTAAATAGTGTGTCTGCGCATATGTGCAAAATCGTTCGGACAATCGAGTGATCAACATAAGGAGGGCTAAACATGAAACATGCAACTACATCTGATGGATACCATCAAATTCAACGGCACGACGGCATTTTCCAGGAACGCGTGCACGACGCTTACAAGATCAAGGGCAAACTACTGGAGCCGACTGTTTGCCCTCAATGCGGCGCGGTATTCCATGCGGGACGCTGGCAATGGATGCAAGCCCCGGCGAACGCGCACAAGGTGACTTGCCCGGCCTGCCACCGGATGCATGACCATTATCCGGCCGGCTACCTTACGCTGCGCGGCGAGTTCTTTCTCGCGCATCGGGACGAGATAATGCGTCTTGCACGCAACCATGAAGCAGATGAGCGTGCCAATCATCCGCTCAACCGTATAATGGATGTGGAGGAAAAAGATGGTGCGACATTGGTGACCACGACCGATATCCATCTTGCACGCGGCATAGGCGAAGCCTTGCATCATGCCTATCAGGGAGAGCTGAGTTATCACTACAACCCCGAACAGAATCTGTTGCGGGTCAGCTGGTCGCACTAGTACATCACAACAATACGAATTCCAGGAGACGCACATGCAAATACCACTGCAGATCACCATACGCGACGTCGAACATTCCGAAGCGCTCGAAGCCCACATCCGCGAGAAGGCCGGCAAACTCGATGAGTTTTTCGATCACATCATGTCCTGCCGGGTCGTGGTCGAGATGCCGCACAAGCACCAGCGTCAGGGCAAGCAGTTCAATGTGCGCATCGACATCGGTGTGGCGGGCGGCGAGATTGCGGTTAACCGCGACCATGCCGAAGACGTTTATGTAGCCTTGCGCGATGCCTTCGATGCCGCCAAACGCAAGGTGGCGGACTACGCGCACAAGCTGCACGGCGACGTCAAGAAGCATGAACCCAGGCGCGTTGTTGAAAGCGAAGATTAGGTACGCAACCGATCGCTGCCGACCTTCCCGCATATCATGAATACCGTGCATATACCGGCAGGCTCCGTCGAACTCGACGGCGACCTGACCGTACCGCCCTCCGCCGGCGGCGTGGTGCTGTTCGCCCATGGAAGCGGCAGCAGCCGCCTCAGCCCGCGCAACACCTATGTCGCCGGAATCCTGCAGCGACGCGGTATCGGTACACTGCTGTTCGACCTGCTGACACGCGAAGAAGACCGGGACTATGAGACGCGTTTCGACATCGCATTGCTCACGCAACGCCTGCTGTCGGCCACCGCGTGGCTACAGGACCGCCCGCAGACGCAAGCGCTCAAACTCGGCTATTTCGGGGCCAGCACCGGTGCAGCGGCTGCATTGCGCGCAGCGGCGGAGATGGGCAACCAGATCGCCGCGGTGGTCTCACGCGGAGGGCGTCCCGACCTGGCAGGCGAGCTTGCCCTGCGCCGCGTGAATGCGCCGACCCTGCTGATCGTCGGCGCGGCCGATTACGACGTGGTCGAACTTAACCGGCAGGCGTATGCGCTGATGCATTGCACGAAGAAACTCAAGCTCATTCCCGGCGCGACCCATTTGTTCGAGGAGGAAGGCACGCTGGAACAGGCCGCAAACGCGGCCGCGGACTGGTTTGTGCAACGCCTCATGAGCCAGGATCCGCACCCAGCAGCCTGATCACATCTTCGTCGCTTACCTGCTGGAAGTTCTGATAGAACTGTCCCACCGCATAAAACGATTCCGGCGCACTCAGGCATATCACTTCATCGGCATAAGGTTCCACCTTGGCCAGTGTATCGGGCGGCGCGACGGGCACGGCACAGACCAGTTTCTGCGGATGCTTCGCACGCAGCGCATGCAGTGCGGCGATCATGGTCGATCCGGTGGCCAGACCGTCGTCGATCACGATGACGATGCGCCCCTCCGGGTCGAGCGGCGGGCGTATCGGCGTATAGCTCGCGCGTCGCTCGCGCATCACCCTGAGTTGCGTTTCTTTCTCGTCCTCGATGTAACGCTGGCTGCCGGCCACATGTCCGGCATAGTCCCCAAGATAGGTCCAGCCGGTCTCGTCCACCGAACCGATGGCAAACTCGGGATTGCTCGGCGCTCGCAGCTTGCGCACCAGCACGACATCCACTTCACCGCCCAGCGCATCGGCAATGATCCTGGCCATCGGCACCGCGCCGCGAGGGATCGCCAATATCAGCGGGTGGAGGCCCCGGTACTGCATGAGCGCCTCGGACAAACGCCGCGCAGCATCTTCGCGATCACGAAATATCATCATGCTCTTCTCCTTTCGAACCGGCGCGGGCAGGATACCGGCCGGCGATAATCAAACGGCGCGAAATCCGCGCGATCACGGATGCATATGTTTGCGTGCCGACTTCGTATGTTCCGATGCCTGGCACGCACGGCGATAGGCCAGCAAAGTCTTCTGGGCGTGCCCCAGCACACTGGCATGCGGATAGCTTCCCGCATCGTTGGCAATGCCGGCCGGGTGGCCGGTGAGCAGCTCTATCCCTTCGCTTGCATGCTCCGCCGTATGGATATGGAACAACCCCCTTTCGACTGCTTCGACGACCTTGCGCTCCAGCATCAGGTGGCGGCGGTTGCGCTGGGGGATCAGCACGCCATGGCTGCCATCGAGGCCTGCGGCGGAACAGACGCGAAAGTATCCTTCGATCTTTTCGTTGATCCCGCCTACCGGCAACACTTCGCCGTATTGGTTGACCGCGCCGGTGACGCCGATACCCTGTTTGAGCGGCAAACCCGACAATGCGGAGATCAGGGCATACAACTCGGCACAGGATGCCGAATCGCCTTCGACCCCGTCGTATTCCTGCTCGAACACGACCGCTGCGTTCAGGGCAAGCGGAGCATTGTGGGCAAACAGCGCCGACAGGTAGTTCTGCAGAATCAGAACGCCCTTGTCATGGATGGGCCCGGACATCTCCACCTCGCGCTCGATGTTCAGCAGTCCGTCCTCACCGGCATAAGTCCGTGCCGTGATCCGTATCGGGAAGCCGAAGCGATAATCTCCCAGGTCCACCTGGGTCAGTCCGTTGATCTGACCGACTTTCTCTCCCTGCACGGCAATCAGCAGATCACCTTCGGCGATCGCTTCCTGCAGGCGCTGCTCGGGGTAGTCGTGGCGTCTGGTGCGCGCTGCCAGCGCAGCCTCGACATCCGCAGCTTCGACCAGATGGCCTGCGCGTGCGCGGCACAACGCGGCACTTTCCATCACCAATGCTTCCGTCCGGGCAAAAATCGCACTCTGGCGCAACTGGTCGTCCACCTGGCGGTGCCCGTCTTCCAGGAGGCGCGCAACGGCTGCTGCAGTAAAGTGCGACAACCCCAGCCGGCGACAGGAATGGGCAACGAAGATGGCCGTCGCGCGGCGAGTCGCGGGACTGGATGAAAAACTTTCGGCGAAATCCACCTTGACGCCGAAATGGCGCGCGAATTCCGGATCCTCTTCCTGCAATTCGTAATACTGTTCGCGCGAGCCGATCAGCACGATCTTGACTTCGATGTCCACCGCTTCAGGTTCGAGCGAAACCGTCGCGATCGGCGTGAATGCCGTACCCGGCTCTTCGATCTGCAGCCTGCCGCTGCGCAGCAGGCGCCGCAGTTTCTCCCACACCAGCCCGTCGGCCAGCAGGTCGCGCAGATGCAGCAGCAGGAAGCCGCCATGCGCCTTGTGCAGGCTACCGGCACGGATGCGCGAGAAGTCCGTCACCAGTACATCGTTCTCGGACTGGTATTCGATGCTGCCGAACAGCGAGCGGAACAAGGGGTTGTCTTCGACGATCACGGGTGCGCCGGTCAAGCCGTCGTTATCGACAATCAGATTGACGCGGTAGCGCGACAGCACTTTTAGCAACGCTTCCTGGCGGATATCGTCATCTGAATCCTGCGCCTCGAACAATTCCAGGTTGCCGAGGACGTCATGTACCACCTGTTCCAGGTATGCGCCGAGCTTGACCGAGTCCTTGATCTGCTTCTTCAGGCCGTTGCGTATCTGCTGCAATTCGTGTTCCAGCAACGGTTTGACCGCATGCCGACGCAATGCCGCAAGGGCTTCGTCTTTCACGCGCTCCCTCGCTCCGGTCTTTTCGAAATAGCGGCTGATCTCGGTACGCAATTCCTGTTCAGCCTGATCGATCTCGGCACGACGCTCCTTGGGCAAGGCCAGCATCTCCTCTTCGGTCAGGGTATGGCCTTTTGCATCGCGATAGGTGAACACCATATGCCCGCTCTCGCGGTGCAGCGTGAACTTGCGCGCTTCGGCAAACGCGTCGAGTTCGACATACGCTTGGGCTTCTTCCGTCTTGTAGGTGTTCTCGATACGCTCGCTCTCCGCCTTGAAATCCTGTCCGTTCAGGCATTGCAAAATCTCCTTTTGCAGCGATTTCATCATTTGCGCCATGAGTTGGCGCAGCAGACGGCCCTGCCCGGCAGGCAAGCGCAATGCGCGCGGATGCTCCGGGGCATCGAAGTTATGCAGATAGCACAAGTCGGGTGGTACTGGCCTGTTCGCGGCAGCAGCCTGCATCGCGCGGTGGAGCAACGAAGAACGCCCGCTGCCGACTTCGCCCAGCACAAACAGGTTGTAGTTCGGCTGGTCCATTTCCAGTCCGAAGCGGGCAGCCATTTCCGCGCGCTCCTGGCCGATCCACGGCAGCGGATACTCCAGCATTTCTGTCGTGTTAGCGAACCCGAGCGTATCCGGATCGTACGTCAGGCGAAGTTCGGCAGGAGTCAGATTCATGGCAGCTTGGCTGGTTTAGGGTATCGGTGTGTGAGTATCCAACAATCTCGCGTGAATCGGATTAAACGCCTTAAGTCGTTTCGCGGCAACCGTCATCTGCATGCGACATCGCATTTAAAGAAGCATAGAATGGCTAGCAGTCTGTGTGCCGATTTGAAAATGAGGAGGTCATCATGTATCAACGCATTCTTGTTCCGATTGACGGCAGCAAAACATCCGAGCGCGCTTTGCAGGAGGCGATCAAGGTGGCGAACCGGGAGGCTCGGCTGCGCCTGATCTATGTGCTGGAGGAAATTCAATTTGTCGACGCCGAAGGCTATGCTTATATCGATATTGCCGAGCTTCAAAAAACGATGCGACAGACCGGAGAACGCGCGCTGGCCGTTGCTGATGAACAGGCACGCAAGGCGGGAATGACGGTTGAAACCGCGCTGATCGAGGCCGCCGGAGAGCGCGTAGCCAGTGTGATCGGGAAAGATGCACAGCAATGGCACGCCGACCTGATCGTGATCGGCACGCATGGGCGTTCCGGATTGAACCGTCTTCTTTTGGGCAGCGTTGCCGAAGGCGTAGTGCGCCTGGCTTCGATTCCCGTGCTGCTGATTCGCGCCGAATGAGCAGAGTCGGGCAGTCATCAAACCCAAAGCGATACAGTTCCTGTTCGCTATTCCACTTCGCCATTCGGTAAACGGAGGCAACGATGACCACGAACATATCCATCCCTGAAACTTCGCCCGACTTCGACCATACGCGAGTGATCGAGCGGCCGGACGGCTTTTACTGGCAAGACAAGCTGACCGGCGAACTGTACGGAACCTTTGCAACCCTGCTCGAGGCGGTGCAGGACATGCAGGACCACAACGGCAACGGCTTCGAAGAAGGCGAATCGCTGGAGGAGGCGGAATCCGAGATCGGCATGGCGGACTGGATAGACCCGGAAACCGGTGAACCCGCCGAAGGTATGCCTCCGCACCGCAGTGACGAATAATCTCTTGCTGATCAGAATATAGTTGGACTGCTCGCCGAGTGACAACACTGCTACAACTTGAATCGCCCTCATAGCACGCACAATGGCGATCCGCCGGGAAAAGATACTTTGAGGTCACGGATGAGACGCCATACCCAGATGAACGCATAAAACCATGCCGCATTGCATCTGAGCGAATTCGGGATGACAACTACAAGGCGGATTTTGAGTCGAGGACTTTAAACGATCTCTACTCCATACCACACGTTTCAACCAGGACTACGCCGCCTCACTTTCGAAATTCAATTACGGCCTGCATTTGTACATGTCAAAGGTACGCTTGCCGAACTCCTGCGACTCACCCTTCACGACCGTATCTGCCCCCGCATCGACCGCGTTATTGCGTGCCATCTGCAGCAGATTGGCTTCCACGTCTTCGGCGCTGCGGGTGATAAATCCAACCTTGGCAAGAACGCTGACGGTGATCTTCCCTTTCGATTGGCATGCAGCGATCTGGTTTGCATCTGCCACCGAGACCCGGTCTGTCCCTTTTCGCACTTCGATAAAGCTGCTGGCACATCCATTCAATCCGACGATCATCGGAACGATGGCAGCGGTTAACAGCATTCTTTTTGAAAATTGCATGATCACTCCTGGTTAATTTGACAAGCGGGATTGTCCGTTCAGTTTACTTTATATTCGTATCATCTGCCATCTGCAGGCATCCGGATATTGGAAGAAACTGCGGGAGTAATTGCCGTTGAAACAGCGCTTTCCGGAATAATCCCCGAAATCAGCCAGTCCAAAGATTGTTGCCACAGGGTAGCCTTGAATCGGTCATGGAAGAATGCGAAATGCCCGATGCTTTCCTCGCCTATGGATTCGGGTGAGAGCCGCACATGCACTCGTCTGCTATTAACGAAATAGGCAAGCAAGCGATCTACCGCTGCCTGCGTTGCAAAGGGATCGTCAGTCATTCCGATAGCAAGAATATCTCCGGTCATTCCTGCGAAATGAGAAAGCGCATCAGGTTCAAATTCACTCGCGCCCGGATAAGACTCCTCGAGCCTGGCAGGCCGAAACGCCCATTCGTATGCCGCCGCCGCCGGAAGATCCTCATGCCAGCCCAGCGCCTTTGCCGGAAAATAACCGAACAGCGTTGTCAGAACAGGCATCAACAAATGCCAGCGCAGCCACATCGACAGTCTTTTACTTCGTTCATAGTCCCGCCAATACGCATACTGTGCTCCCACGGTCACGCACCGCTCAACGCAAGTATTGTTTTTTGCCAGACCGATCAGCAAACCGCCGATGCTATGTGCCACCACGTGGACGGGCACATCAATGCAGTTGTTGCGCGCCCACTGCAATGCAGCATCGCAATCCAATCGTCCCCAATCCAGCTTCGAGACCTTTTTGATTTGGCGCAGACTACCTCTGCGCGACTCCCCGATCCCGCGATAGTCGTATGTCAGTGCCGACATGCCGTTCATCGCCAGGAATTGTGCATATCGGTGATAGTAGGAGGCCTTGACCGCGGTTGCAGGGTTGATAACGACGACTGCCCGGGTTGCCAATGTCGTATGAGTCCAATGACGCGCTGCAAGTCTGCAGCCATCCGCAGCGATCAGCGTGACAGGCGAAACTTGCACATCTTGCATAGTATTGCTGGGACTGTTCAAGTTGATCGTTTGATATCAATGAAGCGCGGTTCATGGCGCCCGAGGTCAAATCTGGATTCTGACATCCCTTCCCTGAGTCAGACGATTAACTCCAACGTCGAATCAAAATGCATAGCCGATACCGATTTTAAACACGCTGTAATTTGTCTTGCTGTCCGGCTCCCACGCCACGATTCCGCCGCCGACGGGATAAACCGCGCTCATGCCATAACTGAAACTCGTATAATCGAAGCCTGCGTTTCCGTGCAAATGTTTCGTAAATGCATAATCTGCGGAAATGCCCAGTTTGTAGATGGATGAACTTCCGAGTGCGCCGGAGAATCCATTAAGTCCGGGGCCCGAATTTACCGAGATGTTCGATCTGAAGGTTGTCCCGAACATCGCATTTGCCGTAACGACAAGCTGACCGATGACAGGTGAAAACTGCCAAAGCGTACCGATTGCAAAATAATCATTCGTATAGGTCTCACCGTAATTCACCCCCCGGTCCCATTGGTGACGACCAAGTTCAACGTAAGGTGTAAGCATAAGCGGTACAACCGGTTCAGATCCAACACTATCAATCAGGAAACCTTTGCCATAGCGAACATTGTAATTGATAAGTGCGGCGCTAGAAGATGAAGCTACAGAGCCAAAAGTCCCGCCCATAAGCGAACCTATATAATTCGTTTGGCCTTTGGAATGATCATAGCCGGCTTCAAAATACTGATTGTCGTCGCCTGTCATCGTGGATATGAAAATGGCATAACCCGGAACATCGCCTTTCTCCGTGTCGAGTGTCCCGGTCGCGGTGCCCAATGTTCCATTGCCTGTCTCCGTATAATCTACATTCGTGGAAATAGACTGAAGTCCAATCTGGTTATTTGAAGACTTGATATCGGAAGCACCGGCAAATATATTTGCTGAAAACAGCATAAGGCACATGGATGAAACGATTTTATTCAACATGAATTTCCTTTAGGATAAACGTAAGCATTGAAAGCTAAGCATTTACTCGCCTTCCCACGAAGTCGTCATGTTACTGCAAATGGGCGCAATAACCCTATTCAATCGCGAGACAATCAATAAATGAAGGCTGTTCACTCAGATTCTCCTGCCCTGAAATTAAAGATGCAAATACCCGGGCGTCCTTTACTGAAAATGTATCGCGCATATCTGCAAAGTTGATTGAAGCCCCTGCCCGATAACGGTATAGTCCGCAAAACCTAGAACAAGGCACGAACATGGCTGCTCAAGACGTTCCGGAACACAAACTGAAACTGGCCGAAGTGCTGGATATGATGATTGTCGACGGCATGGTTGGGAAAACCGAAGCTGAAGCTGTCATCGCCGAACGCCGCCTCCATCGGCAAGACACACATCCCCTGATAGTCATTTCGGACAAGCACTGGAAATCGCAAAAATCGCCTCACCGCATCCTGACGCTGGATGTGCTGACAGAATGGCTGGCAAAGCATGTCGGCATGGAATACTTCCACATCGATCCGCTGAAGATCGATTTCTCCGACCTGACCGATCTGATGTCGATCGATTATGCAAACCGCTTTGCCATCATGCCGCTCCGTATCGAAGGCGGCGACCTTGTCGTGGCGACTGCCGAGCCATACCTGCGCGACTGGGAGAGTACACTCAAACACACCTCGCGCAAGAATATCCGCCGCGTCATTTCTTCGCCCGCGGACATCAATCGCTATCTGGTGGAATTCTATAATCTTGCCCGTTCGGTGAAGAGCGCAACCAAGGCCACTCCCAACACTTCCAGCCCTGCCTCGTTCGAACAGTTGGTTGAGCTCGGCAAGACCAACAAGCAGTTCGATGCCAACGATCAGCACATCGTCCATATCGTGGACTGGTTGTGGCAGTACGCGTTCGATCAGCGCGCATCGGATATCCATATCGAGCCGCGCCGCGATGTCGGCATCGTGCGCTTCCGCATCGACGGCGTTCTGCATCAGGTGCATCAACTCCCGATGTCCGTGGTCACCGCGATGACCAGCCGTATCAAACTGCTGGGACGCATGGACTTAATGGAGAAACGCCGCCCCCAGGACGGGCGTATCAAGACACGTACCGAGGACGGACAGGAGATCGAGCTGCGACTTTCCACCCTGCCCACCGCTTTCGGCGAAAAGCTGGTGATGCGCATCTTCGATCCGGAAGTGCTGTTGCGTGACTTCTCCGAACTCGGCTTTTCTGAAGACGACCGTGCGCGCTGGCAGAACATGACCTCGCAGCCCAACGGCATCATCCTCGTCACCGGTCCTACCGGCTCCGGCAAGACCACCACGCTGTATTCCACGCTCAAACATCTCGCGACACCGGAGGTGAACGTCTGTACGCTGGAGGATCCCATCGAGATGGTTGAACCCGCATTCAACCAGATGCAGATACAAACAGGACTTGACCTGACTTTTGCCGAAGGTGTGCGCGCGCTGATGCGGCAGGATCCGGATATCATCATGGTGGGAGAGATACGCGATCTGGAGACCGCCGAAATGGCGATCCAGGCTGCACTGACCGGCCATCTGGTGCTTTCCACATTGCACACCAACGATGCGCCTTCCGCCATCACCCGTTTGCTCGATCTTGGCGTGCCGTACTATCTGATCAATGCCACCCTGCTCGGCATCATGGCGCAGCGTCTTGTACGCACGCTGTGCCCGCATTGCAAGCAACCGATTCCCATGCCCGAAAACGATAACGATGTGTGGGATCATCTGGTCGCCCCCTGGAAAGCTGCAAGGCCGGCCCAGCTGCAAACTCCTCAAGGCTGTCTGGAATGCCGCAAGACCGGCTATTCGGGCCGGATCGGCATTTACGAGATACTGCTCATGTCGCCTGCATTGCGCAGAATCATCAGCAAGGAGACCGACATCGCCGCGTTGCGCGACCAGGCCAACCGCGAGGGCATGAAACCGTTGCGCATCTCGGGTGCGCAAAAAGTCGCGGCCGGACTCACCACTTTGGAAGAAGTACTGAAAGTTGCCCCGCCCGCAGATTGATCGTAATCATTCATTTATGCAAAAAGGAACAACCATGACACTAGCTGAACTCAACCAGCATTTCGCCATCGGCAACCACGTGCAATTCAAGGAGATCGCCGAAGGGATGATCGTTGCCGAAGTCGCCAACCAGCATGCACTCGCCAACATCGTATTGCAGGGTGCGCATATCGCCACCTTCCAGCCGCGCGGCGAGGAACCTGTGATCTGGCTGTCGCCCTATGCCAAGTTCGCGCCCGGCAAATCCATCCGCGGGGGCGTACCGATCTGCTGGCCCTGGTTCGGCCCGCACAAAACGGACAGCAAAATGCCCGGACACGGCTATGCCCGCACCGTGCCGTGGGAATTGCTGGAAACAAAAGCCTTGCCGGACGGCTCGACTTTCCTGCGCTTTTGTCTCGTCGAAAGCGAAATCACCCGTGCGCAATGGCCCCACGCTTCCACGGTGCAACTTGCAGTCACCGTGGGTAAGGCTTTGCGCGTAGAGCTCGCCACCACCAACACCGGCAAAGACGCTTTCGAACTCGGTGAAGCGCTGCACACCTACTTCCACATCAGCGATGTCGCGAAAACGACCATCCGCGGTCTGGATAACTGCGCCTATCTGGACAAGGTGCAGGACTTTGCGCACTGCACACAGAAGGACGGCATCGTCATCGAGAGCGAGGTCGATCGCGTGTACATCAATACGGCAGCGGACTGCGTGATCGAGGATAAAGGCCTTAAGCGTGCCATCCGCATCGCCAAGCAAGGCAGCATGAGTACCGTAGTATGGAACCCATGGACCGAAAAGGCCGACAAGATGGGCGACTTCGGCGAGAACGGACATCGCGGCATGGTGTGCGTTGAGAGCGGCAATGCGATGGAAAACATAGTTACTCTTGCGCCGGGCGCAACGCACAAGCTGGTGGCGGTGTACAGCGTGGAAAAACTGTAAGTTCGAACCGGGCACGACAAAAAAAAAAGAGCCGCTTGAAGCGGCTCTTTTGTTTTGTGATGAAACCAGACTCAGTTCGCGCGTTTTCTGAACTCGTTGGTGCGAGTGTCGATTTCGATCTTGTCACCGATCTCGATGAATGCAGACACGGGCAACTCAAAACCGGTGTTCAGTTTGGCAGGCTTCATCACCTTGCCTGAAGTGTCGCCGCGCACAGCCGGCTCGGTATAGATCACTTCGCGTACGATGGTATTGGGCAACTCTACCGAGATCGCCTTATCGTTGTAGAACACCACCTCGCAAGGCATACCGTCCTCGATGTAGTTGAGCGCGTCGCCCATGCATTCGGCTTCGATCTCGTATTGGTTGTACTCACCATCCATGAACACATACATCGGATCGGCAAAATAGGAATAAGTCACTTCCTTGCGATCCAGGATGATCTGGTCAAACTTGTCGTCCGCTGCGTATACCCATTCCTTGGCGGAATCGGTCAACAGGTTTTTCATCTTCATCTTCACCACGGAACCGTTACGGCCCGAGCGACTGTATTCGGCCTTAAGGATCACCATGGGTTCGCCGCTAACATTGATCACGTTACCGGCGCGTAGCTCTTGTGCTGTTTTCATGTTTACTGCCCCTCAAAATTCAAGGCGCGGATTCTATTCACTTTGGCGGTAAAAATCCAGCAAATTCAATGCGAGGTTATTGTTTGCCAGCCGATCCGCCCATTCCTTCCCGTGCCGGGCCAACATCCCGCCCTGCGCCGCAAAGTGAGCCCAAGCTCCGGCAACGTCCGGCCCGCCGTTCCAGGCCAGCCATAAATCCCTTACTGACAGCACGGTTTCAGGCAACAACCCCGCCGTATAGCGCGCCCGCAACGCCTCCAGCTTCGCCAGATGCACCCCGTCATGCTGGGGATATATCTGCCAAATGAACGGGTTGGCAGCCCATTGGGCACGCACGCAGGAATCCTCGCCGCGCACAAAATTGACGTCGCACGCCCACAAAAGCTCATCGTAGCGCTCCTGCTCGACAAAAGGCAGCACATGCACGCGCAGGTTGCCGCGCTGCCAGATATCTCCTGCCTTGCCGGTCGAATGCCCGAAGAATGCCGCTACCTGCGGCAGGGAACGCCCTTCCGGCAACAGGCAGGTCAAGGGGTGGGCGCCCTTTTCCCAGCAGCCCAGCAACGCTTCCATCGCTTCGTTCTCGTATCCGAACAGGGACACGCGCAACTCGCCAGCGATCCGCTCCTGCACCCCCAAACTCCGCCAGTAGTGTTGCTGTACTTCAGCATCGGATTGAAATGCATCACGCCGAGCCAGCAGATCGCGTTCCAGCAACAGGCCTCCGGTTCTCTCGGTAAAGCCCGGGAAGAAGAAATATTTGGTCAGCGGCAAGCGAGGATGCGGCGACGGCAACTTGTGGCAACCCTCTACCCAGTCTTCGGCGCTCAGGTATTCGAGGTTGATCCAGACCGGTTTCCGCTGCAGGACAGCCATGGCAGTGACGTAGCGCTCAGGCAAGGTGCAGGCGAAAGCCTCGATCACCAGACTTGCCGGTTCGATCGCGGGAAAATCGGTAGTCCAATGCCTTATCTCCACCCCACGACAACGCTGTACGTCCAGTGCTGCATCCGTATCTGGGCACAGGCGCTGGAAGCTGGCCAGGTCGTCCACCCAAAGCCGTACCGCCAATCCGTGCTCGTTCGCCAGCTGTCTGGCCAGGCGCCAGCACACGCCAATGTCGCCGTAGTTATCGACGACATTGCAGAAGATGTCGCAAGACTCACTCCGCATGCAAGGCCTCTACGGGATCGAGCCTTGCCGCACGCATGGCCGGGACCACACCGGCCACCAGTCCGATACTGACTGCGGTCAGTTCGGCCAGTACCGCAAACAGCCAAGGCGTATGCACAGGCAACGAGGGGAACAGCCAGTGCAATCCCTGTGCGATGCCGATACCCAGCACCAGCCCCATCAGCCCGCCCATTGCGGAGAGCAGCATGGCTTCGCTCAGAAACAGGGTCAGCACCTGCTTTTCGCGCGCGCCCAGCGCCCGCAGCAGGCCGATCTCGGCGGTGCGTTCGGTCACGGCCATGGTCATGATGGTAAGGATGCCGACGGCACCGACCAGCAGCGAGATGCCACCCAGCGCGCCGACGGCGAAGGTGAGGATGTTCAGCACCGAGCTCAGCACTTCCAGTGCCTTCTCCTGCGAGATGAGCGTGAAATCCTCGCGCCCGTGCCGCTCTTTCATGCGCTCGGTGAGGATGCGTATGACCGTGTCCGCATCGACATCGGCGCGGTAACTGACATTGACCTCCATCAGGCCGGGGCGGTTGAACAGCTCCATCGCACGCGCCGCCGGGATGAACACGGTGTCGTCCATATCCATGCCGAGGATCTGTCCCTTCGACTCCATCACACCGATCACGCGGTAGCGCTGGCCGCCGATGCGCAGATATTGCCCCAGCGGATTCATGCCGCGGAACAGTTCCTGCTCTATCTTCGAGCCGATCACAACCTGCGCGCGCGCCTGTTCATCGTCCGCATCCGTCCAGAAGCTGCCGCTCTGCACTTTCATGGTGAACGCATCGCCGAAATCGCGCCCCTCGCCCAGCACCATGGTACGCCGCGTCCTGCCATTGGCGCGCACCTCGGCAGTACCCACCAGGCCGGGGATGACATGCTCGACATAAGGCAGGCGGCGCAAGGCATCGGCATCCTCCAGCGTCAGCGGCCGGACCGAACCGAAGATGCCGACATTGCCGCCCTGCGTCTGCGTCTTGCCTGGCTGCACGCTGATGATGTTGGTGCCGAACTGCGAGAATTCGGACAACATGAACTGGTGCAGCCCCTCGCCGATGGAGGTGAGCAGGATCACCGCCGCAATGCCGATGGCGATGCCCAGCCCGGTGAGGAAGCTGCGCATCCGGTAGGTGAGAAAGCTCGAAGATGTAAGAGTGATCAGGTCGCGCAAATACATGTTGTCACCTGCCCGCAAGCGCAGCCACCGGATCGAGTTTCGCCGCGCGCCGCGCCGGCCATACGCTGAACAGGATACCGGTCCCCAATGCAGTGAAACAAGCCGCCAGCACAGCCCACCACGGCGGGCTGACCGGCAGGGTCGGATAGATCTGTCCGATGATCATGCTGCCCGCATACCCCAGCACCAGTCCGGCCACACTGCCGGCAGTCGAAAGCAGTGCGGCTTCGGCGAAGAACAGCATGCGTATCTGTTTTCCCGGCGCGCCCAATGCCTTCAGCAGGCCGATCTCCTTGACGCGTTGTGCCACCGCGATGAGCATCACGTTCATGATCAGCACTCCCGCCACGGCCAGACTGATCGCGGCGATGCCGCCCACGGCCATGGTCAGCGTGGTGAGGATGCGATCGAAGGTGGCGAGCACCGCGTCCTGCGTAATGACGGTCACGTCCCTTTCGCCGCTATGGCGCTGCACCATGATCTCTTCGGCATCGTGTTTGGCCTGCTCGATGTAATCGCGGCTCTTGGCCTCGACGAGGATGCGGAACAGGCTTGATGTATTGAACAATTGATGCGCGGAGGCAACCGGAATGATGACCAGCTCATCCGTGCGCATGCCCATGGATTCGCCTTGCGAGGCCAGCACGCCGATGACGCGGAAACGCCGGTCGCCCAGGCGCACCCACTGCCCCACGGCCTGCTCGTTGCCGAACAGCTCCTGCTTCATCTGGTTGCCGAGCACGCATACCGACAAGCCATCATTGATATCGCCCGCGGGCAAAAACTTGCCGATACCGATGCTCATGTGGCGCACTTCCAGCAAATCGGAAGTGGAGCCAAGCACAACCACTTCGCGATTCAATGCGCCGCGCGAAAGCGCGGCCGAGCCGACCGTCAGCGGCGCGATGCGCTTGATAGCGCGGCTCCGCAGCAAGGCCTGGGCGTCGTCCAGCGTAATGTCGCGCGGCGTCTGCCCCGACATCAGGCCTGGCCCGATACCCGCGGTTTCGGTACGCCCCGGCAACACGATGACCAGGTTGGTGCCGAGCGTGGAGAACTGGTTCACCACATAGCGGCGAGCGCCCTCGCCCAGCGCGGTGAGCACCACCACTGCCGCCACGCCGATGGACATCGCCAGCATCATCAGCAGCGTGCGCGTCGGGCTGCCGCGCAGGCTGCCGAATGCGAACTGAAAGGTGTCGGCGAGTTTCATTTTGTGCGCTGCTCGTCGGAAACGATGCGCCCATCCAGCATGTGTATCCGGCGCTGCGCGCGTGCACCGATTTCGGCATCGTGCGTCACCACCACCAGCGTGATGCCTTGTTCCAGAAGGCCTTCCAGCAGTTTCAGCACCTCCCAGCCGGTAGTACGGTCGAGATTGCCGGTGGGTTCGTCGGCCAGCAATACCGTTGGGTTCATCACGGTGGCACGCGCGATGGCCACGCGCTGGCGCTGCCCCCCGGAAAGCTGATCGGGTTTATGGTCGGCGCGATCCGACAGACCATAGTTCTGCATCAGCACTTGCACGCGCGCCTTGCGCTCTTCGGCGGGAATGCCGGCCAGTATCATCGGCAACTCCACATTCTGCGCAGCAGTGAGGCGCGGCACCAGGTGGAAGGACTGGAACACGAAGCCGATCTTTTCGCGGCGCACGCGCGCCTGCTGTTCGTCGTTCAGGTCCGTGACGTTGCCCCCGTCCAGCAGATAGGTGCCGGAAGTCGGCCGGTCGAGCAGGCCGAGCATGTTCAGCATGGTGGACTTGCCAGAGCCGGACGGACCCATGATGGAGATGTACTCGCCCGCATCGAGGCGCAGGTTAATATCGCGCAGCGCGGTGACTTGCTGGTCGCCGACGGTGAAAATACGGCAGACGTTCTGCAGTTCGATCATTTCGCGGGCTTGGGTTCTTCAGGCACGACCTTCACACCGGCCTTCATTCCCGGGCGATCCAGCGAAGACACGATCCGATCGCCCTCGTCCAGACCGGAGAGTACCTCCGCATATTCCCAATTCGACAAACCGATGGTCACCTTGCGTTCTTCGAGCACACCGTTATTGCCATAGCGCAGCACACGATTGCCTTCCAGCAGCGTCTGGGCGGGGATGCGCAGCACATGTTCGCGCGTGTCGTAAACGATCTCGACATCGGCGCTGTAACCCACCAGCAGGTTGTCCTCATCGGCAAGCTTGTCGAACTCGACCTCCACTTCGACCGTGCGTGCCTGCTTCTCCAGATCGAGCACATACGGCGCGATACGCCTGACCTTGCCGCCGAAAGTGCGCCCCTTGATCGCGTCCAGCGTGATGCGGCTGAATTGTCCGACCTTGATCTTGGATGCGTCCACCTCGTCGATGGGCGCGCTCACGTACATGCAGCTATCATCGATCAGGTCGATGGCCGGCAAGGTCGGAATGCCGGGAGGAGACGGCGTGGCGTATTCGCCCAACTCGCCGCTGATGTCGGCCACCACGCCGTCGAACGGCGCCCGCAACACCATGCGATCCAGCCCTGCCCTGGCCAATGCGATACGCGATTTGCTCTGCTCGATATCGCCGCGCGCCGCTTCGCAGGAAGCCTTGCGCGATGCGGCATCGCTTACCGCTTTATCCAATAGTTGAGAGGAGATGAATCCCTTGTCCTTCAGCTCTTGCGAACGATTCGCCTCGCGTTGCGCCGCTTCGGCCAGCGTACACACCTCCTGCACGTGCGTCACCGAATTCTTCAGCTGCTCCTGTGCCAGTCTTTCCTGCGCATGCAGATCGTTATCCCACAACTCCAGCAGCACCTGCCCCTTGCGCACGCGCTGCCCTTTCTTCACCAGCAGCCCGGAGATTTGCCCGCCGGCGGGCGGCGACATCTTGGCGCGGCGGCAGGCGTTCACTGTACCCGCGCGGGTGTTGCTGACCGACGCCTCCACCGTGCCGCGCTCCACCCTTTGCAGCACCACCGGGACGGGTTTGCTGCGCGAGAGATAAGCGATACCGCCCACCAGGGCGATGACGATGACGACGATGAGTGCGATCTTTGCGTAGTGTGAAGAGGTCTTGCCGAGTTGCGGGAAAGTCATTGCTGCTCCTGACCGTGCGCTGCCGTGATGAAGCTGAAGGATAGTGCCGATGACCGGAATCGAGCTGGCGATCTGCGCGTCACAAGACCGACTCCATATCGACAGCGCGAAATTATCCGTTGTCGCTCACATCGTTAAAAGTTCCGGGTGGCGACATTATATCCAAAGTTCTACATGCCCCACCTGTCAGTGTAAGCCTGTTTCGAACTCAATCCTTCAACCCGAATATTGCGAGAGCCGATAACGACAGTGGCCGCTTGAAGAATAGATCAACGCCCGCAGGCGGACCGCGTCGTCGATGCGATTGAAATCAACAGACCGCCCACAGGGATAAAATAAGAAACCGCCCGGAACGAAGTCTGTGCGAAGCTATTGTGTCGGCGGAATATCATTGAGCGCGGATACATGGGTCGCATAGACGCCGGCCCAGCTATCCCCTGCAGAGTTGATGGTCGACACCGTCAGCGTCACCCAGCCGTTACGGATGGCCTCGCGTTCGATCCCGACGGACGACACTGCGGAATCGGACGGGGCGCTTGCATCGAGCTTCGCGACGAAGTCACCCACTTCCATCACCGGAATAAAGTCGGTGAGCGCTCCGTTGGCGTAACCTACGCCGTAGATTCCGCTACTCGGCACTGTGACGCCGCTAACGGGATACCTGCTGCCCTTGAAAATTACGCCGCGTGCTCCGTCAACAGCCACAAAGGCCGAGGAACGCCAGCGCGGCGGCTCCCCATCGCTGGCATCGGTGGTACTCCCGCTCCCGGGAGGACGCCCCGAGTAGACCCAATAGAGGAAGTCCTGGAACGTATTTCCGGTGCCGGCGCGGGCCACCATCAGGGTCCTCCCGCTTGCGGTGTCGTTGATGAAGATGCCCTGGTTGACGGAGATCGGCATCGTTATCGTGCCACCAGTCCCGCCTTGATCGATGGGCAGGTTGCAGTAGGCGAGGAGGTCCTTGTTCCCGTCGGTCGGGCAAGTCAGGGCGATGTCTCGCATGTCGGTTCCCCATGCCCCCCAGAAGGCTACATAGCGTCCATCATAGGCAAGGCCTTCGCCGAACGTGGCGAAGGTCGCTCCCGCTATGGGATTTCCACCCTGATCCGGCACGGGATCGCCAATCTGGGCGATGGCCGCGAGAGATGGCTGATCGGTTAGTGGCGCAACGTAAATACCACCCTTCGTCGGGGCATTCTCGTTATCGAGCCCGGTAAACACGATCTTGCCAGCCGCGGCGCTAGGCGGCGCCGTGGAGCCGAATGGAACCGATTGTCCCGGGATCATCGTGTTGCTATCCGCGATGAGTATGACCGGACTCGCGGGAATCGAAATGTCCCTGAAATAGACGCCGGTCTTGCCTATCGTCAGTAAAGGATTGCCAGGGTCCGGCACTGTGAAATTGCCTTTGAAGGCGATGTACTTGCCGTTGGCTGCAGTGGGCGAGCCGGGGAACACATCGAATCTGGTTCCCGCCGGCGCTCCCGGCACCTGAAAGTACGAGAATGCCGGCACGTTGCCGAGGACGTTGGCCGCGGTAGCCACCGTGCCATTGATCCGGATGAAGACCCCCGTGGTTCCGGCTCTCGTCTCCAGTTGAGTGACAGGATCAATATAATCCCAGACCGGTTGTGAGTTTCCGCGCGTGGCGAGCAGGCCGGACGAAATGTCTATGCGCGGGATTGAAGGAGTTTCAGTAAAGGTTACCCCGAGATTGTTGGGGTCTGGAACGAGCGTCGCGTTATCGACGATCGTCTGCAATGCCGGCGATGAACAGAGGTCGACCACCCACACACCTCGATGCGGCTCTCCGCCCGCCGATCCCGATCCGCCTGCGATCTTGGCGCGCGCCCGGAAAACCACCTCGCCATTGCCGTTGACCGAAGGTTGGTTGTAACTGAAGAAGTTCATGCTGGGGTCGCCCGGCGGCGTGTACGTATTGTTCACGACAGTCACCCACCTGCCGGTCGCGTTGCTGATTGCGTTGGAACATCCACTGACTGGAGGAGTCGTACTGCCTCCGCCACCGCAGGTAGTCAACAAGATGACGCCGCTCGATGCCATTGCAACGTGCAGTGCGCGCCTGGCGAGTGCCCGGCCAACCGCAGCCCCGTCCTGCGCTGCGTTCCAAACGTTTGAGATAAACATGATCCATCTCCCAGTCTTGTCCCGGTGCCTCAGATCATTTCTTTTGCACCATCATGTCTGGCGCCGCCCGGAGGAGCACAAGCTCCCAGGGGCCGGTGACCGATTACTTGATGTTGATGTCGATTTGGGCTGAGCCATCAATATTGAGAACCCCATTGGTCACAGCAGTAATGGATGTGTTATTGGGAGTCCCCGCCGGTGAAGTCGGATCGAGTGAGAACTTGATGTGCCAAAGGCCGGTTTTCGCATAAGGCACGGTCACGTTCTTGAGGTTCCAGACAAAGCCGTAGGTGAAGTTGCCGGAAACGTTTACCTCGGCGGCAAAGAATCCGGGGCCGTCACCTATCCACAGGGTTTGACTGATCAGCGGCGCTTCACCATCTTTCCAGATCGTCAAGTGGGCATTCGCAGCGAACACGAACGCGCTCGTGGCAGTAGTGACAGGCACTCCGGTAGTTCCCGTGACCTCATTTATCGTGGAGCCATACAGCGAAATCATCGGATAGGTCGTCATAGGTGTAACAAGCGGGTCTATCGTCTTGGAGAGCACCATCTCGACCCTGACAACTGAAGTTGAATTCAGGCTCTGGCTGACCAGGTTGTCGCCCCACGTGCCGGTGACTGCCTGTACACCGCTTGCGGCAGCTTTGTCCCACTGTCCCTGCCACGCGTTGGTCGACCCTTGCTTGTAGTAGGTCACGTTGTTCCGCACATACGTCGCCGTCGGGTCAAGATACGGCAACGTGGCTGTGGGAATAACCTCCGTGCTCAGAGGACGCAGTCCGGTGCTTATGTCGGCCACAGCGGATGCCGCATTAGTCGTCCAGACGCTGCTGGCGGGGATCGGGAGGCCGGTTATGCCGATATTGTCAGCGAAGATAAGCGCTGCCGAGAAGTTGTTGCCGAAGCCGGTGTCTCCTCCGCCGCCACCGCCGGTAGTCGTGCTTGGTGTATCACTCTTTTCTGCAGTGGCCACTTCCCCGCCGGCGTTCTTCGCGCTGACAGCCCAGTAGGTTAGAGCATTCGCCAAGCCAGCATTGTCTATAAACGCGAGTGTTGTCGCGGGTAGCGAAATGAGATGGTTTTCCGGCAGGAAGGCCGCCCCTGCTGTCGTGCTGCGATACACCTCGTAGCTGGTGGGCGCATCGCCGGTAGTCGGCGGTGACCAGGTCAGGGTCTCTGACAGGCTGACTCCCGTGGTGTTCATTACCGCAAGGTTCGTTGGCGCTCCTGGTGCTGCAACTGTAGAAGTGGATGTGCCCCCGCCTCCACCACCGCAACCGGTGACTGCAAAAACCACGGCTGCTGATACTGCGACCACGGCTGCGATTGACAGGATGCGCCGCCATCCATATTGGCTTGTGTCAAAAAATGCACTTTCGCTAAATGGGCGAATACGAGTAATGTTGTTCATGATACTTCTCCTTAATGTTCGTATGACTTGAATGACAATCTACGTGCCGATGTTGCGGCCATGCCCGCGAAGAAATTACGTTGCAGAACCGGAATGGAAATATGCGGCGTTCATTCAGAGCCAGCTCTGGCTGCTCAAACCATTTGGCGGAATGTCCATCAGCCACTTTCTCCCATACGGCGCAGGAAGGCGCATTGGCTTCGATTACGTTATTGCTTTTCCGGACCGGGGTTCATCTCGCGCTCCTTCAAAAAGACTGAAGGAATTGCTTATCATGGAACACAAATTACAGCAGTATGACGACTACATCTATACGTGCGAGCACCTATCCCGCGGTGAATTTAAGTGCTCGACAGTTTCAAGAAGCAATGCAATAAACAACCGCAGAATTCGGATTGAATTGCTTTCTAATGGAAGCGGGCGAGTGTATTCGAAGCGCAACGCGTTACGGGGTGAGGGGGGACGTAATGAAGCATAGATTTCTGCCAGAAAGCCGGTCGCCTTGGCTTGCATCACAGCGGGATCAACGCGCCTTCAAGCACCTCTCCTTTTCGGGCATGACTCGTGTGATGGGCCCTCGCTGCTTGGGGCAATCTCATTCAGGTAACGATGTGTGCGATACCTTGCGTTGCGGATTCGGGTGGTGGACAGTCAATCTATATACAACGTTCAATATCTTACTCAGTCTGGCTTTCCCGTTCAGTGGCATCAGATTGGGGTGCGAATATTTTTGAAGTTGGGGAGTCACCCTGTGAACCTGAGCATTCCGCTTGCCGAAAGGCAATTCACGAACCGAGCCATACATCCTCGTGCGAACAGAATGTGAACGGCAAGAGACAGTTAATCGGGGAGAGTCGCCTAAGTGGATGCAGCCTGTTGATTTGGAATGGTGCCGATGACCGGAATCGAACTGGTGACCTACGCGTTACGAGTGCGTTGCTCTACCAACTGAGCTACATCGGCGTTCCGGCGCGGATTATAAGCGGAGAGCCCTGCTTGCGGCAACGATTAATGCCATAGATAAGGCGAGACATCGAACGGTTGCGGCGTTCCATTGATCACATTCATCAGTAACTCGACGCTCGCCGGCGACATGGTGACGCCATAACGGAAATGACCGCTGTTGATGTAAAGGTTGGGCAAATGCGGATGGCGTCCGATGGTGGGAATATTACCGGGCGAACCCGGGCGCAATCCCGCCCAATGCTGAATGACGGGCAAATCGCGCAAGACCGGCAACAGCGCAATCGCGCGCTGCAACAACATCGTACGCGCCTCCCCGGTCGTGCTTTTATCAAAACCTGCATCTTCCAGGGTACTGCCCACCAACAGATGACCATCGCGGCGCGGGATCAGGTACACATCTTTTTGCAGCACGATATGCGGCAGGGGTGGCGCATCGAACTTGAACAACAACATCTGTCCGCGTATCGGCTTGATATCGGCATGCAAGGCATGTTTGCCCAGCAACACCTTGCTCCAGGCTCCGGCAGTCACAATATACCCATCCGCACTGTAGCTGCCTTGCGTCGTCAGCAGTTGCCTCACCCGCCCTGCTTCCTCGACGATCTGTTTTACTTCGCATTGCTCGACGATACGTCCGCCGAGTTGCCCCACCCGCGCTCGCAAGGCTTGCATCAAACGCGGATTGCGCACTTGGGCAATATCAGGCAACAACATGCGATCGCCTTGCACCTCCATACTCACGCCATGCGCCGTACACCATTTCTGCGCAGCCTGAACGTCGGACGGCGGCAACACCAGCATGCCGCTGCGTTGATACTCGGGATCGACGCCGGTCGCTTGGTACAGTTCCCCGGCGAAAGCGCCGAACAACACCATGCCGCGCAGCGCCAGCCGGTTCACCTCGTCGGGGTAGTCCCATAGGCACAAAGGCGAGAGGATTCCACCTCCCGCCCAGGAGGCTTCCCGCCCGACCGAACCGCGTTCCAGCACGGTCACTTCGGCACCATGACGCAACAGCGACTCTGCTGTTGCCAGCCCCAAGGTACCTGCACCGATCACTATAAACCTGGATTTCAAAATCACGTTCCCTCGATTGCCGGCAACGCGACAAACCGGGCGCTAGCCCGGGTTGAAACCGTCGTTACAGCAATGTTATGTCTTGTTACGAGTTTTGCATCACCACTTTTTGAAGTTGCCGCTTGATGTTTCACAAAGGTTCTTCATTGCCTGAATTGATGGACACGGTACCCCCCTTGGCCTCCTCACTTCCAAAGCGGTTATTATTTAACCGGATGGAGGATAACGATGCGCCGCCTGGCGATACTTGCAGGCTCGGATATTTTGAGGAAATATTCGGAACAATCCCCTTTAATTCCAAGCATCCAGTCGGACCAAACCATATTGGGATACGCTCAATCTTTACGCGCATTGTAATCACTTCACGTGAAAAATCAGCAACGGCGACACAACAACGCGAGGCATCAACCGCCTATCCTCAAAAAACAGCCTTTTGTCGTAAATACTTTTGATCGGGCGCCTGGAACGGCTAGACTTTATTCCAATATGGATTGGGGCTGTTGCAGAAGGATGATGAATACCATAACGACACCATTGTTGCCGCAACCACTGGACCGTCACAGGGGTGATTCGTCTTCCAGCATCTACTCGCATTCCAGTACCGATATCGAGGCCGGCTTCACTCTGATTGAAGTCCTGGTTGTCATTGCCGTTGCAGCCATATTGTTGTCCATTGCGCTGCCGAATCTGGGATATTTCATTGCAAATGGCCGCATTTCAACTGCATCCAACGATCTGGCCAGCGATCTGATGTTTGCTCGCAGCCTAGCTTCCTCGAATCAATATCCAGCGGTTGTCTGTCCGTCGAATGCCCCGGCAATCAATACTTTATCACCAACTTCGTGCGCCGCTACAGTTTCATGTTCGGTCAATCCGAACGACTGGGTATTTTTGGGCCGGATCGTGTTCATAGACAAGAATTTCAATGGAAAATGCGATGGCAGCGAAACGATAATCAGATACACCGCACCCACGCTGACACCTGACGCCTCGAGTAAGCCAACATCGATCGTCCCGAACTTCCCGAGCAATAACTGGATTGCTTTCAATCCTTACGGAGCAATGATCAGTCCTGCCCCTGCCGGAGCAATATCGTCAGGAAACTTCAAGCTTTGCGTTAAAGGCGCCACCCAGTGCAGGCAAATCGCAGTTGATTTTAGCGGCCGACCCTCTGTAAAGCCAGTGCCATGGTAATCGACAGACAACTTCAGGAAAAAATCTTCTTGCCTGCCATGAATACCTTACCTACCGGAGCAAAAGGATTCACACTGATCGAAGTCCTGGTGACTCTGCTCATCGTCTCAATTGGAATTTTCAGCATATTGGCAGTGATCACTGTCAGCCTTCAGTTGAATTCGTCGTCGGTCTACCGGACCATCGCAGCGCAACAAGCTTATGCGATGGCCGAAGCACTGCGGGCCAATCCAAGCGCCCTCGGAACGATCAATTCATCACTGGCCGTGACTTTTGCAGCTCCCGGAACGGGAGGGACCAGCACAACTTGCTGGAATGGCACAGGATGCACCCGCAATTTTTATGTTGCGACCACGCTCGATGCCTGGAACAAGCAATTGGCGGCAGTACTTCCATCCGGCACGGGAACCGTCTGCCTTGACAGCTCGCCGTACGACGGCACACCGACCAATTGGGCATGCGATGGCGCCACAAATCCTCTAGCACCCTACGTCGTCAAAGTATGCTGGAACGAATCGCGCATTGCCGCGTCATCCTCTGTATCTGTTACGGGTGGCGCAGCCGGCGGTGGAACTTCTGCTACAGGAGGGATGCTATGCACCTATACCAGCCTGTGAAAATATCCCGCGAAACCGGGTATTCGCTTGTCGAGTTCATGGTGGCGATAACCATTTCATTGATTATCATGTTGGCGCTGGCAATCGCCTGGCAGAGCGGATTCAAGACACAACAAAGCCAGACGGATGTGAGCCGGCTGAACGAAACGGTACGTTTTTCCATCGACTTGCTGTCCAGGGAAATCAAGCAGGCCGGGCTGATCAATACTGCAACGACGATATTGAATGAAACCAGCTTCTGTTCTACACAGCCCATAGGGAGTTCCATTTTAGGGGTAAACGATCCCGCCACGATCAATCCGGCTGGCGCCATGACCGCCGGGCATTTGCCCTCCGGCGCTACGCCGATTCTGAACAAGAGCGACGCTATCCGCGTCCGCTATTACGGAGAGGATCCCAATGCAGGCACCACTGGGGCGACGGCGTCGACAAATCTCTCGCAAGACTGTCTTGGCTACCCTGTAATTCCGGGAGCGCTGGTTGAAGATACGATGTACGTAGCAGCAGACCCGAACAACAACAATGAACCTGCCTTGTGGTGCCATACAAGTAATGTCAATGCCGCAGCCAACTCTACGTTGCCCATGGTGGCGGGCGTCGAAAGTTTGCAACTTCTCTACGGGGAAGACATTTCGTCGCCGCTGGATGGAATCGTCGATCGCTACATCCCTTGGCAACTGGTTACAAACCCTGACAACATCCTGAGCGTCAAGGTTTCCGTCGTCGCCCGCAGCCCCAATCCTGTTGCGCTAGACAATGTAACCAAGACCTTTTATCACTTCGGCGGCGCCACTGCGGGCGTAGCTGGGTCGGTCGGCTCAGTCTTGCCATACACGGACCCGACAGGTGGTTCATCCGGAACTACGTTCATTCCACCTGCCAACGCGAACGAGAAAATGCGTCTGCGCCTGCCGCCAATGTCTACAGAAATTGCCGTGCGGAATTTCGGCTTTTGCCAATAGGTGATCTGCAAATGAATAATTGGCAACTTAACGCGATGGGATCCAGGCAGAAACAACAAGGGTTTAGCCTGGTCATGGCGCTCGGTTTCATGGTTTTTCTGACACTCATCGTACTCAGCATGGTCAACGTGACAAGTTCAGACGAGAAAATCGCGCGCAACTCGCGCGACAAAGACCTCGCCTTTGCGGCGGCAGAAGCAGCGCTGCGCGATGCCGAGATGTATGTTTCGGGCAGTTACATGTTCCCCTATAACCCAAAATTGAATCCGGCTCTTTTTACCAATAATTGCAATAATGCCCTGTGCGACCTCAGGACGAATCCGACCAATCTCGGGGCATTGAATTTTTTTGACTCCAGTAGCAGCAACTTGGGTAGCAAAAGCAATGTTGTCGGATATGCCTCTGACGGAGTCACTCGCACTACCTACTCTCCAATGATCAATGGAGTGTATTTTCAGCCGCGCTACTTGATTGAAATTGTCAAAGCAACCGATGAACCAAGCAATCCCAATGCTTGGAAATACAGGATTACGGCGCAGAGTGTGGGAAAGTCAAAAGATACGCGGGTCACTTTGCAGGAATTATATAACCCGTATTGATTCCCGTTCGCTCCGACTTCATTTGCAGGACAGCCTGATGCCTGATGGATCTCGTTACGCCCCCTCCCGCAAACGTTCTTTATCTGAAACAAAACTGACAACACAGTGCCGGTATAACTAATAGCCTAATACTTTTCGCCATTGGAGAGCCGCGCGAATTTTAAAGCGCCAAGTTTTTCATATCCTGCCGTGGTTGTGTCTCCGAAGTGGCAGATCAGAAACGCCTTTCATGCCGAACATACTCATATCATTTGATAGGCAGCATAACGCTACCAACAAGTAGTACTTCCTGTTGAACTGGTCTTGGCACCCAGATTGTTCAATTGCAGAGTAGCGCAATCGGGATCGGCAAACCCGTTCGACGGGACAGCTTTCATGATGTATGAATCCGGCGCGGTAGCGGTAGCGGTAATAACAGTGATGTTGATATCGTACTTCCGAGCCCCCATACCGTCACCCGAAAAATTGCTCCATCCGTTCGGCTCCGGTGTCGGCGGAGCAGTGTTCACCGCATAATAAGTGTAATTATTGGTGTAATAGCGCTCTTCCATCTGTGCCAAATTGAGCATGGTGGCTTGGGCCTGGTGCCGCGCAGCCCTCACCACGTATTGCCTGTAAGACGGGATGGCGATCGCAGTCAGTATCCCGATAATGGCAAGCACGACCAAAACCTCGATCAGAGTAAATCCCTTAATGCCTGTTCTCATAGCATTCCTAGGTTAGTTAAAACTGCTTCCATGAAAGACGCCCGTACTTTCCAAGTTTGTGCCTGAAGTCGCAAACCGGTGCCCCTCCAGTCTCCGGTGGATAGCAGGACATGATCCACGCAGAGGGTGTGTTACTCAAATTATTCAGGAATCCCCAGCCAGGCACAAAGTAATTCGCCGCATTACAGCTCCCTGCCGCACAGGCAGTCGAAGGTTGTGTCGGCATGCCAGCTGCCGGCGGAACCAGCGAAGAAGGCGGGGTAGCATCAAATGAAACAGGATTCAGCGCCGCTCCGCCAACCATGGATTTGCCACTTGCAGGCACCTGGATGGCCGTAGTAGAGCCAGGCGGAATAAAGGATACATATCCGCTTGGATTGCCGGGAATAAGGAATAGCCCTGCCGGAACAGATCCACCTGTCAAATAGGAAAGGTTATATTCGAAACCGCTCGTATTACCCGTGCACGGGTTCGTGGCCGGAGTCAATGTCGTAAACTGAACTACCGTTCCGGCCATGACCGGAGGATCCGAATGCGAACGCTCCCCATTGGCCGGCAGATCGAAGAACCAGCCAAACTGTTGAGCGGTTCCCGTTGGCGACGCTAGTTGAGTCGCCGGTGTCACGTTCGGAATGGTTGCCGGGCACAGGTTGGTCACGTTACTTGCCGCCAGAGGCGTAGTCGAGAAATTCGGCTGGCATGAGGACTGGATCGTGTAGGTTGTGCAGTTGCCCGTGCCGGCAGTACATGTAGCACCGTTGCTATCGACGGAAAAGGTCCCGATAATCGCCTGGCGCTGCAGCGCGCTTCGCCCCGCCACTGTTGCCCCCTGATCCCATATCCCGTAAAGCGTATCGGTATAGAAAAGCGTGCCGCTCTGGGGATTCACATCCGACTGATCTATCCAGGAGCCGGTACCAAAGATGACCATGAATCCGCCATTCGGATCCCTCGCAACAGTTGGCGTGGTCGTAATTTGTTGACGGTGCCCGGCCCCGTCTGTTGCCGAAAATAGCGGGCCCCCGGAAAGTGCGGGAGCCCATGAAGACGGCGTGCTGGAAGTCAGGTCAACTTTCCACAAATTGCCATTCCGGTCACCGCCGTAGACATAATCGATCATTCCATCCTGATTGATATCGACCGCCGTCACCGACGCGAGACCATTGGAAGCATTGTTCGGAGTACCGGGGCTTGTCAGGGCTATTTTGAAATAGTTCGTCCCCAACGTCCACGGTTGGGTCGTACTCAGTTGCGGATCAACGTACAGGATATACAGATAGGCGTTGTTGTTGTTCGGATTGTTGGTCGCGTCGACACTATTGAAGCCATTCCCGAAAATCACGGCGTAGCGCTGGTTATTGAGTTTGCGGATGATAGGCTGGCTGAAAGTGTAGCCCATGTCGAGATCGTCCTTGTCTGTGAATTCCCAGAGTACATTTGAGGCACCGAATCCCGCCACCGGGTCTGTAATATCCAGTGCATAAATACCTTTCCCGCCCGCATTCAACCCGCCGACCAACATCGTCATCCATTTATCGTTGGTGCCATCGCAATAAGCGACGCCCGAACCGTTCCTGACACACACATCCGACGTGACAGGGCTGCCATCCACGTAATATCTATGCGCATAATTCTGACTCATGAGCGTGCTGAGTCCAGGGTAGGTGGCATATGGAACATAACCGAACACCTCGGTGCCGCTATATGAGTTGGTAAAGCCGACTACGCAACTTGCCGGCTGCGTAGTGGCAGGAGTACCGCCCGACATCTGCGGACAACTGCTGGGTAGATTGGTCGTTGGGTCTATATAGTATGCAGCGTTGTATGCGTGAAGCATGCCATCGTTGCCACCCACATAGACCAGGGGAGTGCGGGACGCATGATTTTGCGCAAAAACCTTGTACGAAACGTCAGGAAATGCTGCAGACGGGGCGGCAACATACAACGGGTTGGAAAATATCACATCGCCCAACTGGCCTGTCGGCCCTGCCGTATAGGACGCCAATGTCGGACAGGTATTGGGAACCACACTATAGTTGCAAGATGAGCCTTCCGCGATACGTGAGCGCCATAGGTGGTTTGCCTGTGTATTTGAACTTGTAGTGCCGGTCGTGCTGGGCAAATAAGCTTCGTTGGTCATGTCTCCCCGGACGTATTTCACTCGGTCAACACCCAGACCATCCACGACACCCAGGTCGCTCGTATTCAACAGTCCCTGCTGGTACGAATCGAAATAAGACAGACCGTTGCCGGAGTCCGGGGCAAAGGAGATACCTGTGTATGTTGTACGGTTGTAAGAGACAACGTTCCGTACCGAAGGATTAGGCAGCATTTGCGATGCAGTCCAGTTAGCCGTCGTATTGAACGATCCCGATTGAGATACCACAAAGGCCTGCACGTTGCCCGTCCAGCCACCCGAGTTATAGGCAGCCTGATAGATGTACGCTCCGGTTCCCGTGTTCAGAGTACCCGCAGATTGCGCCAAGGCCGCTTCGTCGCCTTGAGCGGCGGCAATACTCTGGATCGCGCTTTTCACGGAAGCAATCATGGATATGGGGTCCCCGGCGCGCAGCAGATTCTTCGGCCATTTCATATAAGCGGTAGAACTGCCGTAGTTTAAAGGCGCATTTGAAGAACACGGAAAGCTGTTGCCCAGAATCGAGTCGTACCATGGGGCGGTAGCACTCCAGATACCTGAGGCGTAATTACCTGGATCGCCATACTTTGCGGTCAACCAGAATTGCTTTTCGTATGCACAATCCTTGGCTTCCTGAACATCAATGACAAACGTTTTGACCGTCATGGGACTGCTGTTGGGCGCAAGATCCGGGCGTATGTTATTCGTGGCTGCCCAGGCTGCCAATCCGGCCATATAGAAGCTGGCACCACCTGCTCCGGTCATGGTCGTGGCGATAGCTCCCATCCCCTCCATTGCTCCGACCACATTGGTTGCATCGGCTGTACCCGTGGCTGCGGCGATAGAGGTGCCATTGATCGTTCCCAGAATTCCGGTGTCGCCTGTCAGGCTACCCATGTCTGACGGGTGAGCGTTACTATTCCCATCGGTATAGGCATTACATACCGAACTACCATTGGTGGTATACGTGCCACCGGGCAGGCGCTTGTCACACCAGGTATGCGCATCCCCCATCGTGATGATGTAATTCTTCTGGCAGGAATACTTGACTGGGTCATCCCAAGTCGTGATCACCGGGAACCCGTCACTCGTGGCTTTTTTCGCACCATTATAAAAAGCGGTGGTAGGTGCCGGGGTTCCCGTTGCAGTCGTGCCGTTATAATTTCCCCCGCGAAGGTATCGCAAGGTTTCGTAATAGAGCTTGCCTATATCGTCGTAGGTCTTGTAATACTTGGCAGTGCTTCCGAATTTGTTGATGTAATTGATGACTCCGGAATTGTCTGGTGCCACGCCCCATGGGGTTGTCTGCGTCGCCGTGTCCTGATCGGGATTGTTGATGAACGTGCCGTCAGTCGCAGACCATTCCGCAGCCGCATTGGGGCCGAACCCGCCTGCCAGCAACAACTGCTGCGGCCCCAGATATTTCGCTTTGGACCTCAAGACCGCATCGTCGATATCCGAAATTCCCCCGCCGCTGTTGGCGACGCCACCACTGTTCATGAAGTAGGAAGTGACTCCGAAACGCATCGAAGTGCTATTTCCCTGCAAAACGCCGGTCGGCTTCCACGTCGCGTTATCGGCGTATTGCTGGCAATCGCTCTCGACGCCTACCGTCGGATCACAGACTTTTGCACGTACATTATAGGTAGTAGTGCCACTGCCCAACGTCACGTTATATGAGGAATAATAATAAATTGGTGCACCATAGGTGCCAGTATAAGTTGCATCATAGTAAACAGTGATAGGGCTGTTTATGTTATTTGTGATGTTGTAATTGTTGAGATATTTCTTTTTGGATACGGTCGTATACGAATACGATGCGGGTGAATTTGACACATAGGTATCCGTTGACGGCGAGGAAGGCGTAAAAGATGAGCATTGATAATATGTATTGCCACCGTATGAGATAGCGGTATAACTTGAACATGTAGATGTAGTACCGTTATTGTCCAGTGAGGTACAGGTAGTCGTTGGTGTGGTGCCAGAGACAGAGCACGCCACATTGTTGTTCACGTAGGGAGTTGAAGACGTACCCGGGGTCGAAGCAAGCCCACCCACATTCGGAGCGGACAGCGGCATCGTAGTGGCAAATCCGGCGCCTCCCGAAAACAGCCCGAATCCGCTGCAAACATAAGGTGAACTCGCTGTCCCACTTCCAATCCAGCTGTTGCAACTCCCTGTTGTCCCATTCGACATAGCAGCTGTACAGCTTGGAGGGCTAGCCGAGAAACTACCGGCAGGGCAACTTATGGTCACACTGCCCGCTACCGACGATGCTGTCAGCACGCTGGATGTCATAGCACTCGGCGAAGTAACCGGGACACCAGCTGAGTCGTTTTGGAAAACTGAACATTGATAAGGGGTCGTTGAAGTACCATTACCAATATAGGTAGCACAACTCACCGCGTCTCCGCTCGAAAGGGAATAGCCATAACCAATTGAGGCGCCTGTACCACCGCAATTGAAACCGCCACCCGAAGGCAGCTGGGGACCCAGGCAAGTCGCCGTAGCGGTTGTTGCGGTGCTAGGGGTAACCACCATCGTGATCCCGTTCCCCTTGTTTACAATGGTCAGCGCTACGCCTGCCGCATAGCCTGTTGTAAACCCATCTTCCGTATAAGTTTTGTTAATGAAGTTGCCACCCTGGTTGGACTGATAGCTTCTTTCCAACACAGTCAGTCCGCCCGGATTCGTCGTGGAGTTGGGAAGATCAACTACCCTGTTGCCACCAGTCATGGCAAAACGGAATTCATCCAGACCCGCCATCGATACCCAGTTAAGGAAGTTCCCGCTCCAGCCGCTGTTACATGCATGGGGAGAACCGGAATCGGAGGTCGAATACGCGATCGGGTAAAACCAGCCCGACACTGAACCGCTGGTCAATGCGGAGTTATAGGCATAACACTTCTGGTCGTCGAAATAGCCAAGGTAGGTATTGTTGCGTGAATAGGAACTGGCGTCCTGATAGGCCGGCGTGATCGCGGTCGGGAACTCCACCGAAAGCGCAAACATGATGTTGGGTGGCACACCGCTTTTCAGGCTCAAGGGCAACTGGGACAGCGTTCCGGCCAAAGATGAAATCGAAATTGCAGCCATCAATGCGGCAGCAATAAGATTCGCTTGAATTCTGATCATGTTCATAACGCCACCCCTTTATGCTCCAAACGAATCACCGACATATCCAAAAACAATGTGCCTATGACAAGCCATTAAAATCTCGAGTTGAGTTTAATTTCTTTCAATTCAATGTCAAATCTGTGCGACAAGTGGTTATTTTTGAAAGACGGACGGTAACCCGATGACAGCCTTCGGGGGGACCGCTTGATGTGAGATGCAATCAGCTACTCGGGATAAGTGCCTTGGGAAGCGGGAACACGACGTTCTCCTGAATGCCGTCCGCCTCGCGCACACTGACGGCACCCAGTTGTTTGAGTCTTGAAATCACTGCCTGCACCAGCACCTCCGGAGCAGATGCACCGGCAGTGATGCCGACATGCTGCTTGCCCTGCAACCATTCCGGTTTGAGTTCGTCGGCGTTATCGACCAGGTAGGCAGGCACGTCAAGGTTGCGTGCGACTTCGCGCAATCGGTTGGAGTTGGAACTGTTCGGCGAACCGACCACGATGACCAGGTCGCATTGCTTGGCCAGCAGCTTTACCGAGTCCTGCCGGTTTTGCGTGGCGTAGCATATGTCGTCCTTTTTCGGCCCGGTGATGAAGGGGAAGCGCGTCTTGAGTGCGGCAATGATGGCACTGGCGTCATCCACCGAGAGCGTGGTCTGCGTCACATAGGACAGATTCTGCCCATCCTGCACCTGCAGTGTTTGCACATCGGCAGGCGTTTCGACCAGATACATGCCACCGTTGCTCTGCCCCATCGTACCCTCTACTTCGGGATGGCCTTTGTGACCGATCATCACGATCTCTTTACCCTGATTGCGCATGCGCGAAACTTCGAGATGCACCTTGGTCACCAATGGGCAAGTTGCATCGAATACGGTCAGACTGCGCGCCTCGGCCTCGCGGCGCACCGATTGCGGCACGCCGTGCGCGCTGAAAATAAGGATGCTGCCCGAAGGCACGTCAGCCAGATTTTCGATGAAGATCGCCCCTTTGGCTTTCAAACCGTCCACGACGAATTTGTTGTGCACCACTTCGTGCCGCACATAGATGGGCGCGCCGTGCAATACCAAAGCCCGTTCCACGATCTCGATGGCGCGATCGACTCCGGCGCAAAAGCCGCGCGGGTTAGCGAGTAACAGGTCCATGATTTTTTCCTTTGAAACTATCCCAGATCAACAGCGCAGCACCGCAGGTGATGGCAGAGTCGGCCAGATTGAATGCGGCGAAGTGGGTGCTGCCCCAATAGAAATCGAGGAAGTCCACCACATAACCGTAAGCGATACGGTCGATCAGATTGCCCAGCGCTCCGCCGAGAATGAGTGCCAGTGCAAAGCAGAACAGTTTTTGTGTCTGGTGCTTGCGTAGCAACCAGATGATCCACGCCGAAGCAACAAGTGCAATGGCGCTGAACAGCCAGCGCTGCAAACCGCCTGCGTCGCTCAAAAAACTGAAGGCCGCGCCCGTGTTGTGTGCCAGTACCAGGTTGAAGAACGGCATCACGGCAAAACTCTCGCCATAGACGAAATGGCTGCTGATCGCCGCCTTGCTCAACTGGTCGAGGACGATGACGACGACTGAAACCAGAAGCCAGCGGCTAAGCATAGCGACGCGCCTCGCCGTTGCCGTACAGGTTGCTCACGCAACGGCCGCAAAGTGTCGGATGAGCGGCATCGCCGCCCACGTCCGAGCGGTAGTGCCAGCAGCGTTCGCATTTGGCGTGTGCACTTGGCGAAACCTTGATCTCCAGTTCGCCTTCGCGCAGATGCACATTGGCACGCGATGTGATGAACACCAGCCGCAGGTCGTCGCCCAGCCGTGCCAGCAATTCATAAATATCTTTCGGCGCATACACATCGACTTCAGCCTGCAATGCGGAACCGATAGCGCTCGTTGCGCGTTGTTCTTCCAACTTCTTGTTCACCTGATCGCGCACCGCTCGAATGTCGCTCCAGGCGCTCATTGCCGCACCATCCAATCCGGAATCCGGCAATTTGTACCAAACAGTTTCGAACACACTCGCATCATCCTTGCCATTCAAAGTCGCCCATACCTCTTCGCCGGTAAAACTCAATATCGGCGAGATCAAACGCGCCAAAGAATGCGCGATGTGATACAGCGCATTCTGCGCGGAGCGGCGTGCTTTGGAATTCTCGCCAGCAGTGTAAAGGCGGTCTTTCAAAATATCGAGATAGAAACCGCCCAAGTCTTCCGAGCAGAAACCCAGCAACTTTTGTACCGCGAAGTGGAATTCGTAACGCTCATAGTCGCCACACACTTCTTCCTGCAATTTCTGCGTCAATGCCAGCGCATAGCGGTCGATCTCCAGCCATTGCTCCACCGGCATGGCATCGCGATTCACATCGAAGTCGGCGATGTTTGCCAGCAAGAAGCGCAGCGTATTGCGGATACGGCGGTAACTTTCCACCACCCGCTTCAAAATTTCGTCCGATATTGTCAGTTCGCCGGAGTAATCGGTGGAAGCCGCCCACAGGCGCAGGATGTCCGCACCCAGCGTATCCAGAATCTTCTGCGGCGCGATGACATTACCCTTGGACTTCGACATCTTGTGGCCATTGCCGTCCACCACAAAGCCGTGCGTGAGCAGCGCATCGTAAGGCGCGCGGCCATTGATGGCGCAGCCGGTCAGCAACGACGACTGGAACCAGCCGCGATGCTGGTCGGAGCCTTCCAGATACAGATCGGCCGGCACACGCAGCCCTTCGCGTTTCGCCAGAACGGCGTAATGCGTCACACCCGAATCGAACCACACGTCCAGCGTATCGGAGAGTTTGCGGTAGTGCGCAGCTTCTTCGCCCAACAGATCGACGCTGTTCAGGCTGAACCAAGCCTCGATACCAGATTGCTCGACGCGCTTGGCGACTTGCTCCAGCAATTCCGGCGTGCGCGGATGCAGGGCCATGGTCTCCTTGTGCACGAAGAACGGCATCGGCACACCCCAGTTGCGCTGGCGGGATACGCACCAGTCGGGACGGTTCTTGATCATCGCTTCGAGGCGCGCGCGCCCCCAGCTTGGAAAGAATTCAGTTTGCTCAACCGCCTTGTTCGCCAGCACACGCAACGGCTCGCCTTCGCCCTGCTCCATGCCAATGAACCATTGTGGTGTGGAGCGGAAGATGATCGGGGTCTTGTGGCGCCAGCAATGCGGATAGCTGTGCTTGAGTTTTTCCTGGTGCAGCAAGTGTCCGCTCGCTTCCATCGCTTGCAGCACGATGTCGTTGGCTTTCCATACGAACACGCCTGCCAATGGTGCCCCCCCGACTGTCGGAGTAGTGGAGATGAACTTGCCGTCGTCGCCGACCGGATTCTCGTTCGGCAGGCTGTAACGCTGGCCGACCACATAGTCGTCCACGCCGTGTGCCGGTGCGGTATGCACAAGACCGGTACCGGCTTCCAGCGTGACATGCTCGCCGCAGATGACGGGCACGATGCGGTCGTAGAACGGGTGTTGCAACGGCAAACCTTCCAGCGCCGCGCCGTAGCAGGTGGCCGCAAGGCCGTCGCCGCGGTCGTTGCTGCCGCTCAATTGATAGCGGTTCAAGCATGCAGCCGCCAGATCGAATGCCAGGATCAGATACCCCTTCTCGGTTCGGATCAGGTCATACTGCAATGTCGGATGTACGCTCACGGCCTGGTTGGCGGGTAACGTCCACGGCGTGGTGGTCCAGATCACCGCGTACACTTTGTCGCTGCCAGGCAGCGACACACCGAATGCCTTTTCTACCGCGTGTTTGTCTTTCACTTCGAAACCGACGTCGATGGCGGGCGAAACTTTGTCCTCGTATTCGACTTCGGCTTCAGCCAAAGCCGACTGGCAATCCAGACACCAATTCACCGGCTTGCGACCCTGATACAAATACCCGCGTTCATGGATCTTGCCGAGCGCGCGGATGATGTCCGCTTCGGTCCGGAAATCCATGGTCAGGTAGGGACGGTCCCAATCGCCCAGCACGCCGAGACGGATGAAATCTTTCTTCTGGCGTTCGATCTGCTCTTTCGCGTATTCGCGGCACAGTTCACGGAACTGCGAAGCGGGGATCGCCTTGCCGTGTTTCTTCTCCACCTGCAACTCGATGGGCAGGCCGTGGCAGTCCCATCCCGGAACGTAAGGCGCATCGAAGCCGCTCAGGGTCTTGCTTTTGATGATGATGTCCTTCAGCACCTTGTTCACCGCATGGCCGATGTGGATATCGCCGTTCGCATAAGGAGGGCCGTCATGCAGGATGAATTTCGGACGCCCTGCCGCGGCCTTGCGGATGCGCTGGTAGCGCTGCTGCGCCTGCCATTGCGCCAGCATCAGCGGCTCGCGCTTGGCCAGATCGCCACGCATGGGGAATGTCGTATCGGGGAGATTCAGCGGATATTTCTTTTTGTCATCACTCATGTTCGATAAACCATTTCTTTGTCTTCTCAACATCCAGCGCGATCTGCCGGGTCAATGCTTCCAGGTTCGGATACTTCTCTTCGTCACGCAGCTTCTGCAGGAATTCCACTCGCAGATGCTTGCCGTATATCTGCTGTGAAAACTCGAACAGATGCACTTCGAGTACCGGTTTCGCGTCCTGCTTCAGCGTCGGGCGCACGCCCAGACTCGCCACGCCCTGCAGCACGCCCAGCCCTTCGGTATGCGCCAGCACCACATAGATGCCCTTGAGCGGCGGCAGATTGTGTTTCAACTGGATGTTCGCGGTGGGGAAGCCAAGCTTGCGTCCCATGCCGTCGCCATGCACCACCCGCCCGCTGATGCTGTAAGGACGCCCCAGGTATTCTCGCGCCATGCGTATCTGCCCTGCCGCCAGCGCTGCACGTATCGCGGTGCTGGAGATGCGCACCCCGCCATGCAACACGCTGTGCACTGCCTGCACCTCAAAGCCGCGTTCCCCGCCAATCTTCTCCATCAGCGCGAAATCGCCGACCCGACCGCTGCCGAAGCGGAAATCGTCGCCTATCAACACGAAGTTCGCATGCAGTTTTTCATGCAGTGCATGGATAAAATCTGCGGCGGTCTTGCGCGCGAACAGCGCATCGAAACGGCACACATGCACGCGGTCCACCCCCATCGTGCTGAACAGCTCGAGCTTTTCGCGCAGGCTGGTGAGCCGCGCCGGCGCCTGCTGCGGCGTGAAAAATTCGCGCGGATGCGGCTCGAAGATGACCACTGCGGTCTGCAACCCGCGAGCCTGCGCGGCAGCACGCAATTCCTTGAGCATCGCCTGATGGCCCAGATGCACACCGTCGAAATTACCGATGGTGACAGCCACAGCTTGGGTGTTTGTAGAATGTAGTCCGCGTAGAATCTGCATAGGGCGCGGATTATACCGTGAGATATCCTGTTGAACCTCTCTGAGCATCACTCCCGCGGGGTATAACAAAACAAAAGCGGGCTGAACGCCCGCTTTTGTCGTTTCAGTCGACGATCTTCATGCCGTCCCGCCCACGGTCAGCCCGTCGATGCGCAATGTCGGTTGCCCCACGCCCACCGGCACGCTCTGCCCTTCCTTGCCGCAAGTCCCGACGCCAGGATCGAGTGCCATGTCGTTGCCTATCATGCTCACCCGCATCAGCGCTTCTGGGCCGTTGCCGATCAGCGTCGCCCCTTTGACCGGGTAGGTGATCTTGCCATCCTCGATCATGTACGCCTCGGTGGTGGAGAACACGAACTTGCCGCTGGTGATGTCCACCTGCCCCCCGCCGAAGTTGGCCGCATACAGGCCGTGCTTGACCGAAGCGATGATCTCCTGCGGTGTCTTGTCCCCATTCAGCATCATGGTATTGGTCATGCGCGGAATCGGCAGATGCGCAAACGATTCGCGTCGCGCGTTGCCGGTCACCGGCACGCCCATCAGGCGGGCGTTCATCGTATCCTGCAGATAACCGCGCAGGATGCCGTCTTCGATCAAGACCGTACGCTGCGTGGGGTTGCCTTCATCATCCACGTTGAGCGAACCGCGCCGGTCTGCGATGGTACCGTCGTCCACGACGGTCACGCCTTTTGCCGCCACCCGTTCTCCGATACGGCCGGAAAATGCCGAACTGCCCTTGCGGTTGAAATCGCCTTCCAGACCGTGTCCCACCGCTTCGTGCAACAGGATGCCGGGCCAGCCGCTGCCCAGCACCACGGTCATGTTGCCTGCCGGTGCGGGCCGTGCATCAAGGTTGATGACGGCCTGATGCACCGCTTCTTTGGCGTAGCGTTGGAGCACCTCGTCGCTGAAATAGTCGTAGCCGAAACGCCCGCCGCCGCCCGCCGAACCTTGCTCGCGGCGACCGTTGCTTTCGACGATCACTTGCAGCGAAAGGCGTACCAAGGGGCGGATATCTGCACTCATCAGCCCGTCATTGCGTGCCATCAGCACCACGTCGTATTCGCCGGCCAGATTAGCCATCACTTGCGTGACGCGCGGATCGAGGGCGCGCGCATGGCGTTCCAGCCGCTCCAGCAGCGCGACTTTCTCGTCGGCTCTCAGGGTGGCGATTGGATCGTGCGGCAAATAGAGTTCGCGCACTTTGCCGGCATGCAGATGGGCTGCTGTCTGTTTGCCGCCCTGGCGGGCTATCGCACGGGTAGCCAGCGCCGCCTCTTCCAGCGCAGGCAGGGTAATGTCGTCGGAATAGGCGAAAGCGGTCTTGTCGCCGCTGATCGCGCGCACCCCCACTCCCTGGTCTATATTGAAGCTGCCCGATTTGACAATACCTTCTTCCAGCGACCAGCTCTCGGCACGGCTGTATTGAAAATAGAGATCGGCATAGTCCACGCGATGCGCCAGCATCTTGCCGAACACCTGTTCCAGATGGCGGGCTTCCAGCCCGTGCGCGGTGAGCAGCGCGCTTTGCGCCAATTGCAGGGCCGCGTTCATGCCTGATCCAGATTGTCGCAAGACAATGTGCGGTGGGACAGCGCGGGCAGACTGCTGCGCAAGCTGGCTTGATAGTTCGGATTCACATCGGCGATGACCACGCCGGATCCTCGCTGCAATTCGTCCATGATGCGACCCCAGGGATCGACGATCATCGTGTGGCCGTGCGTCTCGCGTCCGCTTACATGGTAACCGCCTTGCGCTGCGGCGATGACATAGGACAGGTTCTCGATGGCCCGCGCGCGCACCAGCGGCTCCCAGTGCACCTTGCCGGTAGTCGCGGTGAATGCGGAAGGCAGCACGATGATGTTGACGTCCTTCATGGCGCGGAACAGCTCGGGAAAGCGCAGGTCGTAACACACCGCCAGGCCGATGCGCCCGAACGGGCTATCCACCACCACGACCTTGTCGCCGGCTTCAATGGTGCTGGCTTCATTGTAGTGTTCGTTGCCCAAGGTCAGATTGAACAGATGGATCTTGTCGTAACGTGCCACCTGGGAGCCGGTTTCATCGAACACCAGCAGGCTATTGCGCACCTTGTCCGGCGTACTCGCCGCCAAAGGAATGGAGCCACCCACCAACCATATCCTGTGTTTGCGCGCCATCTCGCTGAGGAAGCTCTGGATCGGCCCCCGACCAGGCTGTTCGCACACCTTGACCTTGTCCTGTTCGTTCATGCCCATGATGGCGAAGAACTCCGGCAGCACCACCAGCTTCGCCCCCTGCTCTGCCGCCTTTGCGATCAGGCGTCGCGCCTCGCTCAGGTTGCCTTCGACCTTGGGGCCCGAGGCCATCTGGATGGCGGCGACCTTGAATGCGTTGAGTTGCGCGGCGATGCGCGATTGGGTGCTATCTAGGGAAGACATATGCTGTGACTTTCAAATTTTCAAATTCTGGTTATTCGGACTCTACAGTGATTCAAGCAATTAATCTCCGGAGCCTGTTCCACCCGGAGCGGGTACCCCACTTGCGGCGGGTTTGGACTGCCCCACTTTTTCCACCTTCGGATCGGCCCAGCTGCCGCTGACATTGTATTCAAACGAAACCAGCTTATCGAGCGGATCGCGCAATATTTTGTTTGCCAGCAACACACCCACCCCGACCACGGGACCGGCCGCAAACGAAAGTAGCGACACGTTATCACCGATCGACGGCATGATGCGCACCTTGAGCTCCTGTGTCTCACGGGTAAGGTCAACCTGTCCCGACATGGAGACTTTCGCCGCCGAGCCGGTGAGTTTCATGTCGTTGGTCAACAGCAGGCCGTTCACGATCTGGGCATTGCCGGTGATGCTGTCAAACTCGAATCCGCTGCTGAATACATCCGTAAAATCCAGCGTGATGCGCTTGGGTATGGATTGCAGGCTTAGCACACCGAGCAATTTCGCGGCACCGGGGTCGACCTTGAGGAACCTCCCCTTGCCGACGTTCAAATGCACCGAACCGTTCAACTTGGAATAACTGAAGGAATCCGGCGCACCCGACCAATTCAGGTCGCTCGCCAGCGAACCGCTGCCATCCTTGAGGCTGTCCGGGTAGCCGGAACGCGACAGGATCTTGCCCGCATCGCTGATATCGACCCTCACGTTGATTTGAGTCTGTTCGGGTTGTGCCTGCCACTTTCCGCTCATGCTCATGACTCCGTCAGGATTGATGAGCAGCAGGTTGTCCAGTAATACATTGCCATCGGATTCGCTCAATGTGACTTCCAGTTTGCCCAGTTGACGTCCCTTGTAGGAAAGCTTCTCAACTGCCACGTCCACCTCGGGAAAAGACGAGTTATCGACCCTGGTTTTAATCTCGGACAGAGGCGGCACGGTTTTCACCGGTTCGCTATGCCCTTCGCCCAGCATCGCGTTCTTGAAGCGCCCCAGCAATTTGCCATTTCCTTGCGGCTGCCAGATCACATCGCCATTCAACTCCCTGGAGGCCACACGTAAACTGAGCAAGCCGTTGCGCCCGCTGCCTTTGATCGCGAGCGAATTCACCGTACTGCCGTAGCCGGTCAATTTATCCACCGTTACGTCGACACCGGCCACATTGGGCAGCGATCCTTCCCCCCCCGATGTCATGCCCAGGCCGCTCCATCCTTCGAGCGATACCTGCGGCAACTTTCCGACGATCCATATCCCTTCCTTGCCACCCAGGGCGTCAGTCCCACCGAACGCAATACGCCCGCTGCGGATATTCCATGCGCCATCCGGCCCCAATTGACGCAAGAATCTTGCATCGATCAGCGACCCGTAACGAAAGCCCATGGCATCCCGTCTCGGGCTGATGTTCTTGTGCTCGAAGTGCAACGGAACGCGCTCGCTTGCCTGCTTGGCCAGAGGCGCCGGCAGATTCGACGCAATGCCTTGCAGATCGGAATCTACAGCCACCTCGACCGATTTGTTCTGGGCGCGGATTTCGGCGCTCCAAACGGTTGAACCGTGCAAGCGTGCCAACACGGGATACGGGGCCGACTTGCTCAGATTATCCAGATCGAGTTTGCCGTGTGCCTTGGTCAACAACACACCCTTTTCACTCAGAACCGCAAGATGCGCTTCTCCGCCCAATATCTGAGCCCCGATGTCTCCCGCGCTCACCGACGATTCAGTGAACAGCAAAATGCCGTTCACCTTGCGCAACAACGGGACGTTCTTGCCGAAATCGACCTCGTTGTTCACAAAATGGTAGTCTCCCCGAACCTTGACCGGCTCATTTCCACCCAACGGAATGTCGAGCTGCAGTCCGAGCTTGCCGTCCCCATCAGCCTTGACCGCTTCGGTAAATCCGTCCAGATAACCATTCACGGGACTCTGGTTGATGTAATCCAGGCAATGCTGGGTTGTATCCGTGACTTCTCCCCGCACTTGCAACAAGGGCTTGCTGTCGAGAAGGTCGGGAATACTCACTTTGACATTCTGCAGATGCACGCCGGCGGTCGTGGCGCTCACTGCATCGACGTTCAGTTTGTTTCCCTGAATCAGCAGATGGGTCTGCGCATCCTCCAGACGCGGCCATCCATTGGCGAATTCCATCACCACACCCTTGGCCCGCGCTTCCAGGCGAAAGATACCCCGGTCATTACCTACAAAGGGAAAGTCGCGCAGATCTCCACGCAAGCGCACATTCAATTTGTCCGCCAGGCCGCCTTGCAACGCTGCCTGCAGCCAGTCGCGAGTCTCCCTGTTCACCGCAGGGATGGGTGTGTAGTGCCCGGTACGCTGAACAGCGACACGCGACAGGTCGGCTGTGGCATCCACTGATCCGGGGCCCTCGCGTTCGGCCTGATAACTGCCGTAGATCGTTCCGGCAAGATCGGCGTTGGCAAGTTCGACGTTGCTGAGCTTGACCTCCACCCCCCGCGAATTGCGTTCCCAGCCGAGCCGCGCCACAAGCGTATCGAACTCCACCGGCTCGGCAAACAACTGCGGCGCATCAAGCGTGAATTTGCGGCTGTCGAGTGCGAGCGTACCGGCGGTCTCGACTCCATCCACTTTTCCGCTCAAACCCGAAAATCCGGGCAGGTCGCCGAAACGATGCATCGACAGGCCGGAAAAACGCGCCTTGATTTCATAGCGCAGGCTCTCTCCGGCATTGTTTTGCCATAAAGCGCGCAGATCAGCGATGCGTCCTTGCGGCGATGCCTCGGCGATCTGTTTTTTCAGGCTTTCCCCAAGCGGCAGATAGGAAGCCAGTACGCTGATATCCCCCAGATCCAGCGCATTGGCCCTGATCTCGCCGGAAGCGAATTTTGTTTCATGCCTGTCGGTCAGGCGCAAATAGAAATCGGTCGGTTTCAATTTGAAACCATCGCGCATCTGCAAAGACAGTCGCTGTGTGGTGACCTCGAATCCGCGATCCAACTGATGCCAGCCGATGCGGCCGCGCAATTCGCGCAGATCGAGCTGCGGCAACTCTTCAGACAGGCGAGCCTGCACCCCCGCCAAGGCCACGTCGGCATCCACACTGCTCAACTGCCCTTGCTCGAACCCCATCCACAAGCGCAAAGCGCCCTTGCCATGCTTGAACGCGCCCGGCAGCTTCACCCACGGCTTCCAGGCCAGCACATCGGCGTAGTCCAGCTGCGTGAACAGCTGCCCGCGCCACTCATTCATGTCGGCAAAACTGTCGCCGCTGAAGTTGCCGCGCACGTCCAGGCGCGACGCCAGCTTTTCCGGCGCCGATGCACGCACCGCAAAGCGATGGCGTCCGTACCGGTTGTCGATACTCAAATCGACCTGTTCCAGCACCAACGTCGGTGCAGCACGCAATTCGTCCTGCCAGGTGATGCGTCCGTTGCGAATAACGACGCGCGTCTGATGCAACAGCCAATCGGAGGAACTTCCCGTATCCGGCGATTGCGATGTCAACGGAATGCCGGCGACATACCATTGCCCCTGCACATCTCGCCGCACCGACAGATCGGGGCTATCTATCACCAAGCTGTAGAGTCGCAACTCCAGGGAAGGCAGACTTGTCCAGGCCACCGTATCCTCAAGGTGAGGCAGGTTCAACGCGACATTTCCCTGCTTGTCCAGTATTTTCACGTCGGACAACAAAAGACGCGGACGCAAACCGTCCCAGTCCGCTTCGATCTTGCCTATGGTCAGCGGCTGTCCGATGGCGGCACTGGCTGCAACGGTGATCTGTTCGTGATAGCGCTCGATATCGGGCAATACGCGGTAGCGCAAGGCCAGCAGCAGCAGCGCACCGGCGATTGCCAAAAGCAAAACCAGTTCAAATGCGAAGCGGGTCAACTTCCCCATGCTGCGCCATGCCAGAAGAAAAGAGACTTTCAGCATAGAGCGCGGCGAAACAACATGAAGAGGTGGGACAGGTGATGCATGAAGACCCTATAATGCAGGACAGATGGACAGTGTACGCATTTTAACCTGAACCCCTCTCCATGAATACCGAAAACCCTCGCTTCTCGGCCAATTTCGACCAACTGGTTCAACATGCCGGACACTGCAGCCGTTATCTGAGGCGCTTGCTGGATGCAGAACCGGAACTGCTGATCTGGCTGCACGAATATCATCTCACTCCTTGCGACGAAAAAGTCATGCAAGTGTGGTCGGACGCGCTTCCTGCCGAAAATGAAGAACAGTTGTCGCACGCCTTGCGCGCGCTGCGCAAGCGCGTGATGCTGCATGTATTGACCCGCGACCTGAACGAACTTTCGGATCTCGACGAAGTGATGCGCAGTATGACCGCACTGGCGGAACACGCGCTACGGCGCGCGCAAGACTTGACCATGCGGATCATGGTCGAACAATTCGGGCAGCCCATCGGGGGGGAGAGTGGCGTATCGCAGGAGCTTTTGGTGATCGGCATGGGCAAACTGGGCGGGGGCGAATTGAACGTTTCCTCCGACATCGACCTGATCTTCGCATATCCCGAAGATGGGGAGACCAACGGCCCCAGGACGATAAGCAACCATGAGTTCTTTAACCGTCTCGGACGCAGGATCATCGCACTCATCAACGAACCGACCGCCGACGGCTACGTGTTCCGCGTGGACATGCGTTTGCGCCCCTATGGCGACAGCGGCCCGTTGACCATGAGCTTCGCGGCGCTGGAAGAATACCTGGTCGCGCAGGGCCGCGAATGGGAACGTTATGCCTGGATCAAGGCGCGCGTCGTATCTCCGCAATTCAGCACATATACCGTAGAGCTGGAAAAACTCGCCCAGCCTTTCGTGTTCCGCAAATATCTGGATTTCGGCGCGTTCGATTCCATGCGCAAGCTGCATGCGCAGATCCGCGCCGAAGTCGCCCGACGCGACCGCTATCACAATATCAAGCTCGGCCCCGGCGGCATCCGCGAGATCGAGTTCATCGCGCAAGTGTTCCAGTTGATCCGCGGCGGCCGCGATGCGGCGCTGCGCATCCGCCCGACCCGCCAGGTGCTGCAACAGCTGGCATTGGACGGCGAACTGGGCGCAGACACGGTGAAGCGCCTGGATGCAAGCTATGTATTCCTGCGCAATCTGGAGCATCGCCTGCAATACCTTGATGACCAGCAGACACAAGAACTCCCGTCGGATACAGAGCAGCAAAAAATCGTCTCCACGGCGATGGGTTATGCCGATTATCCAGCATTGACGGCCGCACTCGACCCTCTGCGCGATTTCGTCAGCCGGCAATTCGATACGGTATTCGGTTCGAAACAGGAGCCCAATGGGTGTACCTGGTGGCGCGACGACTCAACCGTGGAAGAAATCGCCGCCGCGCTCGCCGCACTCGGCTACCGTGAGAGCGTATTCTTGGCCGAAAATCTCCTGCAGTTCCGCAAAGGCAGTCGCTATCAACTGCTGCCCGAAATCAGCCGTGAGCGTCTTGATGCACTATTGCCGCGGCTTGCCGAACTTTGCCCTGCGAATTCCAACTGCGACGACGCGCTGCGCCGCACCCTGGTGCTGCTGGAAGCCATCGCACGCCGCGCCGCCTACCTTGCCTTCCTGACCGAGTACCCCCAGGTTTTGCCGCGTCTCGTGCGCCTGCTCGCCGCAAGCGCCTGGGCTGGCGATTACCTGACACAGCACCCCATCCTGCTGGACGAGTTGCTGGACACGCGGGAACTGTATGTAGCGCCCGACTGGGCGGCGCTGGATGCCCAGCTTGCGGCTCAGCTTGCGGCGCATATCGGAGATACCGAACGCGAGATGGATGTCCTGCGCCAGGTCCAGCAGGCACAGACTTTCCATCTCCTGGCAATGGATCTGCAAGGTCTGTTGCCCCTGGAAAAACTGAGCGACCATCTGAGCGATCTTGCCGATCTCATCCTGCGCCATGTCCTTCGTCTTTGCTGGCGCGATGCCCGCAAGAAGCACAGGGAAGAGCCGCAGTTTGCGATTATCGCCTATGGCAAACTGGGGGGGCGCGAACTGGGTTACGCCTCCGACCTCGATCTGGTGTTCCTGTACGACGACGAACATCCCGATGCGGGGGAAATCTATGCGCGCCTGGCGCAACGTATCAACACCATGCTATCCAGCCACACTTCATCCGGCCGCTTGTATGAAGTCGATCTGCGCCTGCGTCCGAACGGAGAAAGCGGGCTGCTGGTCAGTTCGATCACTGCATTTGAGGAATATCAGCTCCGGCACGCCTGGGTGTGGGAGCATCAGGCGCTGACGCGGGCCCGCTTCTGTGCCGGGAATAAAGCAGTCGGCGAGCAATTCGAGCGCGTCCGCATCGAAGTACTGCGCAGGCCACGCGACATTTCTACGCTCCGCCGGGAAGTCATCGAAATGCGCCAGAAGATGCATGACGGCCACCCGAACAAGACCGGGCTGTTCGATATCAAACAGGACAGCGGCGGCATGGTGGACATCGAATTCATGGTGCAATTCCTCATACTGGCCCATTCTTCCTCCCACCCCGGGCTCACCGCAAACAGCGGCAATCTTGCGCTTTTGGAGACGGCGGCGAAGCTGAAGTTGATCGACGACGAGACCAGCGACCAGGTACGCGGACTGTATCGCGAACTGCGTCGCATACAGCATCAGATGCGCCTGAACAACCAGACGCCGTGCCGCATCGAACAGGGCCGCCTGGATACGACCCCTGTCTCTATGCTGTGGAATTCGCTACTGGATAGACCCTAAACGGCAGCCGGCGCATTACCGGCAGTGGGAAGGTGAAAAACGTTGCCGCCCGCACCCGCTTCGCCAACCTGGCCGATGCGACCGATCATGCGATAAGAAGTCATCTCGCCCTTCCCTTTCACGTTAAGTATGCTGGGGGGCTCGAACAGATAGCCGAAACGCAGCCGGTTGTAGGTGAGCTTGTCCGTCAGGATGTGTCCTGCTTTCGCATCGTCGGTCAGTCGGCTGGCAATGTTCACTGTGTCGCCCCACAGATCGTAGATAAAACGTTTGGTACCTATCACGCCGGCGACTACCGGGCCGGTAGCGATACCGATATGGATGCCCAGGCTGCGTTTGACCAATGCCGGATGTCTGGAGACGAAATCCAGCATCTCGATCGCCATATTGGCCATATCTTCCACATAGTCGGGACGTTCGCGCGACAGCCCGCCCACCACCATATAGGCATCACCGATAGTCTTGATCTTCTCCAGGCCGTATTTTTCGGAAAGATCGTCGAAACCGGAAAACACGGTATTGAGCAAGCCGACCATCTGCTCCGGGGACATTTGCTCCGTCAGCTGGGTAAAGTTCACCAGATCGGCAAACATCACGGTCACATCCGCATAACCATCGGCGATCAAGCCCTGGTTATTCTTCAGTCGTTCGGCAATATTGGAAGGCAAGACGTTGAACAGTACGCGCTCGGATTTCTTCTGTTCTTCGGCCAGCAGGGCATGTTGTTGATCAAGCTGGGTTTTGATCTTTTCGGTCTCGATCACGAAGTAGCGCACCAGGAAATACAGGATGGAGGACATCGCCGCGAAGTTGAGTGCAAAGAATATCCCGATGGTATTCAACGGAATGCCGGTAGCCGCACCGGTGCTCAGATAGTAATCGAAGAAGCCGGATACCGCCGTCATCACGATGTAGGCAATGAACCAGGGAATGGATTCGCGCCAGCCCGACACCACCAGCGCGCCGATCGGCGCCAGCAGCGCCCACAGTGCCACGCCGCTGGAAGTGACCGAACTGCCTATGCTCCACTGCATGACAAAGGGAGCAAACAGGAACAGGGTGAGTTGAACAAAGCGGAGAATCTCGAAATTGCGGGTACGCATGTAGTAAATAAGCGAAGCGACCGAGATCGCCTGGTATCCGAGCGGGACGTTGCTGGAGAAGTTCAGGCCCATCATCCAGTAAATGGCCAGCCAGAACATCACTGCAAATGTCATGAAGGCCGCCGCAAAGATCAGCAGACTCTTGCGCAGCTTATCTTCCTGCGAGTCCATCATTTCCGGCTTGATTTCTTTCGAATCGATGTGCTGCACCATACTGCCCCCGAAATCTCTATCTATCTCTATGTTGCCCTGCTTGCGCGATGATTACATGAACCCGCGACAAATGAAATACATCGGGGCAGACATCCCGCGCCCGGTTGTTTGAACCATGCCCTTCATTATCAATGCAGAAACGGCTAGAATCGCTGCCCTCGCAACAACAAAACGAATTAAGGAAATCAATATGTCCATGTCCGACCGCGACGGTTTCATCTGGTACGACGGCAAGCTCGTACCCTGGCGCGAAGCCACCACTCACGTGCTCACCCATACCCTGCATTACGGCATGGGCGTATTCGAGGGGGTGCGTGCATACAAGACTGCACAGGGCACAGCAATATTCCGCTTGCAGGAACATACCGACCGTTTGTTCAATTCGGCCCATATTTTCAAAATGAAAATGCCGTTCGACAAAGCCACCCTGCTGGAGGCGCAAAAAGAAGTGGTGCGCTCCAACAAGCTGGAATCCTGCTACATCCGCCCCATCGTGTTCTACGGTTCGGAGGCGATGGGCATCGCCGCCACCGCCATCAGCGTGCATGTTGCCGTGGCTGCGTGGCCATGGGGGGCATACCTGGGCGAGGAAGGCATGGCCAAGGGCATACGCGTGAAGACCTCCAGCTTCACACGCCATCATGTGAACATCAACATGTGCAGATCGAAATCCGTCGGCACCTATACCAATTCCATCCTCGCGCATCAGGAAGTCGCCCACGACGGTTACGACGAGGCATTGCTGCTGGACGTGGATGGCTATGTGGCCGAAGGCGCGGGGGAGAACGTCTTCATCGTGAAAAAGGGCAAGCTCTACACGCCCGACCTGACTTCTTGCCTGGAAGGCATCACGCGCGATTCCATCGTCACGCTGGCGAAGGACATGGGACTGGAGCTGATCGAAAAGCGCATCACGCGCGACGAAGTCTACTGCGCCGAGGAAGCGTTCTTCACCGGCACTGCGGCGGAAGTCACGCCGATACGCGAACTGGACAACCGCACGATCGGCGCCGGAAGCCGCGGCCCGATCACCACCAAATTGCAGGCCGCATTCTTCGAGATCGTCGCAGGCAAGAACGCCAGGTATGCCGACTGGCTGGCACACGTATAACACTGACTACAAAGGGAGAATATGTCCAGCGAAAACAATTCACAGCGTTACGTTGAGGTCGGCGCGGAAGCCTTGCCTCTGTTTTGCCCGACGCCCGCAGTCAGCCTGTGGAGCGCGCACCCGCGAGTCGCCATCCCGGTCGAAAAACTGGGCGAGGCCCGCTGTCCGTATTGCGGCACTTTGTACAAGTTCAAGGGCGAACTCCCGCACGGTCACCATTAAAGCCCAACGCCCTCATTCCCCGGCCGTCTTCACGTGAGAAAAATCCTCATCATCGCCCCAAGCTGGGTGGGCGACTGCATGCTGATGCAGCCCATGCTGGGTCGCCTGCGGCAGCGTCATCCCGATGCAATCATCGATGTGCTGGCTCCGCCCTGGACGGAAAAGCTGCTGCGGCAGATACCCGAGATTCACGATGTCCTCATCAACCCGTTTCCGCACGGCGATCTCGGTTTGCTTGCCCGTCGCCGCTTCGGAATGCAATTGCGGGACGCGCAATACGATCAGGCCATCGTGCTGCCCAACTCATGGAAATCGGCGTTGGTTCCGTATTTTGCGGATATCCCCTGGCGGACCGGCTTCGTCGGCGAAAAGCGTTACGGCCTGCTCAACGATGCCCGCAGGCTGAGCAAGAAAAAACTGCCCCTGATGGTGGAGCGCTTTGCACAACTCGCCGAAGCGCCGGGTGACGCGATCGCGCGTCCCCTGCCGTCGCCGAAATTGATGGCAAGCGATACACAGCGCGAAGAAGCGCTCGCCAAATTCGGACTGTCGCTGGATCAACCTGTCGCCGTGTTCTGTCCCGGCGCGGAATACGGCCCGGCCAAGCGCTGGCCGCCCCAGTACTATGCCGAACTGGCCCAGTACCTGCGCACTCAAGGATATGCAGTCTGGCTGATCGGCTCGTCCAAAGACAAGGAGGTCGCCGACAAGATCGTTGCGCTCGGCAACGAACCGTGCCGCAACCTGTGCGGGGTGACCGACCTCGCCGAGGCGATCGCGCTGCTGTCCTGCGCCGATCTGGTGGTCAGCAACGATTCGGGATTGATGCATATCGCCGCTGCACTGGACAGGCCTTTGCTGGCGATCTTCGGCTCCAGCAGCCCGCAATTTACGCCGCCGCTGTCGCACAATGCCCAGGTGCTCAAGCTCGACCTTCCCTGCAGCCCCTGTTTCAAGCGCGAGTGCCCGCTTGGCCATTTCAACTGCATGATCAAACTCCCGCCGAAGGAAGTTGCGCGACACATCCCCATTCACTCGAAACATCAATCATGACCAGCGTTCCAAAAGAAATCTTCAAGGCTTATGACATACGCGGCATCGTCGGCAAGACGTTGACTGCCGAGATCGTGGAGGCCATCGGACACGCGATCGGTTCGGAAGCCTTCGCGCGCAAGCAGCACAGCATCGCCATCGGCCGTGATGGCCGGCTATCCGGTTCCGTGTTCGCAAGATCACTTGCGCGCGGCATCCAAAAAAGCGGCATCAACGTGATTGATGTAGGCATGGTTGCCACACCGATGACTTACTTCGCCGCGTTCCAGCTCAAGACCGATTGCGCAGTAATGATCACCGGCAGCCACAATCCGCCCGATTACAACGGCCTGAAGATGGTTCTGGCGGGCGAAACACTATCCGGCGAGACCATCCAGAAGCTGCGCCTGCGCATCGAGCAGAACGACCTTACTTATGGCAACGGAAACTACTCGCAATACGACATCGCACCGGAATACCTCGCGCGCATCATCGGCGACATCAAACTGGCGCGCCCGCTGAATATCACCGTGGATTGCGGCAACGGCGTGGCCGGGGATTTCGCCGCAAGACTCTATAGAGGTATCGGCTGTACCGTCACCGAGCTGTTCTGCGATGTGGATGGCAACTTTCCAAACCATCATCCCGATCCGTCCGACCCGCACAATCTGGAAGACCTGATCGCCGCCCTGCGCGACAACGACAGCGAACTGGGCTTGGCATTCGACGGAGACGGCGACCGCCTCGGCGTGGTCACCAAGGACGGAAAGATCATCTTCCCAGACCGCCAGCTGATGCTGTTTGCGGCCGATGTATTGAGCCGCAATGCCGGTGCAGAGATCATCTTCGACGTCAAATCCACGCGCAACCTGTTCGGCTGGATACGCGAGCACGGCGGCAAACCGACGCTATGGAAGACCGGCCACTCGCTGGTCAAGGCCAAGATGCGCGAGACCGGCGCCCTGCTGGCAGGCGAAATGAGCGGACACGTGTTCTTCAAGGAACGCTGGTACGGCTTCGACGACGGCCTGTATGCCGGCGCGCGTTTGCTTGAGATTCTGAGCCGCACCGGCGATCCCGGCGCCGTGCTGAATGCGCTGCCGGACGCGGTATGCACCCCTGAATTGCACATCCATACGGCGGAAGGCGTAAACCACGCACTGATCGCTCGGATGCAAAGAGACGCCCGTTTCACGGATGCAAAGGACATCATCACCATCGACGGCCTGCGTGTGGAATACGCCGACGGTTTCGGCCTGATGCGCCCGTCCAACACCACGCCGGTGATCGTGCTGCGCTTCGAGGCTGACGATGCCGGTGCATTGCAGCGCATCCAGAACGATTTCCGTCGCGTGTTGCTGAATGCGGCTCCCGAGCTGTCCTTACCGTTCTAGGTCTGTTCGCTGCAAAAAAGGTGGCGATTCTTGCCACCCTGCTTGGCTTTGTACATCGCCTGATCGGCCCGCGAAAGCAGAGCGTCAAAATTCTTCCCATCCTCCGGGTAAATGCTGATCCCGATGCTGAACGACACTGTGGCTTCCGCCTCGCCATCCAGCGCGTAGGGCTGCACTGCGATATCGAGCAGCTTTTTCGCCACCCCCCTGATGCTTTCCCTGTCCTTAACGTCTCGCAGCAGAACGGTGAATTCGTCACCGCCCAGGCGCGCCACGGTATCGCCGGAGCGGACGCATACCCTGATACGCTCGGCAACCGATTCCAGAAGACAATCTCCGTTGTTGTGTCCGTGCAGGTCGTTCACTGCCTTGAAACCATCCAGATCGATGAACATCACCGCCAGTTTGGTCTGCGTGCGTTGTGCCTGCGCAATGGCCTGCTGCACGCGGTCCCGGAACAGCATGCGATTGGGCAGATGTGTCAGCGAATCGTGGTAGGCCAGGTAATGTATCTCTTCCTCCAAGCGCTTCTTCTCTGAAATATCCTGCTGTACCGCCAGGAAGTGCGTCAATTCGCCTTTGCCGTCATACAAGGGCGAAATACTTTGCGCGACGGTATAAAGCCCGCCCGTCCTGGAGCGGTTCACGATTTCCCCGCGCCAATGATTGCCGTCCAGAACGGTCGTCCACATCTCGCTCCAGAATGATGGCTGATGCTCGCCCGAGTTGAATATGCGCGGGTTGGACCCGGTGATCTCATCTGTCGTGTAGCCGCTGTAGCGGCTCAGTGCCTCGTTCATCCATTCGATGACTCCGTCACGGCGGGTAATGAACATGGCGTTCGCCGCATTGTTCATGGCAGCCTGCATCAGGCGCAACTCCTGCTGTTCCTGCGCCCCCAGCATCGCCACCGTAACGCGCCCGGCAAATGCGGACAGGCGGCTGATCGTCAATTTATCGAAGGTATTTTCGTGCGCCGAGTACATGACCAGCGCACCTGCAACTTCATTTTTTATGCCCAGCGGCATGGCCAGGGCGCTGCGCATACCGTACCGCTCTGCTCGCTCGCGCCATAGCGCGAACCGGGGCGAGTCTAAAGACATGGTTTCAGCCTTGTTGCCGCGTATCGACCTGCCTGTGATTCCCTGTCCCTGTGGCGTGTCGTCCCAACGCACCCCGATACCTTCCAGATATGCCGATTCACCGGCCGACGCCAGCGGTTCAACCCGTCCATCCTCCATCCTGGCGCCGATCCAGACCAGTTTGAGGTCGAACAATTCCGCCATGCGGCGGCAGATGCGCTCGTTCAACGAACGCATGTCATAGCCGCGCAGAATGAGCTGATCGATCTCCTGCATCAAATAGTCCGCCACCACCTGCTCGCGCAGATTACTGCGCAGGATCGCACTCACCATCTCGCGTTGCATGCTGGGCAGCAGCCGTTCCATCTGATCGAGCGCGATGCAATCCTGCGCGCCGAGGCGCATCGCCTCGGCCAGCGGAAGCGGCTCCATACCGTCATTCAATACGATCAGTGGAATATCCAGCGTTCGACAGCGCAAGGCATACACTACGGTTTCGATGGTGAGCTCGGCAGATGAGCCAAGGAGCAACACATCCCAGTTTTGCTGCAGATGACCGTCCAGCGTCACCTCATCGCTTGCCTGCTCATAATGCACTTCACAATCCTCGGCCTGCAAATGCCCGATGATCTTCGCCATATTGCCTACCGATATCGCGGCGAACAACACCCGCAATTCATTCATAACGGTATGGATTGTGAATAAGGATGATTCAGCCCCTTGCCGCTCAGCCAGCCAAGAGCGGCAAGTTCCTGCAGGAGTTGCGTGAATTCGGCGTGATTCACCGGTTTCTTGACAAAGCTGTTGGCCCCGATCTGGTAACTCAGCACGACGTCGGATGGCTCATGCAGTTCCGAAAACACGACAATAGGCACTTCCTGCAAACGGTCCTCCATGCGCAAAGTGCGCAACACGGCCAAGCCGGCCAATTTGGGAAGTTTCAGGTCGAGCAAAATCAGGCGGGGCATGGAATAGCCCCGTTTGACGGTATCGGACAGCCATTCCAGTGCCTCGGTCGCATCCCGCGCCACTGCGAGGTGCAGCTGGTCTGGACAACTCGCCACCGCCTGTTGTATCAGAAGGACTTCGGCTTCGCCGTCTTCAACCAACAAAATCGTTTCGTTCGCTTGTCTGAGCATCGCCCGGCTTCACCCTTGAATTATCAGGAAACGATACCGCATATCCGGCGCGTGCAGCCTGGCTCCAAAATCATCTCCATTCCTGAGTGCAACCCTACACTAACGGAACGAATCTTGGCAACCGGACCCAGCGCCAATCTCGCGGGAATCTTCTGCGTATTTGTTCAAAGCTTGGCCTTCACCCAAGCGGCAACCGAAGCCAGCGCTGCGGCCAGATGTTCGGGTTGCGTGCCCCCGGCTTGCGCCATATCCGGACGTCCGCCACCTTTGCCACCGACCTGTTGGGCGACGAAGTTGACCAACTCTCCCGCTTTCACCTTCGCGGTGGAATCGGCCGTCACCCCGGCAATCAGGCTCACTTTGGCGTCGTTCACCGCAGCCAGCAGAATCACGGCAGATTTGAGTTTGTCTTTCAGCTTGTCCAGCGTTTCACGCAACACGGCCGCATCAGCGCCTTCCAGCGTGGCGACCAGCACTTTCACTCCGTTGACGTCCTGCGCTTGCGCCAGCAACTCGTCGCCTTGGGCGGATGCGAGTCTGGATTTCAACGCGGCCAGCTCTTTCTCCAGCGACTTGACGTTGTCGAGAATCTGCCCGACGCGGGCGGCGGCTTCCTGCGGTTGCGACTTCACCGCATCGGCCACTTGCTGCAACTGCTGTTCCTGCTCTTGCACCAGCGCCAGTGCACCTTCGCCCGTCACTGCCTCGACACGGCGCACCCCCGCTGCCACTCCGCTTTCGGCCACGATCTTGAACAGGCCGATGTCGCCGGTGCGCTTCACGTGCGTACCGCCGCACAGTTCACGGGAGGACCCGATATCCAGCACGCGCACTTCATCGCCATATTTCTCGCCGAACAACATCATCGCGCCGGTCTTCTGCGCATCCTCGATATTCATCACACGTGCCTGGCATTCGGCATTGGCCAAAATCTCGGCATTCACTATGCTTTCCACTTTGCGAATCTCGGCATCCGTCATCGGTTGCGTTTGCACGAAGTCGAAACGCGTCTTGTCCGCATCAACCTGCGAACCCTTTTGCTGCACATGCGAGCCCAGCACTTCGCGCAACGCCTTGTGCATCAAGTGCGTTGCGGAGTGGTTGCGTACGGTGCGACTGCGCGCAGCGACATCCACCCTGGCGGTAACGCCGTTGCCTACGGTCATCTTTCCGGTCTTCACCACACCGTGATGCCCGAACACGGCAGCCTGGATCTTCTGCGTGTCTTCCACCGCGAAGATGCCGTGCACGCTGCGCAGTTCGCCGCAGTCGCCGACCTGGCCGCCCGACTCGGCATAGAACGGGGTGTCGTCCAGCACCACCACGCCCGTGTCGCCTTCGTTCAGTTCATTCACTTCAACGCCATCCTTGTACAAGGCAAGAATGTTTCCCTTGTGCTCCAATGTGTCGTAGCCATGGAAAGTGGTCGCCGGGCCGGAGTATTCGAGGTTTGCCGCCATCTTGAACTTGCCTGCCGCACGCGCCTGTTCCTTCTGGCGCGCCATCGCCGTAGTGAATGCAGTTTCGTCCACCGTCACGCTGCGTTCGCGGCAGATGTCGGCAGTGAGATCAAGCGGAAAACCATAGGTATCGTGCAGCTTGAACGCGGTCTCGCCGTTGAACACCTTGCTGCCCGCCTTGTCCATTTCGGCCAGGTCGGCTTCAAGGATCGCCATGCCGTGTTCGATGGTCGCAAAGAAACGCTCCTCTTCCAGCTTGAGTATCCCCTTGATACGCGTCTGCTCTGTGGTCAACTCGGGATATGCCGCCCCCATCTCCGCCACCAGATCGGGCACCATTTTGTAGAAGAATGCGTCGCGTGCGCCCAGCTTGTAGCCGTGACGGATGGCACGGCGGATGATGCGGCGCAGCACGTAACCGCGGCCTTCGTTACCCGGGATCACGCCGTCGGCGATCAGGAAGGAACACGCGCGGATATGGTCTGCCAATACTTTCAGCGAAGGCGAATCGAGGTCGGTGCAGTGGGTCTCGCGCGCCGCCGCCTTGATCAGCGCCTGGAACAGGTCGATCTCGTAGTTGGCATGCACATGCTGCAGCACCGCCGAGATGCGCTCCAGCCCCATGCCGGTGTCGACAGAAGGCTTGGGCAGCGGATGCATCACGCCCGCCTCGTCGCGGTTGAACTGCATGAACACGTTGTTCCAGATCTCGATGAAGCGGTCGCCGTCTTCGCCGGGACTGCCGGGAGGGCCGCCGGGGATGTGCTCGCCGTGATCATAGAATATCTCGGTGCAGGGGCCGCAGGGCCCGGTATCGCCCATCATCCAGAAATTGTCGGACGCATAGCGCGCGCCCTTGTTGTCGCCGATGCGGATCACGCGCTCGGCCGGCACTCCGATCTCTTTGGTCCAGATGTCGTAGGCCTCGTCGTCCTCGGCATACACGGTGACGGTGAGCTTGTCCTTGGGCAGCTTGAACACCACCGTGAGCAGTTCCCACGCATAGTTGATGGCGTCGCGCTTGAAATAATCGCCGAAACTGAAGTTGCCCAGCATCTCGAAGAAGGTGTGATGGCGCGCGGTGTAGCCGACGTTTTCCAGGTCGTTGTGCTTGCCGCCGGCACGCACGCACTTCTGCGAAGTCGTGGCGCGAGTGTAGGGACGTTTGTCGAAACCGAGGAACACGTCCTTGAACTGGTTCATGCCCGCGTTAGTGAACAACAGCGTCGGGTCTTCGTGCGGGACCAGCGAACTGGAGGCAACTATCGTATGGCCTTTAGAGGCAAAATAATCGAGGAACTTCTGGCGGATTTCGCTGCTTTTCATCTGGACACCAATCGACGCGATTTATTCAATAAATACGCCGCCCGAATGGCGGCATCAAGGCATGAATCATACCATTTGATGCCCTTGTCCTGTCAGTCCTCCCCCGTTGCGGAGGAAAGTTTCAGGACCTTGAAGATCACATCCATGGAAAACCCGCGCGATTGCAGGAAACGTATTTGTTTGGCTTTTTCTTTGGAATCTTGGGGCTGGATACCGAACTTCCTTTGCCACACCTCCCTGGCCGCATCCAGTTCGGTTTCTTTCAGTTGCGGCAGGGCATCGGAGATCAAGTTCTCGGGAATACCTTTCTGGCGGAGTTCGTGGGCAATGCGCTGGGTGCCGAAACGGCCGCGTTTGGTATCGACAAATAACGTGGCGGCGCGAGCATCGGAGAGCCAGTTGCGTTTTTCCAGCTCGTCCAGCACGGCATCAAGGTCTTCGCCTTCCTGAACGTAAGGCTGCAACTTGGCGTGCAACTCTGCCCGGCTATGCTCGCGCCGCGCCAGATAGCGCATGGCGCGAACACGCAGGCTTAACTCAGGCTTGTTCCTCAACTGCTTTCGATCCTGCCTTGGCGCTGGATTTTTCGTTTCCTTTCGCAGTCGTTTTTTCGACGACATCCAGTTTCGCCACGCCGACGGCTTCGCGTATGCTGTTTTCGATCTCGGCAGCGATATCCGGATTGGCCTTCAGGAATTCACGCGCATTGTCCTTGCCCTGGCCGATTTTTTCGCCCTTGTAGGCATACCAGGCACCGGATTTCTCGACCAGTTTGTGCAGCACGCCCAGCTCGACGATCTCACCTTCGCGCGAGATGCCTTCCCCGTACAGGATGTCGAAATTGGCTTCGCGGAACGGGGGCGCCACCTTGTTCTTGACCACTTTGACGCGGGTCTCGTTGCCGATGACCTCGTCGCCTTTCTTGATCGCGCCGGTGCGGCGGATGTCCATACGCACAGAGGCATAGAACTTGAGCGCGTTGCCACCGGTGGTGGTTTCGGGGTTGCCGAACATCACGCCGATCTTCATGCGGATCTGGTTGATGAAGATGACCATGGTGTTGGAGCGGTTGATGTTGGCGGTGAGTTTGCGCAAGGCTTGCGACATCAGGCGCGCATGCAGGCCCATTTGCGCATCGCCCATCTCGCCTTCGATTTCGGCTTTGGGTGTCAGCGCCGCGACGGAGTCGACGACCACGATATCCACGGAGCCGGAGCGCACCAGCATGTCGACGATCTCCAGCGCCTGCTCGCCGTTGTCCGGCTGTGAAATGAGCAGGTCTTCCACCCTGACGCCCAGTTTTTGCGCGTACTGCGGATCCAGCGCGTGTTCCGCGTCGATGAAAGCGGCGGTGCCGCCCAGTTTTTGCATCTCTGCAATGACTTGCAGCGTCAGCGTGGTCTTGCCGGAAGATTCCGGACCGTAGATCTCGATCACGCGACCGCGCGGCAAACCGCCTACGCCCAACGCGATGTCCAGCCCCAACGAACCGGTGGAGACAACCTCGACATCCTTGATCGCTTCGCCCTCGGCCAGGCGCATGATGGAGCCCTTGCCGAACTGTTTTTCGATCTGGCTCAGTGCCGCCGCGAGTGCCTTGCTCTTGTTGTCATCCATTTGTGTTCCCCTTTCAAAAATTCGATGGGGCGGATTGTGGCACAACAATTCGGACTTGTACAGAACGTTCGTTCTCTTTATATTTCAAACGATCTTAGTGCTGTTATTTAGCATATTAACAACACCTTGCAGGGCGATTTGCACCGATTTCGCGCGCACCGTGTCGCGGTCGCCGGAAAGCTGATGGCAAGCCGTGCGCACGGTATCGTCGGTCGCCCAGGCGAACCAGACCATGCCGACCGGCTTCTCCGGCGTACCACCGGTCGGCCCCGCGACGCCGCTCACGGCCAGCGCCACCTGGGCGCGGCTGTATTGCAACGCGCCATCGGCCATTTCACGCACCGTCTGCTCGCTCACTGCGCCATGCTGCTCCAGCGTGTCCGGCGAAACGCCCAGCATCTCTTCCTTGGCGGTGTTGGAATACGTCACGAAGCCGCGGTCGAACCAGGCAGAACTGCCCGATATCATGGTAACCGCCTGCGCCACGCCGCCACCCGTGCAAGATTCCGCCGTTGCCAGCGTCATGCCGTGCTGCTTGAGTTCAACACCGACCTGCTGCGCCAACAGTCGCCCGGAATCCTCTCTGTTTGCAGCGGCAGGACGCGCCCTTTGCTTTGCTCGCTTCATTGCTTATAACCCTCTGGCCAGATCGTTCTGGATGTCGATCACTGCCTCCAGCCCTACCGCGATGCGGATCAAGCCGTCGCCGATGCCTGCCGCCGCCCGGGCTTCCGGCGAGATACGCGCATGCGTCGTGGTTGCCGGGTGGGTGATGGTGGTCTTCGTGTCGCCCAGGTTCGCGGTGATGGAGAGCAACTTGGTGTTGTCAATGACGCGCCAGGCAGCAGCCTTGCCGCCCTTCACTTCAAACGCCACGATGCCGCCGCCGGTCTTCTGCTGCTTCTTCGCCAGCGCGTATTGCGGGTGCGATGGCAGCCCGGGATAGAACACACGCGCCACATTGGGCTGTTTCTCCAGCCATTGCGCCAATTGCAGCGCATTGGCGCTGTGCGCTTCCATGCGCAGCTTGAGCGTCTCGATCCCTTTCAGGAAGATCCAGGCGTTGAAAGCGCTCATGGTCGGGCCGGTGGTGCGCAGGAAACCGTACACCGGCTCCATCAGTTTCTTGCTGCCCAGCACCGCACCGCCGAGTACGCGGCCCTGTCCGTCGATGTACTTGGTCGCGGAATGGATCACGATATCTGCCCCCAACTCCAGCGGCTTTTGCAGGATGGGCGTGCAGAAGCAGTTGTCCACTGCCAGCAACGCACCACAGGCTTTCGCCACGGCCGCGATCGCCGCGATATCCGAGATTTCAGTGAGCGGGTTCGAAGGGGTTTCCAAAAAGAAGAGTTTGGTATTCGGGCGCACCGCTGCCTGCCATTGCCCGACATTCGTGGCGGAAACGAAGGTCGTTTCCACCCCGAATTTCTTCAGCACGTTGTTGAACAGGTTCACTGTCGAGCCGAAGATGCTCTGCGACGCAATGACGTGATCGCCCGATTTCAGCAAGCCCATGCAGGCCGACAGGATGGCGGACATGCCGGATGACGTCGCCACGCATTGCTCGGCGCCTTCCAGCGCGGCCAGACGCTCCTCGAACATGGTGACAGTAGGATTGGTGAAGCGGGAATAGATATTGCCAGGCTCCTCGCCGATGAAGCGTTTCGCGGCCTGTTCCGCGCTGTCGAAGGTAAAGCTGGAAGTCAGGAATAACGCTTCGCTGTGCTCATGGAACTGGCTATGCACGCTGCCCGCACGCAGGGCCAGCGTCTCCGGCTGGTATGAATCGATCATTTTTTCGTCCTTGCGGCCTGTCCACGCCGACAGCGCCGCCAATAAAAAACCCGGAAAGCTTAGCGCTAAACCGGGTTTCCCTCGCTTTAGCAGTATTTGTAACGCGCCCGCAAGCTGTTCCTCAAATCGGCGCTGACGGAAAGTAACACTCCCTCAGATCGGCTGTCAACGCAAGCGTTAATTTAAGGAAATGCAGATTAAGTCCTTCGTTCGTGGTGACCCTTCGGTAGGCTCAGGACTGAAGGCCTTGTCGAACCATGAATGGAGGACAATTTAAATTCAATATGTTATCTGGTCGACCCTTCGACAAGCTAAGGGCGAACGGGCTTATGGCAACGGTGAATTCGATATAACGATCCTGGCTGGTGATATTGAAGGCTTGCGCAAGCTGTGCATCGGCACCTGCGCTGTTTACGAGCGTGGCTGTGCCTGTGCTGTTCGTCGTGACATTACCCTGAGCATTCCAGTCCGTAACTCCGCCTGCGAAATTGCTGTTGGTGAGGGTGGAGTTGATGGCAAGCTCGAACTGCGGTGCGGGGATTTTCGCGCTGGTGATGACGGGCGACAAGGCACCGTAGTCGGTGCGGCGCAGGCGGCCGATGAGCAGAGCGCTGAGGGCTGTACCGATGGGCAGTGCGGGCGCAAGCGGGCTGGTTGGTGCGGGCAAACTTGAGTTGGCAACCGAGGTGGCTGCGCTGCCCTGTTGCAGTTGCGCGGCCAGTTGGCTCATCATCGCCAGTTCCGCAGTACTCGGCAGGCGGCGCTCGCCGGGCTGGAGATCGGGGGCCATGAAGTCGTTGGGGTTGGCGCTGTGATCGAGGCCCAAGGCATGGCCGTACTCGTGCAGCAATACGGAGAGCATGTCCATCTTGCCAGCGGCAGCGGAACCGGGGGCGGCTATCCACACGTTAGGGTTGCTGGTCGGCAGGAAGTCGGTATTGGCAGCCGGGTTGGGGTCGATGTACCAGCCGTTACCCGCAGCAGTTGTGTCGAGGGTGATGGCTGTGCCTACGGTTTGGCCTACGGCGGCGTTGGGGAGATTGGCGACGGTGACGGAGATGGAATTCAGGTTGAAGCCTGATGAGCCAGATACCGGTTTGCCGTTGACCTTGATAAGTTTAGGCGGTGGGCACGACGAGACTGCTGCGTCGCTGTCATCGATCCTGGGCACGACATGCAAATCAATCACGATCTTGTATTGCTTGCCTTCGAACTCAGCTATGAAGGTGGCTCTGTCATTGCCCAGGTAGCCTCGATCGACAACATAGTTATATGAAATCATACCCTCGTTATCGACTTCCGCGGAAAGCTTGCCGTGCGACGTACCTTCCAATAGGGTGATATTTGTAATGGCGGAAGGTTCGACAAGATGATTAACTTGGTTTTGTATGTATAAACGGAGCGCGCCCACAGGATCTACGCCACCGGAGTTCGAGATATCTACACCATTTAAGTACGCGGGAGCAACTTCCTGACAGTCTTTCAAAATGTAGTTGGGTTGAGGTGTAGCACCCGCACCCGGTGCAGCTGCCTGCGCCAGCACAATCGGGGTGTCCTGCGCCGGCACATAAGGCACATCCATAGTGAACATGAGTTCGTCTCCTGTATTGGTGATGGTTTGGGCGTAGTCCAGCAGTCCTTGTGCTGCTGTTTGCAGAGTTGCAATGGGCGTTGCCGAATCTGTAGGCGAAACCGGTGAAGCATCGGCCAGCAGCAGGTGCGCGGTGTCAATTCCGACCGGCGTAGGCGGATTCAAGTAAATATGGAAATGCGAATTGTGATTGACTACATTAGAATCGGGAATGATGCCAAGGCTGCCCAACACCTTGTGGATATTAGGATAAGGGTTCTGGTGGGTCCCTGTGCCCCCAATAATTACATTAGAAATCAATCCCGCAAACAAAGCACTCGCTGAGGTATTGATAATAACGGGCGAGGTTAAACCAGTTTCACCATCCGCTTGAGTGACTGCATATAGGGACAAAAAGTCTCTCAGCGCGGATACTTGGCCATTTTTCTTGTTCGCAGGCGTTTGAATGGCAGGCAACAGCGCAGAATTGGCCACTGCCGCTACAACGCTCCATGTACCTTTTTTCAACTTGGCAATGTCAGCGGCAACCTGCGCACTCACTCTGTCAAATGGATCCCGCTGTGCGCCACCCGCCCCCTTATAAATGTAATTCGACACGCCTGAATTAAAGGGGCCAGGCTCGAATTGTTTTTCAACTCTGTCCACCATTTGTACTTTCACTATTTATCATTCCATTCCCAAAAAATTAATCGAAAAATTAATCGAGCCTGGCCCCTTTAGTCGCAAATCGGTGGTATTGATCCACGAGGCCAATGCGGCCACATTCGTGCTTGTCGCTTCAGCGGCGAGTGTGGCGGGTGTTTGGTAGTCGACGGAGGTAATCGTGCTGGTGCCGTTGGGGGCTAGGGTGGAGGAGATTTTCCAGTAGACGCCAGTCTTTGAACAGAGGTCTTCCAAGCCGGTATTGCCCAGCACACCGCTGATCGCCTGGAAGCAATATTTCACATTGACCTTGAGGCCATTGCCAAAATCCACCTGGATGGTAGCGCTGTCATTGCCGACATAGCCATCTTCGGGGAGGTAGGCGTATAGTGCGTCAGCGGGGTCAAGGGGATCAGCGGTGCTCCCAAAAAGCGTACCCCTGTCCGCTTCGGTGACCAGCCGTAACACCCCATGTTTTGGCAGTTGCAATATAACGGTGGTAGCCGGGCCGGTGACGGTTTTATTCTCAAACGCCTGCATATAATTACTGGCGGAAAGTATTGGGTCTTCTACATTATCGAGCGAGTAATTATGATTGGGGGCTGGATGGCAAACGCCAAGGGTGCGTATCGTCGTCACATCATTTGGTTGTGCCTGATTCGCTTGCGCAATCATCACCGGCACGTTTTGCGGCGGCACGTTGGGCATGTCGGGGACTAACATGGTCACTTCTCCTTGAATTAAAGGGGCCAGGCTCGAATTGTTTTTCAACTCTGTCCACCATTTGTACTTTCACTATTTATCATTCCATTCCCAAAAAATTAATCGAGCCTGGCCCCTTTAGCTCTTTAGCTCCGGCCACATTCGTGCTTGTCGCTTCTGCAGCGAGCGTGGCGGGTGTTTGGTAATCAACGGAGGTGATGGCGCTGGTGCCGTTGGTGTCGAGGGTGGAGTTGATTTTCCAGTAAACGCCCGTCTTTTTGCAAGCGTCCATCAAGCCGGTATTGCCAAGCGGATGATCGACTGCCTGGAAGAAATACTTCACATTGACCTTGAGGCCATTGCCGAAATCCACCTGGATGGTGGCGCTGTCCTTGCCGACGTAGTTTAAGTCGGGGAGGTAGGCATACAGATTTGCATTAGGATCAAGAGGGTCGGCAGTTCTGCCAAAGAGTGTACCCCGATCCGCTTCTGTAACCAGACGCAACACCCCATGCGCGGGCTGTTGCAAAATGCTGGTGGTAGCCGGGCCGGTAGGTGTTCGAGATCCATACATATTCAAGAAGCCTTGGGCTGAATAGATTGGATCTAGTCCATTTTCAGCCGAGTAATGATTACTCGGCACAGGATTGCAAATGCCGAAGGTTCGCACAGTCGTTGCATTGCCAGATTGCGCCTGATTCGCCTGGGCGATCATCACCGGCACATCTTGCGGCGGCACATTGGGCATATCGGGGATGAACATGGTCACGTCTCCTTGGGTGAGGTTGAGGTCTGTCTTGACTTGGTCGAGCAGTGAATTAAAGGGGCCAGGCTCGAATTGTTTCCCGCCACCGCAACCTCAACCGAAATTCCCATCGCGCACAGCATTGCCGCAACACATCCGATGCTTTTCTGCATGCCGCCCCCTTGATGAAGTTGTGGCGACACCCTATCCGCCACGCCGCACCCGGTCAATATGCCGTTTGGCCTATATCTTTTGGAGCTTACAGCTCCAATTCGCCTTGCCCGGCCATACTACCCGCTCCCTCCGGTGCCGCTCGCGGCCTGCCTCTCGGTTTGCTTTCACGGCGCCGGCCGGTCATTTGTTCTATGTGCTGGTAGAAACGTTCATTGCCCAATGGCTGGCTTTGGTTGAGTGCAAGCCGGATGTCGTTGACGGCTTCCCCATCCAGTTGGGATCGGAACAGTGCGCGGTAGGCATTTTGCCGTTCTTCGCCGGGTGCCCCTAATGCCTGATACAGCGGGTGCGGCGTGAGAATAGCGCTGGGTTGTGCGAGTGCGTTGGTGCGGTAGCTCGTCCAGCGGTAATTGGCGGGATCGTCCACCATGTCGGCGCGGACGGGGTTGAGTTCGATGTAACGTTGGCAAGCGAGCAGGTAGGTTTCGGCCTGGATGAGGGAGGACTTGTAGCGACTATCCCATAAAGTGCCGGTGCGACGATAACTGACGTTAATGTATTGCACATAGCGTCTGCCCAAGGCGATGAGAAGTTTGGGTACGGCCTTGGCATCTTTGGGGGTGAGCAAGAGATGCACATGGTTGGTCATCAGGGCGTAGGCATGCAATGCGCATTGCTCTTTGTGCAATGCCTCGCTTAGCCAGTGCAGGTAGGTGTGATAGTCCTCTTCGGCGAAAAAGCAAGGTTGACGGTTGTGTCCGCGCTGCACGATGTGCAGCGGTACTCCATCTATATGGATGCGCGGGCGGCGGGGCATGCGTCAGACTTTACCCCAGCTTTAACAGGAAATCGAGCTTGGGCGTTCTTCTTCCCGCCACGAACTGTCAACGCCTCACATCGAACTCGCGCTCATCACCAGGTCAAGTTCCAACTGGTCCTCTTCCAGGGTCTTGTTCGCCTTGCCGCCCGCACGCGCAGCTTCGACACGATCCAGGTAGTCCGCAGTAATGTCGCCGGTGATGTATTCGCCGTCGAAACAGGAGCAGTCGAATTTGGTGATATTCGGGTTGCACTTCTGCACCGCCGCCTTCAGGTCGTCGAGATCCTGGTAGATGATGCGGTCGGCGCTGATCTCGCGGCAGATCTCTTCGTCGGTGCGGCCGGTGGCGATGAGTTCCTTGCGACTGGGCATGTCGATGCCGTAAACGTTGGGAAATTTCACGGGTGGTGCGGCGGACGCGAAATACACTTTGCGCGCCCCGGCATCGCGCGCCATTTGTACGATCTCGCGGCTGGTGGTGCCGCGCACGATGGAATCGTCCACCAGCAGCACGTTCTTGCCCTTGAATTCGACACTGATCGCATTGAGCTTCTGGCGCACCGATTTCTTGCGCATCGCCTGACCCGGCATGATGAAGGTGCGGCCGATGTAACGGTTCTTCACGAAGCCTTCGCGGAACGGGATGCCGAGATGGTTGGCCAATTGCAGCGCACTGGGGCGGCTGGAATCCGGGATGGGAATCACCACGTCGATGTCGTGATCCGGCCATTCGCGCAGAAGCTTTTCCGCCAGGTATTCGCCCATGTTCAGACGCGTCTCGTACACCGAGATGCCGTCGATCATCGAATCGGGGCGTGCGAAATAGACATACTCGAAGATGCAGGGATTCAGTTCCGCATGCTGGGCACACTGCTGGCTGTGGAAATTGCCGTCAAGATCGATGAATACCGCTTCTCCCGGCGCGATGTCGCGCAGGAACTTGAAGCCCAGCGTATCCAGCGCCACGCTCTCGGACGCCACCAGATAATCAACACCTTTATCTGTATTGGCCGAGCCCACCACCAACGGCCTGATGCCGTGCGTGTCGCGGAATGCCAGCAAACCGTAGCCCGAGATCATCGCTACCACCGCATATGCGCCGCGACAGCGGCGATGCACGGCGGCAACCGCAGCAAAAATGATCTTTGGATCGAGACGAAAGTTCGTTGCGTTCGCTTGCAGTTCGTGTGCCAGCACATTGAGCAGCACTTCCGAATCCGAGTTTGTGTTCACATGGCGCATGTCATCGAGAAACAATTCCTTTTGCAGCTGCGCCGTGTTGGTGAGGTTGCCGTTGTGCCCGAGCACCACGCCGAACGGCGAGTTCACGTAGAACGGTTGCGCCTCGTTGTGATCGACAGCGGAACCGGCCGTCGGATAGCGCACATGGGCGATGCCGGCATTGCCGGTCAGCGCACGCATGTTGCGGGTGCGGAACACATCGTGCGCAAGCCCGTTGCCTTTGTGCAAATGGAATGTATTGCGTTCCAGCGTGGCAATGCCTGCCGCATCCTGCCCGCGATGTTGCAACACTTGCAGCCCGTCATACAGCAACTGATTGACGGGGCTTTGCGAAACCACACCTAGAATCCCACACATATATTTTCGCTTTTGCTTCTCTGTTAAAGTTGATCGGCTTATTTCCGTGCTGCATTTTCCGGCAAATAATTTTTGGCATACAGGGCCGCTTCCTGCAGCGGCTTGCTCGACAAGGCATTGCGCCAGAACGGCAACTGCGGCAGATCAGTCAACCCGCCCAGCCACACCAGCGCGATCACCACCAGACAGCCGCGCAACATGCCGAATATCGCACCGAACTTGCCGTCCATCCCGGACAGGCCGGCAAATTTCGCCAACCGCGCCAGGAACCATGCGAACAATGCACCCACGATCAGCGTTGCGATGAACAGGGCCGCGAATGCCACCGCCGAGCGGATGTTCTGCTCGCCCACCGCCAGGGGTACATACGGCAATGCCTGTGGCGAGAAGGTGCGCGCCACAATGTAGGCTGCGACCCACCCGATCAGCGAGAACAGCTCATACATGAAGCCGCGCCACCAGCCTACCAATGCGGACAACAGGATGATCGCAATGACCGCGTAGTCAAACGATGTCACAAACCAACCTATTCGAGGTTGAGCACATTGGAATGCGTGCCCTGTTTTTCAAGTTTGCTCTTTATTTTTTCTGCAGCTTCGCGCGTCGGGTAGCTGCCTATGCGCACGCGCACGACACCGCCCGCTTTCTCGGTGTAAGCGTGATAACCCTGTTTGCTCAGTTTGGCTTGCAAGCTTCTGGCGGTATCCGCATTGGCAAAGGCACCAGCTTGCAATACCCAGCCCGTCTTCGGCACTGCCGGTGCGGCGTGCTTGCTCTCGACTTTGGGCTTGGGTTCGGGCTTGGACTTTACGTCCGGCTTGGGCTTGCTCGCCGGCTGAGCGGGCGCAACAGGCTGTGCAACCGGGGAAAGCACAATTGCCGCAGGTGCAGAAGCAGCTACGGGTGCAGAGGCAACTGCCGGCGCACTTGCCACGGCTGAAGCGCCAACTGCCGCGGATGCCATCTTGTCCAATTCCGGCAAATCGATCTTGGGCTGGAATTCGCCTGCGCTGTCTTTGTTCGGAATGCGCAATTCGATGTCGTTGCCCGCCTTAGGTGCGGGCTCGCTGTCGAACACCACCGGCAGCAAAACCACCACCAGCAAAACCAGCGCCACGGCACCGATCAAGCGGCGTCTCGTCTGCCGCCTCAAATTGAATTCTTCTTCCGTCGTCTGTTTTGCCATTGCGCTATGCCTGAAAGATCAGCCGCCGCGCATGCCGCGCGCCCGCATCACTTCCGCCACCGTATAGAATGATCCGAAGGCCGTGATTCTATCATTTTCGCCAGCCCGATTGCTGGCCTCATGCAGGGCATCGGCGATGGATGCGCAGGGTTTAACCTCACCTCGAACCTGCGCATTTTGCAGCACGTGCGACAGCTCGGCGACCGTCGCGCCACGCGGTGCATCGATCCCGGCGACCAGCCAGACGTCGATCTGCGCATCCAGCGAACGCACCACCCCGTCCATATCCTTGTCCTTGAGCATGGCAAATACCGCGTAGGTCTTCGCGGGCGGCAGATTGGCAAGATTCTGTGCCAGCGAACGCGCCGCGTGCGGGTTGTGTGCGACATCCAGGATCAACTGCGGCTTGCCCGGCACGAACTGGAAGCGCCCGGCAAGCTCGACTTCAACCAGCCCGCGCCGCACGACACCCATATTCACCGGCAATTTGTCTTTGAGCGCGTCCAGCGCTGCCAATGCGGCACTGGCATTGTTCAACTGAAATGCACCGCGCAAGGCCGGATAAGGCATGGCGCTGCGCGAGCCGATTTTGCTGCGGTAATCCCATTGCCCTTCATGCCTGGCAAACCCGAATTCGCTCCCGATGCACCACAGCTCGGCCCCCACCTGCTGTGCCTGCGTGCGTATCGCCTGCGGCACATCGCTATCTGCACAGATCGCCACCCGCCCCCGGCGGAAGATACCCGCCTTTTCGAACGCAATCTTTTCTCTTGTGTCCCCCAGATAATCGACATGATCGATATCCACACTGGCCACTACCGCGCAATCCGCATCGAACGCGTTCACCGCATCCAGCCGGCCTCCCAGGCCGACTTCGAGGATGGCGACATCCACCCGGTGACCGATGAAGCACTGCATCGCAGCCAGCGTGCCAAACTCAAAATAAGTAAGCGAAATATCGCCGCGCACCTGCTCGATCTGCGCAAACGAAGCACACAGCTCCGCATCGCTAACCGGCTGTTTGGCGATGCGTACCCGTTCGTTGTAATCCAGCAGATGCGGCGAGGTATAGCAGCCGACGCGATAGCCGGCGGCGTACAGGATGGATTCCAGCATCGCGCATACCGAGCCCTTGCCGTTGGTGCCGCCGACGACAATGACCGGAAAATCAGGTTGGAGATTCAGCCGCTGTTTGACTTGCGCCACGCGCTCCAGTCCGAGAGCGATGGTTTTGGGGTGCAGTTTTTCGAGATAGGTCAGCCAGTCGGCCAGGGTATTGGGCATTCTGTGTTTTGCTATTACAACTGCACGCCGAACTTGCGCAACAAGGGCAGCATCGCCAGGTAACAAACCGCCGTAACCGCAACGGAAATCGCAAGACTTAACCAGAAGTTCAGTCCTTGCCTGAGCAGTATCGGAAGCAGCACAAACAGGATCAGGGATGGCAACACCAGCCAGAATATCTGGCTGGACAGCTCGGCAATACGCGCGGATTCAGCACCCTCGACGTGCATCCACATGAACGCCAGCAGAGAAGTGAGCGGTATTGCGGCCAGCAATGCGGCGAAGCCAGTACTCCGTTTGGCGATCTCCGCTATCGCCACGATGACGAATGCGGAAATCCCTACCTTGAGCACGTAGTAAAGCACAGCGTTATGCCGCCTCCAGTTTCGCCACCGCGTCCTGCCTGGTTAGCAGCGTGATCAGCGTAGCCAGCTGGTCGCGCATCTGGCGCCTGTCCACGATCATGTCGATGGCACCGTGCTCCAGCAAAAACTCTGCGCGCTGGAAACCGTCCGGCAGGGTCTCGCGCACGGTCTGCTGGATCACCCGCGCTCCGGCGAAACCGATCAGCGCACCGGGCTCCGCGATGACCACATCGCCCAGAAAGGCGAAGCTGGCGGAAACGCCGCCCATGGTCGGGTCGGTCAGCACGGAAATGAAGGGCAACCTGGCTTCGCTCAATTGCGTGAGCGCGGCGCTGGTCTTGGCCATCTGCATCAATGACAGCAGGCCTTCCTGCATACGCGCGCCGCCGCTGGCTGAAAAACAAATGAAGGGGCATTGCTGCTCCAGCGCAACCTGCACGCCGCGCACGAAACGCTCGCCGACGACCGAACCCATCGAGCCGCCCATGAAATCGAACTCGAATGAGGCCGCCACGACAGGCAGGGCATGGATACTGCCCTGTAGCACGATCAGGGCATCGTCCTCATTGGTCTTCTTTTTCGCCTCGACCAGACGGTCGCTGTATTTTTTCTGGTCCTTGAATTTCAGGGTATCGACCGACAACACTTCGGCGCCGATCTCGAAACGGCCTTCGTTATCCAGCAGCCAATCCAAACGGGTACGCGCGGTGATGCGGTGATGGTGGTTGCACTTGGGGCAGACACTGTGGTTCTTCTCCAGATCTGCGTGATACAGCACGGCCTGGCAGGACGGACATTTATGCCACAAACCGTCCGGAACGCTCTTTTTGATATCTGCACTTTCGCGGCGCTTGATCTTGGGGGGTAACAGTTTTTGAAACCAGCTCATGTTGTTCTCCTCTTATTGATCGATTGCTAGACGCAATTCTTTCACCAATTTACCCACATTGGCGACTACATTTTGTTCGGTCGAATTTTCCACTTCCTGGACGATGCGGCTGCCCACCACCACGCCATCGCACAGCTTAGCCACAGCCTTGGCCGTCGCCGCATCGCGGATGCCGAAGCCGACTCCGATGGGCAGCTTGATGTGCTTGCGCAGTTGAGGGATCTTCTGCTCGATGGCCGACAGATCCAGATTACCCGCGCCGGTCACGCCCTTGAGCGAAACGTAATACACATAGCCGCGCGCCAGTTTGGCGACCTGGACGATGCGCGCTTCGTTGGTGGTCGGCGCCAGCAGGAAGATGGGCGCGATGTTGTGGCGTTGCAAATGCTCGAACGCCTCGTGGCTTTCTTCCGGCGGGAAATCCACGGTCAGCACGCCGTCCACGCCGACTTCCGCGCAACGCCGGGCGAATGCTTCCCAACCCATCGCCTCGATCGGGTTGCCGTAGCCCATCAACACCACCGGGGTGCTCGTATCCTGTTTGCGAAATTCCGCCACCATCGACAGTACGCCGCGCAGCGACATGCCGTGTTTGAGTGCGCGCTCGGAAGCGCGTTGGATCACCGGGCCGTCCGCCATCGGGTCGGAGAATGGAACACCCAGTTCGAGTACGTCCGCACCCGCCGCCACCAGCCCATGCATCAGCGGTACGGTGAGCTGCTGCGACGGATCGCCCGCGGTAATAAAGGGGATGAGCGCTTTGCGCTGCTGCTGTTTGAGATTGCCAAAGGTCGTATCGATGCGACTCATAGCGTGATGCCCTTCAATTTTGCCACCGTGTTGATGTCCTTGTCGCCGCGGCCGGAGAGGTTCACCAGCAACACTTTGTCTTTGGCCAATGTCGGCGCCAGCTTCATCGCATACGCCAAGGCATGGCTGGATTCCAGCGCTGGGATGATGCCTTCGAAACGGCACAGCGCATCGAACGCGGCCAGTGCCTCGTCGTCGTTGGCCGCAACATATTGCGCACGACCCTGATCCTTCAACAGGCAATGCTCGGGACCGACGCCGGGATAATCCAGTCCGGCAGAGATGGAGTGCGTCTCGATGATCTGGCCGTTCTCGTCCTGCATCAGATAGACTTTATTGCCGTGCAGCACACCCACCTTGGCGTTCGCGGTAAGCGGCGCGGCATGCTGTCCGCTGGCGATACCGTGACCACCCGCTTCCACGCCGATGATCTGCACGCTCTTTTCCTCGATGTAGGGATAGAACAGGCCGATGGCGTTGGAGCCTCCCCCGACGCAGGCGATCACGGCATCCGGCTGGCGTCCGATCATTTCCGGCATCTGCACCTTGGCCTCGTTGCCGATCACGCACTGGAAGTCGCGCACCATCATCGGGTACGGATGCGGACCCGCCGCCGTGCCGAAGATGTAGAACGTGCTTTCGACATTCGTGACCCAGTCGCGTATCGCTTCGTTGCACGCATCCTTGAGTGTTTTTGAACCGCTTTCAACCGGCACCACCGTGGCGCCCAGCAACTTCATGCGGAACACATTTGGCGCCTGACGCTGGATGTCTTCCGCTCCCATGTACACGATGCATTCCATGCCGAAGCGCGCTGCCACCGTCGCTGTCGCCACGCCGTGCATGCCCGCGCCGGTCTCTGCAATGACGCGCTTCTTGCCCATGCGCTTGGCCAGCAAGGCTTGGCCGATGGCATTGTTGATCTTGTGCGCGCCGGTATGGTTCAGGTCTTCGCGCTTCAGATATATCTGCGCACCGCCCAGGCTCTCCGACAAACGCTTGGCATGATAGATCGGGCTCGGGCGCCCGACGTAGTGTTTCAGTTCGTAGGCGAATTCGGCCTTGAATTCGGGATCGTCGCGGAAGCGCAGATACTGCTTGCGCAATTCTTCCACGGCCGGAATCAGCGTCTCAGCCATGTAGATGCCGCCGAATTGGCCAAAGTGCCCTGTGCTGTCTGGATAGTTATACATCTGCTCGTTTGACCTCATTGATGAACGCGGCGATCTTCGCCGCGTCCTTGATTCCTTTTGCTGCCTCAACGCCGCTGGAGACATCCACCGCGTAAGGCCGCACTTGCGTGATCGCTGCTGCAACATTGCCCGCATGCAAACCGCCGGACAGGATCACCGGCAACGGCAGACCTTGCGGAATGAGCGCCCAGTCGAACGACTCGCCGGTGCCACCCTGTACGCCCTCGATGAAGGCATCGAGCAACAATCCCCGCGCACCGGCGTAACGAGCCGCGCATTGTATCAAATCCACCCCATTCTTGACCCGGATCGCCTTGAGATAGGGCTTGCCGAACTGCGCACAGAATTCTGGCTCTTCATCCCCGTGGAATTGCAGTATATCCAACGGAATCTGCGCCAGGACTTCGCGCACATATTCAACGGCAGGATTGACGAACAATCCAACCACAGTGACGAAGGGGGGAATGGCGCGCGCGAGTTGCGCCGCTTGCCCCAAGCTGACATGGCGCGGACTTTTCTCATAGAACACCAGACCGAGCGCATCCGCACCATTGCTGGCCGCGGCCAATGCGTCCTGCCCGCGCGTGATGCCGCAGATTTTTATCCGTGTCCTGGTGTTTCGGGTCATTTGAATGCTTCAACTCAAAATCAGGAAGGCATTGTACCTTGAGGCAGGCCCCACTTCGCATCGTAGGTGATGTGACGCAAATAAAGGCCATCCGGGGCAAAGGTTGGCGCGGCAAATTTGCGGTCGCGCCCTTCCAGCACATCGCGCACCCACTGCGGAGGGTATTTGCCCTTTCCTACATACAACAGACAACCAAGAATGTTGCGCACCATGTGGTGCAGGAAGGCATTGGCCGTCAGATCGAAAATGATCGTGTCGCCCTGCTGCCGTATATCGAGCTGCACCAGGTTCTTCACAGGGGTCTTGGCCTGGCATTGCGAGGAACGGAAAGCGCTGAAGTCGTGCTCGCCCAGCAGGAATTGCGCGGCGGACTGCATCGCTTCAACATCCAGCGGCGCGTGAAACCACCCCACCTTGCCGTGATGTACCGCACTGCGCGAAGGGCGGTTGACAAGCACATACTGATAGCTGCGTGCCTGCGCAGAAAAACGCGCATGGAATTCATCCGCAACGGGATGCGCCCATAACACGGCGATATCCCGCGGCAACAGCGCATTCGTGCCGCGCACCCATGCACTGAGCGGCCTGCCGGCATCCGTATCGAAGTGCACGACCTGCTCCAGCGCGTGCACACCGGTATCTGTGCGCCCCGCAGCAAGGATGGCGATATTCTTCCCCGCAATTTCGCCCAGCGCCGCTTGCAGCGCATCCTGCACGTTCGGCACATCGGGCTGGCTCTGCCAGCCGTTGTAGCCGCTGCCGTCGTATTCCACGCCGAGCGCGATCCTCATCGCCACACTCCCGCCAATACAGCCCCACCCAATACCAGTATCAGGGCATCGACGATGCGAAACGGATGCAATCGCAATTCGATGTGTTCCGCTCCGCTTGTCGCTGGCTGCATGGCAGCCCGGATGGTAAAGCGCCAATCGCTCGCCGTATCGCGCATGGCAGATTCGGCATATTCCAGCGTCAGCGCCAAACGCACGGCGATGCGTTCACGCGACAGTCCCAACCAGCGTAGCGGATATGCCAAAGTGTAAAGGCCGCTTATAAGCAGTTCCTGCGGCAACAGTTCCAGCAAGATCGCCAGCCCCGACAACACGCTCACCAAGCGCCCCAACTGCAACAATCCGTCCAGCAGACCTTCTCGAGTGGGCGAAACAACGCCCAATTGCGGCCACACAGCGGCACCCGGTGTCGTATAGGCGTATATCAGCAACAGGGAGAACAATATCCAGCGCGTGCGCCGGAGAAGGCTCAGCAATTGACTGGCGCAAAGTTTCAATGCCAATCCGAACAATACAGAGCTCAGTGCCAGCAAAGCCATAGGCTGCAGGCGTTGCGCCAGCAAGGCAAGCAACATCCAGACAAGTATCTGAACAGCAGGGTGCGGAATGAGTTTCATATCGTTCAAATGAAAACGGCAGCCGTCAGGCTGCCGTTCAATTAACTCCGGCAAATTACAACTGTTGCATCAGTGTTTGCGCGGACTCACGCTGCTGATCGTCGCCGTCGCGTAACACCTCTTCCAGTATCTCGCGCGCACCGGCAGCATCGCCCATCTCCTGGTATGCCTTGGCCAGGTCGAGCTTGGTGGCAACTTCCTGCCAATGTTCGTTCTTCGGCTCAGCAGCACCGGTCCCCGAAGGTGCTCTCAGATTGTCCATATTCAAACTGATCTCGCCCAGACCCAGATCAGGAACAGGCGCAGCCGTTTTCACCGGACTTTCCATCGGGAAATCGAGCGTGAATGCCAGACCGTCATCCTTCGCGACTGGTGCCGGCGCTGCCGAAACCGGCACTCTGGGGTGGGTCGCGGTCACGTCGAACACCAGATCATCCATATTCAGCGCCGCCGTATCGCCCTGGCTCCCTCCGGCAGGTTTCATCGCGGGAAACCCCGGATTTGTTCCTGTGATGTCGAAATCCATAGGTGTCGATTGAGTGGCGCTGTGCAAGACGTCAGACGACATGATGGCAGTCGACTCTTGCGATGACGGCGCTTCGAGTACTATCGTATTATGGCTTGCAAACGCGGAGGCTGCAGGTGCCGCCGCACCAAAGCCCAGATCGAAGTCAACCGCCGGCGCCGCCGTCTCAATTCTTTTTTCGGCAGCGGGTGGCGCACCGGCGTCCCCACCGTAGAACGGATTGGTTGGATCAAGCTCCCGTCCCATCGAAACAGTCTGATTCCACGCGGACTCATCGCCCGACTCTTTGATCTCGCGCGCATAGCTGTAGAAGGAATTGGTATCCTTGCGAGTGGAATAAATTGAAAGCAGCTTGAGTTTCACCGGAATATTGTTCGGGTTCTTTTTCAAAGCTTCCTTCAGCACTTCCTCGGCCTGTGCATCGCGTCCAAAAGTCAGGAACAGATCTGCTTCGCCAATAGGATCAACTTCTTCCGAATCAGGTGCCACAGCCACAGCAGGTGCCTGGGCAGCAGCATGTGTGAAATCACCGGTGTCCGGGGAAGGCGAGATCGGAGCCGCGATACGGCCGGTTGTGCTTCCTTCGTCCTGGTCTTTCTTCTTTGCCGGCGCTTTATTCTTGTTGCCACCCTGTTTGCGGCGACGCGCCACTACGAAGCCCAATCCACCCAAAGCCAGTAATAACGCTGCAGCGGCTGCAAGATAGAGCGGCTCTTCCATCACTTCATCAATCAGGGATGGTTGTTCAACAACCTTGGGGGGCATGATTTTGGGCTTGGCCGCAACCGCACTGCTTGCCGGTTTCGGGGCAGACGCCGTGTTCATGGTGACCGAGCTAACCGGTTCTGAAGCAGGTGCCGGTGCGGATTCCTTTTTCAGCTCCGCCAGCTTTTTCATGTCCTGCACATTCTTTTCCAGAATCGCGGTACGTTCCTGCGCTTCTTTCAGAGCCTTGCTCTTGGCGATAGCTTCCTCTTCCTTCGCGATGGCCTTCTCCTGGGCGGAGGTTTTTCCCACTCCCACAGCCTTGTCATTCGGGGCTTCACCTTTGGAAAGCTTCAGCACTTCTTTGGCCGGCTCTTTCGTTGAAGCGGATTTATCGGTTACCGCCGTGCTGATCTTGCCCGCCGCCTCCTGTTTGCCGGCACTCTCTGTTCGCGCCGTACGGGCTGCAGCCAGTTTTTGACGGTATGCATTCCAATCTGCAGCTTGCGCACGTATTTCTTCTACCGCATCAGCCTGCGGCATCTTCTGGACTGCGTCGCTTTGCGGGATGTTCAGTATCTTTCCCGCCCTGATCCGGTTCATGTTGTGTGCATCGAACACACCGGCATTTTCGCGATACAGCGCGACAAGCATGCGCTCCAGACTGACATTGTCAGGCTTGATTTGCGCTGCGATCTTGGCGAGTGTGTCACCGCGCATAACGACAATTTGCTCGGATGCAGTGGCAGGTGCCGGCTCGCCAAGGGATTCTTCCTTGCTCAGGGCATCCTGTTTGATCGGTGTCGCCTCAATAGGTGCAACCTCGACCGGAGAGCTCGCTTGTGCCAATTCCTGCGTGGCAGGTACTTTCTCAGCCGGCGCAGCTTCGGCAACAGGCACCGCGGCAACGGCACTTTCCGCGACAGGTACAACAGCAGGAGTTTCGGCGGTAGCGGGCGTCTCCACCACAGGCTGAGCCTCAACAGGTGCGGAAGCGGAAGCGACGACCGGCTCGCTGGCAGCGACAGGTTCCGGAGCCGGAATAGCTACAGGTACTGCCAAAACCGGCTCGATAGGTTTGACTTCTTCTGCCTTGGGTTGCTCCGGCTTGTAATCGACCGGGTCGAGAAGGAATGTGTATTCGCGCAACAGCTTTCCTGAAGGCCAGGTTAGCTCGACCATCAGCGTAACAAATGGATCGTTCACCGGCTGGACCGTCGTCACCTTGATATAAGGTTCACCGTTGGCGCGTTCTTCAATCTGGAATTTTATTTTGGGCACGCCATAAGGAAAGTCGACACCCGCGTTCTTATAGGCTTCGGCAGAAGCCAATTTAGCCTTGATGCTGGATTTGTCAGCCTTGTCGACAGAAACCACTTCGATCTCTGCTTTCAGAGGCTGGCCCAGTGCGGAGGTAACGTTTATCCCGCCCAATCCTGCTGCGTAGACGATACCAGACCCAGCCAAGCAGGCTATATAAACTGACGTTTTTAGAATTGATTTCAGCACGCCGCCACCCTTTTATTATCCCAGACGTTATTCAGATTAACATCATAGGGTTAGTGATGCAAGCTCACTTTTCCCTTAAGTTCGTGCGTTAACCACCAGTAAAAAACCGGATTTACCCCACCGTGCTACTTGCCCAACAAAATTCTGAGCATGCGGCGCAACGGTTCCGCTGCGCCCCAAAGCAATTGGTCTCCGCAGACGAAAGCGCTTACGTACTCCGGCCCCAACTCCATCTTGCGTACGCGCCCGACAGCCACGTCCAACTTGCCGGTCACGGCAACCGGAGTCAGTTCACGCACCGAGATTTCGCGCTGGTTCGGCACAAACTTGACCCAGGGATTACCCCCCTTGATGAGCGCTTCGATCTCGCTCAACTGAACATCTTTCTTCAGCTTCAGCGTCAGCGCCAGGCTGTGACAGCGCATCGCTCCGATGCGCACACACAAGCCATCCACCGGAATGCGTTGGCTCGTACCCAGTATCTTGTTGACCTCGGCGCAGCCCTTCCATTCTTCCTTGGACTGGCCGTTGTCGAGCTGCTTGTCGATCCAGGGGATCAGACTGCCCGCGAGCGGCGCGCCAAAATGTTCGGTCGGCATCTTGTTCGAACGTAGCGTCTCCGCGAGACGGCGATCGATATCCAGAATAGCCGACTTCGGGTCGGCCAGCAGGTCGGCTACCGAGTTGTAGGCCACACCCATCTGGTTCAGCAGTTCGCGCATGTTCTGGGCACCCGCGCCGCTGGCTGCCTGATAGGTCATGGACGATACCCACTCCACCAGACCTGCATGGAACAAGCCGCCAAGACCCATCAACAGGATGCTGTTGGTACAGTTGCCGCCGATGAAATTCTTACCGCCGTTCGCCAGCGATTTCCTGATCAGGTCGAGATTCACCGGATCGAGGATGATGACCGCGTGATCTTCCATACGCAGCGTGGAAGCCGCATCAATCCAGTAACCTTGCCAACCGGCAGCACGCAGTTTGGGAAATATCTCGGTGGTGTAATCGCCGCCCTGGCAGGAGATGATGGCGTCCATCGCCTTCAGTTCGTTCAGGTCATGCGCATCCTTCAATGGCACGCCGCGGCCTTCGGCCGGCGCTACGCCGCCGGCATTCGAAGTGGTGAAGAACACCGCCTCGAACAGCTCAAAGTCCTTCTCTTCGCGCATGCGCTGCATGAGTACCGAACCCACCATGCCGCGCCAACCGATCAAACCTACTTTCATTTCTCTTCCTTCGTTAAACCGGGAAGGGATCGCACCTGCGGTGCTCAAGGGGCAAGGGAGACGGGTGAATACTGCTGCACCGCCTTTACCCTTATCCCTTCCCTCTTCTCCCTTCTCAATTAATCACAGGGCTGCGACAACCGCATCACCCATCGCCTTGCAACCGACTTTCTTCATGCCTTCTTCATATATGTCGCCGGTGCGCAGGCTCTGCTGCAACACCTTGCGCACTGCCGCCTCAATGCGCTGAGCCACATCTGCACGACCGAAAGTGTATTGCATCATCATCGCCACCGACAGGATCGTCGCCAGCGGGTTGGCGACATCCTTTCCGGCGATGTCCGGCGCAGAACCGTGGCAAGGTTCGTACAGCCCCTTGTTGTTCGAATCCAGCGACGCCGACGGCAGCATGCCGATGGAACCGGTCAGCATCGATGCCTCGTCCGACAGGATGTCGCCGAAGATGTTGCCGGTCAGGATCACGTCGAACTGCTTGGGCGCACGCACCAGCTGCATCGCGGCGTTGTCGACATACATATGCGAAGTGGCGACTTGCGGATACTCCTTCGCCACTTCGGTCACGATCTCGCGCCAGAACATGCTCGTGTCCAGCACATTGGCCTTGTCCACCGAACACAGTTTTTTGTTGCGCTTCATCGCGATCCGGAAGCCGACATGCGCCACGCGACGGATCTCCGATTCGCTGTACAGCATGGTGTCAAACCCCTGGCGCTCGCCGTTGTCCAGCGTGCGGATGCCGCGCGGCTGACCGAAGTAGATATCGCCCGTCAGTTCGCGCAGGATCATGATATCCAGGCCGGACACGATATCCGGGCGCAACGTCGAAGCGCTCACCAGCTCCGGATACACCATCGCCGGACGCAGGTTGGCGAACAGCCCCAGCCCCTTGCGGATGCGCAGCAAGCCCTGCTCGGGACGTTGCGGGCGCGGCAGATTGTCGTACTGGTAGCCGCCCACGGCACCGAGCAGCACCGCGTCGGAAGCTTTCGCCAGATCCAGCGTCGCTTCCGGCAACGGGTCTTGCGCCGCATCGTAGCCCGCGCCGCCGATAGGCGCGTATTCCATCTCGATCTTCAGCCCGTCGCTGCGCAACGCTTCCAATACCTTGACCGCCTGGGCGACGATCTCGGGCCCGATGCCGTCACCCGGCAATACTGCTATCTTCATTTGGTTATCCCCGGAAAATTACGCAAACAGCCATGGCTGCGCCGCGCGGTGTTTCGTTTCATAAGCCCTGATGTCTTCCACATGCTGCAAGGTGAGCCCGATATCGTCCAGACCGTTCAGCAGGCAATGCTTGCGGAACGCATCCACCTCGAACTTGTACACCGTGCCGTCCGGCGCCGTGATGTTCTGCTGCTCCAGATCGACCTTCAATCTGTATCCGGCGTTGGCCTCGACCGCCTTGAACAAGGCATCGACTTTCGCCGCCTCAAGCTTGATCGGCAACAGGCCGTTCTTGAAGCAGTTGTGAAAGAAGATGTCTGCATAACTCGGCGCGATGATGACGCGGAAGCCGTAATCTTCCAGCGCCCAAGGGGCATGCTCGCGCGAACTGCCGCAGCCGAAGTTCTCGCGTGCCAGCAAGATCTGCGCGCCCCGGTAGCGCGGCTGGTTCAGCACGAAGTCCTTGTTCAATGGGCGCTTGCTGTTGTCCATGCCCGGCTCACCATGATCGAGGTAACGCCACTCGTCGAACGCGTTCGGGCCGAAACCGCTACGCTTGATCGACTTCAGGAACTGTTTCGGGATGATCGCATCGGTATCCACGTTGGCCCTGTCCAATGGCGCGACCAAGCCGTCGAGCAATTCGAATTTACGCATCACTTGCTCTCTTTCTTCAACTTTTCGCCGCCCTTTTCCATCTCCTTGCCGACCCATTCTCCGGCCTTCTTGAGCCCTTTAACCGTAGCGTCAGCACCCTTCTCGATGCCGCGTCCGGCGGCTTCGCCGCCTTTTTTCACGCCATCGCCGATCTTCTTGGGCAGACTCTTTTCCTCTTCGGCTTGTGCAAGCTGCACCGTCATCAACAACGCCAGCAAAATGAATATTCGTTTCATGATTCACTCCTTGCTTACATCAATGAAATGTCCTGCGATCGCCGCTGCCGCAGCCATCGCCGGGCTGACCAGGTGCGTGCGTCCGCCCTGCCCCTGGCGGCCTTCGAAATTGCGATTGGAAGTTGCCGCGCAACGTTCGCCCGGCGAAAGACGGTCATCGTTCATCGCCAGACACATAGAACAACCCGGATCGCGCCATTCGAAACCGGCCTCGATGAACACCTTATCCAGCCCTTCCTTTTCCGCTTGCGCCTTCACCAGGCCGGAACCGGGCACTACCATCGCCAGCTTCACATTCGCCGCAACCTTCCTGCCCTTGGCCACGGCCGCCGCCGCGCGCATATCCTCGATGCGGCCGTTCGTGCACGAGCCGATGAACACCTTGTCGATCCTGATCTCGCCGATCGGCGTATTCGCTTTCAGATCCATGTAGGCCAGCGCACGCTCCCAGTCGCTGCGCTTCACCGCGTCCGGAGCGCCAGCCGGGTCGGGCACACACCCGTCGATGGACGTCACCATCTCGGGCGAAGTCCCCCAGGTCACCTGCGGGCGGATGCCGGCAGCATCCAGCTCCACCACAGCGTCGAACTCTGCGCCCGCGTCGGAATGCAATGTACGCCAATACGCTACCGCCTTGTCCCATTGCTCGCCCTGCGGCGCGAACGGACGACCCTTGATGTAGGCGAAAGTCGTTTCATCCGCGGCCACCATGCCCGCGCGCGCACCGGCTTCGATCGCCATATTGCACAAGGTCATGCGCCCTTCCATGCTCAAGGCCCGGATCGCACCGCCCGCAAATTCAATCGCATAACCGGTGCCGCCCGCGGTGCCGATCTTGCCGATCACGGCGAGCGCGACATCCTTGGCGGTCACTCCTTTGCCAAGAACACCCTCCACCTTGACCAGCATGGCTTTCGATTTCTTCGCCACCAGGCATTGCGTCGCCATCACATGCTCGACCTCGGAAGTGCCGATACCGTGGGCCAGCGCCGCGAACGCGCCGTGCGTGCTGGTATGCGAGTCGCCGCATACCACCGTCATGCCCGGCAAGGTGGCACCCTGCTCCGGCCCGATCACATGCACGATGCCCTGGCGCGCGTCGTTCATCTTGAATTCGGTCACCTTGAATTCCGCACAGTTTGCGTCCAGCGTCTCCACCTGCAGGCGCGACACCGGGTCCGCTATGCCCGCCGCCCGGTTCGTGGTCGGCACGTTGTGATCGGCCACCGCAAGGATCGACGAGGTACGCCAGAGCTTGCGCTTCGCCAGCTTCAGCCCTTCAAATGCCTGAGGACTGGTCACTTCATGCACCAAATGACGGTCGATGTACAGCAACGCGGTGCCGTCGGCTTCCTGCCGCACCACGTGAGAATCCCAGAGTTTGTCGTATAACGTTTTTGCGCTCATTTCACACCTCGATTTAGCGGGCAATTATGCCACAGCAGCTGCGCCACCCCAAACTGCGCCGCTACCATCGCGGATATTTTCGGGCTGGCAATCGCTTGAAACACGGGTACTTTGGCCGGAAAGTCCAAAATCACCCCCGACCTTGAACTTCAGTTTTCATCCAACACGCTACGCTGCCTGCATCTGGATACTTCTTTGCAGGGATGACTCTGCCCGGTTGATACCGCTCACCAGCGCCCTGATCGAGGCTGTAACGATGTTGGAGTCCAGTCCCACGCCATAACACCCCGCTCCACCGTCCGCATTCGCCACTTCCATGAACGCACAGGCACGCGCATCGCCCGCCTCACTGCTTGCGCTCATTGAACGCTCTTCATAGCTGCGAACCTGAACGTCTATCCCCGCGCTTTGCAAGGCGTGGACCGCCGCATCGATGGGGCCATTTCCTTCGCCCGTCAGCAAGTGCGACGTACCGTGAATCTCCACATTCAGCCGTATGCCTTGTGCCGAGCCATGCTCGAACAGATGATGTTCCCTGTAGCGCACGGGTTCCGAGGTTTCCAGATAGGTCGTCGAGAACAGCTGCCATATCTCTGCAGCACTAATCTCCCCGCCATGGTTGTCGGCATGCTTTTGCACGACGCCGGAGAACTCGACCTGCAGGCGACGCGGCATGACGATCCCATATTCGGCTTCCAGCAAGTAGGCGATGCCGCCCTTGCCGGACTGGCTGTTCACCCGGATCACCGAATCGTAGCTCCGCCCGACATCCTTCGGATCGACGGGAAGATAGGGCACATTCCAGAACTCGCCGGGCTGCTGGACGGCGAAGCCCTTCTTGATCGCATCCTGGTGAGAGCCTGAGAAGGCGGTGAACACCAGGTCGCCGACATAAGGATGGCGCGGATGGACGGGCAACTGGTTACAGTGTTCGACCGTGCGCGCGACCGCGTTGATATCCGAAAAATCCAGCCCGGGAGCTACGCCCTGCGTATACAGATTCAAGGCCAGGGTCACGATATCCACATTGCCGGTGCGCTCCCCGTTGCCGAAAAGACACCCTTCGACGCGGTCTGCACCCGCCATCAAGCCAAGCTCGGCGGACGCAACCGCCGTACCCCGGTCGTTATGCGTATGCAGGCTGAGCACGATGCTGTCGCGCCGCGCAAGATGGCGGTGCATCCACTCGATCTGGTCTGCATAGACATTGGGCGTGGCCACCTCGACGGTAGTGGGAAGATTGATGATCACCTTGTTGGACGGCGTCGCGCCCCAAGCTGCAGTCACGGCATCGCAGATCTCGAGCGAAAAATCGAGTTCGGCAGCCGTGAACGTTTCCGGGCTGTATTCCAGTACCCACTCCGTTTCCGGCTGTTCTGCGGCCAACTGCCTGACCAGCTTCACGGCTGAAACGGCCATGTCGACGACCTCCGCCTTGCTCATGCCGAAGACGACGTCGCGGAAGGTTTTCGAGACCGGGTTATAGACGTGCACAATGGCACGCCGCGCGCCCCTGAGCGATTCCATCGTGCGCCGGATCAGGTGCTCGCGCGCCTGGGTCAGCACTTCGATCGTGACATCATCGGGAATGTGGCCGCCCTCGATCAGTTCGCGCACGAAATTGAAATCGGTGGCGGAAGCAGACGGAAACGCGACCTCGATCTCCTTGAAACCGATGTCGCAGAGCATGCGGAACATGCGCATCTTGCGTTCTCCGTTCATCGGCTCGAACAGCGACTGGTTGCCGTCGCGCAGATCGGTACTCATCCAGATCGGCGGTTGAGTGATGATGCGGTTCGGCCATTGACGGTCTGCAAGATCGACTGGCGGAAACGGCCGGTATTTGGTTTCGGGATGTCGCAACATGGCAGGGCCTCCTTGGGTAATCGGTTTAAGAATCCAGCGGATTGAATCTTAGGGACAAATCCCCGGCATGTGCTTGCGTATTTCACCCTTATAGTATGATTTTTAGCAATAATATTGCGCGTTTATTGAATATATATAAAACTATCAGCCAATTTAGTTATTTTTTGAGGAATCTTATGCAACTTGACCGTTACGATCTGCAGATTCTGGATATCCTTCAGCAGGATGGGCGCATCAGCAACCAGGATCTGGCCGACCGCATCAGCCTTACGCCGTCCCCCTGCCTGCGCCGACTGCATGCGCTGGAAGAATCCGGCCTGATCACCGGATACCGCGCGCTGCTGGATGCGAAAAAACTGGGCTTGTCATTGATGGCGCTGATCCTGATCTCGATGGATCAGCACACGCCCGAACGACTGGGCAACTTCGAGGCCAGGGTTCAGGAGATCCCGGACGTGCTGGAATGCCTGCTCATCACGGGACAGGACGCCGACTACCAGCTCAAGGTGGTAGTGAAGGACATGGATGCCTACCAGGAACTGCTGCTCAACCGCATCACCCGCATCGAGGGAGTGACCGGCGTTCACACCAGTTTCGTGTTGCGCCGCGTGGTCGACAAGACAGCGCTGCCGCTCTGATGACCCGGAACTTCACGGAACGACGCCGCAGTTCACGGCCTCTTCAAATTTTCCGGCTAGGCGATCATGCGACCGCCACTACCGGCGAGTCATATCCTTGCGCACTGAAAAAAGGAACGACCGGTTGCCACAACTGCGTCTCGAACAATTCCAGCAGGTAACGGGCCGAGGACAATGTTTCACCCGGTCCGAAACGGGCAACGAGTTCAGCCTCCGGCAGCGTCGGCAACCCCTCGCGCACCTGGACCAAACCGGTCGCGACCAGACTCAGGGGCAGGGGCGTCACCGCAAGTCCGGAAACCACGGCATGGCGTATTGCGGTATAGCTGCTGCCCACAAACGCAGTCGTCCACGGTAATCCGGCGCCGGTCAGGGCGGCAAGCGCCGCTACCCGGAACACGCAGCCCTCGTGAAAGACCGCCAGAGGCAAGGGATTCTGCCGCGCCGCATCGCTGCCCTCGCCCGTGAGCCAGATCAGCGGTTCCCGTCGAAGGAGTTTCCACGCTCCCCCTTCTGCAGGCTGAGACTGCCCGGCGACCCGTTTGGCGATGGCCAGGTCCAGTTCCCCCGCTTCCACCTGGGCGGCAAGGCGCACCGAGAGATCGCAGCGGACGGAAAGTCTTACCCGCGGACACGAACGCGAAAATTCGGCAAGCACCTTCGGAAAAACACTCTCCATCAATTCTTCGGGCAACCCGACGCGCAGGTGGCCGGCCAGCGCGGGCTGGGTGAAGCAACTATATGCCTCGTCGTTCAGGCGCAGGATCCGACGGCCGTAGTCGATAAGGACCTGTCCTTCGGCGGTGGGACCGGCCACCCGGCCCTGGCAACGTTCCAGCAGCGCATGGCCCACGGTCTCTTCCAGACGCTTGATCTGCAGACTGATAGCCGATTGGGTACGGCCAAGCTTTGCTGCCGCCGCTGAAAAGCTGCCGCAATCGGCGATCGCCACCAGAGAACGCAACAAATCCATGTCCAGGTTACGCATAATTGCTCCCATCATGAACCCAGCCTCATCATTAAAATTGCAAATATTGAATGCTTAATTATCAATTTTCAAAATCTTGCATGAGCCTGTAAGGTTGCGTCAAGCCTTTCATCTTCAGGAAAAAACCATGAGTCTCGTCAAAACTTGTCCAACCCCGGCATCGGCCATGCACATTGCCATCGTCGGAACCATTTTCAGTTTCGTGTGGAGTTCAGCCTTCATCGCCGGCAAGGTGGGCATGACCTCGACCGGCCCTTTGACGCTGCTCAGTCTGCGTTTCCTGCTGGCAGGGCTGCTATTGGCCGTGCTGGGACGAATGCTTGCGGCACCGATCCCCTCGCCCAAGTTCAACCGCACGGCCATCCTGGCTGCGCTTGCTGCCGGCCTGCTCACCAACGCCGTCTACCTCGGCCTCACTTACACGGGAATGCGGACCGTGCCGGCCGGGCTCACCGCCATCCTGGTCAGCACCAGCCCCCTGCTCGCCTCGCCCTTCGCCGCGCTGTGGCTCAAGGAACCTTTCGGATGGCGCGGTGCACTTGGGCTCGTGGCCGGTTTCGCCGGTGTGGTGTGGATCATGGGAGGCCGCGCGATGTCGGCTCCTGCGGATATAACGGGTGTACTCCTGATTCTGATCGGTACCGTAGCCCTGGCCGCCTCCACCCTGCTCAATCGGCACGCCGTGACGCATCTTGATCCCCGGTCAATCGCGATGATCCAGTTACCGGCAAGCGGGCTGGTGCTGTTGCCACTGGCATGGTGGCGCGAAGGGTTGGCGATACGCCCGGACATGGCTTTCTTCGGCAGTCTGGCCTACCAGGCTGCGGTCGTATCCATAGGCACCACCCTGATGCTGTTGTGGCTGGTACGGCACGGCGGGGCAGCCCGAGCCAGCGGCTTTCACCTGCTCAACCCGGCTTTTGGCACTTTGCTGGCGGCAACCATTCTGGGGGAAGCTGTGCCAGCTTCCGACCTGCTGGGTGTCGTACCCATCGTCGCCGGTCTGGCCCTGGTGCTATGGCCCGGACGGCTGCAGAAAGCGGGATCATGAAATTCGCCGGAACGAAGGACGATGGCGCATCGGATCGGGCCGGGCCTTGAGTCCAGCCGTGCGGTTCTAAACCGTCTGGCGCAGTTTCCACCACATCAAGATCAAGCCCAGCAGTGCCGCCCCCGCGCTGCAGGAATACAGGGCCGATGCGCCCCAGTGTTGCCAGATTGGGCCGCTCGCCAGGCCGCCCAGCATGCCGCCTGCACCATAGGTCAAGCTGCCATACAGCGCCTGCCCTTTGGATTGATGCCGCCCCTGGAAGAACTGGTGCACCAAACCCACCGACGCGGCGTGGTAGGCGCCAAAAGTCAGTGCGTGCAACATCTGGGCGAACAGCAACAAAACGACAATATCGACCGCCCAGGCGATGAGCATGAAGCGCAATATCGCCGCGCTGAAACTCACCAGCAGGATGCGCGTGAAGCCAAAACGGCGCACCAGCGCCGGCATCAGGAAGAACACGCCGATCTCGCAGATCACGCCCAGCGCCCACAGCCCGCCCACAGCGCTCTTTGCGTAGCCGTGCTCGACCAGATAGATGGAATAAAAGGTGTAGTAAGGTCCATGCGCCACGGACATCAGGAAACAGGCTCCGAACAAGGCCAGCACGCGCGGTTGCAATACGATCTGCCTGATTGGCTGATGATCGGAGTGATGCGCCTGCATCTCGGTCTTCGGTATCTGGCGCGAAAAGATCAGGATGCCGACTTCGCACACCAGCCCCGCCCACAGCAGCCATGCGATGGCGACATAATCGAAGGCGTAGCCCAGTCCCACCACCGAAACAATGAAACCGATGGAACCCCAGGAACGGATGCGCCCGTAATGGGCAGTGTTCTTGCCGAGATAACTCAGTGTGGTTGCCTCCACCAGAGGCATTGAGGCACTCCAGAAGAAACTCATCAGTGCCAGCGCCAGGAACAATCCCCAGAAGCCGGTGGTAGCGAATACCCCGAGATAGAACAAGGCGCTCAAGGTCGCCGCCACCTGCACCACCAGCAGCCTTTTCCCAGTGTGGTCGGCCAGCCAACCCCAGATATTGGGCGCGACCATGCGCATCACGGGCTGGATCGACATCAGGATGGAAATCTCGATGGCGTCGAAATGAATGGATTTGAGATACAGGCTCCAGTAGGGCGAGAACATCCCCACGAAGGCGTAATAGAAGAAATAGAAGCCGGCGATGCGCCAGTGGTAGTTCTTGGTGGTGGACATAACAGACGGGCAACTGAACGGCACGCATTATCTCATGCAGAGAAATATTTTCGTCACGGCACTTGAAATCGAAATCCCCGCCCCAATTAGGCACCAGTCGAAATAAGGAGAGCAGCATGGCACAGAACGATAACACCCCGCAGAACGAGCAGCCACAAGCCAACACTGAAACTCCAGCCGAGGCCATACCCAGCCTGGAAGAGATGCTGAAGGCGGCCGAACTCAAGGCACAGGAGCACTACGATGCCTGGATGTATGCCAAGGCCGAAGGCGAGAACATCCGCCGCCGGGCCGCCGAAGATATCAGCAAGGCACAGAAATTTGCCGTGGAGCGTTTTTCCAACGAGATGCTGGCAGTAAAGGACAGTCTGGAAGCCGGCATGGCTGTGCAGACCGACAATATCGAGAGCTTCAAGAGCGGCATGGATCTGACGCTGAAACAGCTTTCCAGCGTGTTCGAGAAGTTCAACATCAAGGAAATCAACCCGGTCGGCGAAAAACTCGACCCGCACAAGCATCAGGCCATCGGCATGGTGGAAAGCGAGCAGGAAGCCAACACAGTAGTCAACGTCATGCAAAAGGGTTACTCCCTGAATGACCGTGTTTTGCGCCCGGCACTGGTCATGGTCGCCAAGGCAAAAGAATAATAAAGCACTTGAAATATCCAATGCCGCCCTGATGTTAGGCGGCAAGGCAACAAAGTATTCAACACTTACGAATTCAACTGAAAGGAAAGCATCATGGGAAAAATCATCGGAATTGACCTGGGCACGACGAACTCCTGCGTGGCCATCATGGAAAACGGCAAGACCAAGGTGATCGAGAACGCCGAAGGCGCTCGCACCACGCCGTCCATCATCGCCTACATGGAAGATGGTGAAGTGCTGGTGGGCGCGCCCGCCAAGCGCCAGGCAGTGACCAATCCCAAGAACACCCTGTACGGCGTGAAACGCCTGATCGGCCGCCGCTTCGAAGAGCCGATGGTACAGAAAGACATCAACATGGTTCCCTACAACATCGTCAAGGCCAAGAACGGCGACGCATGGGTGAAGGTGCGCGACAAGGAAATCTCCGCACCGGAAATCTCCGCCGAAGTGCTGATGAAGATGAAGAAGACCGCCGAGGACTACCTGGGCGAGCCCGTCACCGAAGCGGTCATCACGGTTCCCGCTTACTTCAACGACAGCCAGCGCCAAGCTACGAAGGACGCAGGACGCATCGCCGGTCTGGATGTGAAGCGCATCATCAACGAGCCGACCGCAGCCGCACTGGCTTTCGGCCTGGACAAGCAGGAGGGCGACCGCAAGATCGCGGTGTATGACCTGGGCGGCGGCACGTTCGACATTTCCATCATCGATATCGCCGAGATCGACGGCGAACACCAGTTCGAAGTGATGTCCACCAACGGCGACACCTTCCTCGGCGGCGAAGACTTCGACATGCGCGTGATCGAGTTCCTGGTGGAAGAATTCAAGAAAGAAAGCGGCGTCGACCTGAAGAAGGACATGCTGGCCTTGCAGCGCCTGAAAGACGCGGCAGAAAAAGCCAAGATCGAACTGTCTTCCGCACAGCAGACCGAAGTGAACCTGCCTTACATCACTGCCGATGCGACCGGCCCGAAACACCTGGCCGTGAAGATCACCCGCGCCAAGCTGGAAAGCATCGTGGAAGACCTGATCGCACGCACCATCGAGCCGTGCAAGATCGCGATGAAGGATGCGGGCGTGACCAACGCCGACATCGCCGACGTGATCCTGGTCGGCGGCCAGACACGTATGCCCAAGGTGCAGGAGAAGGTGAAAGAGTTCTTCGGCAAGGAAGCGCGCAAGGACGTGAACCCGGACGAAGCGGTGGCGGTTGGTGCGGCCATCCAGGGCGGCGTGCTGCAAGGCGAAGTGAAGGACGTGCTGCTTCTGGACGTGACCCCGTTGTCTCTGGGTATCGAGACCATGGGTGGCGTGATGACCAAGCTCATCAAGAAGAACACCACGATCCCGACCAAGGCCTCGCAAGTGTTCTCCACTGCGGATGACAACCAATCCGCCGTGACCATCCACGTGCTGCAGGGCGAGCGCGAGATGTCTTCCGGCAACAAGAGCCTGGGCCAGTTCAACCTGGCCGACATCCCGCCCGCGCCGCGCGGCATGCCGCAGATCGAAGTGACCTTCAACATCGACGCCAACGGCATCTTGCATGTAGGCGCGAAGGACAAGGCCACCGGCAAGGAAGCCAACATCACCATCAAGGCCAGCTCCGGCCTGAGCGAAGAAGAGATTCAGCGCATGGTGGCGGATGCGGAAGCGCATGCCGACGAAGACAAGAAGGCCATGGAACTGGTGACTTCGCGCAACCAACTGGACGCGTTGATCCACTCCACCAACAAGTCGATGAAGGAGTACGGCGAGCAACTGACGGCTGACGAAAAATCTGCCATCGAAGCTGCCGTGAAGGATGCTGAAACCGTGGTGAAGGGCGACGACAAGGCGGCCATCGACGCCAAGGCCGAAGCACTGGCGACTGCCGCACAAAAGCTGGGCGAAAAAATGTACGCTGCGGAGCAGGCCAAGGCTCAAGCCACCCAGGGTGGTGCGGCCCACGGCAACGAAGCCAAAACTGACGAAGGCGACGTGGTAGATGCAGAGTTCACCGAAGTAAAAGATAAAAAATAAGGAGCAGGGCAACGAGGATTGCGGAGCGAGAAATACCTTAATCAGGTAACTCGCTCTTCAATCCTCAAGCCTTTTCAGCATGAGCAAAAAAGACTACTACGAAGTCCTCGGCGTCAATCGCGACGCGTCGGAGGAAGAGATCAAGAAGGCTTATCGCAAACTGGCGATGAAGCACCATCCCGACCGCAATCCGGACAATCCGAAAGCGGAGGAACAATTCAAGGAGGCGAAGGAAGCCTACGAGACTTTGTCCGACGGACAGAAACGTGCGGCTTACGACCAGTACGGTCACGCGGCATTCGAAGCTGGCGGCATGGGCGGCGGCAGTCCGTTCGGAGCCGGCGGCGCCCAGGGCTTCGACTTCGGCGACATCTTCGGCGACATCTTCGGCGGCGGCCGCGGCGGGCGCAGTCAGGCCCACCGCGGCGCCGACCTGCGCTACAACATGGAGATCACGCTGGAAGAAGCGGCACGCGGCGCGGAAAAACAGATCCGTATTCCGGTCATGGAAGAGTGCGAGACCTGCAGCGGTTCCGGTGCCAAACCCGGCACCAGCGCTACCACCTGCCAGACCTGTGCGGGTCACGGCCAGGTGCGCATGCAGCAGGGCTTCTTCTCCGTCCAGCAGACCTGCCCGCGCTGCCACGGCAGCGGCAAGCAGATCAGTTCGCCGTGCAAGGACTGCCACGGCACAGGCCGAATCAAGAAACAAAAGACGCTGGAGATCAAGATCCCGGCAGGTATCGACAGCGGCATGCGCCTGCGCCACAGCGGCCACGGCGAGGCCGGCAGCCACGGCGCGCCGCACGGCGACTTGTACGTGGAGATCCATATCAAACCGCATAGCGTGTTCCAGCGCGACGGCGACGACCTGCATTGCGAAATGCCGATCAGCTTCGCCACCGCGGCATTGGGAGGCG